>Ga0209277_10000056_pt1 | contig 58388 bp, 43 predicted proteins | sample JI81AbrownDNA_FD_187503 | JGI IMG/M metagenome (GOLD analysis project Ga0209277, IMG submission 187503) | Wastewater effluent complex algal communities from Wisconsin, to seasonally profile nutrient transformation and Carbon sequestration -... | ecosystem: Engineered > WWTP > Effluent > Algae... | reverse complement strand
TTCCCGTATTGGGCATACGCCTGCAGGCCTAAAAAAAGGCTAAAAAATGTAAAAAACAGACGTTTCATCCAGGATTTGACCACCAACACCAATTAACGCGCAATATACGCAAAGCTGTATCCTGACTTAATACGAAAACGGCCTTTAAAGTAAGAGGGCGCAATGTTTTATCTTTAGCGCTTAAACCGGGATTCCAGATTGAAAAAATACCTACAGCTTGCCATGCAAATTTTACGGAATGGAACCCTTCGTGGCCGCGGGCAAAATTTCAATGTTGCTCGGGAAAAAAGCCTTGAAAACCTGCAGGAATTTATACCTCAACAATTAATACTTCGGCCGCAAGGAAATGTTAATCGTAATACCCTTATCGCGCAGGCCGCATTCATCAAATCATCGATCAAAAAAAATGGCGGTCACATCAGTACCGGGAAGTTAGGATACGTCAGGATACCCAAATCGGCCAACACGTCAATCAGCTACGCGATGCTGGTGAAAAAGTATCCTGCATTGAAAGAAAAGAATCCGGATGAAACACAGATTAATTTTTTAGCGGATCTCAACCTATTGTTGGCCAAAGAAACGAAAGACGAAAGTTTTTTTACGGTTGTTAGAAATCCATTCGCGAGGCTTGTTTCCGTGTACCGGGATTTTTTCGAAACGAAGCACGCGGAGTTTATCTATGCCGATTACCTGTTCGGAATACTTCCTCAAACAATTTCATTCGCAGAATTTGTAAGCAGGATCAGTCGCATCCCGGATCGTCTGAAAGATCAGCACATTAAGCCACAACACTTATTTTTAACGCCTTACGAAAACAAGGATATCACTATTAAGTTCTTTCAACTTGAAGCCTCCATGCAACTGGAAAGCTTTCTGAAAGAACATGGAATGGAACTCACCCACCGTAACAAAAGCCGTGACGTTTACGACTATACACAATACTATAGTCCATACTTGCTTCAGCAAGTCTATGACATCTACGAAGCCGACATCAAAAAATTCGGGTATCAGCCGGTTTATGAATCGCTTAAGGTTCACATTAAAACATCAAAAATATAAGTCAACAATTCCCGGTCACGCAGTTGCGGGATGCCGGGATCCCCTTTTGCTAAACAATTTGGGATGCCGGACAGGCCCGGCACTTGTATAATTTGCTTAATGTTGTTTACGGGCAATTTAGATTAATGTTGTTAACTGGATCATCCATGTTTTGATCGTATTTTAGACTAAAGTCGTTTACTAGCCAACTCTAGCAAAACATCTACGATGTTCGGATGTTTTGTGATGCGATATTAATCACATCTTCATTCCCGGAAGCAAATGCGACTGAACAGGTTAAATACGCCAGGTCTGAATATGATGCGACTATAAACCCTTAAAATCTCCTCCTGTGCATTCAAGCCTTAGGCATTTTTTAGGATTTGATCCTGGAAATAATGCAGATTTTCAGTCTTTCTCTCAGCTTCGATGCAAATTCAAAAAGGAGCTAGACGTCAATAACTATCGGCTCATTAATCAACTTGTCGGGATTCTAATAAAATGAGACTCGACTCAACTAAACAAGACTTGGTATTGAAGTAAATGAGACTGAGGTTGGGTAAAAGCCCTTACAAAGCTTGGATTCTATGTTTTTATTGAATTCCGCGAGATATTGCACGACTAGATTTCACAGGATCTTTGAAGTAAATATTAGTTGGCTGACCCGAAAAATGGCGAAAGTGGGGCTGATTCTGGGGTAGAGAAATTTTCGATGAGTGACATGACGAATTTGTCTTTTTCGTGGCGACACTTTAGATATCCGGTCACCGCGATTGCAAACCGCTTCCGGATTACCTCCTAATTCCCAAAATCTGATACCAGTCCGGTGGCATGACAATAATCACCCATGGGCTTGAGTAAAGTCAGAGAAAGTGTAGTGGGTAAAAGGCACATTTGCTCATTATAAAATCATACGAACGATGAAAAATAAAACACTTGTAATGATCATGTTGATGTTATTCGCATTTTCATTTGTAAACGCGCAGGATGCTCAGCTTAAGAAAAGAGAAATGCCCCCAAAACACAGAGGCCTTCATCCACGCCTTCAGGCCGATGGGACAGTTATTGATGACGATGGCAAAGTTTTAGGATCGGTTAAAGAGGGCAAAGTTTGTGATGAAACGGGTAAAGTGATCGGTATCATATCGGGTCATGGAGATGTGGCAACAACGAGTGGAAAGATGATTGGAAAGATTCAGAAAGACGGAAGTTATAAGTCAATGAAAGGACATGTCGTGACCACCGATCCGGACGGAGTAGTGAGAGTTGCCGGAAAAGACGTTGCGAAAGTTGAAGCCGGGTATAAAGATAAATCTCATGGCTGTGCGCTCCATTGCTTCTTCAGCTCTGAAAATCAGGACGCAAAAGAAATAGACAAGACCATCAAGGAGAATTAAGTAATCAGCAACTGGCTATTCTCCCGTTCCTCAGGGTTACGGTACCGTATAACATGTTCCTGTAATTATATAAACACTTTTCGCACCAGGAACCGTTAATTTGAGTTGTAGAAATACTTCAAATGCTGATTATGAAATACTCCTATAAACTTGCCGGAATGACGTGCAACAATTGCATGGCTACCGTAAAAAAAAGACTTTCGGCTCATCCAAGCGTAAAATCGGTCGAATTGAACCTTGATCCGCAAAGCGCTGTTATTGAAATGGATACCCATGTTGACACGGCTGACCTGCAAACGGCCCTGGGCGGTGGGAAATACAGAATCTACGATGACGCAGCCAGCAAGCACGATTTGGTGTAACATGGGCCGTTTGACTTCCGTACTTACAGATAATCGACAATCGATGTCCGTTCCGATGAAGTTGAAGGTGGATTACGTATATTTAGTCATTGCTAAATGATCAAGAGACTCTCCATAACGCTGTTTTTAATAACATTCGCGATGATGCTAATCCCAGCGGGGACCTACGCATGTGGAAAGAATCACAAAAAGACCGAAAAAAGCTCCGCAAAAAAAGAATCAAATTCTAAAACAGAGCAGGCATCCAGCAAAAAGCTTTGTAAAGAAGATCCTTGTAAAGGCGAACACTCCACAAAAGATCAAGGCTGCGGATCAAACTGTAATCACTCGAATTGCAAGTGTGTGCACTTTACCGTTACCATTGCTTTGACCGAGGAGAATTTGTTGAAAGACACTATCATAAATTTTTCGGCCCGAAAACATAATCCTATCAATACAGAAAATAATCTGTCAAAGGGTTTCCATTCTATCTGGCAACCACCTAAAATAAGCTAAGTCCTTGCCTTGACAGCTATAGGTCTGTCCAATCGGAAGCAATACTTGCTTTCAACATCAATTATTTTCAAGAATTTAAACTCTTATCACCATGAAATCAATATCAAAAATATTGATGGCAGCTTCTATGTTGCTATCATTCCAATCATTCAGTGCCCAATTAGATAATTCAAAAACGTCAACGGTAAAGATTTATGGCAATTGCGGGATGTGCGAAAGCGCCATTGAAAAAGCTGGCAATGTCAAAAAGGTTACAACGGTCGAATGGAATAAGGATTCCAAGATGGCCACGCTTACATACGATAGTGTAAAAACTAACCAGGACGAAATCCTGAGACGCATTGCTTTGGCAGGATACGACAGCGAACATTTCTTCGCACCAGATGAGGCGTATGCAAAGCTTCCGGCATGTTGTCACTACGACCGAGCCAAAGTACCAGGAGATAAAGATGACGCAATGGCAAGCTTAAAAGCTGATAAACCTGCTACCGAAATGCACGATCATTCCGCAGTGACTTTACAGGATAAAAACCAGCTTAAAGCTGTTTATGAGGGTTACTTCTCTCTGAAGGACGCTCTGGTAAAAAGTGACGGCAGCGTAGCTTCAGCAAAAGCCAAGGATCTGCTTGCTGCACTCAGTGCTGTTAAGATGGAGACACTTAAACCTGAAGAACATACTGTCTGGATGAAAGTAAAAGAAGACCTGACAACGGATGCAGAACATATCACCGAAACAAAAGAGGTTTCACACCAGCGGGACCATTTCACCACGCTGTCCAAAAATATGTATCAGCTGATCAAGGTATCTAAAAATGATGCACCCGTATATTATCAGCACTGTCCAATGTACAATGATGGCAAAGGTGCTGACTGGCTTAGCAAAGAAAGTGCAATCAAAAATCCCTATTACGGATCACAAATGCTTTCCTGCGGTAAGACCGTTGAAACCATTAACTAGTCTGTCATGGAAAAGAAACATGAACATTCAACATCATCCCACACCGGGATGATGTATAAAAAACTTGCTCTTATGGTCGTTCTTTCCTTCGCTGCAATGTACATCCTTATGTATGCGATGGTTGACAAATTCTCCAACGTGATCCCCAACGTGAACCAGTTCTATATGGCCGGCTTAATGACCATGCCGATGATGATCATCGAACTTATCGTAATGGGAAGCATGTATAAAAAGAAAAAGCTGAACATCATTTTGTTTGCATCGGGTTCGATTGTTTTGATTGTTTTCTTTCTCTGCATACGTCAGCAAGCTGGCGTTGGGGACAAGCAGTTTTTAAAATCAATGATCCCGCATCACGCAGCAGCCATCCTGATGGTGGAAAAAACTCCTATCGAGGACCCTGAGATCCAGGAACTGGCCAATAAGATCATCGTCAGTCAACAGGCAGAAATAGAACAAATGAAAGCTAAACTCAAGGAGCTTGAAAAGTAACATCATGAAACATACATATAACATTTCCGGGATGAGCTGTGATGGCTGTCGGACCAATGTGGAAAAAGCACTGAATAGTATTGATGGGGTGCAGGCGAAGGTTGAACTTAACCCACCGTTAGCAACCATCACCATGCATAACCATATCCCGACAGAACAACTTCAGAAAGCGTTAACGGAGGTTGGGAATTATACTATATCGATCAGCGAGGCAGGAATCAGCTCGCATACGCAAGGAAAATCAACTGTCCATCATGACTCAAAAAAACATTCACATGCCAATGCACAGGACACAGGTACGCCTGGAAAATATTACTGCCCCATGCATTGTGAAGGTGATAAGGTCTATGATAAGCCCGGGAATTGCCCGGTATGCGGAATGCATCTGGTTAAACTTCCGGAGATCGTCCTGAGCACAAAATACACTTGCCCCATGCATCCGGAGATCATCAAGGACAAGCCTGGGTCGTGCCCGATCTGCGGGATGAACCTGGTAGCGATGACTCCTACAGATTCTGATGATAGTCAAGTCTATCATGATCTGAAGAAGAAAATGATCGTGGCAACTGCATTTTCCATTCCCGTGTTTTTGATTACCATGATGGAAATGCTCCCGGACAATCCCCTATTTAATATTATGGGCATACAGTATTGGGGGTATCTTCAGTTACTGCTCACAATTCCAGTCGTGGTATATGCCTGCCGGATGTTCTTTGTTCGAGCATGGATTTCAGTTAAAACCTGGAACCTGAATATGTTCACCCTGATCGGGATGGGCACTTCGCTCGCATTTGTCTTCAGCATCTTTGCACTATTCTTCCCAGGAGTTTTTCCGGAAGAATTTAAAACGCATCACGGTACAATCGGATTGTATTTTGAGGCTACGGCTGTTATCCTGACCCTGGCCTTGCTTGGCCAATTATTAGAAGCACGGGCTCACAGTCAAACCAGTGGCGCAATAAAAGAACTGCTCAAGCTTGCGCCCACGGAGGCTACAATCATAAAAGACGGTTACGATCAGAAGATTTCCATTCAGGATATTGTCGCAGGCAACCTTTTAAGAATAAAGCCAGGCGATAAAATACCAGTGGATGGAAAGATTACCGAAGGAGAAGGCAGCATTGATGAGGCCATGATCACCGGGGAACCAATCCCGGTAGATAAGCAAGCAGGCGATAAGGTTACTTCCGGGACCATTAATGGCAACACTTCTTTTATAATGGTTGCTGAAAAGGTTGGAGCTGAAACATTACTTGCGCAAATCATCAAGCTGGTTAACAATGCAAGTAGGTCCAAGGCGCCAATTCAAAAGTTGGCTGATAATATCTCGGGCTATTTTGTTCCAGTTGTCGTAATCATTGCAGCAGCAACCTTTGCCACCTGGGCAATCGTTGGACCGCAGCCAGCTATCGTCTACGGATTTATTAATGCAATTGCAGTACTCATTATCGCCTGTCCGTGTGCATTAGGCCTTGCGACCCCAATGTCGATTATGGTTGGTGTTGGAAAGGGCGCCCAATCGGGAGTGCTCATAAAAAACGCAGAAGCGCTTGAGCAGATGAATAAGGTAAATGTCCTGATCACGGATAAGACCGGAACGATCACGGAAGGGAAACCATCCGTTGAAAAGGTTGTTGGTATTGACTATCCAGAAATCGATCTGTTACAATACATCGCTTCTCTGAATCAGTACAGTGAGCATCCCCTCGCACAAGCCGTCTTGAATTTTGCCAAGTCAAAAAAGATCATGGTTCCGGCATCTAATAATTTCGAAGCAATCACCGGAATGGGTGTTATCGGCACTGTGCATTCTAAAAAGATAGCCTTGGGTAACAAGAAGCTAATGGAGAAAGTGGGTGCAACAGTTGCTACGGACCTGGATTCTCAAGTGGTTAGTGAACAGAAACTGGGGAAGACCGTATCCTATATTTCAGTTGAAGGAGTAGCACGCGGGTTCGTTACTATCACCGATGCTATAAAAGGTACCAGCGCCCAGGCTATAAAAGAATTGATGCAACAGGGGGTTGAAGTTATAATGCTTACCGGTGATAATGAAAACACTGCACGGGCTGTAGCTGAAAAGCTGAATCTATCCTCTTTTAAGGCGGGATGTCTCCCGGAGGACAAGCTTAAGGAAATCAAGAATCTTCAGGCCCAGGGTAAAATCGTTGCGATGGCCGGGGACGGAATTAATGATGCCCCCGCTTTGGTACAGGCGAATGTTGGAATTGCCATGGGTACCGGAACAGATGTCGCTATTGAAAGTGCAAAGATCACATTGGTTAAAGGAGATCTTCAAGGTATCGTGAAAGCGCAAAAACTTAGTCATTCTGTCATGAAAAACATTAAGCAAAACTTATTTTTTGCGTTTATATACAATGCCCTTGGCGTTCCGGTTGCTGCCGGATTACTGTACCCGTTTTTCGGAATACTGCTTTCCCCGATGATTGCAGCGTTAGCCATGAGCCTCAGCTCGGTTTCAGTAATTGTAAATGCTCTACGGTTAAGGGCAGTCAAAATTTAATCACCTATGAATCCCGCGCAAAAAATGTATAAGACCTTATTACTAACAGCGATCATATCATTGTTGGCAGTACAAATATCCTATGCTCAAAAAGTTGTTCGCTATCACTTATATGTAAAAGATACGCTGGTCAATTTTACAGGAAAAGAAAAAAGAGCGATTGCGGTTAACGGGCAAATTCCCATGCCCACGTTAACTTTTACCGAAGGTGACACAGCTGAGATTCATGTTCATAATGAATTGAAGGAAAAGACTTCCCTGCATTGGCATGGAGTATTTCTGCCAAACCGGGAGGATGGTGTTCCGTACTTAACGCAGATGCCTATTGAACCCGGAGAAACCTACATCTACCGCTTTCCGATCATTCAGCATGGCACGCACTGGTATCATAGTCATAGTGGCCTTCAGGAGCAGCTTGGAATGTATGGTTCAATGATTCTGAACAAAAGGGTAAACGATCCGACCTTTAGAAAGGGCATTGATGATTTACCGACAGTACCTGTAGTCTTAAGTGAATGGACAGACTACAATCCCAACAACGTTGAGCGGATGCTTCATAATGCCTCAGACTGGTTCGCGATAAAAAAGGGCGCAACCCAAAGTTATAGTGAAGCGATCAAGGACGGGCACTTCAAGACGAAAGTTAAAAACGAATGGAAGCGAATGCTGGCCATGGATGTAAGCGATGTGTACTATGACAGGTTTTTAATGAACGGAAAAAATCAAGGCACACTTTCACAATTTAAAACGGGTGACAAGGTCCGGCTGAAGATCTCTAACGGTGGGGCATCCACTAATTTCTGGCTCACCTATGCGGGCGGGAAAATAACAGTTGTCGCCAATGACGGTAACGATGTCGAGCCGGTTGAAGTTGACCGCCTGTTAATTGCTGTTTCTGAAACATACGATCTTGTAGTAAGCATTCCGGCCGAGAATACTGCCTATGAGTTTTTAGTCACACCCGAAGACCGCACGAAATCAGCATCGCTTTATGTAGGCAGCGGGGTTAAACAATTGATCTCTCCCCTTCCCAGGCTCAAATATTTTGAGGGCATGAAGATGATGAACGGAATGATGAAAATGAATGGAGACCTGGACGATATGGGGATGAACATGAGCCTGAACCAGATGGATATGAACATCGTCATGTATCCTGAAATTACCGGCAGCGGAACAAAGGGTAAGAATGAAGCTAAGATGGAGGGAATGGATATGACAGACCAAAGTGATCATGGTGCACATTCAGGTAATCAATACAACTCGAACAAGCTTTCCGACATTGTAACGCTAAACTATGCGATGCTCAAATCCCCAATTAAAAGCTCTCTTCCCAACGATGCTCCTGTAAAAGAATTACGCTTTGAGCTCACCGGCAACATGAACCGCTATGTCTGGAGCCTCGACAATAAAGTTGTCTCGGAAGCGGACAAGATCATGATCAAAAAAGGTGAGAACGTCCGGATCATCATGTACAATAACTCGATGATGCGGCACCCCATGCACCTTCATGGTCATGATTTCCGGTTGATCAACGGCAAGGGCGAGTATGCACCGCTTAAAAATATCGTGGACATTATGCCGATGGAAACTGATACACTGGAGTTCAATGCCAATGTGTACGGAGACTGGTTTTTCCATTGTCACATTTTATATCATATGATGAGCGGAATGGGAAGAGTCATAAGTTATGAGAATCAGCCAAAAAACCCGCTTATTAAAAATCCACAGCACGCACAGCGAAAGCTTTTCTCCGATGACCGGCACTTTCATGTCATGGCAGAAAATGACTTTGCCACCAATGGTAATGACGGAATGCTGATGATTCAGAATACCCGCTGGAGCATTGGCTCTGAATGGCGGCTAGGCTATAACGATATGCATGGTTATGAAACCGAAACTCACATCGGACGATACATTGGCAAGATGCAATGGTTGATGCCCTTCATTGGTTTTGATTGGCGGTATAGGAAAATGGGCATTGATGAGCGAGAAGAAAATTTATTTGGCCAACGTAACTCAAAAGATAATCGGACTCAATTTAGTTTGGGAGTAGCGTATACTCTTCCAATGCTCTTTATTTTAGAAACAGAAGTCTTTCATGATGGCAATGTGAGAATTCAGCTTATGCGGGAGGATATACCAGTAACGAAGCGGGCCAGAATGGCATTGATGGTAAATTCAGATAAAGAATACATGATCGGAATGCGCTACATCCTTGCAAAAAACATAGGAATACGCGCACACTATGACAGCGACATGGGATTTGGTGTTGGGGTAAACCTGAATTATTAGGAAATGTTCGCACATAAGTCAAGATTGAAACTTCATCTTGAAGCTGAACAAAATGACTTGTATGCAACACCATTGCACGCAAATATTACCTATTTTTGAGAAGTGAAAGCCAGAACGCTCATATTTTCATTGTACCTGCTGATGCTTGCGGTTTACCCGTGCTCAGACGCTGAGACATGTGTGGATGAGAGTCAATCAAATACGACCATTCAAATGGCCGACCATGACCACTCCCAGGACGAAAGCGATCAATGCACACCTTTCTGTATTTGTGCATGCTGTTCGGCAACCATCCGGCTCACGGTTAATGAAGTTTTACTTCCGGTGTACACTCATCATACACGGCATCTTGTTCCGTATACTGACCGTCCCCTACTCAGTAATTCGCATTCCATTTGGCAACCGCCAAGACTAGCGTAGTCTAACGCTGCCGGTTTTCCTGGCAACTAGTATCTCTTATCGTTTTAACTACGGAGCAGCTTCTGTTTCGAAGAACAATTAACTCTTTTCTCCAATGGGAAAAAGAAAATCTATGTCTAAAAGTCCGAAGTATGCGTTTCTGACAAAATTTCTGATCGCAATACTCTGCGTGGCTATGCTTATAGCTATCGGTGCGCGGATATACCATTACATCAAACATCATTTTTAGTATGCTGGATAAAATCATTCATTACTCCATTAAGAATAAGCTCATCATCGGGCTGTTCACACTTGGACTTATCGTTTGGGGCGGGTATTCGCTTATGCGTCTGCCAATCGATGCTGTTCCCGACATCACCAACAATCAGGTTCAGATCATAACGGCTGCTCCTTCACAATCAGCATTAGATATTGAAAGGCTTGTGACCTTTCCCATTGAGCAGACCATGGCTACCATCCCGGACATTCACGAAGTCCGCAGCTTTTCAAGATTTGGACTATCGGTCGTAACAATCGTGTTCAAGGATAACGTGGATGTCTATTGGGCACGCCAACAGGTAAACGAACGCCTGACCGTTGCTTCGGACCAAATTCCTCCGGGCATCGGAACTCCGGAGCTATCCCCTATTACCACGGGTCTTGGCGAAATCTTTCAATACATTGTTCGTCCTGAGAAAGGATTTGAAAAGAAGTATGATGCGATGGAACTCCGAAGCATCCAGGATTGGATCGTACGCAGGCAATTATTAGGAACACCGGGCATCGCAGATGTTGCAAGCTTTGGTGGTTTCTTAAAGCAATATGAAATCTCTATTGAACCGGATAAGCTGCGCAGCTACAACCTGGACATCGCACAGATTTTTGACGCTCTTGAAAAGAATAATCAGAACACCGGTGGTGCATACATCGATAAGAATCCCAATGCCTGGTTTATCCGGAGCGAAGGACTGATTGAATCAACGGAAGATATTGGAAAGATCGTAGTGAAGAATACAGAAGGCGGTATCCCTATTCTTATTCGGGATATCGCAGTCGTTCAGTTTGGTCATGCCACGCGTTACGGAGCCATGACGTACAATGCGGAAGGTGAAGTTGTCGGTGCGGTAGTGATGATGCTGAAAGGCGAAAACTCAAGTGCAGTGGTTGCGAGAGTTAAGAAAAGAATGGAGCAGATCCGTAAGACACTTCCCGAGGGCGTAACCATTGATGTGTTCCTGGACCGAAGCGATTTGGTTGGTCGTGCAATCGGTACTGTTGAAAAGAATCTGATTGAAGGTGCACTGATCGTCATCCTGGTACTGGTATTATTTCTTGGAAATCTTAGGGCAGGTTTAATTGTCGCTTCTGTAATTCCTTTGGCGATGCTCTTTGCAGTATCCCTGATGCATCTGTTTGGTGTATCCGGGAATTTGATGAGCCTGGGTGCCATTGACTTTGGATTAATTGTCGATGGAGCGGTGATCATTGTTGAAGCAACCATGCATCACCTGGGCTTGAGGAAAATAAAGGGCATTTTGTCACAAAACGAAATGGATGCGGAAGTATATGAATCAGCATCCAAGATCAGAACATCCGCTGCATTTGGTGAAATCATAATTCTAATTGTTTACCTGCCCATTCTTGCGCTGGTTGGCATCGAAGGAAAAATGTTCAAGCCCATGGCACAGACTGTTGCCTTTGCAATCCTGGGAGCTTTCATATTATCCCTTACCTATGTGCCGATGATGTCTGCACTTTTCTTAAGCAAGAATATAAATCATAAGCGCAACTTCTCGGACCGCATGATGGATTTCTTTAACCGGATGTACCAGCCTTTAATTAAAGGTGCGATGCGGATAAAGTTTATTGTTATTGCTTCTGCTGTTGGGCTATTAATAATAACGATTGTGATTTTCCTTCGCATGGGCGGAGAGTTTTTACCGACACTGGAGGAAGGTGACTTTGCGGTAGAAACCCGGGTGCTGACAGGAAGCAGTCTGTCTTATACCGTTGAAGCATCTACCAAGGCAGCAGAAGTACTGCTTCGCGAGTTTCCGGATGAAGTTAAAGAAGTTGTTGGGAAGATCGGTTCCTCCGAAATACCAACCGATCCTATGCCAATTGAGGCTTGCGATTTAATGGTGATCTTAAAACCAAAAGGAGATTGGGTGAAAGCAAACAATCGTGAAGAGCTTGCAGAAAAAATGGCTGAAGCCCTTGAAGATGTTCCCGGTGTGACCTTTAGTTTCCAGCAACCTATTCAGATGAGATTTAACGAGCTCATCAGCGGAGTGAAGCAAGATGTAGCCGTGAAGATCTTTGGTGAAGACCTGGCAGTATTAACAGCATTAGCCGATCAAATCGGGAAGCTATCGGCTACCGTTGAAGGTGTTCGTGACCTTTATGTCGAAGAGATTGATGGTCTGCCACAGATAGTGATTAGCATTAACCGTGATGAAGTAGCAAAATATGGCTTGAGCATTGAGGCTGTTAATCAAACAATCAATAGCGCGTTTGCAGGACAAGCTGCTGGGATAGTATTCGAAAGCGAGAAACGTTTTGATCTTACCGTAAGGTTAGCTTCTATTAACAGGCAGAGCATCGAAGATGTTCGCAATCTTTTCATTACGTCTCCAGGTGGAGAACAAATCCCACTCAAGCAATTGGCCGAAGTCGAGTTTAAGGTCGGGCCAAACCAGGTGCAGCGCGAAGATGCCAAGCGAAGAATTATTGTAGCCTTCAACGCACGCGGCCGTGATATCGAAAGCATTGTAATGGAACTTCAGGGTAAGATCAATGCGCAGATTGATTTTCCACCGGGCTACTACCCTACCTATGGTGGTCAATTTGAAAATCTCAAGGAAGCACAAGCGCGCTTATCGGTTGCACTCCCAATTGCCTTGCTGCTGATTTTCCTGCTGTTATTCTTTACTTTCAATTCAATCAAGCAATCATTATTAATTTTTACTGCGATACCCATGGCTGCCATCGGGGGTGTATTCGCTTTGCTCCTTCGCGGTATGCCCTTCAGCATTTCGGCAGGAATTGGATTCATTGCGCTCTTTGGAGTGGCCGTTCTTAATGGCATCGTGCTCATCGCTGAGTTTAACCGGTTAAAAAAGGAAGGCGAGACCGATCTTGAGGACATTGTACTCAAAGGAACAACGGTAAGGCTCAGACCTGTACTGATGACCGCTGCGGTTGCATCCCTTGGATTTCTTCCGATGGCACTTGCCACAAGCTCCGGTGCTGAAGTACAAAAGCCGTTGGCTACTGTCGTGATCGGAGGGCTTATAAGCTCAACAATCCTCACGCTTATTGTGCTGCCGTGCCTCTACATATACTTTGAGCGGATCCGCATCAAACCCAAAGCTGCTGTGTTGTCATTGTTTTTCGTGCTGCTTACTGTGTCGGCTTCGTTTGCCCAGGGTAATCAAAAAAAGGTTGGGCTGTTTTATTCCAATCAGGAGCTTGCCAATAACAGTCCATCTAAAGTGTTCATCGTCCCGGATAGTAAGCTGCCAGTTAAAGTAACGACAAGGCAAGACCTTATAATTAACACTGGCAATGGAATATTGAGGATAAGCTATGGTGAGGTAAAGGGTTATTCCGTGGATGAGAATCGGTACCGTGCGGCCGGGAAAAAGGGATTTTTTAAGAACTATGGTTATTACAAAATTCTTGACGATTCGTGCATCGTCACTTACTCTCGCAAGAACAGGTCCCGCAAAGGCGGTCCGGCTTATAAACACTATTACAGCGAGTCGTTGACCACTCCTGTAAAGAACGCTTTCCGCAAAGAGCTTCGGAATGATTTTGAAAACAAGCCGCAATTCTATTCAAACTTAATATGCCTTATGAAAGACGATTATGCATCGCTCTTTAAGCCAATCTTTGGCAAAAGGATATTATTCAACAAACTCTATTGTGAAACTGTCAATTGATATGGATATGAAAATAAAATTGATCGCACCAATATTATTATTGCTAGTTGTCTGGTCTGGACATACGCTCCAAGGCCAGAACATCCTCACACTTGACCAGGCCATGCAGGCGGCATTGAAAAATAACCTTTCAATCCGTGCCACTGAATTTGAAGTTGAGTCACAGCGAAGCTTGAAAGGAACAGGTTTCGATCTGCCTAAAACGAATGTTTCGCTTTTGTATGGCCAGTATAACAGCTATGCAAAAAACGACAACAACATAACCGTTACCCAGGCAATTCCCTTCACTATCTTCGGAAGCCAGGGGAAATTAAATCGCGCCAATATCGCTTCGAGTGAGTTAAAACAAGAAGTTACGGAGAACGAGTTGATCTATCAGCTCAAGCAAGTTTATCTGGAACTCACGTACACAAAAGCGCGCCAGGAATTGCTCCTTCAACAGGATAGCATTTACCAGGGATTTCTAAAGTCTGCTGCGCTTCGCTACAAGACGGGTGAAACGAATCTGCTCGAACAGACAACCGCACAAACGCAAGGCAATGAAGTTCGTAATCAGCTGAGGCAACATGAATCGCAGATCATCGCGCTTCGGACGCAATTGAAAACGTTGATCAACAGCCAATACCTGCCGGACACCGGACGTGAGCTGACTGAATTTCCGCATGAGAATATTGCTGATTCCCTGCTTCCCCAAACTAATCCGACTCTTATATATATGGATCAGCAAATTGAAGTCGCCAAAAGTCAAAAGAAACTGGAGGCTGCGAGATTTGCACCTGACCTGCTCATCGGTGGCTTTTCACAAACGCTGATTGGTGTTGAGAATACCGAAGACGGAACATTTGCTTCAAGCAGTGAGCGGTTTACGGGTTTTCAGGTTGGTCTTTCGTTTCCCTTGTGGTTTGCTCCTTATAAATCACGCGTTCGGGCAGCTGAGTTTAATCGCAAGGTGGCCGAAAGCAACTATCAGTATTTTGTGCAAACACTTGAAGGTCAAAAGCAGCAAGCCATCCAGCAATACAGCGTAGCAAAGAACAGTCTGGAGTATTACCGGACTTCTGCCCTGCCGAATGCCGATCTGATCTTGAGGCAATCGGAAGCGGCATTCAAAGGTGGTGAGATCGGGTATGCAGAATACCTGATGGGATTGCGTAACGCCATATCCATTAAGGAGAATTATCTGACAACACTCCGGGACTATAATCAGAGCATTTTTTACATCCAATACTTATCAGGCAACAAATGAGATCCATTATGAATCATACAAACACATTCGTTATAAAAAATCTTTTGATCAGATATCTTCTGCTTATGATGCTATCATTTGCGGTAATGGCCTGCGGATCAAAAACTGATCCTGAGGTTGGGACTGAAGAAGAACATCATGATGAGGAAAGCAATACTGTGGAATTGAGTGATGCGCAATTTAAAAATGCCGGGATTGAACTATCCACGGTTGAGCGAAAGCAGATCAGCGGAACCATTAAAGTTAACGGAGTGCTGGATGTGCCACCCCAGCAACTCGTGAGCATTTCAGCGCCACTCGGTGGGTTTCTTAAAAATACTAACCTGTTACAGGGAACGCATGTACGGAAGGGTGAAGTTATCGCCACGATTGAAAACCTTGACTTCATCCAGATCCAGCAAGACTATCTCGAAGCAAAAAGCCAGGTAGAGCTTACGAAAGCGGACTATGAACGTCAGCAGCAACTGGCCTCCGAAAATGTTAACTCCGCTAAATCACTTCAACAATCCAAGACGACTTTCGTTACCTGGCAGGCTAAGCTGAACGGCTTAACAGAAAAGCTTAGAATTCTTAATATCAGTACTGCATCCGTGGATGCGGGTGCGCTTAAAAGTTCGATCAATCTCTACTCTCCCATCAATGGGTATGTAACAGAAGTTAATGTGAACATTGGAAAATATGTTAGCCCAACCGATGTACTCTTTGAGATTGTTGACACAGAACATCTCCATGCCGAGTTGATCGTATTTGAAAAGGATGTACGAAAATTAAAAATTGGTCAAAAGGTCCGTTTTACATTGGCCAACGAATCAAAAGAAAGAATGGCAACGATCCACCTGATCGGAAGAGAGATCAGCACTGACCGCACGATCCAGATCCATTGTCACATCGATCAGGAAGATAAAGAACTTCTACCGGGCATGTACCTCAAAGCCGCAGTTGAAACAGGCGGTGCGCAGGTTCCGGCACTTCCTGATGAAGCCATCATCGACTTCCAGGGGAAAAAATACATTTTCGTAGTTGCAGCAGATCACGGTGAAGAAACTAACGAAAAGAAAAGTGCGGAGTCAGAACAACACGAAGAAGGCACGCACTTCACAATGGTAGAGATTGAGATTGGCAACAGCGAGCTGGGATACACGGAAGTGACGCTTCCTGAGAACTTCAATTCCGAATCAAAGATTGCGGTAAAAGGTGCATACTCTTTGCTGTCAAAAATGAAGAATAGCGAAGAAGAAGGGCACGCACATTAATCAAGGTTCGTAACATGAAGACTTACTGGAAAATGCCGTTGGGGCTCCGTACCCATTACCAAATGGAACTCTCGCAGGCGAGTGAGTTGATGGTGAATGATAACTTGGCGGGCTCATGGCGCCATCTCGAACGGGCACATATCCTTGGACAGCCTTGGGCTGTTGAGCATACCCAGGTTCACTGGCGGATGCTAAAGTTTGGTATGTATATAAAAGATTGGCCGGAGATTGCGGGACAATTGCCACGCTTGATTTTCGGAGGGGTAAAGTCTTTTGTCGGTAAGATACCCGTGGGTAATACAGGTGGAGCTGATGTTCCGCCATTAAGACCCATGGAGATACCAGATGATCTGAAAGAACTTCTTAAACCATACACTTCCGATGCAGCCCGTACCCGCTGATCTTCTAACCATTATCCTGGGCGGGCTAATGCTGAGCGCCCTGCATGCGCTGATCCCGAATCATTGGCTACCGGTGCTTGCGATAAGCCGCAAAGAGAACTGGTCTTTGAGCGAAACAACCTTTGTGACTTTTATTTCTGGTGGGGCACATGTAGTCAGTACGGTGATCATTGGCGTAGTGATTGGATATGCTGGACTTAAGCTTGCCGATTCTTTCTCTGGTTTCACTACAATATTCGCTCCGACTGCACTTATACTATTAGGGATATTTTATATCTACCAGCATCATCGGCACAAACATTTTAGCGTGGATGCTGAAAAGCCATCCACTAAAAAACAGATACTCATTACGCTCACTGTCGCAATGTTCTTTTCACCCTGCTTCGAGATTGAAGCATACTTCCTGATGGCGGGTGCGCACGGGTGGACCTACATTCTAATGCTGTCCATACTGTATATCGTCATCACGCTTGCCGGTATGATTGTTTGGATTCGAATCGTCTATAAAGGTTTAGTAAGGCTCAACTGGCACTCACTTGAACACAATGCCGGCATTATCACCGGCACAACACTTATCATTACAGGTATCATTTCTTATTTCATTCACTAACTATCGCATTATGAGCAACGATAATAAGGTCCATACTGAAAAGCATTCAGCCAATGAATCTGATTTGAGAAATCAAAATAAAACCGCGCATGAGCATTCGGAGGATGACGGGCATGATCACGGATCAACGGCTTCTGATAAGCCTGGTTGGGTTGAGCACTGGGATTTGCTGCTCGCGTTAGCTATTCTTGGATTTCTGCTAATCGCAGAGTATGGGTTTAAGTACATGTTATCAAATCCATTCGAACTGATTGTCAACGCCATCGCCTACTTGCTGGCCGGAAGAAGTGTTCTATACCTGGCATTCAGAAAGGCCATCCGGGGAGATTTCTTTAATGAGTTTGTACTGATGAGTGTGGCAACACTTGGAGCATTCTATATCGGAGAATACACAGAAGGTGTTGCAGTCATGATTTTCTATTCTATTGGGGAATGGTTCCAGGATTCGGCAGTGAACCGCGCTAAGACCAGCATCAAAGCCTTGCTGGACATCCGCCCGGATGAAGTAACGGTTCTTAGAAATGGCTCTTCGCAAGTAACAAAGCCTGCTGAAGTCCAGCTTGGAGAAACGATCAGCGTTAAACCGGGTGAGAAAGTTGCCCTTGACGGTGAATTGCTAAGTGACAGTTCTTCCTTTAACACTGCCGCGTTGACGGGAGAAAGCAAGCCAGATACAAAAGCTAAAGGCGACAAGATATTTGCAGGCATGATTAACCTCAATACCGTGTCTGAAATAAAAGTCACGGCTTTATTCAAGGACAGTAAGCTCAGTAAAATCCTCGAAATGGTGCAGGATGCAACTGCCCGTAAATCCCAGACACAGTTATTTATTTCGAGGTTCGCAAAGGTTTACACCCCTATTGTCTTCTTCCTCGCCATTACTGTCGTGGGTGTCCCTTATTTCTTCGTTGACAACTACGTTTTCAATGACTGGCTTTACCGAGGGCTTGTATTCCTGGTGATCAGCTGTCCGTGTGCATTGGTTGTCTCGATCCCACTAGGATATTTTGGAGGCATAGGACTGGCATCACGTAATGGCATTCTCTTTAAGGGTGGAAACTTTCTCGATGTAATGACCAAAGTAACTGCGGTCGTTATGGATAAAACCGGTACGCTGACCAAAGGTGTCTTCAAAGTTCAGAAAATCGTAGCAGTTGGCATCGATGAAAAAGAATTGGTCCAGATGACCGCTGCGCTCGAAAAGAATTCGACACATCCGATCGGAAAAGCTGTCGTAGAATATGCGGGTAATAATCTTGGTAATTTGGCCGCTTCAGGTGTTGAAGAAATTTCCGGTCACGGGTTAAAAGGAATAATGGATGGCAAAGAAATTCTTGCCGGTAACGCCAAGCTTTTAAAGAAATTCAGCATTACATATCCGGCTGAAATCGAACAGATAGTAGATACTATTGTGGTAGTTGCTGTTAACAAGCAGTACGCAGGGTACATTACTATTGCTGATGAGATCAAGGAGGATGCGGCTCAGGCCATCAAAGACATGCATGCGCTGGGTATTAAAACAGTAATGCTCTCGGGTGATAAGCAGTCCGTAGTCGACCAGGTTACCAAACAGATTGGTATTGATCAGGCATTTGGAGACCTGCTTCCTGAAGGTAAAGTTGAAAAGGTTCAGGCATTAAAAAACGAAGGTTATAAAATCGCTTTCGTTGGTGATGGTGTAAATGATGCACCGGTTGTAGCACTGGCCGATGCCGGTATTGCAATGGGCGGATTGGGAAGCGATGCTACAATTGAAACTGCTGATGTAGTCATTCAGAATGATCAGCCTTCAAAGATCGTATCGGCTATTAAAGTAGGAAAGATCACGCGAAGCATCGTGTGGCAGAATATAACATTTGCAATGGTTGTAAAGATAATCGTATTGATCCTTGGAGCGGGTGGAGTTGCTAATCTTTGGGAGGCCGTTATCGCGGATGTTGGAGTTGCACTTCTTGCCATCCTGAACGCAGTGAGAATACAGCGAATGAAACTTTAAAAGATTACAATCATGAAAAAGGATCCAAAAAATTGAAGATGAAACTTCTTTGGAGGGCATAGAAACCTAATTGATATACTGTGTAATTTGTTTATGTCTAAAACTGTAATTAAGAAATCTACTCAAACAGCTAAACACAAGCTTAACATCATTTCTGATGTTTGGCAACATTTTTTTTGGGAATACTCATATGGAAGATCCGCTATTAATTTTAATGCTGAAACACAAACTAGCTATCTTCCGGATTTGATTAATTATTTAGAAGACACCTTAATTTTATTACATAAATCACCACCCAAAAAGTATAACGAACGCCTACTCTACACCACTGGAATACTACAGCTCATTTACGTCCAGCAAGATTTAATTGGTGAATTGCTTTACGTATTTGCTTTCGATACAGACAAAATCTTAGCACAAGATGCCAATCGGAAAATCAATCGAGATCTCCGAAATGAGCTAGTTGGTCATCCAATCCGTAGAGATAAAACAAAAAAACATGAATTAATATCAACAGTCTTCCTTAAAGAGAACTCGAGCAGTGATATTCATTATGTGTTATACTCTAAACAAGATAACTTTAGTGGTAATTTAATTTCTCACAACTTTACTGACATAATCCAACGTCATTTGGAATTTATTCATACATACTTGGATTTCATTATTGAGAAATTAAGGTTGCTCCTGCAAAGATTTCGGACAATACTTGTGAATCTGCAAGACAAGTTACTTCAAGACATACCTTTTGAAAAAAAGGTTAAACTTTCGTTTAAAATATTTGAATCGATTAAAAATGAGAATTATTTATATTCAGAATCCATTTTGATCGAAGCATTTAATAGAAAGGATAAGCATAAGCGCTACTCAAACGTTATAGAATTATATGAAAAAGAGCTTCATTTTTTAATAACTGAAAAAATAAAATGGACCGAAGAAGCGTTTGAAAAGCAAGTCTCTTATGGCAGAAAACATTACAAACCCATCAAAATCACAATAACAATAGCTAAAGGACCACCGGCCAAAAAAAAGGCACGAAGAACGATCTCATATGATCTCGCAAAATTACATGGAAAACATCCAGTTTGGGGCACTGGGTGGTTTAGGAAGCAATTTAAAAGAAATAAAAAGGTTTTATGCGAACTTGATAATATGGAAGCCAATATGAACTCAAATCTCGAATATTATGCATCATTTGAGTATATAAAAACATTAGTTTCTAAACTTCGATAATCATAGTTTTGGAAATCAATACTTACTTCTAGCACTCGGACTTCTACGGTTCCCTGGAATAATGACCGACACTATATAGTCAGGAGAATTTAATGGCATACCCGTTGATGGTATTAAATGATGAAATTTAAACCAATCACGAATATTTGGAGGCGGTTGTGAGGACTTGTCACTTAGCTCAAGAACCGCGAAAATTCCTAACTGATCATGACCTGCTGTGTAAGTTTGAGCCTGGGCTATATAGTCGCTTTCTAGACTCTCAAATGTATGCTGCTTCAAAGCACGTTTAAGTTCAATTGGTATGGTTATTATATCCTTTCTGTAAACAATATCTACTCTTCCCCCATCAACGAATTTAGATTTTTCATGATCCAAGCCATCCGCTATTTTAGAATGTTGAAAGTAGGCAAACATATCATCTTGCAAATCTCTCTCTATAGCCTCTTCACCTAGACCTCCCTCTGATTTTGCAAAAAGGAAAAGAAACCTCTTTTTATCGTAACCCGTAATTGTTGCTATAGTGTACCTAATTATCTCTTCCACAACATTTAAGAAAATGGCCTTTTTAAGTGAATCATAGGACGGTAACATTTCATCAACCCAAATTTCAATTCTTGCTAATATTTCTTCACCAATTCTGCTTCCAGTTCTTAATGGAAGGAACTGAGGAGTCATACTAGTTAAAGCAGCCAACACTTCAGGTGAAACAATTTTATTTTGTATTTTATTGTACTGCTCCACTCCACTCTTTTGACCTAAATTTTGGACAAGCGCTGCCAAAAGATTTAAATTTGGCTTAGGACTGCTTTCATCAGGAAAGCTTTTAAGCAGTTCTTCAATAAACCTCACTAAATCATTCTCATCCGAAGATTCTTTCGCAGCTATTAGCCTCTCTTTTTCACGATAAAGAGTAGCTTGATAAGCAACATTTTGTATAGGCTTTAATACTCTATCAAATAGTATATCAGAAACTTTTCCACTATTTGAATTTGATAATAGTGTTGAAATTCCTAACCTCACATCCATTAATGCTTTTATCTCAAAAGGAATGTTAATCCATCGGTTGGAAACCTTTGCAACATCAATGCCTTCTTGAATTTTATGGATCATCTCGAACGCAAAGAAATGGAGTTGCCACGCATTCTCTAGATAGCTGTACAGCTTATATATATTTAATTTTTGGTAGAGCTCCTTATACCTCTCATTACTAAATGTTTTCTCCTTAGCGATGTCCAAGCACCAATCTATCAACGAAAAATAAAACTCAGCGTCATCTCTATTCTCTGAAGATAATGAAGCAGCATGAAAATCATTAGAAGCATTCCGCAACATTAATATAAGTTCTTCGCGACTTAACGGAGCTTCATCTTTAGTAAGATTGAACATTCCTAAACAAATAAAAGCTTCACTAGCAATGTCTCCATTAGGGTCATCACTAAATTGTTTAACATGTTCTATAAAATCTACTGTATTAAGTTCCTGAAAGTAAGGAGCATATCTAAGTGCAATAACTTTTAATAAAGGATCTGATTGCAGAATTAACTCCTTTAGTGTGGAAATGAAAATGAATTGATTTGTAATTGCTTTTGAAATTGTGAGTTGACCTAAAATGATAAAAGCTGACCGTTTAAGATAACTGTTACTTGATTCAAAAATTACTGAATAAAGAAAGCCGGCTACATCTTTCTCATCTGAACCCAAAAGATCAACTTCCATCCAAAAATTATCGAGGAATCGAAGTTGTTCCCGTTCGTCACCTTTGCCCAGTGAAGAATCATTAGTTAGAATTTTCATTTAGAAAACAAATTCATCAGCTTCATAAACAGCGGATCGCTTCTTGTCGGTAATTCCGTTGAAGTCTCGCATGGCCGATCCTATGAAAATCTGCAAGTTATTCGCAAACCGCTTGTTAACTAATTTAAGCACTTCGGCTAACCCGGAAAGGTGTCTTTGAATCATTTCTTCCCCGCCTGGAGAATCAAATATTAAAAAACGAGGATGCCTTCCAAGACTATGTTCAATATCAAGCTGGGTTAAGCTCAGATAGAAAGCTAGTTTGACTCTAAGATGTTCACCTTCATTTAGGTCAACAAAATTCATGGCAACAGAATTTTGTGTGATAATTAAATCATACTTTTCATTAATCTGAACCTTTTCAACATTGGCAACTCCAAACTCTACAATCTCCTTAAAGATTAAAGTTTCCAGTTTCTCCATTATGTCTTTATTAATTTGAGATCGCTTTCTCTCAAGCTGGTCTAAAGCATAGGCTATTATTTCACGTTTAAGAATCAATGGACCAATTACATCATGTATTGGCACCAACTTTGATTCATCACTTTGTCCAAGCTGATATTGTAATACCGCTTCTCTTGCCCTTAACTTTTCATATTGCTCGATTAAAGCCGCCTGCTTGATCCTTTCACCATTGATTCTTTCCAGCTCTTGCTGCAGTTGAGTCAGCCTAGTGCTATCGATTTGTATCTGAACAGAATCTTCAAACCCTTCCTGAAGTTTATTTAAGAATTCTTGCGATTTTTTCAATTCAGTTACCTTTATACTAAGAATATTTTCAACCTCTCGAAATCTCGAGTTAAGAGATTGCTCTTCCCCTTTTAAAGAATCCACTTTTTGGTTTATCTCATCCAAATCTACTTTTTGGTCTCTAGAAATTTCTCCGCAAAGGCTACAAGCATGCGTTTCCTTCTCTCTCTCTTTTTTGTCTTGAGTCACTTGTGTTTCACAGTGCGGGCAGATTTTAACTTCAAGGTTACTAAAAAACCTCTCTGTGTCAGAATACAGTTTCATATTGAGGAGCTGCTTTGAAATTCTACCAATTTCTTGCGAAATTTTATCCTTATCCAAATTAAGGTTACCAATTTCTTCGTTGACAGAATTTATATTTAAAATTTGCTTTTGACGCTCTTGGTCAAGTTGTAATGATTTTACTCTATTTTCGTTCAATCGAGTTTGAATCTTAGCATACTCATCCAAAAAAGGTTTTTCATCTAACCCTACTTTTAGACCAATTGAATGAACTGAAAGAATTTGATTCTGAACATCTCCTAATTCGCTCTCAATATCCTTCTTATTAGCACTGGGAATTATTGAAATACCTTCTTGCTTAAACTTTTGCTTTGAAATCTCAGTTGAAATTAAATCATGCTGAACATTCAACATGTTAATTGGATACGTAAGAGGAAGACCAAGAATCATTTCAAAGATTTTTCGTCCTTGAGTTCCTATCGTCTCTTTATCAAAGAAAAGAAATTTGTAGTCTCCAGCTTCAAGGTAGATCGACTTAAAGTATGTTGCCCAGCTTAGGTTGCCTAAGTTAAGATCAATTTTGTCCTTGCTCGGATTCTTTGTTGTAAACTTTAAAGTATAGAACTCAAAATTCTTAAAGAAAAATAACTGAAGATCATCACGAAGCTGTGCTCGATTGCTAAATTCAAAAACTATGTCCTTTTCAATAGTTGGGAGTTTTTGTGCTTCCGATATTTCAGTCCATTTGTCAAGTGAAAATTTATACAATGCCCCATGATCATGTCCGGACCGATTTATATAAATAGTGTACAAATCACTGCCAATTTCAAATTCAAGCCAAATTTGTTTAATCCAATCACTTAAATCATTTTTAATACTATCCACACCTGTCAAAGCAAGTTTAATAACTTTAAATACTGTGGACTTTCCCTTTGAATTATCAGCAATCCAAATGTTCACTCCTGCAGAAAATTTTCTTTCGTAGACAAATTCTTCACCTGATATTTTTGTTCCAGAAAATTTAAGTTTATTAAGAAGTAGGCTTTTGCCAGAAGACATTGGATTATCACGATTATAACCCTGCTCTAGCTCTAAAATTTCTCGAACTTCAGTTAACGAAATTTGGTCTTTAAACTTGCTGTGAATATGCTTCACAAAGTCATTGAAGCGGATAGATGTCTTACTCATATTAGTTCTTTTTGAAAACGCTCCCGAAAAGCCAATTTCACTTTTTCATTAATATTTTGAATATGACCATGGTAAGAAACATCGCTGTACTCTTTATATCTATATTGACGTTCCTTCAATTGCTTGCCATTAAACTTACCAAAATACTTTTTCAAAAGTTCGCATCGCTGAGTATACCATTTAACAGAATCAATTTTCGCCAAAATGTTCTTAATTCTATCGGAACCAAATTTTGTGAGAAAATAAATTTTGTCGTAAGTTTTGCCATCAGTGGCTTTTCGGCTTTCATAACGAATTATGTTGACGCTCACTAGAAAAGCAATGACATCGTCAATCTCTTCATAGGCACCATAAAAAAACTTCTCCATCTCCTCAACTCGGAGTGACGGCTCCAAATTCTGATAAACGCCTTCTATAATAGTTTGAATTTCATTCTTATTAATCGAATTATCCGAATCCATAAGATCAAGTAATTCCATACAAAGAAAATCAGGATACCTTAATAGAAAATCTAAAGCCTGAATTTTCATTTCAGTCCTAAAAAACCCGCTATCGTTTCCTGTGTTATCTTCAGTGGGTTCGCAAAATGTATATAGGATCAAAGCAATACGAATCCTATCACGATATTTCTTTAATGAAGCATTCATTAAAACCGGGGTTGATTTATGAAGGCGAAAAGCTTATGACGCAGGGTGAACCGAAACTAACTATTTAAATTCAAATCTCAATAACCCTTAGCAGTCCGGTTTCAATATATTTATGTCAGAACAATAAAAATTTGGAAAATAGGAGAAACCCCTATAATAGGACATCGAAAACTATACCCCTTTATACTCTCTGTATATGATGAAATTCAGTCTGGCCAATCTTGGTGACAAAGAAAATAACGATGCACGGGCAAAAATTGTCTTCCCAATTGCCGGGTATGACTACACTATAAAAGTTTTTCCAAAATGTAAGTATTGGCGTCTGGGCCTACGATTTTCAACAGATTATAGAGGCCTTACAGGTATATCACTAAAGAATCGCTATAATGATAAACAAGTCAAACATCTTGAAATCTGTGTAACCCTCTTGAGACTAAAGTCATACTGATTAGTTGTCAAACAAACATAACTGTCCATCGTGTCTATGCCTGATAAAATTATAGAGCAATACATGTTTAATCGGATTAAAACATTTCAGTGGATTCCCCACCACCTCGTAAATCCACGAAAGTTGTCTTGGTTGGGATGGAAAGTAATGTTCCAACAGCCGCTTGCCATAAAATTTCTGAAAATCGTCTACTAAATTCGTAAAATTTATGCCCATTCGTTGCCGATACAGAACCGAAAATGCTTTCTTATAAGCAATGGAATTAATGTCAAAATCTACTCGATTGTTTTGAAAAGCTTGAAGCATCCTGCTAAATTTCAACATCTTCCTGTTAGTATTTACCGGTCCACGTATCGACTGCTTGCTGATTTGCTCTGCAGCAACAAACGTGTTTCTGTTGTACTCAGAAGATTTAGGTCTATACTCTTGCAGTAGGCTATTATGAATCGAACACACCAGCATACCGGGTATTTGGTGAGACTTTCTCCAATAGGCTTCTTCATAACGCTGCCGTGAATCCATAATACAATCCACACAGAATTTAGGAAAACGAATTCGCTGCAAGCCAGATGCATTAATAGCTGCTACGGAATCAATAAACGTGCCCTTGTCTTGCTTCATGCCTTCTCGGACGCGGGGCCGTTTATCATCCTTGAGAAAGTGCCGGTAAAACGGATATAGCGTATACTGGTCAATGATGGCATCAGGCGATGTAATTATTTTTTGATAACAGTTTCGCCAAAGATCATTCAAATGAGTCGGTAAGTCAATGGTTGCAGTATAGTTACTCTTGTTGAATAGGTTCTGCATGGCATCAGAAATTTTAGACCCTGCTGTGTGATGCAGTATCCTTGCGATCTGACTGTAAAGAATCTCATCTTCATAGGGCTTAACACAATACGCAACCTTCATAAACTTGCTTTAAAAATTATGCAGGTATCAAACCCTGTTCCTTGAGGGCACTGTGCAAATCTCCATCCTTTCCAACACTAGCTGCAGCGCATACAATGTCACCTATCGGTTTGGCATTTGTTTCGCGTTTCTGGGATTGAGATTTCCCTCCTGTAATCTTTTCGGGTGCTGGCTTTTTATCAGAATCCTTTTGATCAATAATCGCTTTAAAAATCGCCTTGATCTCTTCTTCGTTAAAGCCACCTTCCATAACAATCCGCACGAGATCTTTCTCCGTTAATCCTTCTTTTGCATTCACCTCATTAACCACGTTCACTCCGCGCATCGACAGGTCAGGGAACTCGATCAGGCTCTCTTTACGTTTGGAGCGCAGCGCATCCATTCCTTTTCGGGTCAACTCAAAATATTTCCGTGATCGTTCAATCATATCAACGGTGATCTCTTCCATGTTTTCATCGAGCGCCATTTCCTGGCATTTGATGTGCACGGCAAGAAGCCGGTCAATAATTCCCTGAGAGGCTTTGTAGTAGGCATCCGACAGTTCTTTTGTCAGCGGTTGATCAGTTCGAAGTACACGCCTTTTCCATAATGCGGTAAGTAAGGATGTCCACTCTTTATCGTTCTGGTAAACATCCAGAAATACCGATCCGTTACCTTCTGCCCTGCGCGCTACCTGGAAGTTACCCGCCAGAATTGGGTAAGCTTCTGAAGTACCAATAAAGATAATGGGCACGCCAACCACCGCACTTAAATTTTTCAAAAAGTTGATGATCTGCTGGGCCGATTGAAACGGCACTTGACGCAAATGATGAATCTCATCCACTACCCAAACACCAACATAGTGCTGCGCACAGATGTTTGCCGCAATGGACTCAACCGTATCTTTTCCAGTTTTGGCATTAAGCTTCTTTGAGTGACTCGTACCTAGCAAACGATCAACTTCACTGATAAACCTTCCTACCATCTGCTTTAACGATCCGATGTCCTGACAGTTGGTAACTACATAGGTTAACTGCGTAGTGTTGCCACGATCAATAAGTTGGTTAAAACATTTTCGCAAAATACGCTTAACGGTATGCGTTTTACCAACACCTGAAACGCCAATGACTGAACAACCTTTGACATTGTAGTCGTTGTTCATAGGCCGGTAATAACTTGCCTTTGAATCATACCATTCTCTCGTGAAGCCGATAATTTTTACAAACTCGCGCTCATCCCGGTTATCATAACTTTGATAGAGCACGTTGTAAATAGTATTGTACAGATCGCGAACTCGTAGATCTGAATAAAACCATCTCTTCTGAAGGGTTTGAAGAACTGTCCTTCGCTTTGCAGCAGGCTCATGATTTGAAGAGGATATATCATAATTGCTCGCAAGCAGCTTAAGAAGCTCCCCCGTCTCCAGTCGTTCAGGAAAATCTTTCAATAGTGTATTCTCAGTTTCAGACATCATGATTATGCGTTTATAGAGTCAATGAATTCGTCCCAATATGACTGGATAGGCGCGGTAACAACTGTTTGCTTCGTGTTATCAGGTGAGGGGACTGAACTTTGTTCCGCCTCAGCAGGTTCAGTACGTTTATACTGCTCAGCAGCTCTGTCAACAGCCTTGCCAGCCCTAGAATTCTTAGTTTTACGCTTACCCGTTGCTTTTTTATCGTTAATTCGCCCTTCAATCTCTTCGTTATTCTCGTTGCGCACATCCTGCTCCGTACTTTGAGCTTCCTTCTTCATTTCATTGTAGAGCTCGTTTGCACTAAGTACTTCCCATTCATTCCCATACACAGCATCGTTCTCTCCACGCAAGCGGAGTTTATGAAATTTACCATCGCGCTTCCAGTAAATTGCCCGATAGTTACCCGGGTCAAACACCAGTTCCGTGCGTTTAACAACAGTTTCATTAATAGCATTTTCAAACATGTCAAAAGCTTTAGGATCAATTGGAACATAATCCTGCTTGTTAAGCCTGAATCCTTTGCGATTAGGAGTTACCGGATGGCTTTCCAAGGTGCTCAGATATAGCGTACGTTGATCGATTGTACGCTCTTTGCCTAAGTTGTTTGCTATGGCCCACCGGTGAATATCAGCGGGAATCTTTTTAACACGGTCGCGCACCATTTCGGCAGATAATGGATAGTCATCGATCCAGTGCGCATTATTAAATTCGTTTACGATAATCCAGGTGATTTCATAGAGTTCTTCAAGCGTGACCGTAGCTTCTTCAGCACTGTCGGTCGCCAAGCGCGGATTCACCTCCTTTGAAACCTGACCTTTCCCCAGAAAGTTATGGCGTAATCGCTCCTGCACGAGATCGATCATTTTTTCTACATCGCCTTTCATCCACGGGCTATAGGCTGCGGTATTACCCAGCGAAATATTGAGGTTGTTGACAATCGTATCTGATTTCGGGCCTAAAAACTCAGCCCGATCAGCCAGTATTTCATCCGGAAGAAAATTATTGAACCACCCGATGTGCTTTTCAGAAAGACCGAGATCTATGAGCATTGATCTTCGCGGACTAAAACTTACCTGTAATGCGTGACACGCTGCGATATACGATGGCGGATCAAGAGTAATATAGATTCCTACGAATGCCCTGGTAAACACATCACGGATGGCGTAAAATGTTGGTCGCCCAATGCATCGTAGTCGATCGTAGCTGGCGACAACTTTTATATCCCGCACTGTATTATCAATCTGGTATAATTGACAAGGGCCCGTTAAAGTATCAATCGAACGGCCCTTTAATGCTCGGATATTGTTATCGTAATCACGGTCGCCTTTGTGATTTCTTTTTCGTTGGGAAGGTGTATACTGTCTGCTACCATGTTCCCAGAAAATATTGTAAGAGAACTTCTTTCCATGAATCTCTTTATCGAACAAATGGCGAATCGTTGCGTTGAAGGCTTCCTGTACGGTGTAGCCCTCCTTCCGGTGATAGCGGTTATATCCTTTACGAATGAGCGCACGAATTTCCTGTGAAACTCCTGAATCGCGTTCAGAGCCTTTACCCCCACATTTTTCAAAATCGGGAAGCAAAGCATTTTTAGTCATGCCGTTGCGCCAAAACATCTTCAGCCATTTATAGAGCGAAGGCTTGGAGATTTTGTTCTTTTTTCGATACGATCGGATTCTGGCATTACGAAGAACAGGTGAGAAAATATCTGTTCCTGAACATATCAGCATTTCAACAGTACTGTACCGTTGTTGCCTGATGCTTTTCTTCTTTGCATCCAGGTCACCCTCTTCGATACCGGGGATATAGGGATCATCTTCTGTAAAGATTGTTAATGAGCCGTTGCTGATTTCTGTCTCAAGTTCTGCTAAGTCAATTTCATACGGCATTTGACATTCCTTGATTTTTTCACGGCACTGAAAAAGGAAAACCTTTGAAGCAGCCTGGTCGATGCCTACAATGCGCTGCAAGTTGCCGTCTTTGTCTTTTAGCAAACTGCGGACTGTGTATTCCATATAGTAAGATTTGTGAGGTTAGCAATCTCTTCTTCGGTAACTACAAAAAAATCAACATTCTGTTCGCGCCAATACGCCCATTCGATTTGGAACTTTTGAACCACTCTTCGAGTAATATTTTCCCTTGGCTTCACAGAAAGCACTATCTGCTTGCCCGGAAGGTCAATCAGGAAATCGGAAGTCATTACTTTGAATTCACCCTGGTCCTGACCATGTTTGATATTAAAGGAGTCAGAAATCCGCAAGGTCTCGTCTAATGACAAAGGAAACTGTTCGCGGATATCAAGCACTTCCTTGCGTGAATCAAGATGCAGAAACACCAACTTCTCAAGCGTTGAGAGCAAATGATGAACGCGGCCGGTTTTCCTGCCCCTGATACGCCATGAAACCCCACTGGAGGAAATCTCGTGAACTAGGATCCATGGCTTGTAATCTTTAAGGATTCCCTGACCCCTTTTCTGTGCAAAGCGGGTTTTGTCTGATGTGTTTGACTTCATATAAATTGACTAACTTTAAGCGTATTCCACAAAAACCGTCAAGTATTTGACCATTTCGATCTAAAAATAGCAACAATATTTGATCATATGCGACACAAGTGGTCAATTTATTTCGATAAAGTTGTCTTTTATTGATTCAAATAGTCAAAAACGAAGCAACTTATGGTACCAAAAAGACTAAAAGAGTCCAGATTAAAAAAAAACTGGAGTCAAAAGGAGCTATCTGAGAAATCTCAGGTGTCGTTCGAGCAGATATCACGTTACGAGGCCGGAAAGCGAAATCCTCATAAATACGTTATTGCCAAACTTGCCAAAGTGCTTAATGTTTCGGTTGATTACCTGGAAGGGATTTCGGATGAAAACGAACTACCAAGACCTGAAATTGAAGTATTTGTAGACGAGCTTGAATTTCAGGAGGTAATTGATAAAGTCAGCTCTACAGACTTTTCACAAATGGAAAGACTTCTGCTAAAAGAGTTTGTTGAGTTATTACTGGTAAGAAAAGCTGGCGAACAGATCTTTTCCAAAAAACAGTAACCATAGACATTAATTCATTAGGAGTGCGAAAGCTACTCCTATCTGGAAAGTGATTCTAGGTATTTCCATGCTTTTGCAGATGAACTATGTTTGTGAATTGATGCCTTGACTTTAAGTTCATCTTTTTTGACTATCCGACCACTGGCTTTGATTGTTTCAGCCGCCATGGTTATTCTACGGATCTGATTATCCTCAACAGATTCCTGCAGTTTATTCAGAAGTCGTGTCGATCTAATCAAATTCCTTTTTGAGTGCTCCGGAGAGTTGCGTAATCCAGCGGCTTTGCAGATAAGAAATTTTGTGATCCTTGCCCTGGGATTGGAGTTCTTTAATTCTTCATACCCTTTTAGAATTTTTTCGTACAACTGATTATCCAGTTGCTTATCTGTCAGAGTAATTTTTTTTACTCCTTTAATATAGCGCGATTTATTAGTTGCTTTTAACCATTTCAGATCAACTTCTTTCAGTTTGTTATAAACGCCCCAGTTACCGATCCGGGAGTCCGAGATCGTTTTGAAATTCGGACTATTCAAAATTTTCAACCATGCTTTTCTAAGTTCGCTCTTGTTGACTTTCTTCTTTTTCTTTGACTTCTTTTTTGGTATCCCTCTCTTGATGTTCCATGCGTGTTTTATTCCAAACCGGTTCGCGTGATAACTTACTGTCGTTGGATCAACATCAAGCAGCTTACCCAACTCAGACTGAGAAAGTCGTTGCCTGATACCATCTTTAAGTTTCTTTGTCCACAAATGACCACGGTCTAACAATACTCTTTTTTTAAGTCTACCATACCGGTCATATAACATCTTGGTACGCATGCCACATCTACACGTGACAATCTTTGCAGGCCTTGCTGACTTGCCCTGATGGATCAATTCTTCGCGATGGGTAACTACTTTATTAAAGTAATTACAAACAGGATTTACGCATATTATTTCATCAATTACCTCAGTTTCATCGATCGCCTCCAGCTTATTCTCAATAAAAAGCAGTATTAAAATGTAGAAAAAAGGATTTAAGCCAGTTTTAGCCTGGTTCCAGAAATAATTCGGTAAAAGTAATTTTCCCTCTCTTCCTCTCAGCATCGGATGAGCCTCAAGCTCTTTATAAAACGAGGTGATATCGGTATTGAGTTTGCCGAAATTCCAATTTTGCCTTAGAATGTACTTAGCCTTCATTCCAAATGATCTCAGAAATTGGATATCGAGCGTTTTAGAAATATCCTCACCCTGAGCAACGGATACCATTCTCAATGCAACTTTCAATAAAAGTGCATTCGTATTAAAGACTGGCGGATCGTCATTGCAAACTTCAGGAGGTAAAGCAATCAAAAGATTGTTTGACAAAGTCTTACTGCTTAACTGAAAATCCTTCAAAAAGCAATTATGTATTGTACAAATAAGGACGTTAGGTATCTGATGCTCTACGTGCAAAAATACCTCACCATACTTTGCTAAATCCTTTTGGCTGCAGAATACGCAGTATCGAGCTTCCTGTATACGTTTTCTGGCAACCAAGGTATTGGGCCCTTTACCCCCGCTGGGTGTATATTTTATTAATTTCAGGATCCTACGTTGCTTTTCCTTTGTAATTGTTGACGACAGGTATGGCCACAAGGTCATGTCTTTTATAATTGCTTCGGCCGACAATTGGCTAACAAACGAAATTGCCTTGGTAAACTTGGTCAGATTGAGCGGAAGTGATAAAGAAACCGGATTGTTTGAACAACCGAATAAATCACGAAAGATTGATTTTGACGATACCATTGTTTGGCGCTGATACCGAGCAATCCAGCTATAGAAAATTTCACCCGGATAAGGCTTAGGAAAATACCTAAGCATTACTGGAATGACGTTTCTGGAAACAGGAAAAACAAATACTATGTAAGCGCATTTAACGACTTTAGCAAACCCGTAAACAGGATTGCCAAATTAGTAAACGACTTTAACCTAATTGCACAGCACTGTTCAAAAGTGTTCACCAAACCTTAAAAAAGTGTTCACTTTTGTAAGTTTGTAAGATCGTTCTTAAGCCCATAACTATCATCATAAAATTTATAATCTTGATTTTCAGCATGTTACAAACCATGTTAATTTTTAGCACAGTACTTGGTAATGCCAAGTACAACTGCATAAGCTATGCAGTGGGTTAACAAAACACTATGGACCTGGAGAACACACAAGTACAGATGAGGAAGGGTATTTTGGAATACTGTATTCTTCACATCATTGCCCGCGGTGAGGTGTACGCATCCAATATGATTGATGAGCTTACCTCCGCGAAAATGATCGTGGTGGAAGGTACGCTGTATCCGTTGCTGACACGCCTCAAAAATTCGGGATTGCTGGAATATAAATGGGTAGAGTCCAAATCAGGACCTCCACGAAAGTATTACAAGCTCACCGACAAGGGCGCAAAATTTTTGGAGAAGCTTACCGAAACCTGGGATGAGCTGACCCAATCAACAGAAATGATTACCTCACGCACCAACACCAAGGCATAACCAAACTAACTACGATTCTTCATTTTTTATGAAAAAGAATATAAGCATTAACATCAGCGGTATCATCTTCCATATTGAAGAGGACGGATACGAGGTTCTTAAAAAGTATCTCGATTCGATCAACAAGTACTTCTCTTCATTTGAAGACAGCAGCGAGATTCTTTCCGATATCGAAAGCCGCATTGCTGAGATCTTCCTGAGCAAACTCAACGAAGGTAAACAGGTGATCACGTTCGAGGATGTAAACTCGCTGGTATCAACAATGGGTAGCGTAAGCGACTTTAAAGCGGCTGAAGAACAGGAGTTCGCACAAGAAAGCACAGCACACGCTGAACCACAGCCCGAAGCCGAACGCAAACAGCGTACCCATACTGCCGCTAAACAGCTGCACCGCGATCAAACCCGGAAAATTCTGGGCGGTGTTTGTGCGGGGCTCGGAAATTATTTCAATGTGGATGCAGTTTGGATCCGACTCTTATTTGCTTTGCTAACCTTTGGCTGGGGATTTGGATTACTGGTGTACCTGATCATGTGGATTGCCATCCCGGGATCGTATACACTGGAAGAAGTGCAGGCAAGCAGAAAGCTTTTCCGCGATAACGAACGAAAAGTTATTGGCGGTGTATCCGGTGGACTTGCCGCTTACTTCGGATTCGACATCATCGTCATCCGTATCCTGTTTGTTATCACAGCCTGTTTCGGATTTGGATTGGTAGCCTATATCGTGCTGTGGATTGTACTTCAGCCAGCCGTTACCATAACGGATAAAATGGAAATGCAGGGCGAACCTGTAACCCTCTCAAACATCGAATCGAACCTTAAAAAAAATTTCAATTTGAAGGAAGATGAAGAGAATGTGTTTGTAAAGATTCTGCTCTTCCCTTTCCGCCTGATCGGTATGATCCTTACAGGCCTCGGAAAATTAATTTACCCGTTGATTGAAGTGTTGCGCGTGGCTATTGGTGTATTCATCACCTTCTTTGGACTTACACTCGTAGTATCGGTAATCATCACAACCGGTATTCTCGTTGGATTGATTTCAGGTGCTTCTGTGCCGATTCACATCGGAGTACCTTTTAATGAGGCGTCATTACCGATTGACGCTATGAGCAAAGCCATTCCGACCCTTACCATCGTTGCTGCCTTTATAGGATCAATTCTTCCGGGCATTATGGTTACACTGTTAGGTATCTCGGTAATTGCTAAACGGATTGTTTTCAGTACGATGGTGGGCTGGTCGATGTTCGTGCTGTTTCTGGCAAGTCTTTTAGTGCTAAGCTTTACGGTTCCAAAAATTGTCTACTCTTTTAAAGAAGATGGCGAAACGAAAACGGAAAGTGTTTATCCTGTTCCTCTGAATAATAAACGAATTGTACTGAAAGTAAATGAAATCGGGTTGGACGATTATATCCGACCAAGAGTTAACATTCGCGGATACGATGGCAAAGATATCAAGCTTGTACAGATCATCGAATCACAGGGCCTGAGTCGTCAGATTGCGATCGAAAATACGAAGATGGTTGAGTATCATGTAACCGTTCAGGATTCTATCTACACGTTTGATTCCAATCTTCAATTCAAAAAAGATGGAGTATTCCGGGGTCAGCGTGCTGAAGTGGTTGTGTACGTTCCGTTTGATTATCCATTCTATATCGATGAAGATTTCAGAATTCATCAACACTACTCCTACTACACCAATGGCAGCGAGTTCCAGGGAAACACATGGGTAATTTCAAAAGAAACGAAAGATTTTAAATGCGTAAGCTGCCCGGTAGTTGAAAAATCGGAGGAAGAAGAGGAGATTGAACGTATCAGTAGCCTGAGCGACTATGATGAAGTAGAGATCAGCGGGTTCTTTGATGTAACCATCAACCAGGAGAATGGAACACATTCGGTCGGAATTGACGGACCGGATGATGAAGAGAAAAAATATAAGATCACACAACTCGGCAACACGCTCAAAATCGAATACAGCGGAAAGAAAACGTTCGACTTAAAAGACCTCTCTAACCTTAGTCTGGAAGAAACGAAGATCACCATTACACTGCCTGAGCTGAAAGGCCTTAAGTTGAAAGGTGCGGGGGAAGTTGAGATTGAAAATTTCAATGTGGATGCGCTGGACATTGAAGTTTTCGGACCGGTAAGCGTACTCGGTAACAATTTAACTGCAGACAGGCTCAACGTAAACCTGACTGGCAGCGCCAAGCTTGAATTGATTGGTAACGCAAACTCGCTTGATGCCCTGGTGCAGGGTGCTTCAACCTTGAAAGCGTTCGATTTCAATGTTCAGAATGCCACGCTGGAAACAACGAGCGCATCCTCGGCCAAGGTTACCGTAAGCGGAAGGCTTGAAATGAAGGAAGGAATTTCCAGTAAAATCAGCTACCGGGGCGACCCGCAGGAAGTAATTAAAGAGTAACAAAATACCGGGTGCCGCGTTAAAATACCTGCACCCGGAAAAAATCAACCATAAAACCCTAACTTTACCCTATGTTCCTCATCCTCGTAATCGTAGCAATTCTGTTTTACATCGGCATAGTGATTGGAAAGTTGCTGAGGTAAAAAACCTTGAAAAAACAGTGTTAATCCCGTATGTGATCCATCCGGGATTTTTTTTGCCACAAGGGCCCTTGCCTGCATTGCATTTGCCACACCGCTAACGCTATGAGGCACGCGGTTGGGAAGCAGGTGTCCCACGATCCCCACGTATCGATCTAAAATCCATGAGTCTCTGCCGCAAGTCACACCTCCAAGCTGTCGTACACAACTACCTTACTCCATAACATGGAATGCTCCTGACTAAACTTTTGGTGAACAGGGTGGTCCTGGTAGATTTTCTGATCCTGAATTGAATCGAAAAAGAGCAATTCCGAAACACTGTAGCTACCGTCTACTACATCACGCTTTTCGGTATCTGCCGGAACCCCTACATGGATCTCCCTGACCTGCTTGATGTTGCTTAACATTTTTATACCTTCAATAAGTCGACTTCGGTCCCCTGCAGAGTCTGGATTTTTAAGCCAAAAGAAAACATGATGAACAAGCTGCGGTTTTTTCTTCTTCGGAGTTGCTGTTGCAACGAATCCAAAAGACAAAAAAGAAATTACTGCCAGGAATTTTCTTCGCGTTTGTGACATAGCATTACTGTATATTTTATGAAGATACGGGAGATTCTTTTATTTACCCACTCCCTGTTGTCTGAATAGCAGTGCTTCCCAGCGTTATTTATCCTTCCTATCTTTAGTACATGAAAAACTTATTGCTGCTGACCTAGTGGGCGCGCGTTTGCAACGCGTGCCGCACTGCCTTATTCTATTCTTACCACATCTAAGTACCCAACCTTTTTAGTTGAGTAATAATCTCTGGCCGAACTATATCTATAGTCTTCAGCTTCATCCACAATTTCATCGCTGACTGGATTCAAATGGAGGTAATCAAGCTTTTGTTGTGTAAACCATGCAGACACGAGTAACTCAGGATGATTACCGTCTTGCCACACTTTGTAATTCGTTGCTCTTTTTATTCCATCCGCCACTTCACTGAACAAATCCAGGATCCAACTCCTCCTGCTTTCATTAATTCGTTTGATCGTTTTGATCAGTTCTTTTGCGGTATGCTTTTTAAAATCACGCATAACGTCTGAAAGATTTTCTTCACCGCTGATAATCATGTGTAAATGACTTGGCATCAGACACCACGCATGGACAATTAGCCCTTTGTTCATTTGGCAATACTTTAGTGAATCAATAATAACATGCTTTAGCTCAGGTCGCGTGAACAGGTCTACCCAGCCTACGGTGGCCATAGTTACAAAATACATCGCGGCAGGGTCGTGAAATTTGTACTTTTCAGACATAATTAAAGATAAGGATTTTTGTGCTAAAGGGTAAGTTAGTCCCGTCACGCGTTACAAACGCGCGACAGCATTTTATAGGTTGAAGGGTAAGATTGTCGTGTGACAGCAGTTTAGATCATCTGCCTGAAATACGGCAAAAACACATATTTAAAATCTTTTTGCACCCACGCAACCTCTGGCCCCGTTATGGCATCTTAGAGGTACGTTAAATGGATTTCAAAATTTACAGGGCTGACGAACAGGAGCTTATCAAAGGGTGCATCAGGCGTGAGCGTGCTGCCCAAAAGCGCCTATACGACACATTTTCCTCGAAAATGTACTCCCTGTGCTGCCGGTACGTGAAGAATTCCATGGAGGCGGAGGACGTGCTCGTTACGGCCTTTACCAAAATACTGGACAAGATTTCGCAGTATAAAAGTGAAGGCAGCTTTGAGGGGTGGATTAGAAGAATTGTAGTAAACGAGTCGCTCACGTATTTACGGAGGAACCGGAACATGTATCTCGAGCTGGAGCTTGAAGCCGCCAACTACGAACCCGACTATCAAACCATCAGCGATCACCTGGAAGCCGAGGACTTATTAAAGATGATCGGTGAATTGCCTTCCGGCTACCGCATTGTGTTTAATCTCTATGCGATTGATGGTTACTCACACAAAGAAATTGCCGAACAGCTGGGAATCAGCGAGAATACGTCCAAGTCGCAGCTGAGCAGAGCCCGCTCCTATTTGCAAAAATTATTAACAGATAATGATTTGAGTGCTAAATCAACAATGTCATGACACAACAACCAGATAAATTATTCCGCGACAAGCTGGAGAATTTCCAGCAGCCTGCTCCGCTTGGAGCATGGGACCGGATTGAAGGCAATCTTGCGCGGCCTGCGTATAAGCTTGTATGGGTACGCGTGGCTGCAGGAGTTGCCTTACTCACAGCAGCAGCGATACTGTTATGGCCAGCTGAAAAACCTGAGCAGCAACTTGTAAAAACGAATGAACAGAATTCTATTAAGTCAAACGACACCCTGCAGAAACAGAACGAAAAAAAAGAAGAAAAACTATTGAATTCGGATAAACCGGTTGCTCCGCTTCAGGCTTTGCAAACAGAAACAGTTCGCAAATCAAAAAATCAGGTGCCTGTTGAGAAGTCTGAAAAGCCGGTACAGGATTCTGTTGTGATACCTGTTGTTCAGGAATCAAAAACATTAATTGCAGAAGTTGTTCCATCACTTGAAAAAGATGATTCAAAGAAGATTGTCTACACAGCAGATGAAGTGAACGCAAGATTTTTAAAGAAAAAGTTACCGCCTCAAGCAACGCCTGATCCGAAAGAAGCATCTGGTATACAAAGGCTGATCGGGTTGGCGTACGATGCAAAAAATTCTGAAGCACCGTTAGGCGATCTCCGGCAAAAGAAAGATGATCTTCTGGCGCTGAATTTCGGCAAAAAGAAAGGCGAGAACTAATTGAAAGAATGTATGAAAAAGATTTTAGGAACTGTATTAATCCCGATAGCTATCGGGATGATCACCTCCACAGCGGCCTTCGCACAACAGGGCGTTGACACCGTAGTGGTGGAGCTGGCTAAAACCAGCCGCATGGTATTTACCATTAAAGACAAAAGTGATTTGGAACAACTCAAGCAGTATGACTTCCAGGCGATGTTTGATGACATCCTGACCAAGCTTGAGAAAAATGACAGTGTGATTGTAGTGGTTAACCCATCCACTGAAAAAATTGCTATTGATGTTCCTGAAAATCAGGAATCATGGGCCGCGGATGTAACCGTCTCTCATGATAACGATGATGATGACGATGATTATGATTATAACCGTCATGATCACCGAAGAAGGCATCGCACCACCCATACCTTCAACTTCGATATGGGATTGAGCAATTACCTGCAAGACGGAAAGTTTCCGGATGAAGAAGGGGAAGCGTATGCCGTTCGCCCATGGGGCTCGTGGTACTTTGGATTAAGTTCCGTTCAGCGCACCCGCCTCAGTCAAAAGTTCTACCTCGAATGGGCATTGGGTGTTAGCTGGTACGATTTCAAATTTCAAAACGATAATACAGTAGTAGTAAAGGATGACTCCGGGATAAGCTTTGAGGAAGATTTTAACGATGTAACGTTTGTTAAAAGCAGGATGGAAATAACCTATCTCCATGCATCCGCTGTGCCTATGTTCTCCTTTGGCGGATACCCGAGCAACAGAAAATGGCGGAACTACAACACCGGCTTCCGGATTGGTGCCGGACCTTACGTGGCCTATCGGGTGGGAAGCTCAACCAAACAGGTTTATAAAGAGGATGGTGACAAGCAGAAAATAAAAAACAAGGACAACTTTTACCTGAATAATATGCGCTACGGAGTGCGTCTGCAGATCGGATTTAAATCGGCTGACTTCTTCTTTAACTACGACTTAAACGAGCTGTACGCCACTGGCAAAGGGCCTAAACTCAATGCCTTCAGTTTTGGAATAACATTTTAGAGAACCAATTCTATCATCTATTTGAATGCCGGATTTATTCCGGCATTCTGCATTCGCGGCCCTGTGCCGCGATCCCCATTCTCGTGCTGGACAAGGTGCATGCCGGAACAAGTCCGGCAAGCACCTTCTAATTTTTTTTTGCCTTTAGGAAAGACCTTTTGCTTTTTTGTACACTTCCCAAACGCCCTGAATTACCCGTCTGAATTTCTTATTTTGCGGGGCCAAAATTCAGCAGATGAAATAGCTACGCTGCGCCTGCATCCACAGGCACAATAATTAGCCTAGCGTATTCCATGTGACAACTAAAAAAAACAATTATCAGCGCATGAAAAAGATCGTTTTCTCACAGCATGTTCTCCCGCACCTGATTGCCATAACAGCCTTTCTACTGGTTACGGTTTTCTTCTTTAGTCCCCTGTTCTTCGAAAAGAAGGTGATGGTGCAGCACGATATTGCACAGTCAATAGCCGGATCAAAAGTGCTGATTGATTATCGCGCACAAACCGGAGAAGAAGGCTTGTGGGCATCAACTATGTTCAGCGGTATGCCGGCTTACACGGTGAGCATCCAGTGGAGCAATGCGGCAGTCAGGTTTATAAAGAGTGTTATGACGCTCTATCTGCCGCATCCGGTTTCGAATATTTTCCTGGCCTTCATTTGCTATTACATCATGCTACTGGCGTTTCGGATCAGGCCTTACCTGGCAATTGCAGGTGCATTTGCATTTGGTCTTTCCACGTTTATGATCATTGGATTAGGTGCTGGCCATAACGCCCGCATCGGAGCTACTGCGCTGGTCCCGTTTGTGATAGCTGGAATTCATCTTGCCTTTTCAGGGAAACGTATTTTAGGATTTGGTATAACCGCAGCAGCGCTTGCGTTGCACTTGCGCGAAAATCACCCCCAGGTTACATACTACATGATCTTTATTGTGCTGGGATATGGACTGATGCAACTAATTGTTGCCGTGCGAGAAAAAAAGATTATTGAACTAGCCAAAACAGTGGGCATTCTTATCCCGGCAGCAATCCTGGCGGCAGGGACATTTATCGGTCAATTGTGGGCGCTAAAGGAGTACAAAGCTTTTTCAACACGTGGCAAGACCGACCTTGTGTTGCCTGTACAATCAAACGCTTCTCCTGAAGACGGCATGAACCGCGAGAAAGCATTTGCCTACAGCAATGGAATCTCCGAACCGATGACGCTTTTGGTTCCTAATTTCTTCGGAGGCAGCAGCCAGGATTATCTCATTCAGAACCGTGAAAGTGAAACATATAAAGCATTGGCTGGAATCGGAAATAATGAACAAGCAAATCAACTTGCGCAATACACAACCCCGTATTGGGGCACACAACCTATTGCCGCTCCCTATTATGGAGGAGCAATCATAGCATTCCTTTTTGTTGTGGGGATTATGTTTGCCGAACGCAAATACGTTTGGTGGCTTGTTTCGATAAGTGTGCTTGCTATTGTAATGAGCTGGGGAAAAAACTTCGAATCATTTAACTACTTCCTGTTCGATCACTTGCCGGGCTACAATATGTTTCGCTCAGTAACGTTTGCATTGATGATGGTATTTTTTGCCATGCCTTTGCTCGGACTTCTAGGACTAGAAAAGCTTTTTGAAAAAGATTTTACTCCGATCACCAAAAAGAAGCTCCTCATTGCCTTTGGCGTAACGGGAGGTATCTGTCTTTTACTCATCTTATTCGCTGGCATCTTCAGTTTCATGAACGATCGCGAAGCGACACTCCCGGATTGGTTCATCAGCGCATTGCGTGACGACCGAAAATCCTTATTACGAAGTGATGCCATCCGGTCATTCTTCTTTATCGTGGCGATCTTCGTTGTACTGTATTTCAACCTGATCAAAAAAATCTCACCCTGGATAGTCTGCGCCTTTATTTCATTCTTTGTGATGATTGATGTTGCTGTTGTCGACAACCGATACTTTGCGAAAGAAAACTACAAACGCAAGCGTGAAGCTGTATTTTCTTTAAGACCTTCTGAAGAGCAAATCCTGCAGGACAAGAGTTATTACCGCGTCTACAGTACCGATGGTGACGCCCGTGCTTCTTATTTTTTCAATTCTGTTTTAGGGTACAACGGTGCGATCTTAAGGAGGTATCAGGATCTGATGGACTCCTGTCTCAATTCGCATGATATGGCGTTGCTTTCGGCAGATGCGCAACGCGGAAGTTTTAACTTTTCACGCTACAGCACCTTAAACATGCTGAATTGCAAATACATTATTTATGGCGAACAACCCAACCAGTTTATTACTAATCAGGCTGCTGCCGGTCCGGCATGGTTTGCTCAGGAATTAGTAAGCGTTAACTCAGCGAATGAGGAGCTTGCCAGTGTAAATGAAATCAATACCCGAACAACAGCGGTGATGGATATTTCAAAATTCAAGGCACCTGCATTCCAGTACGACAGTACAGCAACCATTGTTAATCTTGAGCATAAGCCCAATTATTTAAAGTACGAATCTCAATCACAGACAACCGGACTTAGTGTGTTTTCTGAAATTTATTATCCTGCAGGCTGGATAGCCACCATTGATGGTAAAGAAACTCCAATCCTGAGGGTGAACTATATCCTGCGGGCGCTTGAGATCCCTGCCGGCAAGCATACCATTGAGTTCACCTTCAAGCCAGAGCCGTATATAATTGGAAATAAAGTAACGGCTGCTTGTTCCTGGATTCTGTTGCTTGTGTTGCTGGGTAGTATTGGGTGGACGTTAAAAAAAGACAACGCGTGATATTAAAAATGCCGCCTTTGCAAAAGCATTGGCGGCATCACTAACGCTAACTAAAAAAACTATCTTCCAAAGTCGTCCTGTACGCGGACAATATCATTTTCATCCGATGGATTCTGCGCATCCGTATGTTGCCAGATTTCGGCCAGCACTCCCCAATCGGCTAAGCCCACCAATCGATGCCGCTGCCCTTGCGCTAATCGAATCTCCTGACCGGGCGTAAGCGTATGTGTTTCTTTTTCTTCATCCGTCATGCTGGTAACAACACCGACTTTTCCGGAAAGTGTTCTCCAGATTTCAGCACGCCTGTGATGATATTGCCACGAAAGACGTTTCTTCGGCTCAACCACTAAAATCTTGGGACTTAGCTTGCCGCTGATTCGTAATGACGAAATGTCAACACCCGGAAAAAATAATTCCGCAAACTGTTTCGCCTGTGATTCATCAATCACAAAAAAACCACCCCACGGCCGTTGGAAATCGCTTGCTACAACCTTAAGATTTAATCCTGAGAGGTAGTTGCCAATTTCTTCAAATACTTCTTTTCTCGCGTTGCTCGTTAACTGAAATTCCATAGTGAGATTTATAAAATCGATTTATGATCATTTTCAAATAAGCTCGCAGCCCCCAGGATCGCGGCCTCTTCACCCAACTGCGCGTTCACAATCGGAATCTTTATTCCTTTCGCGGCAAGCTGCGCAACAAGGTCCTCCAAAAACAAAGAAGCACTTTGCGCTATGTTACCCCCCATTACAATGATCTGGGGTTTTTCAGCGTTTACAAAAACTTCCAGAAACACCACCAGATTTTTCACAAACTCACTAAAGACTGCTTTCGCGTTTTCATCATTCGCATAACGTTCAGTAAGTGTCTTGACATCTTTGACGGTATTTCCACTGCGTGCAGCATAGCGTTTTACAAACCAACGGGTTGAAAAATACTCATCTGCAATGCTGTCCATAAACGGTGACGGTCCCAGGTTAGCATCCTCGGTAATTCCGTTATGATGCATAGCACTGCCGGTGCCTGTACCCAGCGTGATACCAATCACATCCGTATACCCCCTTGCCGCTCCGTAATAAACTTCACCACGCAAGAAGCACGCTGCATCGTTCATCATCAGGATTGATGCCACCGGAATACCAAGCTTCTCTGAAAGCAATTCTTTCACGTTAAGTTTATAAAGCGACTCGTATTTATCCAGTCCTTTAATCAGCGAAATGCCTTTGTCATAGTCGAACGGGCCCGGCATAGCAATGCCTACACGTTTATTTTTAACCGGGTGAGTTGCATAAATATCCCGGATCGCTGATGTCCATGTGCTCAGGATCTCTTCCGCTGTTCCATTCGAATTCACCCGGAGGCGCGTGTACGAATCGGGCACAAACTTCCGGGTAGCTTCATTTACGAGCGCAGCCGTAAGGTGCGAGCCGCCAATGTCAATACCCAGAACAAAAGAATCCTTCATAAACCAGCTTTAAAAGTCGCGTGCAAAAACGTACTTATTTGCGGCTTTTCAGCACTTATTTCAATATAATTTTACGGTGATAAACACCTTTCCTGGATTGCAATCGCAGGATTAACACCCCCGTGGTCGGGATATTAACCGATACTTTTACATCGTCCTGAAGTTGACGTGCCTCAAAGTCGACCGATCGACCGTTTGCATCATACAAATGGATGCCTCTTACCCGGGTCAGGTTTATGCTACGCAGAAAAAAAATTCGGTGCGCTGGATTTGGATAGACCTGCATCTTTTCAAAGTCTGTTTCAACACCAGTTATTGTTTCATTCCACTTGTCTTTAAGTGTTAGAATTTCATCTGGCGGTACAATAGTATTGTAAATGCGCACCTCATCGATAACTCCACGTAAGTAATAATTTGCTTCACCCGCATCTTTCCGGCCAAACGTAAGCGAATTGGATGTCGTGCCCATAGAACCGGAATGCATTAAAAAAGCATCAAGCTCACCATCGGCATACAGTTCCATGGAGTATCCTGAGTACACAACCGCGACATGATAGAATTGATTAAGCGTTAAGGGAAATGTACTGTCCAGATCGCGCGTTGCCGATCCTGTCTTGACGGTCCAGCGCAATCTTCCGGTTGGTGTAACGGAGACTTTCCAGCGTTGCTCCCAACTTCCGTGAGAAAGGATAAACGATTCCTCTGTTAACCCCGTGAGCTTTATCCAAAAGGATAATGTTATTTTATTCTGAAAGTTCAAGCTGGCATCGTTATCAACCGAAATGATATCCGATCCGGAATTAAAAAGGTAAGCCTTACCAGGCTCATTCCGCGCATCGGTTGTTTCATCAACGCCCGACATTTCTGCATCGCGATTATTACCACTGTAGTCGAGCACATCGCCATCCAGCGGGTAATACGCAAACGCGGGGGTATCTCCGCTGCCGGGTTGCTTTACAAGAACCTCAAGGGTTCGACTGGCTGTTAGTCCATCCTGGTCGGTAACATCAACCGTTATAAGATATACACCTTCGGCATCAGGACTTTGCCACGTCATGGTTGCGCCAGTTTGGCTGACGAATGTTCCCCCTGAAAAAGTCCATTCAAGATCAAGATCATTTATACCATCTTCATCATCGGTAACCGAACTCGTAAAAACTACCTGACTGCCGGTTGCCTGCCAGGAATTTTCAGTTGTTATCCCTGAAATCACAGGCGGCTCCGGAATACTTTCCACAACCGTGAACGTGATGCTGTCGGTTACGAGCTTTCCGCCTGAAGTCACCTCCACGACCAAAACATTTTCACCACTTATAGCGGGTGCTGTCCACGTAAAGCCTGGTATGGTAAACGTTCCTTCGCTGCCTTCATCATCGTGCCACGTGTAGCTTGCATCTCCACCCGCATTTTCAACTGTGAGAAATACAGCTATCGGTTGTCCGAATTCAACATTCGTGGTATTCACCGCAAGAGATTTTATGCGGAGTGGCGGAGCGAAATCGTATCCGTAATGGTAATCGATAATCCTGCCATTGGCGTATAATTTTCCTTCATCCGGAGTCAAGGTAGTTCCGGCTGGAACATAGGTGAGTAACACTGCTTCATCTATTTTTACCGTTACCGTTGTTGTTCCGCTTGCACCTGTCACAAGTGTGGTTTCGCTGATCGCATCGTAAACATCATGCGAGCCAGGAGGCAACGTTAAGGTTACAACTTTATCCGTTGCATGGGGATTATACAATGCATACGTTGGGTAGGCATTCTCCAAAAAGAAATCAGTTTTGTTTACGTCCAGCAAAAGAATGCCTTCAACATCTGTGGTTGCAACAACTGCTGCCAGATAGCCTACGCTGGAAGAGCCATACAATCCCAGATTTGTTTCAGCCCAATTGTTTCGCTTGGCATCACCGGTTGCATTCAGCGGGATGTTGCCGTTATGACTGTCACGTTCTTTTAAAGCCTCGTATGCAATTACCGCATCCGGGTCGTTCGTTGTACTCCACGCAAGGTCATCCTGATTGGTGGGGTATGGTCTGTAAAAAAAGCGGCTTGCGTTTGCCACGTTCAACGTCCACTTCGCCAAGTCTCTTGTAAAGCGTTTATCATATTTTATTAACGGAACCAATGCACCGGCCTGTTGAAATCCATTAAGCGCAAAAGCATAGTCATTGCCGGCATCATTCGCTTCACCAATAAGTCCGCTAACATCTTTGCCATCCCATTGACCTATAATGACACCCCAGCCGCGCAGTGGTCCCCGATCGAAACACCAGTTTAGAATTTTGGACACATCGTAAGAAGTACCCTGTTCTGCATTCATCCGCGCAGCAACGAAGGCTCCATACGGAAGTTGTAACTCATAGGATGGATTTGAGGTCAGACTTGAAAGAAATTCAAGCGACATTTGAGCTCCATTTAAATATTTTTTTTCACCTGTTTCCAGGTAGGCATGGTATAATAACCAACCTATTCCCCCTGCTGCTTCGGGTTCTTTAACCCCATCGCTTACCCCCGTCATGTTCGATAACCTCCAGGCTCTGTAATTCATATCAGGCATGTCCCAGGGTGATGTTGAGCCACCCATGGCGTGCACAGCTGCCAACCAGCGATCAGCAACCGTTGTAAACTGCGTATTGTAATCTATGGTGGCAGGATATTGGGTATATAATTGATAAAAGAAAATATTAGGCATTACATCATACCACCAATCGCCACCGCTGATCGTTGAGTAGCTGTTGAGATAGACATTCTGGCCATTCGCTTTATTAAAAAAATCTTTTGCTTTATCAACCCAGTTTGTGCCGGCCTGGTTCGACTTGTTAATATTATTTAAGGATGCACCTACAAGTGCGGGAATAATGTTGATCGCTTCCGCCTGATTGTTGGTGTTGGTGCCGACATAGGTTTGCAAAAGGATAGGCTGTAATTCAGGATAATTTATACCCTCAGGCTTTATTCCAAAAAGCGGTAGGTATTGACCTGTTGCACCTGAAAAAACCAACTGATCATACTTTACGCTAACATCTTTCCAATCGCGCATCAAATAAGGCGATGGAAAATCCGGCATTTGCTGAACACGGGGAATAGCAAGCTGGCCAACCTGACTAAACGCAGAAAAACTGCACATCACAAACACGATCAGACTACTCTTTTTAACAACCCAGTTCACGCTCTTCATTTAAGTTCTTTCTTTTCATAAAAAGAAGGAACAGTGAATTCACTGTTCCTTCTAACTAACCAGTGATATCGTTCGATATTAATTAGGTTTTTCTAACTCATAAATGCTGGTCACCTGTGTCGGTGAAAGCACTGATTTATAGATACGCACTTCATCTAAAGAACCGTGTAAGTATCCGCCCCACTCTGCCGGGATTTTATGATAATCCGCATGGCCGACAACATCAAAATTCGCAGGAGTTGCAGCATACTTGTCTGTAGGGAAATCACAACCCAAAACCAAATTGTATGGTGTTGGAAGTGCCGCAGCAGCATTTGGAGTATTAGTCCATGTTCCGGCTGGAATTAGAATGCCATTGATATAAAACTTCATAGAGCCTGCAGTATATGTCACGGCTAAATGATACCATGCATCCTGGCCTATCGCAACACCTGCATCACGATCATACGTTCCGCCACTATGACCAATTGATAAGAAAGGTCTGTTTCCATCCTGTACTTCAAACTTGTAGCCGATCCATGATTGCAGTCCGATGAACCTGTTGTTGCGCACTTCGCTTAATTTCACCCAAGCCGTAAAAGACATTGAAGGAGAATTAAATGCAACGTTATAAGGAATCTCCACATTGGCACCCTTGTCCAGAAGAAGTGCTTTTCCGGAAACACCATAACGGTCAGCTCCTAAGGCGGCAGTTCCGCTACCCGCTGGGAGCAGGCCGGCATTACCAATCTTAATGGTTCCATCGCGGCCATTACCTGAATAGTCTTTCACCGTAGTGCCTGCAGCAGCTGTTGTGAGTTCATCAAACGTCCATTGACCTACGAGGTTAGCAGGATCAATTGCTTCGATAATCTTGCTGTTATACACAACAATCGCAGCTTCCAAATTAGCATTAGCACCGGTAACCGTTGATTGTTTTACTTCCGGCAGATCAGCAATAACCTGTGCAATGGCTATAGCCTCTGCAAGTTCATCCTGGGAGCCGCGTTGAAAATTTCCAGCCGCTACGCCTTCATGCGTGGTAGTCAGCAACAGGTTTGCTTCAGCAATAGTAGTTTCCAGTTCGGTCTTTTTAGCGGTATCAGCATCATCATCGCTGGAGCACGAGGTGTAAAGCCCTGCTCCGAGCAGTGCCGTCACCATAATCATTAATTTTACATAACGTGTTTTCATAAATTTTATTGGTTAAAATTTTTAGTTTAGAAATTATTGAATGAATCATAATCAAGCAATGCCGGACTTCCCCTGCCCGCATGTTGTCGGTAGGCAGACAGGAATTTTAATGTGATGTATAGTGATATCTTTATCATATGTGAATCAATTTGTAATAGCCGGATTCGTGTCAAGTTCAGATTGCGGTATTAAGAAGCGGCCTTCATTATCCGCATAATTAAAAGCAGGCGGCAGCAACGCTTCAGCGGTTGTAGCGCCATACCGGATCAGGTCAAAGAAGCGGTGGAATTCAAATCCCAGTTCAACTCTTCGTTCATGACGAATGGCATCGCGCACAGTTTGCGGGTCAGTGGAAATTACATCGGGCAATAGATTTGCGGGTACGACACCAAATCCCAGAATATCTTCATCGTACAAGTAACTTTCTCTTGCTCTCTTCCGAACTTCATTGAGCGGGACCAATGCCAGCGAAGTTTGGCCCGATTCATTCAAAGCTTCCGCTTTCATCAATAGGATATCCGCATAGCGTAGATACACATAGTTGAGGCTGGCGTCTCCTATAATGGGTTCCTCCTTTTTTGGCTGTACGTGCTTTTTCTGTAAGAATCCCGTTGGCGACCAGGCAGGATCAAAGCTCTCGCCATTGATCCAGGGTTGTCCTGCGCGGCCTACTGTGTAATCAAGCCGTGGATCACGCACAAGACCCGCAGTTTGCTCAAATTCATCTACAAAATCCTGAAGCGGAGCATCGAAAAAATAACCATTGTCGTTCGAGGGCGAAAAATATTGATTTAGATGGCTTCCCAGCTTCGGATTCTCGTTGCTCAGATGCTGTATTTCAAAAAGTGACTCACTGTTGTTCTGCGTTGAGTCAATGAAGTTATTTTTATAAACTGACTGTAGATTGTAAATACCCAGATCATCAACCTCATCAATAGCAGTTAACACGTCAGCCCACTTTTCCTGGTAGAGATAAGCTTTTGCAAGAAGCCCCCAGGCCGCACCCTTTGTAGCCCGGCCTACGTCCAGGTTGGTGTAGGTTGTTTCTAACACCGGTACTGCTTCTGTCAAATCCTTTTCGATCTGTGCATATACCGCTTCAACAGAAGATTTAGGTTTGTTGATCTCATCCTCATTGATTGGGGGCTTTAGTTTCAATGGGATTTCACCAAAAATATTGACCAGGTTGAAGTAGAAGTAGGCGCGCATGAATTTTGCCTCGCCTAATATTCTATCCCGAAGTTCAGCGTCCATGTCAAGACCAGAACTATAATGCAACAGGTAATTAGCGCGCGAAATACCTTCGTAGTAGCGCTTCCAGATTCTGTCCAGCACACCGTTGCTACGCGAATAGGTAAACTCATCAATGAACTGAATGTCACTCAAGTCACCTGCGCCACCGCCTTTTGTTGCATCATCCGAGGCGACATCACCTATCGCCCACAATTTGTTATCGGTTGAAACAAATGAAGCAGCATTGTATATACCTGCTATCGCCAGGTAAGCATGCGCTTCTGTTTTATAAAACGTAGCATTCGAATAAGTGCCCTTTAAATCTTCATCCAGAAAATCTGAACAGGAACCACTCAGCATCAGCACAAACGCGAAGAGTATTTTAGTTATCTTTTTCATGTTGTCGCGGTTTAAAAAGTAATGTTGATACCAAGGTTATATGACCTGGCTGCAGGATACGTACCCCAGTCCATTCCCAAAGCAGTATCGCCCTGACCTTGTGCGTTATTGCTCGCAGTCATTTCAGGATCCAATCCTGAATATTTCGTAAACGTCAATAGATTCGTGCCAGAGAAATAAACACGCACCGTCCCGAATCCATACTTTTCCAGTATACTGGCGGGAAGCGTATATCCCAGCTGGACATTTTTAAGTCGTGTGTACGAGCCGTTCTCCAGGAAGCGAGAAGAATAGATTAATGCATTATTTCCGGAAGCATCCCAGGAAGCACGCGGGTGTTTATTGGATGATCCCTCCTCAGTCCAATGGTTATCCGCATAGCGGTGGGTTACATTGAACGAACGATAGAAACCTTCTATGTCCCGGTTAAGAACTGAGAATATCTTTTGTCCGTAGGCTCCCTGAACAAATACGGACAAGTCCCAGCTTTTATAACTTACCGTTATGTTAAGGCCAGCCGTCACTTTTGGTATCGGGCTGCCCAGGTGTTTACGGTCTTTCGCATTGATCACACCATCGTTATTCTGGTCTTTATATTTCACATCCCCCGGCTTGATTTCGTTTCCCTGAAAAGCATGAATGAAAATATCCGTTCCGTTCTGAAAGATTCCCTCCATTTCATATAAGTAGAATGATCCCACCGGATGTCCCACTTCGGTAAGCGTTACAAAGTCCGATCCGTACGTTCCACCAGGAATAGGAGTATCAACATGGAGTACTTTATTGCTGAGCGCACCGGCATTCCCACTGATGGAGTATTGCACGTCACCGACAGCATCGGCATACGTCAGCAAGAGTTCAATGCCTTCGTTCTTTATTTCCCCGTTATTCATCCATGCGAAATGGTTATTTCCAGCATCATCCGAACCACCCGAAGAAGCGATCGGCTGCTTGACTAAAAGATCTTTTGTTATTTTGTTGAAATAATCGAGGGATGCTGAGAATTTACCATTCCACATTTCGATGTCAGCGCCAATATTCAGCTGGTTGCTGCTCTCCCATTTTACTTTACTGTTCCCCAGGCTTGTTACTACGGCACCAGTTGATTTTGTATTTCCAAACGGATAATTATATCCCGAGTTGATCATGTCGGTGAATGGATAATCCCCGATTTCCTGGTTTCCGATCGTTCCATACCCAACGCGCAACAACAGTCTGTCGATGAGTGCATTATCCGTGAGGAAGGATTCTTTATCAATACGCCAGCCTAATGATCCCGCATAGAAATTTCCCCAACGGTTATCCGTGCCAAACCGGGAGGATCCATCCCTTCTCAGGGTAGCGGACGCTAAATATTTTTCATTGTAGTCGTAATTAACTTTACCGAAAAAAGAAAGCAGCGAGTTTCCTGACTTGTTTTCATCGGTTATTTTTTGACCCAGGCCATTGCCCAGGAAAACCAGCGATGTTGATTGATCCGGAAAGTTTTTCTCCGATGCAAAAACATCATAGCGTTGAGCTTTAATAGCCTCGGTTCCCAGAAGAAAAGTGAAATTGTGCTTATCAAATGATTTTGCATACGTAGCGAAATTGCTGAAGGTCAGCGTTTGGAATCTGCCCGTTGCAACTGAAAGCGTGTTTGGATTATTGATGCGGTTAAGTGTGCCCCAGTTTCTGTCGAAGCGTCTTTGATTGGAACTTGTAAAATCTACTCCGATATTAGACGTGAACTTAAAATTCTTGATCGGTGACAACTCAATGAAAAATTTCCCAAACAACCGGTTACTGATCAGCTTATTGTTGTTATAGGCCAGCATTCCAACAGGACTGTATCCATCGCCAAACAGATTCGTATAGAGATTGTCGCCATTATAGTTATCACTAGGTTTGTCTGTATACTCACCATCCACATTATAGATTGGAATAGCGGGCGTGCGGAAAAATGCGTAGCGGATTACACTTCCACCGTTTCCACCGGCACCATCGCCTGAACTGCCAATGATGTTAGTAGTAGCGTTGGAAATGTTTACATTAACTCCTGTTCGCATCCATGATTTTACTTCCGTATCAATATTGATACGACTGCTGAGGCGCGTATAGTCACTGCTCTTAATGATGCCCTCCTGTCCAAAATAATTTCCTGAAATAAAATAGCGGGTCTTACCATCACCTCCTTGCATCGACAAACTGTGAGATTGTAACGTACCCTTCCTGAAAATCGCATCGAGATAATCAACATTCGCCAGATCTTCCTGGATGGCTTCCGCTATGAGAGCACGGTGCAGCAACGGATCTTTTCCTGCATTATCGTTGGTAGCGGCTTCATTATATATGCTTACATAGTCATTTGTGTTTGCCATGTCAATCATCCGGCTCGGAGATTGAACACCTACCTGACTGTTGAATTGAATTTTGGGCGGACCTGCTCCGCCTGATTTTGTAGTGACCAGCACAACACCGTTTGCCGCGCGCGAGCCATACACAGCGGTTGCGCCAGCATCTCTAAGCACAATGATGCTGGCGATATCCTGCGCGGCCAATGCGTTAATATCAAGTGTAGGTACTCCGTCAACAACATACAACGGATTGTTACCGCTGTTAATGGAACCGGAACCGCGGATGCGCACCGCTACACCTTCGCCTGGAGCACCTGTATTTTGAGTAACCACAACGCCCGGTACTCGTCCCTGCAAGGCCTGATCAATGGATGGAACCGGTAGCTTGTTAAGTGTTTCTGAACTAACAATGCTCACAGCTCCGGTAACATTTTGCTTATTCTGGGAAACGTATCCGGTGATCACTACTTCATTTAAAATTGTAGTGTCCTCCAGCAACACGATGTCAAGTTGCGTTTTACTTCCCATCGCAACCTCCTGTGAAACATATCCGATGAGCGAGAAAATCAAGGATGAATTTTCGTATCCGGAAGGAATAGTCAACTGAAAACGTCCTTCCGTATCGCTGACCGTGCCGGCAGCTGACCCTTTGATGTAAACGCTTACACCAACCATGGCTTCATTGTTGACATCGGTAATCTTTCCGTTAATTATGTTTTGCGCGTGAACTTCACCCGCAATCACAAAAAGTGTCAGAATTAGTGTAACGTATTTTATCATAATGCGCTGGGTCATGTATGCCTACTTTATAACTTGATGCTTAGCCCGATATGCTATTACCTTTCCATTCGTTGTAGCTGAGTCTTGATTTTCTTCTATCTTACTTCCTGCCGGAAGTACAACGATGAGTCGTGCCGACTTTCCGGGAATGCTGAAGGTTTCACCCTCCCGAACTCCTTCTGCTATGCGCTCCTGTGTTAGGGCATCGTATAAGTCAACAGAATCTCTTTGGTCGCCTGTAAAATTTACCTGCTGAGCCTCGTCATAAGGATTGTAGTATAGGTATGTCGGAAAATCATTAGGCCCATAGAAATCAGTAGCGTTGCAATCGAGTTGCAGAATTTTTTCAACGTTCGTCTTCTTGATGATGGCTCCAAAGATTCCAACCTGCGAAGAGCTGTACAAACTGTACATGCTCTCGTCAGGCTGACCTTTAACCCATTTCGGACCGTCTCCCAGGGAGACCGGTGTAATTCCTTTTACTGCAGCTTTGCCATAGTCATCTGTCTTGCGGATGCCTTCGTAGGCAATTACATTTTTAGTGATCTCTTTCTTTTCCGGAAGCCATTGATGCTGATCGTCAATTTCGTACGGATAGAAAAAACGTGCTGCATTAGATACATTCAGCATCCACTTACCAATCGTTACTGCATACCGGTTGTCGTATTTCACCATCGGCACAAGTGGCCAGGCGAGGTCGAACGAGTTCATTAAGAATGCATAACCGCCACCATCGGTAATGCTGCCTTGTAAGCCGTGCATATCATAATCACCCCAGCGTTCGGCAATTACACCCCAGCCTGTGCGACCATCAGCTGCTGTGCAGCCATCGAAAGTCCAGTTCAGAAATTTTTGAATATCATAGTGAGTACCATGCTGTGCGTTCAGCTTTGCACCAACGAGCGCACCAAACGGCATCATCAATTCGTAGAAGCGACTTTCCTTCTGGTTGGCAAAGGCATCCATCGCAGACATTGCGCCTTTGAGATATTTCTCATCACCAAATTTTTCGTATGCACTAAGCAACACAAATGCATGGCCAGCAGCAGCATCTTGTTGCTTGGGAATCTGATTAACGAAACCCTGCATTTTGCTGTAGTCGAAGTATGAATAGTCGTAGTTGCCGTTCAGTACGGAATCAGCCTTATAGAATTGATCAGCAATAATGCGTTGCAAGCTATCGGCACGCGCAACACCCGGATACAAATCACATATCGCATAGAAAAGCATGTTTGGAACAACATCATACCACCAGTCGCGGCCATAACCGCCACCCATCAGGGCTACGGAAGGATGGGTATTGTTCATCATGATGTTCCAGTCATTCTCGCGGTTGAAGTAGTTCTGGATCATCTTCACATAATTCATCCCATCCTGATTGGTTTTATCGATACCAACCAATCCCGCGCCCATAATCGCGCCCATGGAATTCAAAGCTTCATGAAATTCTTTGTTGCCTGTTGCGCCCTGACGTACATCCCCAATCACAGTAAACAAGCCAAAGGTTGTTTGATTGAAATTTCGTTTTGTGCTATCAAGCCACACGAACGGAAGGAACTCTCCTTTCAGGTTTCTATTGAACACATATTGGTCATAGTTAAGCGCCTTCTCTTTCCAATCAAGCATTTTGTAAGGCGCGGGTTGATCGGGCATGAGTGTCACGCGATCAATGGCAAGTTGTTCAACCTGAACCGGCTCAGGTTTACAAGCCGCAACTACGATTAACATGAATATGAAGAACCAGTATTTCATTTACTGAGCTTGTTTGATTCGTTAACAATGTGTTTAGCAAGCGGGATCGATAAGATCTGTAACACTGCGATTACAATCAGTGAGTACTTTAATGCAAAGGTTTCGGAAACGTAGGTGGCCAGCACAATGAAAAGGCCGAGCCCTAAGAAGCGGCCAACATACAGGCCAAATTCATGATTGAAGATGTACGCGAACTCATTCCGTTTTTCAATCTTCGACACCACATCAATCACCCGCATCTGAATCGGAAAATAGGCTATGTCGTGCAATGGCTGGAACAGCACCTTACACAACACAAACACAATAACCCCAACGGCTGAAAACAGAATGCCATTGATCAGTGTACCAATCAGAAAAATAACTAGACCTGCCGCTAAGATATAAATGCGATGACGAGGCAATGTTAAACGACCGAGGAAGTACAGCATGAATGCTGTTATCACTCCACTAACAGCTTGCACCATTCCCAATGAACCTTCATTGCCAACCAGTGTAAGAATAAGAATGGCCGGTGCGGTTACTAAGTATCCTTGTGCAAGTCCTTTTAACCCGGCTAATACAAGCATCTTCCGCCATAAGGAATGAAACTTAAAAAACAGGAATGCCTTCTGTGCAGGCTTTACAAAATTTCCTTTGTGAATAACAATGCTGGATAAGATGGTTAATCCAAACACTACAACCGTTACAATTTGATATGCCGTTTGAAAGCTTCCGCCAAACCATGCACCGTTACTGGCAGCTCCCAGAAACGCTCCGGTCGCAAACGGAACCATAATGGCGGTCATGGTGTAGAAGAAAGTTTCTAATCCGTAGTAGTAGTTTCTGTTCGCATCGTTCGTGGTTGCTAACGCGAGATAATCGCGGTTAGCCCAGAAGAAACCGAATGAGCAGCCCATTAAAATTCCGGCAACGCCCACCCCTAGGGGCGAAAGATTTTCAAGCGTCATCATCACCAGCATGGATAACCCACTGAGCAACATTCCAAAGCTGTAGAGATGTGAGGTCTTAACACGGCTTAACAGATATCCGTTGATCAAAAAGGTAAGCGGAATCCCGGTATACACGGTAAGCTGATAAATGATCACGATCTTCGGATCGTTTGAACTACGCATGATGTAGGCACCAACAAATATTTCGATCACCGGAAGAACAAATGCATAAATCAGATTCGTCATCAACAGCACACGCATGTCGCGGGGCATGGTCATGAAGTAGTTGAATTCGTTGAACGGCCTTTTCCAGAACGAAATTTTCGGAACCAGCGCACCGCTGGGTGTACCCTCGAGATTCTCAGTAACGTCTGTTGATGTATCCCGGATCATGCTTAGCGGTTAAGGGTTGACAATATTTCTCTAATCGATAGCTCGGCCATGCAGATAACCTCATCGCTTGCGCCATAATACATGCGCACGGTATCGCCTTCTACGATGTGGCCATTGGTAAAAACTACATTTCCGAAAAAACCAGTCAACTCGTATTCCGCTGTCGGCTCAACAAAAGGTTCTTCACTTCGGGCAATAACTTTTGATGGATCGTTTAAATCCAGTAATAATGCGCCCAGGCAATACCGATGCTTTTCATTCGCACCGTGATAAATCTCCAGCCAGCCCAAGGGCGTTTTGATCGGTGCTGCACCTGCGCCAACACGCGCACTATCCCACATCCCTTTCCGGGATGTAGCGATACATTTATGATTTCCCCAATGGAGCAAATCGGGCGACTCGGCAATCCAGATATAATTACCACCGAGCTGGGGACTGCTCGGACGGTGCAAGGCATAATACTTGCCATTAATCCGCTCTTCGAAAATCGCACAGTCTTTATTGTGCGGTGAAAAGATCATTCCCTTGCGGTCGAGATTTTTCCAGTCCTTCGTCTGAATCAATCCAACCCCTACGCCATAGGAAGAAACTTGTGTATAGGTGAGGTTATAGGTGCCATCGATATTGATGACGCGACAATCTTCGATTCCGTAGGTCTCGTGCTTGTCGTTGCCAAAAATGGGGGCATATCCCTCCGGTTCATAGAATTTTTCGTTACTCTCACTACAAACCAGCCGCAGATGCGAAAGAGTAGTTAAGTAGTCCTTCCCTTTATAATTGATTACACGCGGATCGGTGAAATCGAGGTTTGGGTCTGATTTATCGAAGGTGAGGATTTCGATCTTACCAGCCTCATTATAGATCGGAAAGCTGATTTTACCCTCCTGCTGTTCGGGCATTTCCGCTACGCGAAGCAGCAACCAGGTCTTATTTTGCCAGGTAAACACGCCCGGATTAAGCAAACACTCAATCTTCATTCCCTTCATGCTGGGCTTGAGATCGGCTGGTCTTAAGATTGGGTTGTTTTTAAACCGTTTTGCTATGTCCATTCAACTGATTGTCAGTGCGTTGATCGTTTTAAGAAATGAATTCCCGAAAACGATTGCAATTTTGACTATCAGGCGACTTTGAGCGTCCGCTATTTTGTTTATTTAGTTCTCTCCATTCCCTTTTTTCAGTGAAAAGAGAATCCAGTGGACACAAAAGTACAGGTAGGACAACATTCTCAGGTTTGCTTACAGGGGAATGTATAGTTTGCGAATGCATTATTAGCGTGAAATGTGGGTATGAGTTCTATCCTTCTCTTATCGGTTATTCTGTCGCTTCCCGTTTCGGACACCCTGACGCCTTTACCCTTTCAGCACATTGGCAAAAAGGACGGTCTTTCTAATAGCGCCATCACGTCTATATATATGGACCAGTATGACTATACGTGGTTCGGAAGTTGGGACGGGCTAAACCGGTATGATGGCAGTACGATAAAAGTTTACAAGCCTGAAGCATTCGTTCCGGGAACGATCAGCAACAACATTGTGCGGAGCATGCTCGAAGACAAAGCCGGAAATCTCTGGATTGTTACCCACAAAGGCATAAACAAATACAGTCGCGACACCGACTCCTTTAAAAGCTACCTCTCCGACCTCACCAACATACCCGTTCTTGAGAATAGTCTGCGAGCCTGCCTCGGCCCGGACTCATCGTTGTGGGTAAGCTTGCTTGGGCAGGGAATTAACCGGTACGATGAGGAGCGCGATGCGTTTGTGCCTGTGATGATGAAAGAAATTCCTGCGGAATGGCAGAAGGAAGTTTACGGCATCGGGAGTGCAAACGGATTGATGTATTTATTGGGAAGCGATGCGCGGCTAGTATGCCTGCTCAACAACCAAACAGTTTTCAGTAAACAGCTGATTCCGGCTGCGCAACTTCGGCTTCATTACTTCTTTACGCTGAAGGGAAAATATTATCTGGCGTTGTCGTTCGATAATGGAAGTGTGATGCTGTACTCGTTATCGGATATTGAGCAGCCGCCCCAGGTG
>Ga0209277_10000055_pt1 | contig 61263 bp, 55 predicted proteins | sample JI81AbrownDNA_FD_187503 | JGI IMG/M metagenome (GOLD analysis project Ga0209277, IMG submission 187503) | Wastewater effluent complex algal communities from Wisconsin, to seasonally profile nutrient transformation and Carbon sequestration -... | ecosystem: Engineered > WWTP > Effluent > Algae... | reverse complement strand
CAGCCCCTGATTGAAAAATTCGCCCTGCTGCAGCGCGATCTGGACGATGCGCGGCGTGAACTGGCCTCGCAGCGCCTGCAGCCGGCAGGGCAACGCCAGTCCAAGTACACCTTTGCCAGCTTCATTGGCCTGAGTACCGCCGCGGTCGAGGTCAAGCGCCAGGCACGGCGTGCGGCGCTCTCCACCAGTCCCGTGCTGCTGCTGGGCGAAACCGGCACTGGCAAGGAGTTGCTGGCCCACGCCATCCATGCGGCGTCCGGCCGGGCGCGCGGACCGTTCATCAGTGTGAACATTGCTGCCGTGCCCGAGACGTTGCTGGAGTCCGAGTTCTTCGGCTTTGCACCCGGTGCATTTACCGGCGCGGACCGCAAAGGGCGCGATGGCAAGTTCAAGCTGGCGCACGGTGGCACGCTTTTTCTGGACGAGATTGGCGACATGCCCATGGCATTGCAGTCCAAGTTGCTGCGGGCGTTGCAGGAAGGCGAGGTGGAGCCGCTGGGCTCCAACAAGCTCATTCCGGTGGATATACGCGTGATTGCAGCCACCTCGCGCGATCTTCATGCGCTGGTGCGCAAAGGCCTGTTTCGGGAAGACCTGTTTTATCGCCTCAATGTGCTGCCCATCCGTGTGCCGCCCCTGCGCGAGCGCCGCGAGGACATTCGTGCGCTGCTGGAGGTGCTGGGGGAAGACGTGGCGGTGCGCAGCGGCATGCAAGCTCCGGAATTGACGCCCGACGCTCTGGCGTTACTGGAAGCCCAGCCCTGGCGCGGCAACATCCGCGAACTGCGCAACGTGCTGGAGCAGGCCACCATGCGCAGCGATACGCCGCGCATTGAGGTGCCGCAGATCGAGGCGGTGTTGCGTGAATCCGGGCTGGAACCCCTGGAGCCACAGGTCAGCCCGGAGCGCGGCCCGAATGCAAAGGCGGGCGTTGTCCAGGTGCCTGACGATCTGTTGTTGCGACCCATGTCGCAGCAGGTTGCTGAGCTGGAGTCGCGCGCCATTGCCGCGGCCATGCGGTTGCATGGCGGCAACAAGGCGGCGGTCGCCAAGGCTTTGGGCATTTCGCGCGCTACGCTGTATGCACGGCTGGAAATGTCTGAAATATATACATAGTGTATAAAATCAGCACATGGTAATTTGTTTGTATTTCAGACATATTGAGATGTCGGCTCAATGAAATCAAGCACTTAGCATGTGGCATGGAACCTGCAAAAATGCACTTGCGAATTTGCTTCGTTGACATTACCACAAGAGGAGACCTCCATGCGCCAACCATCCCGGGCAGCTTTTGCCGTTCGTGCCTGCCTGCTGACCACTGCCCTGTTTGCCGGTTTTGCTGGCAGCGCCTTTGCGCAAGCCAAGGAAATCAAGATCGCCCATATCTACAGCAAGACCGGTCCGCTGGAAGCCTACGGCAAGCAGACGCAAACCGGCTTCATGATGGGCCTGGACTACGCCACCGGCGGCACCATGACCGTTGCGGGCAAGAAGCTGGTCGTGATCGAGAAGGATGACCAGGGCAAGCCCGACCAGGGCAAGTCCCTGCTGGCCGCGGCCTATGGTGACGACAAGGTGGATGTGGCCGTCGGCCCCACCGCTTCGCCCGTGGCACTGGCCATGCTGCCCGTGGCCGAAGAGTACAAAAAGATTCTGCTGGTCGAGCCTGCCGTGGCCGACAGCATCACCGGCGAAAAGTGGAACAAATACATCTTCCGTACCGGCCGCAACAGTTCGCAGGACGCCATTGCCAACGCGGTGGCGCTGGACAAGCAGGGCGTGACCATTGCCACCATGGCGCAGGACAGCGCTTTTGGCCGTGATGGCGTCAAGGCGTTCAAGGAAGCGCTCAAGAAAGCCAGGATCGTCCATGAAGAATTTCTGCCCCCCGCCACCACCGACTTCACCGCCGGTGGCCAGCGCCTGATCGACAAGCTCAAGGATGTTCCTGGCCGCAAGGTCATCTTCATCATCTGGGCCGGTGGCAACCCTTTCAAGATCGCTGACATGGACCTGAAGCGCCACGGCATCGAGATTGCCACGGGCGGCAACATCCTGCCCGCCATGGCCGCATACAAGCAGTTCCCCGGCATGGAAGGTGCCAGCTATTACTACTTTGGCATGCCCAAGAACGCGGTCAACGAAGCCATGGTGTCGCGCCACTACAGCCAGTTCAAGGCTCCACCGGACTTCTTCACTGCCGGTGGCTTCTCTGCCGCCATGGCCCTGGTGACTGCGCTGAACAACAGCAAGGGCGATGCCTCTGCCAACACGCTGATCAAGACCATGGAGGGCATGAGCTTCGATACACCCAAGGGCAAGATGACCTTCCGCAAGGAAGACCACCAGGCCATGCAGAGCATGTACCACTTCAAGATCAAGGTTGACCCCGCTTTTGCCTGGGGTGTGCCTGAACTCATCCGCGAAATCAAGGCGGAAGAGATGAACGTACCCATCCGCAACAAGCGCTGATTCACTAGCGGCCAACGCCGGCTCCCCGCGAGGGGAGTCGTCTCCCCATGCTCCAAACCAAAGATCTCACGATCCGCTTCGGCGGCCACGTGGCGGTGAATGCTGTCAGCTGCACTTTCCAGCCTGGCACGTTGACCGCCATCGTTGGTCCTAACGGCGCCGGAAAAACGACGTTCTTCAACCTGATCTCCGGCCAGCTCAAGGCCACCCAGGGTGAAGTGCATCTCAACGGCGTCAACCTCAGCAGCCAAAGCCCTTCGGCGCGCACCCGTGCCGGTCTGGGCCGGGCGTTCCAGCTCACCAACCTGTTCCCCAACCTCACGGTGCTGGAAAACGTGCGCCTGGCCGTGCAGGCCACGCAGGAAGGCGCGCACTTGCGCGGGCTGAATCTCTGGAGTATCTGGAGCGACCACGCGGCACTGACTCGTCGCGCACATGAAATTCTGGTGGCCGTGTCCATGATGGACAAGGAAGCCCAGACCGTGGCCAACCTGCCGCACGGTGACCAGCGCAAGCTCGAGGTGGCGCTGTTGATGGCGCTGGACCCGCAGGTGTACATGTTCGATGAGCCCACCGCGGGCATGAGCCATGACGAGGCGCCCGTGATCCTGAACTTGATTCGCGCGCTCAAGAACGACAAGACCAAGACCATCCTGCTGGTGGAGCACAAGATGGACGTGGTGCGCGAACTGGCCGACCGCATCATCGTGCTGCACAACGGCACCCTGGTGGCCGATGGTGACCCGGCAGAGGTCATTGCCTCGCCGGTAGTACAAGAGGCGTACCTGGGTGTGGCCCCGCAGAAGGAGGCCGCATGAACCCGAATCTTCTCGAACTCAAGGGCGTGCACACCCACATCGGGGCGTACCACATCCTGCACGGTGTGGACCTCGTCGTTCCCCGCGGCAAGCTCACCATGCTGCTCGGGCGCAATGGCGCTGGCAAGACCACCACGCTGCGCACCATCATGGGACTGTGGCATGCGTCGCAAGGCACGGTGGTGTTTGACGGCCAGGACATCACGGCTGCGCAGACACCGGCGATTGCCGGGCTGGACATTGCCTACGTGCCCGAAAACATGGGCATCTTTTCGGACCTCACGGTCAAGGAGAACATGCTGCTCGCAGCGCGCTCGGCCAAAAACGCATCGCAGATGGACGAGACGCGCCTGCAGTGGATCTTCTCGCTGTTTCCTGCGGTCGAAAAATTCTGGAACCACCCGGCAGGCAAGTTGTCGGGTGGGCAAAAGCAGATGCTCGCAGTCTCCCGCGCCATCGTGGAGCCGCGCAAGCTGCTCATCGTGGACGAGCCCAGCAAAGGCCTGGCGCCCGCCATCATCAACAACATGATCGATGCCTTCGCGCAACTCAAGCAGACCGGTACCACCATCCTGCTGGTGGAGCAGAACATCAGCTTCGCCCAGCGCCTCGGCGACTATGTGACGGTGATGGACGATGGCCGTGCCGTGCATGCAGGCAGCATGCAGGCGCTGGCCGAAGACGAAGAATTGCAGCGCTCGTTGCTGGGGCTGGCCTTATGAAAAATCTCGACTTTGACTGGAAGCCGCTGGCTCTGGTGCCCCTGCTGGCAGTGCTGGTTCTGCCCCTGGTGGGCTCCACGTCCACCTGGGTGACGCTGACGGTGGCCGGCCTGGCCATGGGCATGATCATCTTCATCATTGCCTCGGGCCTGACGCTGGTGTTTGGTTTGATGGACGTGCTCAATTTCGGCCATGGTGTGTTCATTGCCTTGGGGGCATTTGTGGCTACGACTGTCATGGGCCTGATGGCCGACTGGACCGGTTCGAATGAACTCTGGCGCAACCTGGTGGCCGTGTTCCCCGCCATGCTGGTGGCGATGCTGGTGGCCGGCGCGCTGGGTCTGGCGTTTGAGCGCTTCATCGTGCGGCCGGTGTACGGCCAGCATCTCAAGCAGATTCTCATCACCATGGGCGGAATGATCATTGGCGAGGAACTCATCAAGGTCATCTGGGGCCCGGCACAGATTCCGCTTCCCTTGCCTGAAGCCATGCGTGGCTCGTTCCTGCTGGGCGATGCCGCCATCGAGAAATACCGCGTCATGGCCGTGGTCGTGGGGCTGGTGGTGTTTGGCGTGCTGGCCTGGGTGCTGGGCCGCACCAAGATCGGTCTGCTGATTCGCGCCGGCGTGCAGGACCGCGAGATGGTCGAGTCGCTGGGCTACCGCATCAAGCGCCTGTTTATCGGTGTGTTTGTGGTCGGCAGTGCGCTGGCCGGTCTGGGCGGTGTGATGTGGGGTCTGTACCAGCAGACGGTCACGCCGCAGATGGGAGCGCAGGTCAATGTGCTGATCTTCATCGTGATCATCATTGGCGGGCTGGGCTCTACCGGTGGCGCGCTCATCGGTGCCTTGCTGGTCGGCCTGATGGCCAACTACACCGGCTTTCTGGCACCCAAGATCGCGCTGTTTTCCAACATCGGTCTGATGGTCGCCATCTTGCTTTGGCGCCCGCAGGGTGTGTACCCGGTTGCGAACCGCTAATCCTTCGACAAGCTCAGGACGAACGGACTTCTATGCTTAAACGAATTCTTTCCGCAGACCTGCCACGCAGCCGCTGGCTGGCCCTGTTGCTGGTGCTGCTGGTGGTGGCGCTGGCGCTGACGCCATTCATCTTTCCCGGTGTCAAGGCGCTCAATGTGGCGGCCAAGGTACTGGTGTTTATCGTGCTGGTGGCCAGCTTTGACCTGCTGCTGGGCTACACCGGCATCGTCAGTTTTGCGCACACCATGTTCTTTGGCATCGGTGCCTACGGCATTGCCATTGCCACCACGCACTTGGGCGCCACCTGGGAAGCGCTGGCCGTGGGGCTGGGCTCTGCGCTGGTGTTGTCGTTTGCGCTGGCCTTGCTGATCGGCCTGTTTTCGCTGCGGGTGCGTGCCATCTTCTTCGCGATGATCACGCTGGCCGTGGCTTCGGCGTTCCTCACGCTGGCATCGCAGTTGCACGAGTTCACAGGCGGCGAAGACGGGCTCACGTTCAAGGTGCCCGAGATCCTGTCGCCCAGCTTCGAGTTCAGCGAAGAGCCGTTCCTGGGTGTGTCGCTGGATGGCCGCCTGCTGTGCTACTACCTGCTGTTTGCCACGGCAGTGGTGCTGTTCCTCGCGCTGCTGCGCATCGTCAACTCGCCGTTTGGCCGTGTGCTGCAGGCCATCCGCGAGAACGAGTTCCGCGCCGAGGCTATTGGCTACCGTGTGGTGGTGTACCGCACCACGTCGGCCATTTTGTCGGCGCTGTTTGCCTGTATGGCCGGGGCCATGCTGGCGCTCTGGCTGCGCTACAACGGGCCGGATACCTCGCTGTCCTTCGAGATCATGATGGATGTGCTGCTCATCGTCGTCATCGGTGGCATGGGCACCATGTATGGCGCCATTGTGGGCGCGGCCATCTTCCTGGTGGCACAGAGCTACCTGCAGGATCTGCTGCGCATTGGCAGCGAAGCCGCATCCTCGGTGGGCTGGCTGTCGGCGCTGCTGTCGCCCGACCGCTGGTTGCTGTGGCTGGGTCTGCTGTTTGTGCTGTCGGTCTACTACTTCCCCACCGGTGTGGTGGGTCGTCTGCGCGCAGGCGCCGTGAAGGGAAAGGGCAAACCATGACGTCGTCACCTTCATCAACCTCGCCATTCACGTCGCATTACCTCACCTGCGCTGGCCGCGAGATCCACTACACCCAGTGGGGCGCCGAACACCAGAAAGTGGTCATCGCCTGGCACGGCTTGGCCCGCACCGGCCGCGACATGGATGAGCTTGCCGCGCATCTGAGCGAGCGCGGTTACCGCGTCATCTGCCCCGACACTATTGGCCGCGGCCTGAGCGCCTGGAGTCCGCTGCCCAAAGAGGAATACTGCCTGGCGTTTTATGCGCAGATTGCGGCGGACCTGTTCCGCCAACTGGGCATCGAGCAGGCGCATTGGGTGGGCACCTCCATGGGCGGCGCCATTGGTACTGTGTGCGCATCGGGCCTGGTGGTGCCAGACATGCAGCAGCGCATCTTGAGCCTCACGCTCAACGACAACGGCCCACAACTGGCCGATGCAGCGATTGCCCGTATCCGCTCTTATGCGGGCTCACCCCCGGCGTTTGATACCGTACTGGAGCTTGAGGCGTTTTTCCGGCAGGTGTACAAACCCTACGGCTGGCTCAGCGACGCACAGTGGCGCAGATTGACCGAAACGTCGACCCGCCGCCTGCCCGACGGGCGCGTGACGCCGCACTACGACCCGGCCATGGTGGAGCAGTTCATCAGCCACCCCAACGACTACCTCATCTGGAACCACTACGACGCAGTGCAGGTGCCCGTGCTGTGCCTGCGCGGTGAGAACTCTGACCTGCTGCTGCCAGAGACCGTGCAAGCCATGCGTGAACGTGGGCCGGGTGCGGCGGGTAGGTTGACGGTGGTGGAGGTGCCGGATTGCGGGCATGCACCAGCATTGAATGTTCCGGCACAGCTCGATTGCGTGACAGAGTTCATCACGAAGGCTTAGGCGAGCATTCAGCATGCTGAAACGCATTCATCACGCAGCGATCATTTGCTCCAACTACGAAGCTTCGAAGCACTTCTATGTCGAATGCCTCGGTTTCAAGGTGATTGCCGAGAATTTTCGGGAACAGCGCAATTCGTACAAACTGGATCTTGCACTTCCAGATGGGAGCCAGGTCGAACTCTTTTCATTTCCAGAGGCGCCCCAACGGCAGTCCTATCCCGAGGCACGGGGACTGCGTCACCTGGCGTTTGTTGTTGACGATGTTGGTGCCTGCAAAATGACGCTGGAATCGAGGGGTATTGCTGTCGAAAGCATACGCACCGACGAGTACACGGGTAAGCGCTTTGTATTTTTTGCTGATCCCGACGGATTGCCTCTGGAGCTTTACGAAGAGTAGATTCAGACCGTTGGTGGAGTTGAGTCATGTTTTCCCACATCTTCATCGGCGTCAGTGACTTCGACCGCGCACTGGCTTTCTACAACCCCTTGATGACCGCGCTCGGCATCGCGCCGCGCTTTTGCGAAAGAGATCGCCCGTGGGCAGGCTGGCAATCGACTCCGGGGCCCAGGCCACTGTTCCTCATCGGCAAGCCTTACAACGAACAGGAGTCGCAGCCCGGCAACGGTCAGATGGTCGCGTTTCTCGCAGAGACCCGCGCCATCGTGGACCAGGCCCATGCCGTCGCACTGCAACACGGTGGCACGTCCGAAGGGGCGCCCGGTTTGCGGCCCGAGTACCACGCGCATTACTATGGCGCCTATTTCCGGGACCCTGATGGCAACAAGCTCTGTGTTGCCTGCCACACACCATGACACCTGCCAAACCCCTCATCGCCCTGCGTGCCGAAGACGCACCGCCACGCACCAAACCGTCCAACTACCCGGAGCCGTTCGCATCGATGATGGCCGGCAGGCTGAAGCGCCCGCTGGGTGATCTGTTTGGTCTGTCGAACTTTGGCGTCAACCTCACGCGCCTGGCGCCGAACTCGGTGTCTGCGCTGCGCCATGCGCACACGAAGCAGGACGAGTTCATTTACGTGTTGCAGGGCAGACCGGTGCTCATCACCGACGAAGGCCGCACGCAGCTGGAGCCCGGCATGTGTACGGGTTTCAAGGCCGGTACCGGCAACGGCCACGCGCTGGTCAACGAGTCTGCCGACGAGGTGGTTTATCTGGAGGTGGGCGACCGTACGCCTGGCGATGCGGCGACCTACCCGGACGACGACTTGCAGGCCACGCTGGTCGAAGGCAGTTGGAAATTCGCCCACAAAGACGGCACGCCGTATTGACGCACCTGTGCCGCAGCCTTCCGTTGCCCCACGCTTTTTCAGCACTGCCCAAGCCTTTCGGGAATGGCTGGAGCGCCATGCTGCGACCGAGGCAGAACTCATCGTGGGCTTTCACAAGGTGGCCACCGGGCAGTCGTGCATGACGTGGTCCGAGTCGGTGGACGAGGCGCTGTGCTTTGGCTGGATCGACGGGGTGCGCAAACGCATTGACGACGATGCCTACCAGATCCGGTTTACGCCCAGAAAGCCTACATCGATCTGGAGCGCCATCAACATCGCCAAGGTCCAGGCGCTGCAGACGCAGGGCCGCATGACGCCGGCGGGGGAGCGCGCTTTTGCGCTGCGTGCCGACCACAGGTCCGCGGTGTATTCCCATGAACAGCCTGCGGTGGCCGAATGGAGCACGGCCGAGCTGGCTGCTTTCAGGGCCCGAAAGCGTGCGTGGGTCTATTGGGAAAGCACGCCGCCAGGCTACCGCAAGCAGATGCAGCACCGCGTGGTGTCTGCCAAACGCGTCGAGACCCGTGCCAAGCGTCTGCAGGTACTCATGGATGCCTGCGCAGCTGGTTTACGCCTGCGTTAAGAGCTAAATTGGCCTCTAGCCCCCGTGGAACATGCGCGAGTAGCTATTAAATATGTAGCAACCCCAGGGGCTACTGCTTGGCCCCCAACTCCAGCGCAGCCAGGCGCGAGGCTTCGAGTTCGCGCAGGTCTTGCGTCTCTTGCGTCGGCCAGCCCTGCAGATGGCGCTGGGTCAGGTTGCACAGCGCGGTAATCCACTCGGGGTCGTCGTTCAGGCAGGGGATGTAGTGGAATTCTTTGCCTCCGGCGTGCAGAAATGCTTCGCGCGCTTCCATGTTGATTTCTTCCAGTGTTTCCAGGCAGTCGCTGGTGAAGCCGGGGCAGATCACGTCCACGCGCTCCACACCGGCCTGGCCCATGGCAATCAGCGTGGGCTCGGTGTAGGGCTCCAGCCATTTGGCGCGGCCCAGGCGGGACTGGAAGGTGACCGTGTACTGTTCCTTGCCCAGGCCCAGGCGCTGGGCCAGCAGGCGTGCGGTCTTGAAGCATTCGCAGTGGTAGGGGTCGCCCAGGTGCAGGGTGCGCTCGGGCACGCCGTGAAAACTCATGACCAGCTGGTCCGGGCGGCCATTGGCTTTCCAGTGGCGCTGCACGCTGGCGGCCAGTGCGGCGATGTAGTCGGCATCGTCGTGGTAGTGGTTGACAAAGCGCAGCTCAGGCAGTGCGCGGGTCTTCTGCGCCCAGCCATAGACGGCGTCGAACACGCTGGCGGTGGTGGTGGCGCTGTACTGCGGGTAGGCAGGCACCACCAGCACGCGGGTCACGCCCTCGGCCTTCAGGGCGTCGAGCTGCGAGGTGATGGACGTGCTGCCGTAGCGCATGGCCCAGCGCACCTTGACCTGGTGGTTGCGCTGGCCCAGCCAGCCCTGCAGCATCTTGGCCTGGCGCTCGGTCCACACCTTGAGTGGCGAGCCCTCGGGTGTCCAGATGCTGGCGTACTTGGCGGCCGACTTGGCCGGGCGTACGCGCAGGATGATGCCGTGCAGGATCAGCATCCACACCAGGCGGGGGATTTCCACCACCCGGTGGTCGCTCAAAAACTCGGCCAGGTAGCGGCGTACCGCCTTCGGCGTGGGTTCATCGGGTGTGCCCAGGTTGCACAGCAGTACGGCGGTGCGTTGCGGCTGGCCGTGGGAGTAGGGGGGTTCTTGCGAGAAAGACATGCGGTATTCTCCCGCACCTATGCTGGACCTTTCCAAAATCAAGGCAATTACCCTCGATCTCGACGATACGCTGTGGCCCATCCTGCCCACCATCGAGCGTTGCGAGCGGTTATTGCACACGTGGCTTCAGGAACAGGCGCCGGCGACGGCGCTGCTGCTGACCGATCCCCATGTGCGGCGCGAGCTGCGCGAAACCACGGCGCAGCAGTGGCCGGACCTGGCGCACGACCTGGCCTCACTGCGGCGCGAAGCCATCCGCCTGGCCTTGCAACGCGCGGGGGACGCGCCCGCGTTGGCAGAGCCGGCGTTTGCGGTGTTCCACGCCGCGCGCATGCAGGTGGACCTGTTTGAGGATGCGCGCCCGGGCCTGGCCTCGCTGGCGCAGCGTTATCCGATATTGGCCCTGTCCAACGGCAGTGCCGATGTGCATCAGGTGGGGATTGGCGAATATTTCAAGGGCAGTGTGAGCGCACGTGACGCCGGGGTGAGCAAGCCCGATGCGCGCATATTCCAGCTGGCCGCACAGACACTGGGTGTGGCGGTGTGCGACGTCTTGCACGTGGGGGACGACGCCATGATGGATGTCGTTGGGGCACTCAACGCCGGCATGCAGACCGTGTGGGTCAACCGCGCAGACCACCTGTGGAGCCAGCCGCAGCATCCACATGCCACGGTGGCCAGCATGACGGAGTTGTGCGACCTGCTGGAAGTACCGGCTTCGTAACGGAAACGGTCTAACGCGCAGGCTCCAGCGTCAGCGTGCTTCGGGTGTGGGCCTGGACGTCGCGTTCGCTGAGGTATTGCTCTTCATAGATGCCTTCGGCAAAGCGTTCGGCCTGGTCCTGGTAGTGCCGGTCGAATAGCACGCCGCTCTGGCCCACGGGGTTGCCACCCACCGCTTTGTCGGGCGCGGCAAAGTCGATCACGCGCCGGGTGGAGGGACCGTATTTGACCTTCCAGGGGGCGGGGCCCACGCTGCCGGAATAGTTGTTGGGCGTCTCACGGCCACCGGGCACCTGGAACGGCCCGACGTTGAATAGCTTGTCCAATGGCTTTTGCATACCCAGCGGATGGCCGTGTGTCAGGGTGTGGGCATTGCCCCAGCGCCAGTCCAGCAGGGTGCTGCCATACAGGCCGCTGAGGTGCTTGTAGGTGGCGGCCCAGGCAATGCGTGCGGTCTCAAACCGGCTCTCGCTCTGGGGCGTGTTGACGTTGTCCCACCAGGGCGATTTGGCATCGGCCACCAGCACCGGCAGGCCCAGGTCCAGCGCGCGGGTGCGCAGCAGGTTCTTGAACTGCACTTCGCCCAGTTCGTCTTCAAAAGTGGCCTTGGCCAGCTCGTACATCAGCTGGCTGAACAGCGTGGCGGCCACGCTGTCGCGGGTGTAGAAGCCGTCCCACTTCTGCAGTGGCTCCAGAAAAGCCTTTTCGTTGGGGTCGGTCACCACCTGCTCCAGCACCGGCAACAGTTCCTTGAGGATGCGGGTGAAGTAGCCGTTGCTCACGTCGAGCTGAAGCTCCTGCGCGCCGGCGATGTTCCATTTGCGTTTGGGGTCTTTGAGCACATCATCGATGCGGCGGGCGCGGTCGGGCAGGTTGTAGTAGCCGGGCACCGGCACACCGCTGGCGGGCTGGGGCTGGTGGTTGGCCGAGACGATGTAGCCGCGCGCGGGGTTTTCTTCCTGCGGATTGAAGTTGAAGGCGTAGAAGCCAGGCTTCTCGGCCTCGCCTTTGGCTGCGTCCAGGATGAACATGGGGTTCACACCCTCGGGTCGCTGTGGCAGCTTGCCACCGGCCCACCAGCCAATGTCGCCTGCGGTATTGGCCCACACCACGTTGAGGCCGGGGGAATGGATTTTGCTGACAGCATTGCGCGCCTTCTCGCGGGTGTTGGCGCGGTTGAGTTCATAGAAGGCTTCGAGGATGGGGTTCTCGGTCTGCAGGAAGGCCCACCACATGGCAATCGGGGTGCGGCCGTAGTTGTCCTTGTAGGCGTCGGTGATGATGGGACCGTGGGGCGAGATGCGCAGTTTCAGGTGCGTCGGGCCCTGGTCTTTCACCTGGATGGTTTCGGTGCGGGTGGTCATGTCCACCCAGCCATCGCGGAACCAGACCTGGTTGGCGTTGTCGGGGTTCACCTTCTCGGCGATCAGGTCCACGTCGTCGTTCTGGAACATGGTCAGGCTCCAGCCAAACTGCGTGTTGTGGCCCAGCAGCGCCACGTGGGCCAGTGCCTGGTGGTGTCCGTACAACTCAAAGCCAGGCGCGCTGAGGTGGGCCTCGTACCAGACGGACGGTGCCGAGTAATCAATGTGCGGGTCGCCGGCCAGCAGGGGCTTGCCACTGGCGGTGCGCCTGCCCGAGATGGCCCAGGCGTTGCTGCCCTCGTAGCGGGGCACGCCGGCAGCGTCCAGCGCCTCCTGGCTGACTTGCGCCAGGTGGTTCAAACCAGCCCAGTCCCGGTCGCTCAGGGCCACACCTTCGGGTTTGCCGATGGTCTCTGCGGTCAGCGGCGTGATGACACCTTCGGGATGCCAGTCGATGTCGAAGGCAGTGAGGTACTGTGGGCCCAGCTTGTCGCGGATGAAAGTCATCACCGGCTCGGTGGTGAACGCAGCTGCAAAGCTGTAGGCCAGATAGCCGGTGACAGCAATGCTGTCTTCGGGCGTAAAGGGGCGCTTGGGGATGCGCAGCACATCGAACTCGATCGGTGCCTTGTGCGTGGCCTGGTACTGGTTGATACCGTCCAGATACGCCAGCAGACCTTTGGCGCTGGGGGCATTCATGTCCATGCGGGCCACATAGTCCTGCGCATGGGCACGGATGCCCAGCGTGCGAAACAGCTTGTCGGTTTCCAGTAGTTTGGGGCCCAGAATTTCGGCCAGCTCACCCTTGGCCAGGCGGCGGACGATTTCCATCTGGAACAGGCGGTCTTGCGCGTGCACATAGCCCAGCGCCTTGTACATGTCGGCTTCGTTTTCCGCCCGGATATGGGGCACGCCCCGTTCGTCGTACTGCACCGACACCGGCGCCGCCAGCCCGGTGAGTTCCACCGAGCCGCTGCGGACCGGCTGCTTCTTGTAGATGTACCAGCCGCCTGCGGCCAGGCCAATGACCAACACGAGCGCAATGAGTGCACCCATCAGTTTCAATGCGGTTTTCATACGGGGTCTTCCTCGGTTTTCTTGTTGTTGGGGCTGCCGTCAGGGCGCCTTCTGGCGTGCAAGGCTATCACGCACAAAGCCCACATGCTGGCGCAGTGTGTAGATGCGGTCGGTGAAGTCCAGCGGAAATTTGGAGCTGGTGACTTCGTGCTCGATGTGGTCCAGCTGCTGGTGGGCCCGGGCGATCTCCTCGGGGGTGAGCTGGCCTTTGGCAATTTCGGCTTCCAGAAACTTGAGCTCGCCGTAGCGCCGGTTGATCCGGCTTTTCTGCCACCAACTGATGGCGGGCAGCACCACACGGAAGAAGGGCAGCAGCAAGGCAATCAGCGGCACAGCCATCAGGCCCAGGCGCTGCACGAAGTTGGCCATCCAGAACGGCAGATAGGTTTGCAGGAAAGGGCGCCCGTTCTTGTAGTACTGGCTGGCCTCGGCGGACAGCGCAAACTCCACGCCCTCCGGCTTGGGGAAAGTGCCGGGGCGCGACAGCAGCGTGGCCGGGGCGTGGGCTTGCCGTGCGGCTTCCAGCAGCAGGTAGGCCAGCGCGGGGTGCAGGTCTTCGTGAATCACCAGGCTGGCGGTGGTGGACAGCAGGGTGATGTCTGCTGCGGGCAGATCGCGCGCCGGGTCCACCGAGCCGCGCTTGAGGCTCACGGTCTGGAAGTAGGGAAAGCGCCGTGCCAGCCCTTCGGCCTGGCTGAGGGAGGCCAGCTTCATCGCCGGATCTGCCAGCAGCTGTTTGACGCTGCCCGCCTGCGGGCCGGCCACGATGAGCATGGCGTCGATGGCGTGGTTCTGGAGCCTGGTGGCCGCGCCTGTGCCGCCTTCGAAGACCAGCTCGGTGCCGGCGCGGGGCTGGCCCTGCGCATCGACCAGGCCATAGGCACCCAGCAGTTCCATGGCCACCTTGTGGTTGCCACTGCCGGCCACACCCACGGCGATCTTCCTGCCCAGCAAGGGCTGGAGTCCGCCGGAGAGGTCCACCTTGTGGGAGAAGATCCAGACCGGTTCAAACCCGATGGTGCCCAGCGAGCGCAGCGGGGTGTTTTCGGCTTCTTCTTCGGGGTCCAGAAGGATGCCGCCCAGCCCGCCCTGCACAAAGCTGACCGAGACTTCGCCGGTGTTGAGTCGTGCGAGATTTTCGATGGAGCCGGTGGAGGGCTTGAGCTCCAGTGCGATGCCGTTGGTCTTGAGCAGCGCCTGGTACTTCAGGCCGAACTGGTGGTAGGCCCCGTCCAAGGCGCCTGTGCTCATGGCCAGTGCGCGCGGCGGGGCCGGGCTGATGACCTTGATGATGGACCACGAGGCGGTGACCAACAAGGCAACGGACACCACGATGAACGCGGTCCACAGGGAGGGACTGAAGCGGGATTTCATAACCCCGCAGTCTAGCGCCGCGATGCCTTGCTTTTAGTGCGGGTCATGCGACGAGTGCAGGCGCATGCGCAAGCCCAGGTCGGTGCGGGAGTCGGCGTTGGACAGGGCCACTTCCTGGTCGACCAGGCCGCGGCGGTACAGGTCGAGCAGCGACTGGTCGAAGCTGTGGGTGCCGGTGTCGCTGGTTTTTTCGAGCGAACCGCGCAGCTGGTCCACTTCTCCGCGCTGGATCAGGTCGGACACGCGGGCGGACTGCAACAGCACTTCGGTCGCCAGCACGCGGCGTTTCTGTGTGCCCGTCAGCAGGCGTTGCGCCACCACGGCCTGCAGGTTCAGCGACAGGTCCATCAATAACTGCTTGTGGGCGGGTTCGGGGAAGAAATTCAGGATGCGCTTGATGGCCTGGCCCGCGTTGGCGGCATGCAGCGTGGTGACGCACAGGTGCCCTGTTTCGGCATAGGCAATGGCCTGCTGCATGGTTTCGCGGTCGCGGATTTCGCCCACCATGATCATGTCGGGGGCCTGGCGCATGGCGTTGCGCAGGGCATCGCCGAAGGAGTGGGTGTCGATGCCGACTTCGCGCTGGTCCACGGTGGACAGGCCATGCGAGAACAGATATTCGATCGGGTCTTCAATCGTCAGGATGTGGCCACTCTGGTGCCGCGAGCGGTAATCGATCATGGAGGCCAGGGTGGTGGTCTTGCCGGAGCCGGCGGCACCGATCACCAGCACCAGGCCGCGCGGCAACAGGGCGAGGTCTCGAACGGTGGTGGGCAGGCCGAGCTGGTCAAAAGTGGGGATGTTGCTGTGGATGGCACGCGCGACCAGACCGATTTCATGGCGCTGCTGGTAGATATTGACGCGAAAGCGGCCGATGCCGGGGGGCGCGTAGGACATATTGCATTCCAGGTTGCGCTCGAACTCGGCTGTGCCTTGCGGGCCCATGGCGGAATAGGCCATGGCACGCACTTCGCCCACCTGCAGGGCGGGCAGGGGCAGGTTCTGCACGGTGCCGTCCACACGGATCTGGGGTGGTGCACCGGTGGTCAGGTACAGGTCGGACGCATCGCGTTCCGACACGATGCGAAGCAGGCTGTGCAAGTCAATGCTGGACATGGGGAATCTCCTTTGGTCGATGGTTCATCGTAAGCCGTTTGGGCTGGTCGCAAGCGGATAAACCGGATTTTCTTGACTTAGGGCAAACTGCCGACGGCCCAACCGCTGCGGACCGCGCCTTCCAGGGTGGCGGGGTAGGGGCCTTCCACATAGTCGCCACAGGCCAGCAGCCCGGGGGCGACCACCATGGGCGGGCGCAGCAGGCCAGGCGTACAGGCAAAAGTGGCGCGTTTCTCGACCACGATCTGCACGGTCTGCAGCGCCAGACCGAGCTGGCTTTGGGCCTGCGCCAGCACTTGACTTTGCAGTGTTTCGCGGTCTGCGGTGCTGGCACTGACCACAAAGGCCAGCAGGCCCGCTGGACCGCCGAGCTGGCCACGGTCAAACACAAATTGCGCGGGAGCGTCGGGGGAGCTGGGCAGCGATAGCATCGGCTGGCGCAGTCGTGCGCCGGATGCCCAGGCGTACACCGTGGCGATGGCTTCGTGCTGCAGACCGCTGGCGGTGCCGGCCCAGGCATGCAGTGCACTTGCTATGAATTCAGGAGCTTCCTGCGCAGATTCCACCAGGGCTTGGGCCGCATTTTGTGCTGAAGTGGCCCATACGACGGTGTCGAACTTTTCGCCTTCGATGTGCCATTGCCAGTCGTAGTGCAGCCGCTCCACGCGAGTGCCCAGGCGCACTTCGCCGCCCCGTTCCTGCAGCCAGACGGCGGCGGCCTGCGGGAACAGGCGTGTCAGGTCCACCGTAGGTAGTAACAGGTTGGAACTGCCCCGGCCCGCGAACAGCGAGTCGCGCAACACTGTCAGGAACACCTGGCCACTGGCGCGCTCCGCCGGGGTGTTGAGCGCCGACACGCACAGTGGGTCGATCAGCGTCTGCACCACGCGGGGGGTGAGGGTTTTGCACAGGTCGGCCACCGTGACGTGGGATGCGCAGGTAAAACGCTGTACTTGCCACACGATGCTGGCACGCAACAGCGACCATTTGTCGGCCGCGCTCCAGCCGCGCGCGCGCAGCATGCCAGCCAGCGCATCGAACGGACTGGGCCAGCGCGGCAGGGCCAGTCCGCTGCCGTCGGCAAACTGCAGGTTCAGCGGCAGACGCAAAAGGCTGGTGTCAGGGTTCACGCCCACGGTACGCATCAGGCGCAGCGACTCGGTATAGGCGCCAATCAGGATGTGCTGGCCGTTGTCCAGCACCACCGGTGTGCCATCGGGCAAGTGGCCGTCCAGCGCCCGGGCCCTGCCACCCAGGATGCGGCTGGCTTCCAACACCACGGCCTGGTGCCCGGCCAGCGTGGTCGCCACGGCGGCAGTCATGCCGGCCCAACCCGCACCGACGATGGCGATTTTCATAGCCTGCCGAGGGCTTGAACCTTCCAGGCCAGCCACAGCTTGCGCACCGGCGTGAGCTTGATGCGCTGGTGCAGCACCTGGAAGTTCTCGGCTTCGATCTCGCGCAGCAGCGTGCGGTAGATGCTGGCCATCATCAGGCCGGGCTTCTGGGTGCGGCGGTCATCGGCAGGCAGCAGTGCCAGCGCTTCGTCGTACAGGCGGTGGGCGCGTTGTGCCTGGAACTGCATGAGCGCCACGAACCGGTCGGAATAGGTGCGCTTGAGGATTTCGTGGGCTTTCACATCGAACTGCTGCAGTTCGTTGACCGGCAGATAAATGCGCCCGCGCATGGCGTCTTCGCCCACGTCGCGGATGATGTTGGTGAGCTGCAGCGCCTGGCCCAGCTTGTGGGCATAGGCGGTGGTTTGGGCTTGTGTCTGGCCGAAGATGCCCGCAGCCACTTCGCCCACGACGCCGGCCACGAGATGGCAGTAGCGCTCCAGGTTGGGGTAGTCGAGGTAGCGGGTCTGTTCCAGGTCCATCTGGCAGCCTTCGATGACCGCCAGCAGGTGGCGTGCCTCGATGCCGTAACTGGCCGTGTGTGGCATCAGGGCCAGCATGACCGGGTGGGTGGGTTGTCCGGCAAAGGCCTTGGTGACCTCGCTTTGCCACCAGGCGAGTTTGGTGGCGGCCACGCCGGAGTCGGTCATTTCGTCCACCACATCGTCCACTTCGCGGCAAAACGCATAGAACGCGGTGATGGCGGCGCGCCGGGGCGCTGGCAGGAACAGAAAGGCGTAGTAGAAGCTGCTGCCGGATGCGGCGGCTTTTTCCTGGACGTATTGCTCGGGGGTCATGCGGCTATTGTCACCCAGCGGTGGGGCGTGGTGCGGGCAACACGCCTGACTACGTTAGTTTGGTTTGCGCCGGGCTGCGCGTTTTGCTCCGTGTCCCCCGGCCTTTGGCCTCCTCCTTTACCTGCGCAAAACGCACAGCCCGACGCAAACTGCGAGCCTGTCTTGTGCGCAGGCTGGAATACCTAAAACCCAGCTTCAGGTAGGGAGTGGGTATTCTGCGGAGGTAAAGGAGGAGGCCACGCAGTGGCCGGGGGACACGTAGCAGAGTACCCACTCCCTGCCTGTTGCGGGCGAACGAAGAACAACTGTGCAGGGAGTTCTACATCCAGATAGCACGCCAGAGCATCACCGGAAAATCCCACCACTGCAGCGTAGGGCGCTGGAGCAGCGTGGCGTAGTGGAGGGCCTCGATCTTGTCCAGAATCCGCAGACCACCTTGTACCACCAGGCGCAGCTCCCAACCTGCCCGACCGGGGATATGGTGCACCAGTTCAGAGCCTTTTTGCATGCTAGCCCTTGCGGAATATGCGCAAGCAGCTATCAATTTGGTAGCGTCTTCGGTTTGCTCCCGGGCCAGCACTGTGGCCTGGTCCACACCGTGGAGCGCACGCATCTCGTCACTCAGGTAGTAACGACCGCGCGGAATGTCCACGCTCAGGTCCTGCCAGAAGTTGATGAGCTGCAGGGCGGTGCAGATGGCGTCGCTTTCCAGTAACGCCTGCTCGCTGGTGACCCCATAGAGGTGCAGCAGCAGTCGCCCGACCGGATTGGCCGAGCGGCGGCAGTAGTCCAGCAGTTCGGCCTCGGTGGCGTAGCCAGCGTGGTCGCGGGTTTTCTCGATGTCCTGCACAAAAGCGTCCAGCAGGTCGTGCAGCAATTGCACCGGCAGATGGTGCGTTGCAATGGCATGCTGCAATGGCCCAAAAACGTGGGGCCAGCGGTGGCTGGCTGAGGCTGGCCCGGCCCCGGAAGCAGCAGCGTCCAGCGCCTGGCGGTAGGCCTGCAGTTCGGCCAGACGCTGGGCGGGGGTGGCTTCGCCTTCGTCCGCAATGTCGTCGGCGGTACGGGCAAAGTGGTAGATCGCGGTAATCGGCGCGCGCAGGGGCTTGGGGCACAGCCACGAAGCTACCGGGAAGTTTTCGTAGTGGTCGATGGGCTGGTGAGCGGACGGGACAGTGGAGGGCGCTGGCATGTGGGGATTTTGCCTGTGGCCGGGCGGGCTTTCGAAAAGTCACTTGACAACTATCAACGAAATCTCTAAATTACTAACCAATCGGTCAGTAACTCCGCTGTTACTGGCTGACTTCCACCTTCTCCCTTTACTCCCGACGGGCATTGCCATGTTCACACGTACTCTCATTCCTGTTGCAACGGGCCTTGCCGTTGCGCTTGCACTCTCTGCCTGCTCCAAACCTGCCCCAACTGAAGAACCCATTCGTGCGGTGAAAGTGATGACCGTGGGAGCCGACAATATCCGCTCCGGTTCGGAATACGCCGGGGAAGTGCGTGCCCGTGTGGAGTCCCGAGTGGGCTTTCGGGTGGGGGGCAAGATCATCAAGCGCCAGGCCGAACTCGGCCAGCGCGTGAAGGCTGGTGATGTGCTGGCGCAGCTGGACCCCAGGGATTACCAGCTCTCCGCGGATGCCGCACGTGCCGGTCTGGCCGCAGCCACGACCAACCGCGACCTGGCGGCGGCGGACCTGAAGCGCTACCGTGACCTGCGCGACCAGAACTTCATCAGTGGTGCCGAGCTGGAGCGCCGCGAAGCCAACCTCAAAGCCGCCCAGGCCCAGCTGGACCAGGCGCAGGCGCAGTTGAGCGGGCAGGGCAACCAGGCTACCTACACACGTCTGGTGGCAGATGTATCTGGTGTGGTGACTTCGGTGGATGCGGAAGTGGGCCAGGTAGTGGCCGCAGGTACCCCGGTGGTGCGCATTGCCCAGGACGGACCGCGGGATGTGGTGTTTGCAGTGCCAGAAGACAAGGTGGCCCTGATCCGCACGGGCAGCGAAGCCGAAGTTCGCGGCTGGGCTGCCGGGGCCAGCACCCGGGGCGTGGTGCGTGAAGTGGCGGCCAGTGCCGATCCGGTGACGCGCACGTTCGCGGTCAAGGTTGCGCTGGGTGACAAGGATGTGTTGCCCCTGGGCGCCACCGTGTCGGTGGTGCCGCAGGCGCTGGACCGCAGTGGCGTGCAGGTGATCAAGTTGCCGACCAGTGCCTTCCGCCAGGATGGCAAGAGTTCTGCGGTGTGGGTGCTGGATACCGCCAGCATGACGGTCAAGAACCAGCCGGTGGTGATTGCAACGGCGGACGGCAACGACGTGGTCGTGGCCTCGGGCCTGACGCTTGGCATGCAGGTGGTGATTGCCGGGGTGCATGTGCTCTCGCCCGGACAGAAGGTGACAATTTACAAGGATAAACAGGCCTTGGCCCCCGCCAGTAATGCGTCTTCAGCTACTAATTCGATAGCATCTTCCGCTGCGGCACTTGCCGCATCGGCACCGGCAGTCGCTGCCAGCCAACCCGCTGCGAAGTGAGATAGCGATGAGCGACCAACATTTGCACCCTGAGAAGGGTTTCAATCTGTCCCGCTGGGCGGTGGAGCACGCGCCGCTGACCAAGTTCCTGATGATCGTGCTGTTGTTGCTGGGGGTGACGTCGTACTTCCAGCTAGGGCAGGACGAAGATCCGCCTTTCGTGTTCCGGCTGATGGTGGTGCGGGCCTTCTGGCCGGGCGCCACGGCGCAGCAGATGGCAGAGCAGGTGACCGACAAGATCGAGCGCACGCTGCAGGAAGTGCCCAATGCCGACAAGATTCGCAGCTACTCCAAGCCGGGCGAAACCACCATCATTTTCCAGCTGAAGGACTCCACACGCGGCGCGGATGTACCCAACACCTGGTACGCGGTGCGCAAGAAGGTCGGCGACATGCGCCTGAGCTTGCCCGGTGGCGTGCAGGGGCCGTTCTTCAACGATGAATTCGGCGATGTGTATGGCGTGATTTACGCCCTGCAGGCCGATGGTTTCTCCGATGCGGAAGTCAAGACTTTTGCCGACGATGTGCGCCAGAAGCTGCTGAAGGTGGCGGATGTGAATAAAGTGGAATTGTTCGGTGTGCAGGACGAGAAGCTGTACATCGAAATTTCGCAGAAACGCCTGGCCCAGTTGGGGCTGGACATGAACCAGGTGGTGGCCCAGTTAGGCCAGCAAAACGCCATCGAAGGGGCCGGCACGGTACAGACACCGCTGGATATATTGCAGGTGCGCGTGGGCGGCCAGTTTGAAGCGGTGGAGGACCTGCGGGCCATGCCGATCCGCGGCAGCTCGGGCAACCAGCTGCGTCTGGGTGACATTGCCGAGATCAAGCGCGGGTATGTGGACCCGGCCCAGGTCAAAGTGCGTTTCCAGGGGCAGCAGATCATTGCGCTGGGTGTTTCCATGGCCAAGGGCGGCGACATCATCGCCATGGGCAAAGCGCTCAAGGCTGCCACCGAGAAGATCGGCACCACGCTGCCGGCCGGTATCAAGCTGGTGGAAGTGCAGGACCAGCCCACGGCCGTGGCCAAGTCGGTCAACGAGTTTGTTGGCGTGCTGGTGGAAGCCATCGTGATCGTGCTGGCGGTGAGCTTTATCAGCCTCGGTGTGCACAAGCGCAACGACGCCACCCACTGGTACAACCGGTATTACGTGGATCTGCGCCCCGGTCTGGTGGTGGGTATCACCATTCCGCTGGTGCTGGCAGTGACTTTCCTGGGCATGCATTACTGGGGCATCGGGCTGCACAAGATTTCGCTGGGGTCACTGATCATTGCGCTGGGCCTGTTGGTGGACGACGCCATCATTGCGGTCGAGATGATGGTGCGCAAGATGGAAGAGGGCTACGACAAAGTACGTGCAGCCACTTTCGCTTACGAGATCACGGCCATGCCCATGCTGACGGGTACCCTGATTACGGCGGTGGGTTTTCTGCCGATCGGCATTGCCAAATCTGCGACCGGTGAATACACCTTTGCCATTTTTGGGGTGACGGTGCTGGCGCTGGTGTTGAGCTGGATTGTGTCGGTCTACTTTGTGCCTTACCTGGGCACGGTGTTGCTCAAGGCCAAGCCCCATGGCACGGGCGACCAGCCGCACGAGCTGTTTGATTCGCCGTTCTACAACGTCTTTCGCAAGGCGGTGAACTGGTGCGTGCAGCACCGCTGGATCACCATCGGTGCCATGCTGCTGTCTTTCGGACTGGGTATCGTCGGCATGGGCAAGGTGCAGCAGCAGTTCTTCCCGGACTCCTCGCGTTCGGAAATTCTGCTGGACGTCTGGTACCCGGAAGGTACGTCGTTTGCGGCCAACGAGGCGACCACCAAGCGCATCGAAGCCCGTCTGATGCAGGACCCGGATGTGCAGAACGTCACCACCTGGGTGGGTTCGGGCGTGCCGCGTTTCTATCTGCCGCTGGACAATATTTTCCAGCAGACCAATGTGTCGCAGTTCATCATCCTGCCCAAGGACCTGAAGCTGCGTGAGCCCATGCGCATCCGCCTGCCAGCCTTGCTGGCGCAGGAATTTCCCGAAGTCCGCGGACGCGTGAAGATTCTGCCCAACGGCCCTCCTGTGGCCTACCCGGTGCAGTTCCGTGTGGTGGGCGGAGAGCCCTCGGTGCTGCGCGAGCGCGCCGACGAGGTCAAGGCCATCATGCGCGCCAGCCCGAATACCCGCGGGGTGAACGACAACTGGAATGAATCCGTCAAGGTCATGCGTCTGGAAGTGGACCAGACCAAGGCCCGAGCATTGGGCGTGACCAGTCAGTCCATTGCGCAGGCCTCCAAAACCATTCTGTCGGGCACACCGGTAGGACAGTACCGTGAGGGTGACAAGCTGATCGACATCGTGATGCGCCAGCCGCTCGAAGAGCGCAACGCCATCACCGATATCGGCAATGCCTATCTGCCAACCGCCAGCGGCAAATCGATTCCGCTGACGCAAATCGCCAAGCCCACGTTTACCTGGGAGCCGGGCGTGTTGTGGCGCGACGGGCGGGACTACTCCATCACGGTGCAGGGTGACATTGTGGAAGGCTTGCAGGGCGCAACGGTCACGGCAGAGCTGCTGCCCGCACTGCGCGCGCTGGAGGCTGGCTGGAAGGCCAAGGGCTTGAACGCCTACCGCATCGAGGTTGCCGGTGCCGTGGAGGAAAGCAGCAAGGGCTCGGCTTCCATCGCTGCGGGAATTCCGATCATGCTGTTTGTCACGTTTACGCTGCTGATGCTGCAACTGCACAGTTTCAGCCGTGCCATGCTGGTGTTCCTGACCGGACCGCTGGGCATTGCCGGCGTGGCTGCGGCCCTGCTCCTGTCAGGTCGTCCGTTTGGCTTTGTTGCCTTGCTGGGGGTGATCGCACTGATGGGCATGATCCAGCGCAACTCGGTGATTCTGATCGACCAGATTGAGCAGGACCGTGCCGCCGGCATTCCGGCCTGGGATGCGATTGTCGAATCGGCGGTGCGGCGCTTGCGCCCCATCGTGCTGACGGCGGCTGCCGCAGTGCTGGCGATGATCCCGCTGTCGCGCTCGGTGTTCTGGGGTCCCATGGCCGTTTCCATCATGGGCGGCTTGATTGTTGCCACCGTGCTGACCCTGCTGGCGTTGCCGGCCATGTATGCGGCCTGGTTCAAGGTGAAACGGGAGCCGCCTGTTGCAGGTTAAAATACGCAGTTGACCGATTTCAAATGGGTGGTCAGGGCACCGCGGGCACGGCCCGTTGGCGTACTTGACGCCCATTTCTGTTTTTTGCGCGGGTGGCGAAATTGGTAGACGCACCAGGTTTAGGTCCTGACGCTGGCAACAGTGTGGGGGTTCGAGTCCCCCCCCGCGCACCAATAATTTAGGAGTGAATCATGGCAGTTACTGTAGAAACCCTTGAAAAGCTGGAACGCAAGATTACGCTGACACTGCCTGTGGGCGTGATTCAGACCGAAGTGGACTCACGTCTGCGCAAGCTGGCCCGTACCGTGAAGATGGACGGTTTCCGTCCTGGCAAGGTGCCCATGAACGTGGTGGCCCAGCGCTATGGCTATTCCGTGCACTATGAAGTCATGAACGACAAGGTGGGCGAGGCGTTTGCTGCTGCTGCCAACGAAGCCAAGCTGCGTGTGGCTGGTCAGCCCCGTATCTCCGAGAATGAAACCGCGCCCGAAGGCCAGATGGCTTTCGATGCCGTGTTTGAAGTGTTTCCCGAAGTCAAGATCGGTGACCTGACCACGGCTGAAGTCGAGAAGATCAACACCGAAGTGTCCGATGCTGCCATCGATAAGACGGTGGAAATTCTGCGCAAACAGCGCCGCACCTTTGCGCAGCGCGCTTTGGAAGCTGCGGCCCAGGATGGTGACCGCGTGACCGTCGACTTTGAGGGCAAGATCGACGGCGAACCGTTCGCTGGCGGCAAGGCCGAAGACTTCCAGTTCATCGTGGGCGATGGCCAGATGCTCAAGGAATTCGAAGACGCCACCCGCGGCATGAAGTCTGGCGAAAGCAAGACTTTCCAGCTGGCATTCCCCGCTGATTACCACGGCAAGGACGTAGCCGGCAAGACTGCTGACTTCCTGGTGACCGTCAAGAAAATCGAAGCAGCGCACCTGCCTGAAGTGGATGGCACATTGGCCAAGTCCCTGGGCATTGCTGAAGCAACAGTCGAAGGCCTGCGTGCCGATATCCGCAAGAACCTCGAGCGTGAAGTCAAGTACCGCCTGCTGGGTCGCAATAAGAACGCCGTGATGGACGCGCTGATTGCCAAGTCCGAACTGGATCTGCCCAAGTCCAGCGTGCAGGCTGAACTGGACCGCATGGTGGAAGGCGCGCGCGCCGACCTCAAACAGCGTGGCATCAAGGACGCTGACAAGGCACCGATTCCTGACGATATCTTCCGCCCCCAGGCTGAGCGCCGCGTGCGCCTGGGCTTGGTAGTCGCTGAGTTGGTGCGTTCCAACAACCTGCAAGCGACGCCCGAGCAGATCAAGGCCCACATTGATGAGCTGGCTGCCAGCTACGAGAAGCCCGCCGATGTGGTGCGCTGGTATTACGGCGACAACCGCCGCATGGCCGAAGTGGAAGCCATCGTGATTGAAAACAATGTCACTGACTTCGTGCTGTCCAAAGCCAAGGTCAGCGAGAAGTCTGTTTCCTTTGACGATCTGATGGGTCAGAACTGAGATTGGGCGGCTTCAGGTCACTGACTTGAACGATAAATGGGGCTTGGGCGGGGCTTGTGGTCTTGCCGTCAAGCCCCATTTGCATTTCTGGCACGGTTTTTGGGTACATTCCCACTATGTTTAATGGAGACGCTATGAATGTGAAATACGGTGCGCCAGGCGCAATGGATATCCAGGGCCTGGGCATGGTTCCCATGGTGATTGAGCAGTCGGGTCGGGGCGAGCGCTCCTATGACATCTATTCCCGTCTGCTCAAGGAGCGAGTGATCTTCCTGGTGGGCCCGGTCAATGACCAGACGGCCAACTTGGTGGTGGCCCAGTTGCTGTTCCTGGAAAGCGAAAATCCCGACAAAGACATTTCTTTCTACATCAACAGCCCCGGCGGCTCGGTGAGCGCAGGCATGGCGATTTTTGACACCATGAATTTCATCAAGCCCGACGTTTCCACGCTGTGCACCGGGATGGCCGCCAGCATGGGGGCCTTCCTGCTGGCAGCGGGTGCCAAGGGCAAGCGTTTCTCTTTGCCCAACTCCAAGGTCATGATTCACCAGCCTTCGGGCGGTAGCCAAGGCCAGGCGACCGAAATTGAAATTGCCGCCCGCGAGATCCTCAAGACCCGCGAGCAGCTCAACAAAATTCTGGCTGACCGCACTGGCCAGCCCCTGGACCGCATTGCCAAGGACACCGAGCGCGACTACTACATGACCGCTGACGAAGCCAAGGAATATGGCCTGGTGGATCAGGTGATCTCCAAGCGTCCGTAAGTACCGGGTCCGGGAAAACCCAACCCATGACGGTGCCGCCAGAAAAAGGGGCACCGTTTTTATTTGGTTATCATTAAGCTATATCAGCGTAAAGGCACTCTCTACATGGCCGAGAAAAAAGGCTCTTCCAGCGAAAAAACTTTGTATTGCTCTTTTTGCGGCAAAAGCCAGCATGAAGTCAAAAAGCTGATCGCTGGCCCATCGGTTTTTGTGTGTGATGAGTGTATTGAGCTCTGCAACGAGATCATTCGTGACGAGTTGCCAGCCACAACAGAAGGCAAGGATGCGCGGGGAGACCTGCCGACACCTGCAGAAATCAAGGCGAATCTGGACAATTACGTTATCGGGCAAGAGCCCGCCAAGCGTACGTTGGCCGTCGCGGTATACAACCACTACAAACGTCTTCGGCACAAGGAAAAGGCCAAGAAGGACGATGTGGAACTTGCCAAGAGCAACATCCTGCTGATCGGGCCCACAGGCTCGGGCAAGACCCTGCTGGCGCAAACACTGGCACGCATGCTGGATGTGCCTTTTGTGATGGCCGACGCCACCACCCTGACCGAAGCCGGTTATGTGGGCGAAGATGTGGAAAACATCGTTCTGAAGTTGTTGCAGAGCTGCAATTACGAGGTGGAGCGGGCCCAGCGCGGTATTGTGTATATCGACGAAATCGACAAGATTTCGCGCAAATCCGACAATCCTTCCATCACGCGGGATGTGTCGGGCGAGGGCGTTCAGCAAGCCTTGCTCAAGCTGATTGAAGGCACCATGGCCAGCGTGCCGCCCCAGGGCGGGCGCAAGCACCCCAATCAGGACTTCGTCCAGATCGACACCACTAACATTCTGTTTATTTGTGGCGGTGCATTTGCGGGCTTGGAAAAGGTCATTGAAAACCGTACGCAATCGTCTGGTATTGGTTTTGGTGCCACGGTACAAAGCAAGCAGCAGCGCAGCCTCACGGAAGTGTTCAAGGACGTTGAGCCGGAAGATCTGATTAAGTTTGGTCTGATCCCGGAGCTGGTGGGCCGGATGCCCGTCGTGGCGACCTTGGCCGAGCTGACGGAAGACGCCTTGATTCAGATTCTGACTGAGCCCAAGAACGCTTTGGTCAAGCAGTATGCCAAGCTGCTGGCCATGGAAGGTGCCGAGCTGGAAATTCGTCCGTCCGCACTCAAGGCGATTGCCAAACGTGCGCTGGCGCGCAAAACCGGCGCCCGTGGACTGCGTTCGATTCTGGAGCAGTCCCTGATCGATACCATGTACGAACTGCCGAACGTGGCCAACGTTGAGAAAGTCGTCGTGGACGAATCCACGATTGAAGAAAACAAGCCTCCTCTGCTGGTTTACCGCGAAGCGGCCAAAAAGGCCTAACCAAGCCTACCCAAATCCCGGATATGCATGGTTTTGGGTAGGTTTAACTGAATATTTCCTGGAACGACCCGTTTGATAATTCCTGGTAGCTTGAATTTCAGGCGCTACGGACCATATTCAACAGGTAACAAAAAGGTATCCCATGTCTGGCCACACCCCCCTACCTGCTACCCCCATCGAATTGCCCCTGTTGCCCTTGCGTGATGTGGTGGTGTTTCCCCATATGGTCATTCCACTGTTTGTGGGTCGACCCAAAAGCATCAAGGCGCTTGAGGCCGCCATGGAAGCGGAGCGCCGCATCATGCTGGTGGCTCAGAAAGCTGCGGCCAAGGACGATCCTCAGGTGTCTGACATGTTCGATGTCGGTTGCGTGTCGACCATCCTGCAAATGCTCAAGCTGCCCGATGGCACCGTGAAAGTTCTGGTGGAAGGCCATCAGCGCGCGGCGGTGAACAAGATCGACGAAGGCGAATCGCACTTTACGGCCAACGTGACCCCCATCGAAGTTCTGGCGGACGAGTCTGACAAGGGCAAGACCAAGGCCAGTGAAGTCGAAGCTCTGCGCCGTGCTGTCATGCAACAGTTTGACCAGTACGTCAAACTGAACAAGAAGATTCCGCCCGAGATTCTGACTTCCATTTCCAGCATCGACGATGCCGGGCGGCTGGCAGACACCATCGCGGCCCACCTTCCGCTGAAACTCGATGCGAAGCAAGCCGTCCTCAGCTTGTCCGAGGTGAAGGATCGGCTGGAGAATCTGTTCGAGCAGATCGAACGCGAAGTGGACATTCTCAATGTAGACAAGAAGATCCGTGGTCGCGTAAAGCGGCAGATGGAAAAAAACCAACGCGATTTCTACCTCAACGAACAGGTCAAGGCGATCCAGAAGGAGCTTGGCGAAGGTGAAGACGGTGCGGACATTGAGGAAATCGAGAAGAAGATCAAGGCCGCCAAGATGCCTAAAGAGGCATTGAAGAAGGCCGAGGCCGAACTGAAGAAGCTCAAGCTGATGTCGCCTATGTCGGCGGAAGCCACCGTGGTGCGCAACTACATTGATGTGTTGACGGGGCTGCCCTGGACCGCAAAAACCAAGATCAAGCACAACCTGGCGAACGCCGAGAACGTGCTCAATGAAGACCACTATGGTCTCGACAAGGTGAAGGACCGGATTTTGGAGTACCTCGCTGTGCAGCAGCGCGTGGACAAAGTGAAGGCACCTATTTTGTGTCTGGTTGGGCCTCCCGGCGTTGGCAAGACGTCTCTGGGACAGAGCATCGCGAAGGCCACGGGTCGCAAATACGTGCGTATGGCACTGGGTGGCATGCGCGATGAAGCCGAGATCCGCGGACATCGCCGTACCTATATCGGTGCGATGCCGGGCAAGGTGCTGCAAAGTCTGTCCAAGGTAGGGACGCGCAATCCGCTGTTCCTGCTGGACGAGATTGACAAGCTGGGTACCGATTTTCGGGGCGATCCCAGCAGTGCCCTGCTGGAAGTGCTCGACCCGGAACAAAACCACAAGTTTGGTGACCACTATGTTGAGGTGGATTACGACCTCAGTGATGTGATGTTCGTTGCCACCAGCAATTCGATGAATATTCCTCCGGCCCTGCTGGACCGCATGGAAGTCATCCGGCTGTCGGGTTACACCGAAGACGAGAAGACCAACATCGCCATCACCTATCTGCTGCCCAAACAGATGAAGAACAACGGTGTAAAGGATACCGAGCTTTCCATCGCTGAAGATGCGGTGCGCGACATCGTTCGTTACTACACACGTGAAGCGGGTGTGCGTTCGCTTGAGCGGGAGCTTTCCAAGATCTGCCGCAAGGTGGTCAAGGGATTGCTGCTCAAAAAGATGGAGCCGCAGGTCAAGGTGACTGCCGACAACCTCAACGATTACCTGGGTGTTCGTAAGTACACCTATGGTCGTGCCGAACAACAGAACCAGGTGGGGCAGGTGGTGGGACTGGCCTGGACCGAGGTGGGTGGTGACTTGCTGACAATTGAAGCTGCGCTGACCCCAGGAAAGGGTGTGATTACCCGTACTGGGTCCTTAGGTGATGTCATGAAGGAGTCGGTCGAGGCTGCCCGCACCGTGGTGCGTAGCCGCTCACGCCGCCTGGGTATCAAGGACGAAACGTTCGAGAAGAAAGACATTCACATTCACGTGCCGGATGGTGCTACCCCCAAGGATGGCCCGAGTGCAGGTGCTGCCATGGCAACCGCTTTTGTTTCGGCCCTCACGGGTATTCCGGTTCGTGGTGATGTTGCTATGACCGGTGAAATTACGCTGCGTGGCGAAATCACCGAGATCGGTGGATTGAAAGAAAAGCTGCTGGCCGCCTTGCGCGGTGGAATCAAGACCGTTCTCATTCCTGAGGCCAATGCAAAGGATTTGCAGGATATTCCGGAGAATGTCAAAAACGGCCTCGAGATTGTCCCCGTCCGCTGGATCGACAAAGTGTTGGAGCTGGCCCTGGAAAGCCAGCCGGTGCCATTGCCCGAAGAGGATGCCGTGGCGACTCCGGTGGCAGCAGATGCAGTGCCTGCAACTGGCTTGCAGGGGTCAGTGAAGCACTGAAGCCCAACAAGGCAAAAAAATTGAGCCTCTTTTGCAAAGTTGAAAAAACTGCGCTATAATATGAGGCTTGAAACGCGGGAATAGCTCAGTTGGTAGAGCGCAACCTTGCCAAGGTTGAGGTCGAGAGTTCGAGACTCTTTTCCCGCTCCAGTTTTTAGGAAAAGGGAAGCAAAATGCTTCCCTTTTTCATTAGTTGCAAGTAACGCTGGCGCGGTAGCAAAGCGGTTATGCCCCGGATTGCAAATCCGGTTAGTCCGGTTCGACTCCGGACCGCGCCTCCAGTATTTCTGGAACACAATGCCCCGTTGACGACAGTTGGCGGGGCATTTTTGTTCCACAATAGTGCGCTAGTGCCCGAGTGGTGAAATAGGTAGACACATCGGACTTAAAATCCGCCGCTTCGTGAATAACGGGCGTACCGGTTCGATTCCGGTCTCGGGCACCATCAGAATCAAATATGACAAGCTATAACGCCCCCTTTGAAATTCATGTTCATGGACAGGTGCTGTTGCGTCCGGATGTTGACTTCGCGCAATTACAGGATGCCCTGAAGCCCATGTGGAAATATGCCGGTGCGCGTTCGCTGTCGGATGGTGCTGCCAGTACCTATGAGGAAGAGCCTGGTATCAAGTTGGATGCAGATGACCATCTGCTGCAGATGTGCTGGACAGTACCCGGTGATGAAGACTTCCGGCAGACACTGGATGAGGTCTGCATGAACCTCAATGAAATCGCCAGTGCAGGTGCAGCGATTGAAGTGACGTTCTATGACGCTGATTTTGATGAGGAAGACGGTCCAGCGGGAGGCCAGTCGCGCGACGACTTCGTCATGTTGTTTGTTGGCCCCAATCCCGCTGCCATCATGCAGGTACAACGGGACTTGCTGGTGCAGGACGTTATCAACATGATGGAGCGTCATTTTGATGGCGCGGAACTTGGTGGTGTGGTCGCCGAGATAGACAAGCTATTCACCAGCCGTTTTGACGAATTGGTGAGCTCACTTGAAATTGGCAAACCACCGCGCGGACCCGGAGGTGGTCATGGTGGTGGTCACGGAGGGGGACGCAAGCCCCGCCATCTGCACTGAAAACGGCCCTATGCTCAAGAAGATTGGTGTACAGCAGCTGACTTTGGGGATGCACCTCAAGGAATTTTGTGGCTCCTGGATGGAGCATCCATTCTGGCGCACCGGGTTTGTGATTACAGACTCCAAGGACATTGCCAGCATTCTTGCAAGTAGCATCAAGGAAGTGTGGATCGATTGTGACAAGGGTCTGGATGTTGCGCAGGGTGAGGCGGCAGTATCGGAGGCTGAGTCCGAGGCCCAGGTAGAAGCTGAAATGCAGCAGGCTGCGCAGTCCCGACGCACTGTGGCGCCTGTGTCGACGGCAGCAGAGCTGGAACGTGCGGCCAGCATCTGTATGCAGTCCAAGCAAGCGGTCATTTCGATGTTTCAGGAAGCCCGCATGGGCAAAGCCATCGATGTCGGTGGAGCGCAGCAGATGGTGGAGGAAATCTCGGATTCTGTCAGCGCCAATCCGGGAGCGCTGATCAGTCTTGCGCGTCTGAAGACGGTGGATGACTACACTTACATGCATTCCGTGGCTGTTTGCGCAATGATGGTTGCGCTGGCAAAGCAGCTGGGACTGGATGAGAAAGAAACACGTGCAGCCGGACTTTCCGGTTTGCTGCACGACCTGGGCAAGGCGACGATGCCGATGGATGTGCTCAACAAGCCGGGAAAGTTAACGGACGCCGAGTTTGCCATTATCAAGACCCATCCCCAGGAAGGGCATCGCATGCTGCTGGGCGTGAGCAACGTGGACTCGATGGTTCTGGATGTCTGTCTCCACCACCACGAGAAAACGGATGGTTCGGGTTACCCCAAGGGATTGAAGGGCGACGAGATCAGTCTGTTCGCCAAGATGGGCGCCGTTTGCGACGTGTATGACGCGATCACATCGAATAGGCCTTACAAGGCTGGCTGGGACCCTGCGGAGTCGTTGCGCAAGATGGCCGAGTGGGCCAACGGGCACTTTGATCCCAAGGTGTTCCAGGGGTTCGTCAAGAGTCTGGGTATTTACCCGATTGGCTCGTTGGTACAGCTGAGCTCGGGGCGCCTTGGTGTGGTGGTGGAGCAGACCGGCAAGTCATTGACCACGCCGGCTGTCAAAGTCTTCTTTTCCACCAAGTCCAATATGCGGATCGTGCCGGAAGTTGTTGATCTATCCCGCCCAGGGACACTGGAAAAAATTGTCAGCCGGGAAGACCCGGCCAAGTGGCGGTTTGCAGATCTCAACCAGTTGTGGTCGGGTTTGCCTTCTGCACGATAGTCAGCCGCCACCTCGAACCAACGCAACGGCCCTTTTCAGGGCCGTTGTCGCTTGATTAGCAGCCGCGTGTAACCGGCATCTCCACCGGGGCGACTTTCGGGTTGTACTTGCCGAGTTCCAGTTTTGCAATGGCATTGCGGTGCACTTCATCAGGACCGTCTGCGAATCGCAGGGTACGTGCATTGGTGTAAGCATAGGCGAGCGGGAAGTCATCGCACATACCTGCACCACCGTGCACCTGCATCGCCCAGTCGATCACTTCACAGGCCATCGACGGCGCCACTACCTTGATCATGGCGATCTCGTTCTTGGCAAACTTGTTGCCGGCAATGTCCATCATCCAGGCCGCCTTCAGCGTCAGCAAGCGGGCCATGTCGATCTTGCAGCGTGCTTCTGCAATGCGTTCCTGCGTCACGGTTTGTGCTGCAATGGGCTTGCCAAAGGCAACACGGCTGGAGGCACGTCGGCACATCAGCTCCAGGGCGCGTTCGGCCAAACCAATCAGGCGCATGCAGTGGTGGATGCGGCCAGGGCCAAGGCGACCCTGGGCGATTTCAAAACCACGGCCTTCGCCGAGCAGAATGTTGTTGACCGGCACGCGGACGTTTTCGAACAGCACTTCCATGTGTCCATGCGGCGCGTCGTCATATCCGAATACGTTGAGGGGACGTACCACCTTAAGGCCAGGCGTATTGGCCGGAACCAGCACCATGCTCTGTTGCGAGTGGCGTGGGGCCTCAGGGTCCGTTTTGCCCATGGTGATGTAAATGGAGCAACGCGGGTCGCCTGCACCGGAGGTCCACCATTTGCGTCCATTGATGACATAGTCGTCACCCTGGCGCTCAATACGGGTCTCGATGTTGGTCGCGTCGCTGGAAGCCACCGCAGGTTCTGTCATGGCAAATGCGGACCGGATTTTTCCTTCGAGCAAGGGCTTGAGCCAACGAGCCTTGTTTTCGTCAGAGCCGTAGCGGGCAATGGTTTCCATATTGCCGGTGTCCGGCGCAGAGCAGTTGAACACTTCGCTGGACCACATGACGCGCCCCATGATTTCGGCGAGGGGGGCATACTCCTGGTTGGTCAATCCGGCGCCGTGGTAACCCGATGCTTCTGCACTGTCCACCGGCAGGAACAGGTTCCATAAGCCCACAGCCTGCGCCTTGGGTTTGAGGTTTTCAATGGTTTGCAGGGGAGTCCAGCGCTTGCCTGCTGCCGTGTTGGCTGCAATTTCTGCGTGGTATGCGCCTTCCGCCGGATAGATGTGTTCTTCCATGAACTTGAGCAAACGTGCTTGCAGTTCCTTGGTCTTGGGTGAGTAGTCAAAGTCCATGAGTTCTCCGGTTGAATGTTGCGGTACAAAAAAATAGTAAAAATTACGCCTTCTTGGCAAAACCCCAGGCCATTTGCGCCAGTGGGCGTGCGCCAGCAGCCGAGCTCACAGCCTGCGCACTGGATGCGGTTCCCGCTTCGACGCGTTTGGCGATGCCTTGCAGAATGGCTGCGATGCGGAACATGTTGTAGGCCATATAGAAGTTCCAGTCGGTTTTGAGCTGCTGTGGGTCGGCCAGACCGGTACGGTCGCAGTACCGGCGGATGTATTCGTCCTCCTGGGGAATGCCCAGGGCGTCGAAATCCAGGCCGCCAATGCCGCGGAAAGCCCCTGGAGGAATGTGCCAGGCCATGCAGTGGTAGCTGAAGTCAGCCAATGGGTGGCCCAGTGTGGAAAGCTCCCAGTCGAGCACCGCAATGACCTTGGGTTGTTGCTGGTCGAACATGAGGTTGTCGAGGCGGTAGTCGCCATGAACAATGCTCACCATGCTTTCATCCCGTGCCATGGAGGGAATGTTTTTCGGCAACCACTCCATCAACTGGTCCATCTCCGGGATAGGCTGGGTAATGGACGCTGTGTACTGTTTGCTCCAGCGGCCAATCTGGCGCTCGAAATAATTGCCTGGCTTGCCATAGCCTGCGAGTCCCCGCTCAGCGAATTTGACGGTATGCAGGGCAGAAATGACGCGGTTCATTTCGTCATAAATCGCACCGCGTTGCGCGCGGTCCATACCTGGCAGTGACTGGTCCCAAATGACCCGGCCCTGCATGAATTCCATGACATAGAACGCGCGGCCAATGATGGATTCATCTTCACACAGACAGTACATGGTTGGCACGGGTACATCGGTACCCGCCAGCCCTTGCATGACGGCGAACTCGCGTTCGACGGCGTGGGCCGAAGGCAGGAGCTTGGCCACGGGGCCGGGCTTGGCCCGCATGACGTAGTTCTTTGCGGGCGTGACCAGTTTGTAGGTCGGGTTGGATTGGCCGCCCTTGAACATTTCAACTGTCAGGGGTCCTTCAAAACCGGAGAGGTTTTTGGTCAGCCAGGCGCTGAGCGCTGCAATATCAAAGGCGTGCTTTTCGGATACCGCTCCGGTACCCACAAAGTGGTCAAAGTTGCTCATTGGTCGGTGTCTGGAGTTGAGGATTAATCGTCGGATTCGATGATGCGCATGAGGGCGGGGCGGTCGCAAATCACCAGGCCACCGGGTTCGATACGAATCACGTTCTCACGCTCCATGGTCTTGAGTTCCTGGTTCACGCGCTGGCGTGAAGCGCCCAGCAGTTGCGCCAGTTCTTCCTGTGCGAGTTGCAGACCAATGCGCACTTCGCTGCCGTTGTTCAGGCAGGGTACGCCGTAGCTTCTGGCCAAGTGTGTCAACTGCTTGGCCAGGCGTGCGCGAAGGGGCAGCGTATTGAGGTCTTCCACCAATCCGTAGAGCTGGCGAATGCGCCGTGCATGCAGGCGAAGCATGGCTTCGTACAACTCGGCATGGGTGGCAAGAATCTTCCGGAAGTCGGCCTTGGCCACGCACAGGATCGTGCTGTTGCCATGGGCGTAGGCATCGTGCGTGCGCCGGTCCCCGTCGAAAATCGACACATCGCCAAACCAGATGCCGGGCTCGACATAGGTCAGGGTGATCTGCTTGCCCGAGATGGAGGTGGAGCTCACCCGAATGGCTCCCTTTGCGCAGGCAATCCACTCCTCTGGCGGCTCGCCCCGGGCCGTGATCAGGTCCCCGTCCTTGTAACGTTTGACGTAGGCGCATCGAAGAATGTCGTGTTTGAGGGAGGGAGACAATGAAGAGAACCAGCGACCAGAATTGATTGCTGCACGTTCTTCAATGGTAAGAATAGGTTCGTCCATAGCCTGTCCTTTGCGTGACTGTGTGTGTCATAGGTGACCCCTGCATTGTCACCCCCGGGACCTGGACACACGCAGATGTTTGTCACCTGCGTGTCTTGCCGCGCTATTCTTCTTCGTGCAGCAGGCTCAGCCCAATGGCACCCCGGCGGCGCAGCCAGGGACTGGGACGGTAGCGCTGGTCCCCGTAGACGGTTTGCATGTTGAACAGCACTTCCAGCACGTTGGTGGGGCCGTAGAGGTTGCCCATGGCGAGGGGGCCCTGGGGGTAGCCCAGACCGAGTGTGACCGCGATCTCCAGGTCGGCCGGTGAGCAGACTCCTTGCTGGCAGATGTCGCTGGCGATATTGACGATATGGGCTACCACGCGCTGCGTGACAAAGCCACCACTGTCCCGGATGACGCTGACGGCCTTGCCGTCTCTGGCAAAAAGGGCGTGGGCCGCGTCGCGCATGTCGGTGCGTGTGGCCGGGTTGGTTGCCAGTACCCGGCGCTTCGTGGTGGCGTCGTCCACCAGCATGTCGATGCCTACAGTGCGTGCGGGGTCCAGCCGCTCCACGACAGCTACGGTGGTGATGTCAAATCCCAGCGGGGCGACCAGTGTCAATGCGTTGGGCGAGGGCGATTGACCTGTTTCGATCTTGGCCCCGAGGTTCTTGAGCAGCAGCAGGAGTTCGGCACGCCGTGCTGCCCGTGGCGACAGCCAGACCGGAGGCATTTCCTCCACGACAGGGACTGCTGGTTCTGCGGGTACCTGCGCGCCGCCGTCTGCGTATTTGTAGAAACCCTCGCCAGTCTTGCGGCCCAGCAATCCTCCAGCCAGGCGCTGCGTGGTGATGACACTGGGGCGGTAGCGCGCCTCTTCAAAGTACTGGTGGTAGATGGACTCCATCACCGGGTGAGATACGTCCAGACCGGTCAGGTCCATCAGTTCAAAGGGGCCGAGCTTGAAGCCGGCCTGGTCACGCAGTATGCGGTCGATGGTGGCGAAATCAGCCACTCCTTCGGACGCGATGCGCAGCGCCTCGGTACCGTAGCCGCGACCTGCATGGTTGACGATGAATCCGGGCGTGTCCTGGGCAACAACGGGCGTGTGTCCCATTTGCCGGGCGTAGGTGCTCAAGGTCTGCACTACGGTGGCTTGCGTGCGCAGTCCGGCGATCACTTCCACCACCTTCATCAGCGGGACGGGGTTGAAGAAATGGAAGCCGACAACCCGTTCAGGGTGTTTCAGACCCGCGGCGATGGAGGTGATCGACAGGGAGGATGTATTGCTGGCCAGTACCGCGTCGGGGCGGGCAATGGTTTCCAGTTCCTTGAGCAGGCCCGTCTTGACGTCCAGTCGTTCCACGATGGCTTCCACGATCAGGTCGCATTCAGCCAGTTGCTGCAAGGTGGAGGCCAGTGCGATGCGGCCCAGGCACGCCGCCGCGTCCTCTGCAGACATGCGCTGTTTTTCCACCATGCGTGCCCACTGGGATTGCAGGTGGTCCCGCGCCGCCTGGGCGGCTTGGGTGTTGGTGTCATACAGGTGCACGGTGCTGCCTGCCTGCGCTGCAATTTGCGCAATGCCACGGCCCATGGCGCCTGTTCCGATGATTCCGACAGTGGAGTAAATGGGTTTCATAGTGGCTGATTATCGCCAGCCGCGGGCTGTGCGAAAATTGCCCCTATTCATGACAAAAATTTGCACTATCGGAACGTTGGCGTTGGGCGTTGCCCTGGTGGCTGGAGGCTCTGACGTTTCCGCATTGACGCTCGGACGCTTGCGTGGTTCTGCGCTGTTGGGCCAGCCACTGGATGTGACGGTGCCAGTGCAAACCAGTGGGGATGAAGATCCTGCACAAACCTGTTTTGAAGCCGATGTTTTCTACGGCGACGGCCATCGGGAATCCGGCCAGATAACCACCAGCGTGCAATCGGGTGCGTCTTCGCAGACGGTCCAGGTGCGTATTCGTACGTCGACCCGGGTGGATGAGCCGGTGGTGACCGTCTACCTGAAATCGGTATGTGGGCAGAAGACGTCCAAACGATACGTGCTGTTGGCAGACTTGGCCAGTGAGGTCACACCGTCGGTCGCCCCGGTCGTGCTCGCTGCACCTATGGTCTTGTCCGTGCCGGTCGAGAAGAATACTGCGGGCTCTGAGCGTGCCAGCGCATCGCTAGGACCGGTTGTTTCCAAGTCAACAAATAAAGCTGTTGCTACGGCGACTGCCCCGAAACCCCAATCAGCCAAACCACCGAAACCGGTGGGTTCCCAACCGGTTAGCAAGGCCCGGCTGAAGCTCACACCACTCGAATTGGGGCCGGAGCGAGACCCTGTTCTCCGTTCCAGCGATGCATTGACATCGGCACCTGCTGAGGATCTGCAGAAACGCGTGGAGGCTTTGGCCATGTGGCGTGCGCTCAACGCCAGCGCCCAGGACATCCTGAAAGAAGAAGCCAGGATGCAGGCCCTGGAGGGCGATCTCAAGCGTCTGGGCGACATGACTGCGAAAAATCGCCAGTCGTTGCAGGATGTGACATCCCGGCTGGAGCAGTCTGAAGCGCAGCGTTATGCCAATCCGCTGGTGTATGCGCTGGTGGTCGGGCTAATGGCCTGCCTGGCGGCCATGGTGCTGTTATGGCAGCGCTTGCGCAGAGCGGGGGCCACCGATCGCCCCTGGTGGGGAGCGCAGGACGATGTGGACGCCCAGTCCCGGCTGCAAGAAGAACTGGAAGACGAGCAGGGGCCGTTGACCGAAGTGATGACGGATCGGAGCAGCGGAACATCCGTATCCACCAGCGTTGAAAGCCGTCCCTCGGTGCCACATGACCCCACTGCCGTTGACATCGATCTTGAAATGGGGGAATCCGTATTCGCCCCCCCCCAAGTGGTATCTCCAGCGTTCAAGCCGTCGCAGCCGGGAGATTTTTTACCGAGCGCCGCAGGTGCGTTGCGGGCGATCAACTCCAAGGAAATGCTGGATGTGCGGCAGCAAGCCGAGTTCTTCATGACACTGGGCCAATACGAAGATGCCATTGGCCTGCTGGAGGCCAGTATCCGGGGGGCTACGCAGTCCAGTCCATTGGTGTACCTGGATTTGCTCAAGGTTCTGCATACCCTGAGTCGCAAGCAGGAGTTTGAGCGGTACCGCGCAGAGTTCAACCATGTGTTTACCGGAATCGTTCCTCCGTACGCAAGCTTTCACGAGGGCGGGCGGGGACTGGATGCCTACCCGGAACTGAGAAGCAAGCTGGTGGCTTTCTGGTCCACGAAAGAGGTGGTGCAGTTCATAGAGCACTGCATGGTGCGCGCGCTTGGGAGTTCTCCGGATGTGGGACTCGATATGGAGGCCTTCCGCGAACTGCTGATGCTGCATGCGGTTGCCCAGAAGTTGCATGGTGCAGGCGACAGTGCACCGGCGCATGAAAGCTTGGGCTCCACGGACTTCAATTCGGTGACAACGTCATCCTTGCCATCCATCCCAGAGGGCGGTGCTGCGAATGTGCCCATGCAAGTGGATTTCGATCTGTCGGATCAGGAGCCTGCAGGCAACCTGATCGATTTCGAAATTTCGGACTACATCAAGAACGGCGATTCCGGAAAACCCTGAGAGTCGGATTGTCCTAGCGTCGCACCTGGAGTGCGCCAGGGTTCACGATGTTGGTTGGCGTGCCCTTGATGAAGTTGATGACATTGTCAAAGGCGGCGCTGAAGTACGTTTCATAGCTGTCCTGCTCCACATACCCGATGTGGGGAGTGCAGATGCAATTCTCCAGCCGCAGCAATGCATGGCCTTGCAGGATGGGTTCGGTCTCGAAAACATCGACTGCTGCCATACCGGGCCGTCCACGGTTCAGGCCACCGATCAGGGCCTCGGGTTCCAGCAATTCGGCGCGCGAAGTGTTGACAAAAAGCGAAGCGGGTTTCATCAAGGCCAGATCGGCCGAAGTGACGATTTCCCGGGTCGTTTCACTGAGTCTCAGGTGCAGTGACAGCACATCGCTCTGGCTGAAAAAAGCCTCACGACTCGATGCTGGCAGGTAGCCATCTGCTGCGGCCTTGTCCCGTGCGTCTTCGCTGCCCCAGACCACGACTTGCATGCCGAACGCCTTGCCATACGACGCGACAATGCGACCGATGCGGCCATAACCCCAGATGCCGAGTGTCTTGCCCTGCAACACACTACCGAGTCCAAAGTTGGGGGGCATGGATCCGGCTTTAAGTCCCGCTTGCTGCCAGGCGCCGTGCTTCAGGTTGCCAATGTACTGGGGCAGGCGCCGCATGGCGGCAAGAATCAGGGCCCACGTCATTTCGGCGGGTGCCACCGGTGACCCAACGCCTTCGGAGACAGCGATGCCGCGTTCAGTGCAGGCCTGTACATCCAGGTGGCTACCGACACACCCCGTTTGTGCAATCATTTTCAGCTTGGGGAGCTTGTCGATGAGCTGGCGATTCATCGGCGTACGTTCACGAATGAGGACAATGATATCGGCGTCCTTGAGTCGAACCGAAAGTTGTCCTATGCCTTTGACCGTGTTGGTGTACACCTTGGCCGGGTACGCTTCCAGCTTGGAGGCGCATTGCAGTTTTCGGACCGCGTCCTGGTAATCATCAAGAATCACAATATTCATGACCGACATTGTGCCTTGACGCTACAGCGTCAACCCGGATGGCGGATCAACGAATGGTGAGCAATGGTTTCAGGTCAGCGCGGCTTCGCGTGCGGCCAGGCGGTCCAGCTCCGCGCACACATCCGCCATGCGTCCGGAGATCACCATACGGCCTCCGCTACCATGGCCCTGACCCGATTCGAGCACCCGCACGATGCGCAGGGGTCTGGTCGATGAATTTACATCTTTTGGGCCTCTAGCCCCCGTGGATAAAGCGCGATCAGCTATAAATTCAGGAGCGTTTCTGTTCTCCTGGCCAGTGCGTGCGGGCGTCAGCCCAACCGGCTGGACCCAGCTGGCCCAGTGTTGAAACTGTGTACCCAGAAATGCCAGTACACGTTGTGGGATGAGAAGTGCAATATTCATGGTGGTCTTCCGAATGCGGGATTACATGAGCATGGTGTTGCGAATCAGGCCGACTGCGAGACCTTCAATCTCAAAGGGCTCGCCGGGCTCCACCACGATGGTCTGGTAGTCGGGGTTTTCGGGGTGCAGTTCGATCAGGTGCTTGTTGCGGCGGAACCGTTTGACCGTGACCTCGTCGCCCAGACGGGCCACAATGATTTGCCCGTTCTTGGCATCTTTGGTGGACTGGACTGCAAGCAGGTCGCCGTCCATGATGCCGGCATCGCGCATGGACATGCCGCGTACCTTGAGCAGGTAGTCGGGCTGGCGCTGAAACAGGCTGTTCTCTACGTAATAGGTCTGGTCCACATGCTCCTGCGCCAGAATGGGCGAGCCGGCAGCGACGCGGCCCACCAGTGGGAGCGCCAGCTGTGCCAGTCCGGGCAATGGCAGTGAAAACTGCTTGATGCGGGATTCGTTGATGGAGCGCAACGTGTCGCTTTTGAGGCGTATACCGCGGGAAGTTCCACTGACCAGTTCAATGACACCCTTGCGCGCCAGGGCCTGCAAGTGCTCTTCGGCTGCATTGGCCGACTTGAAACCGAGTTCATTGGCAATTTCAGCGCGTGTAGGCGGTGCCCCGGTACGGGCGATCGCGCTTTGGATCAAGTCCAGAATTTGCTGCTGGCGTGCTGTGAGTTTCGGGCTTTCAAGCATACTGGCTCCTTTGGCATAGGTTGTACTGGCTGTTCGTTCATACACACTGTTATCACATCCAGTAGCTGTATTTTTAACCAGTTTTTAGAATTTGGCAAGTGAAAGGCCAACAATGAGTAAAAAAATCGTTTTCCTGGGCATGGGCGGCACCATTGCCGGCAAGGCGAGCAGTCCCGGTGACAACGTGGGCTACAAAGCGGCGCAATTGGGAGTGGAGGAGTTGCTGACAGCGGTACCCGCATTGGCGGCATCGCTAGGTGGCCGCAGCGCCATCGCGGAGCAGGTTGCGCAACTGGACAGCAAGGATATGCACGATGGGGCTTGGCGGCAGTTGGGGCAGCGGGCATTGCACTATCTGGCGATGCCTGACGTCGTTGGACTGGTGGTCACCCACGGTACCGACACGCTGGAAGAGACCGGGTACTTTTTGTCCCGTGTGTTGCCCAGCGAGCTCCTGGGCATCAAGCCTGTGGTCATGACCTGTGCCATGCGTCCTGCCACCTCACAATCGCCCGATGGCCCCCAGAATCTGGCAGATGCGACGGCGGTGGCCTGCACGTCCGGTGCGCGGGGCGTGGTACTGGTGTGTGCCGGCGTCATTCACGATGCGCTGCATGTGCGCAAGGTGCATCCCTACCGGCCCAATGCCTTTGATTCGGGCGAGGCGGGACCTTTGGGGTTTGTGGAGGAGGGCGTTGCACGCATGGTGCATGGATGGCCAGAAGTGGGCTCGATACCGTCCATTCCTGCCGCATTACACGCGACGCACTGGCCGCGCGTGGAAATCGTGGTGAACCACGCAGGGGTCTCAGGTGCTGCAGTGCGCAGCATGGTGGCGCACCATGGCGGCATCTCGGTGCGCGGTATGGTGGTCTCAGGGACAGGCAACGGATCGGTCCATCAGGATCTGGAAGCCGCGTTGGCCGAAGTGCAGTCGCAGGGTGTTCGCGTGGTGCGCAGCACGCGTTGCGCGCTAGGGCAGATTGTCGGCAGTCCCCGGGGGGATGACACGGACTTTGGAGTGACCCGGCTGGATCCCTACAAAGCCCGTATTGCCCTGATGCTGGATTTGCTGGCTTAGCCGGCCAGCGCTTCGAACACGCGTGCCGTGATGGCGTCTACATCACCCATGCCGCTGATGGCGCGGTACTTGGGGGCAGCTGCTGCGTCTTTCTTGGCCCAGTCGGAGTAGTAGTCCACCAGGGGGCGTGTCTGGGCACTGTAGACGTCCAGACGCTTCTTGACGGTTTCTTCCTTGTCGTCTTCGCGCTGCACCAGGGGTTCACCCGTCACATCATCCACACCCGCCACTTTGGGTGGGTTGAATTTCACGTGGTAGGTACGGCCCGATGCGGGGTGCGAACGGCGACCGCTCATGCGCTCGATGATGGCTTCGAAGGGCACATCGATTTCCAGCACGTAGTCCAATGGCACACCGGCGGCCTTCATGGCATCGGCTTGGGGAATCGTGCGCGGGAAACCGTCGAAGAGGAAACCCTGGGCACAGTCGGGCTGTGTCAGGCGTTCCTTGACCAGATTGATGATGAGCCCGTCGCTGACCAAGCCGCCAGAGTCCATGACCGACTTGGCTTCCAGACCCAGAGGGGTGCCGGCCTTCACCGCAGCGCGCAGCATGTCGCCGGTGGAAATCTGGGGAATACCGTACTTCTGGCAGATGAACGTAGCTTGCGTGCCTTTGCCTGCGCCTGGAGCGCCCAACAGAATGAGTCTCATGGATAACCTCGGAATGAACTAAACGGTGCTGATCGCAAAAGGCACGCAAATGGTGCGCTTTGGCGAATGACGACTGCCCGAGAATATCACGGGCAGTCCAGCGGCTAACTTACACGGCAGCGGGTCCGGCGGGAAACAGCCGGCGAACACGCTCCAGGTCTTCGGGGGTATCCACACCGGGGCCGGGTGCCGCTTCCGTCACGTGGACCGCAATGCGATGGCCATGCCACATGGCCCGCAGTTGTTCCAGGGCCTCGGTCTGCTCAACAGGTGCCTGCGGGAGCTTGGGGAACAGCCGCAGAAAACCTGTGCGGTAGGAATAAATGCCAATGTGGCGCAGCGGGGCGGGGTGGGGCAGTACGGAGATACCCTGCGCAAATCCGTCACGCCACCAGGCAATCGGGGCACGGCTGAAATACAGAGCCAGTCCTGCAGCATCGGTGACCACCTTGACGACGTTGGGATTCTTGAAGTCCTCTACCAGGTGGATCGCGTGGGCGGCGGTGCCCATGGATGCGCCAGGGTGGCTGACGAGCAGTTGCGCGACCGATTGGACCAGTGCGGGGTCAATCAGGGGTTCATCGCCCTGTACGTTGACCACGATCTCGTCGTCGGTCAGGCCCAGCAAGTCGCAGGCTTCTGCCAGACGGTCGCTACCGGACGGGTGGTCTTCACGCGTCAGAACGGCTTCAATCCCGTGTTCTTTGCAGGCCTGCAGAATCGAGGGGTGATCCGCTGCGACGACCACACGCGTCGAGGCAGGCACACCTGAAAGCACACGTTGGGCGACCCGCACCACCATCGGTACACCGGCAATCTCTGCCAGGGGTTTGTTGGGCAGGCGTGAGGAAGCAAGGCGCGCCGGAATCAGTACCGTGTATCCCATGCGGAAGGTGCTCAGAGTCCGAGTTCTTCGTCTGACAGCGTACGGGCTTCGTTTTCCAGTAGCACCGGGATGCCGTCGCGCACCGGGTAGGCCAGGCGCGCGCTGCGGGAAATCAGTTCCTGCTTCTCGCGGTCGAATTCCAGGGGGCCCTTGGTGACAGGGCAAACGAGCAGTTCAAGTAGTCTTGTGTCCATGGGGGGATGATAGCTTTGTAGGTGACAGACCTGCGATCTGCCGGTCCAGTTCTCTCCAGAACGCGGGTTCCATGGTCTGGGTCAGCGGGATGGCGAGGGCATCGGGAGCCTTCTGCCAGAGCTTGGCGGTATCTTTTTCGGTACAAATCAGCTGGTAGCCCCCGTACTCATTGCGGATAAAGCTATCAAAATCATAGTGATCTGGCAGCGGCAATGTTTTTGCGATCACCAGTCCACAAAGCTCTAGCATGCGGAAAAATGCCGCTGGTTGGGCAATGGCAGCCACCGCCATCAACGGAAGTGCGCCAGGCTTTTGCAACGTGTCGAGTGCCACGGTTTCGCCGTTGGAGCGCACGGCATGCGCAGCCAAACTGCGCTGGGCCCTGAAGCCTGAAAAACGGGGCTGGCTCCCCGTGTGTAGAACCAGCAGGCGGTCGTTGCGTTGTCCAGCTTGCTCCAGAGGGCGGCGTGGCCAGGTTTCCCGTAACGGTCCCGAGGGAAGCAGCCAGCCGTTGCCACACCCACGGTCGTCAAAGACGCATATCTCCAGGTCCCGATACAGGCTGAAATGTTGCAGTCCATCGTCGCAGATGATCAGCTCGGTGTCGGGGTATCTGGCGAGCAGGGCCTGTGCAGCCTGGTACCTTGAGCGCCCGACAAACACTGGCGCCGAGGTATGGCGCTGGATCAGCAGGGGCTCGTCTCCGGCAAGTTCCGGGGCTGCATCGGCGAAGACTTCCTGGATATTCTGGCTCTTGCGTCCATAGCCGCGAGATATAACGCCTACCCGGCGGCCCTGGCTTTGCAGGTGCTGCACGATTGCAATGGTGGTGGGTGTCTTTCCCGCACCACCCGCAATGACATTGCCCACCACAATGACGGGGACCCGGATGCGGTGGATGGTCAGAATGCCGGTGCGAAACAACAGTCGTCGAAATGTTGACAACGCAACGTAGAGCAGAGAAAGGGGCAGTAACAGCCATGCACCCGCCCCGCGCCGGGTCCAGATACGCTGCAGTGTGCTCTCCAGCGAGGGCTTCGTCGCCGGGCTGCCCATGGGCTTAGTTGCCGCCTGCCTGTGCCGAGGACTGGGTTGCAAACGTGATGTGGTTCAGACCGGCCCGGCGCGCTGCTTCCATGACGGTGACCACTGCCTGGTGCCGGGCGCTGGCATCGGCACTGATGATGACCACGCTGTCCTTGCCTGCCTTGGCACCTTCGCGCAGCGCTGCAGACAGGGTGTCCAGGCTGCGGCCTGCAACGGGCACCCGGTTGATGCTGTAGTTGCCTTCTGCGCTGACAGCCACTACGACTTCCTTGGGGTAGTCGCGCTGGGCTTCTGTGTCCGCAACCGGCAACTTGAGTTGCATCTCGGTGAACTTGCTGTAGGTGGTGGAGAGCATCAGAAAGATCAGCACCACCAGGAGCACGTCGATGAACGGGATCAGGTTGATCTCGGGTTCATCCTTGGTACGGGGGCGAAAGTTCATCGCGAATTACTTGCGCAGAGATTTGAGGTGCCGCACCAGATGCTCGGCCGCCAGTTCCAGCGTGAGCAGATAGGCATCCACGCGGCCACGGAAATAGCGCCAGAATATCAGTGAGGGAATGGCCACGATCAGGCCGAATGCTGTGTTGTAGAGGGCAATGGAGATGCCATGTGCCAGTTGTGCCGGGTTTCCGCCAGTGGAGCCGCCGGGGGCCTGGGAGCCGAAAATTTCGATCATTCCCACCACGGTGCCAAACAGCCCCATCAGTGGTGCCGCAGAGGCAATGGTGGCCAATGCGCTCAGGTAGTGTTCCAGGCGCTGGGTGACGACACGGCCAGCGCCTTCCATCGTGGCGCGCAGGTCGTCTTCGCTGCAACGGGGGTCCGCGTTGACTGCGCGCAGGCCACTGGCAAGCACTTCACCCAAAGCGGAATTGCGCTCCAGCTGGGTGATGACGTCGGGGCCCGGCACGCCGGTGCGGATGACCCCCAGCACCTCTTCAAGCAGACGGTTGGGGGCGACTTTGCTGGTTTTAAGGCTGATGAAACGTTCAATGATGATGGCCAGTGCCAATACTGAGCATGCGATCAGTGGCCAAATGGGCCAACCAGCGGCTTGTATGATGGAAAACAAGTAGTGACTCCGTGCAATTCAGATGCTGTGCAATTATGTCCCACTACCGGGTCCGCACGGACGCACAGTTTTTGTGGATAACTTTGTGGAAATCCTGCGGTGGAGACGGTGCGGGACCGCGCCGGGCCGCGGTTTTGACAGATTGATGACAAATGAGGCAGCAAAAAAACCAATGAAATCAACCATCTTTTACGTGTCGCCGTGCTTTGCGGGAGATCGCGGTAGCTGTGCGCAGGGGATGGCTCGCATGGGGATGACCTTTTGCCTGCTGTTACCTGGGCATCGGGGCGGTCTGCATGGGTAATGTGATGTCCACGCCCGCTGACGCACGCGTTTGGCGGGTCGGTGCCCTGTGCCGCGCAGTGGCCGACGCGCTGGACGCGCGGTTCAATCCGGTTACCGTCTCCGGCGAGATCAGTGGCTTTTCGCGGGCGACCAGCGGGCATTGCTACTTCGTTCTCAAGGATGAAACAGGGCAGTTGCGCTGCGCCATGTTCCGCAGGGCTGCCAGCCTTCTGAACTTCAGTCCCAAGGACGGGGAGCGCGTGGAGGTGCGCGGACGGTTGGGGGTGTACGAGCCACGAGGCGAACTGCAGCTGGTGGTGGAGAGCATGAGCCGCGCAGGGCAGGGGACGCTGTTTGAGCAATTCCTGATTCTCAAGGAAAAACTGGATCAGGAAGGGCTGTTTGACCCTCAGCGCAAGCGCCCATTGACGGCTATGCCGCGGGCCATTGGTGTCGTGACTTCGCTCGGCGCGGCAGCATTGCACGATGTGGTCACGGCCCTGCAGCGCCGTGTGCCGCATATTCCCGTGGTGCTGGCGCCGGCGTCCGTGCAGGGAGAAGGCGCACCACGTGAACTGGTCAAGGCGCTGGAGTCCCTCTTCACTCTTGCAAGGGACGAGGGTAGCCGGTCGCCAGTGGATACCATTTTGCTGGTGCGTGGCGGCGGATCCATGGAGGACCTATGGGCGTTCAATGATGAAGCTTTGGCCCGCGTGATTGCGCGCAGTCCGGTACCTGTGGTGTGCGGCGTGGGGCACGAGACCGATTTCACGATTGCCGATTTTGTGGCCGATCTGCGGGCACCCACACCTACCGCGGCGGCAGAGCTGGTGGCCATGCCCACCCAGGTCTGGCTGGACGAGGTACAGAGACTGGATGAACGTTTGCAGGAAGCCCTGACACGGCGGACAGATCGCGAAGCCCAGCGGCTCGATCAGGTGACTGCCCGCATGGGCAGGCCTTCGCAGCTGGCGCACCGCAGCCGAATGCACCTGGCGTCTCTGGAGCAGGGTCTGTCACATGCAATGCAAATCCGGCTGCGCACTTGCCGTTCTACGTTGGAGTCCATGGGAGGTGCAGTACCCCGGACCATGCAGCGCACGCTGGAAATCGAGCGCGAGCAGCTTGCACGTGCAGCGTTGCGTCTTGGAGCACTGGACCCGAGTCTGGTTTTGCGCCGGGGCTACGCCTGGTTGGCAGACGGGAAGAATCGACCTATCACCAGCATCACACAAACCCAGGTGGGGCAACAGGTGGTCGCCACCCTTGCTGACGGTGCGGTTGATATGACTGTGCAGCACAGACACGCCAATTAGTTTCTACAATCGCCGTTTTCTTGACCACAAACCAGAGGAATTCATGGAACATACCTTGCCCCCCCTGCCTTACGCCATCGACGCGCTGGCTCCAGCCTATTCTAAAGAGACCCTGGAGTTCCACCACGGCAAGCACCACAATGCCTATGTGGTCAACTTGAACAACCTGCAGAAGGGGACAGAGTTCGAGAACATGTCCCTGGAAGAAATCATCAAGAAATCCAGCGGCGGCGTTTACAACAATTCCGCACAAATCTGGAACCACACTTTCTTCTGGAACTGCATGAAGCCAGCTGGCGGTGGTGAGCCTTCCGGCGCCTTGGCCGCAGCCATCAATGCCAAGTGGGGCAGCTATGCCGCTTTCAAGGAAGCTTTCGTGAAGTCCGCGGTGGGTAATTTTGGCTCTGGCTGGACATGGCTGGTCAGGAAGCCTGATGGCAGCGTGGATATCGTCAACATGGGTGCCGCCGGTACACCGTTGACCACGGCCGACAAGGCGTTGCTGACCGTGGACGTGTGGGAACACGCGTACTACATCGACTACCGCAATATGCGTCCCAAGTTCGTCGAAACATTCCTCGACAAGCTGGTGAACTGGAGCTTTGCGGAAGCCAATTTCACCTGAAGAAGCAGGGCGCGACAAAAGGGCTCGAAGGGCAACTTTCGGGCCCTTTTTGCTGCACGGTTGTTTTGGAAACTGAAAAAATATGCAATTAAATCGCAGTTAATTTTGCATTGTGATATTGAATTGCAAAAAATGCGGCTTGGGTCAGACCACTGAAAGCACAATCACCGACTATCTTCTGGCTAAAGTCAGTTGGTGCGAATCAGACTGGCGGTATTTCCTAACTATTTTTGGAGACAAGAAATGAGCAATAAGCAACCGACCATCATCTACACGTTGACCGACGAGGCGCCTCGTCTGGCCACGGCTTCCTTTTTACCTATCGTGCGTGCATTTGCCTCGGCTGCTGGCGTCGATGTGCTGGAAAGCGATATCTCGGTTGCTGCGCGTGTTCTGGCGACTTTTCCCGAGTGCCTGACCGAAGCGCAGCGCGTGACCGACAACCTGGCAGAGCTGGGCAAACTCACGCTCCTGCCCGATACCAACATCATCAAGCTGCCCAATATCAGTGCATCGGTAGGACAACTGGTTACCTGTATCAAGGAGTTGCAGTCCAAGGGTTATGCGGTGCCCGACTACCCCGAGGCACCCAAGACCGAAGAAGAAAAAGCCATTCGCGCCCGCTATGCCAAGTGCATTGGCAGCGCGGTGAATCCGGTTCTGCGCGAAGGCAACTCGGACCGCCGTGCGCCCCGTGCGGTCAAGGAATATGCCCGCAAGAATCCGCACAGCATGGCCGAGTGGAGCCAGGCCTCGCGCTCGCACGTCTCCCACATGCACCACGGCGACTTCTACCACGGTGAAAAGTCCATGACACTGGACAAGGCGCGCGATGTCAAGATGGAACTGCTCACCAAGAGCGGCAAGACCATTGTGCTCAAGCCCAAGGTCTCGTTGCTGGACCGCGAGGTCATTGACAGCATGTTCATGAGCAAGAAAGCACTGCTGGAATTCTATGAAAAGGAAATCGAAGACGCGCGCAAGACCGGTGTGATGTTCTCGCTGCACGTCAAGGCCACCATGATGAAGGTGTCGCACCCCATTGTGTTCGGCCACTGCGTCAAGATTTTCTACAAAGACGCATTCGAGAAGCACGCCAAGCTGTTCGAAGAACTGGGTGTCAACGTCAACAATGGCATGGCCAATCTGTACGACAAGATCGCCACCTTGCCACAAAGCACACAGGACGAAATCAAGCGTGACCTGCACGCCTGTCACGAGCACCGCCCCGAACTGGCCATGGTGGATTCGGCCAAGGGCATTACCAACTTCCATTCGCCCAACGACGTGATCGTGGACGCCTCCATGCCCGCCATGATTCGCAACGGCGGCAAGATGTGGGACGCCAATGGCCGCCTGAAGGATGTGAAGGCGGTGATGCCAGAGTCCACTTTCGCCCGCATCTACCAGGAGATGATCAACTTCTGCAAGTGGCACGGTGCTTTCGATCCCAAGACCATGGGCACGGTACCCAACGTGGGCCTGATGGCCCAGCAGGCTGAGGAATACGGCTCGCACGACAAGACCTTTGAAATCACCGAGGATGGGGTGGCCAACATTACCGATCTTGCGACCGGTGAGGTCTTGATGAGTCAGAACGTGGAAACCGGTGACATTTGGCGCATGTGCCAAGTCAAGGACGCGGCGATCCGCGACTGGGTCAAACTGGCCGTCAACCGCGCACGCAATTCCGGTATGCCCGTTGTGTTCTGGCTGGATTCTTACCGTCCGCACGAAGCGCAGCTCATCACCAAGGTCAAGATGTACCTGCATGAGCACAACACCGCTGGTCTGGACATCCAGATCATGAGCCAGGTGCGTGCCATGCGCTACACACTGGAGCGCGTGATCCGTGGCGAGGACACCATCAGCGCTACCGGTAACATCCTGCGCGACTACCTGACAGACCTGTTCCCGATCATGGAACTGGGCACCTCAGCCAAGATGCTGTCGATCGTGCCATTGATGGCCGGTGGTGGCATGTATGAAACTGGCGCCGGTGGTTCGGCTCCCAAGCACGTGCAACAGCTGGTAGAAGAAAATCACCTGCGCTGGGATTCGCTGGGCGAGTTCCTGGCGTTGGCGGTGTCACTGGAGGATCTGGGGCTGAAGACCGGCAATGCGCAGGCCAAGATTCTCGCGAAGACCTTGGATGCGGCCACTGGCAAGCTGCTGGACAACAATAAAAATCCGTCGCCCAAGACCGGTCAGCTCGATAACCGTGGCAGCCAGTACTACCTGGCCATGTACTGGGCCCAGGAGCTGGCAGCGCAGAGCGATGACCGTGAACTTGCCGCTCGATTCACGTCCCTGGCCAAGCAATTGACGGACAGTGAGCAGGCTGTCGTTGCTGAATTGGCGGCGGTGCAAGGAAAGCCAGCGGATATTGGTGGCTATTACCTGCCTGACCTCGGCAAGCTGGATGCAGTGATGCGTCCCAGCAAAACGCTGAATACAGTTTTGGCATCCTTGAAGTCGTAATCCGCCGCGCAGGCTATGTGCCTGTCTTGACGTCAAAGGCGATTCAGACTCCGGTCTGGATCGCCTTTTTAATTGCTTCTGCCGTCGAACAATGGGCCTGTGAGTTTTGCTCCGGCTTTGATGCTGCGTTTGGCAAACCACCCCTGGTTCATTTCCAGCACGAAGCGGACTGGTTTGGCTGCGCAATGCGAGTCGGTTGTCTGTGGCTTCATATCTGCCAGATTTACGATGGTGCCGTCATCAGCCACAAAGGCCGCAGTGAGTGGCAACAATGTGTTTTTCATCCAGAAACACAGTTTGGATGGCTGGCTGAATACGAAGACCATTCCTTCGTGCGGTGGCATTTCACGGCGAAACATGAGTCCGATCGCTTGCTGCTCCTGGGTTTGCGCGACTTGTGCATCGATCTGGTGAATTCCCGCACCCAGCTTGACACGGGGCAAATTCAGCTGGGGTGAATCCTGTGCGAGGGCAGATCCTGCCACGACCATGAGCAGCGGAAGCAATCGGGTGAGGAATGATTTCATGCGTTGAATTGTCAGTGATTCGCGTGATTGAGGTGGGCAAAATATACAACTAGAATGGGTCGCATCGTTGCCCACGCCAGCGGTTTCTGGCTGTAGGGTAGCTTGTGGCAAGAGCGTTTTCGCGTTGAATACGGAGTCCTGTTTTTATGTACCAGCATATCAAGGTGCCTGCCCAAGGCCAAAAAATCACCGTCAATGCAGACATGACATTGAATGTGCCGGATCAACCGATCATTCCCTACATAGAAGGGGACGGTACGGGTCTGGATATCACTCCGGTGATGTTGAAAGTGGTGGATGCTGCGGTGGCCAAGGCTTACGGCGGCGCGCGCAAGATTCATTGGATGGAAGTCTATGCCGGCGAGAAGTCCACCAGAATTTATGGCCCGGATGTCTGGCTGCCGCAAGAGACGCTGGATGTCGTGCGTGAGTATGTGGTGTCTATCAAGGGGCCTCTGACAACGCCTGTGGGTGGTGGCATCCGTTCACTGAACGTTGCGCTGCGACAGGAGCTCGACCTTTACGTTTGCCTGCGTCCCATCCAGTACTTCAAGGGTGTGCCCAGTCCGCTGAAAGAGCCAGAGAAGACCAATATGGTGATCTTCCGTGAAAACTCGGAGGATATTTATGCGGGCATCGAGTTCGAAGCCGAGTCGGACAAAGCCAAGAAACTGATCAAATTTCTGCAGGATGAGTTCGGCGTCACAAAGATCCGATTCCCGAATACCTCCGGTATAGGTATCAAACCCGTGTCGCGCGAAGGGACCGAGCGTCTGGTGCGCAAGGCCATTCAGTACGCCATCGACAATGACAAGCCCAATGTGACCATTGTGCACAAGGGCAACATCATGAAATTCACAGAGGGTGGCTTCCGTGATTGGTCCTACGCTCTGGCGCAGCGCGAGTTCGGTGCCGAACTGATCGACGGTGGACCCTGGTGCAAGTTCAAGAATCCCAGGACGGGCAAGTACATCACCATCAAAGACAGCATTGCGGATGCTTTCCTGCAGCAGATTCTGTTGCGTCCTTCCGAGTACAGCGTAGTCGCTACGCTGAACCTCAATGGTGACTACATCTCCGATGCGCTGGCAGCGCAGGTCGGAGGGATCGGCATTGCGCCTGGCGCCAATCTTTCCGATACCGTCGCCATGTTCGAGGCAACGCACGGAACAGCGCCCAAGTACGCGGGAAAAGACTATGTGAATCCCGGTTCAGAAATACTGTCTGCTGAAATGATGCTGCGTCACATGGGTTGGAAGGAAGCGGCCGATCTGATCATTCGATCGATTGAGCGATCCATTGCCAGCAAAAAAGTGACTTACGACTTCGCTCGCCTGATGGATGGTGCCAGCCAGGTCAGTTGTTCGGGCTTTGGTCAGGTGATGATCGATAACATGTAACCGTTTCGTAATGCCCTTGTTGGGCGTGCACGGCCGGAGTAACTGGAACCGCAGGGGCAGGGCCTTTGCGGTTTTTTCTTTTTTTAGGCCTTGATTGCCCGCACTTTGTCGCCACATCACTCTTGCGGTGCAGCAATCCGGCGCGACCGATAGAATCTTTTGCATGGCTTCAAATAAACCGACCCAACCGCCTGTACCCCCGGTGCAAGTGCCCGAAAGAGATGACAGCAATGCTGTGGTGCTGGAGCGCCGCACACAGCGTGTTGGGCCCCCGCAGATGTACCAGGTTGTCATGCTCAATGATGATTACACGCCGATGGAGTTTGTGGTGGTGGTCATACAGGAATTTTTTGGCAAGGATCTGGAGGCGGCAACAGCCATCATGCTCAAGATCCATCTGGACGGCAAAGGCGTCTGCGGGGTTTACTCCAGAGACGTTGCTGCAACCAAGGTAGATCAGGTGCTGGAAGCTGCACACAAAGCGGGTCACCCGCTCAAGTGTGTCGCAGAGCCCGTAGATTTTTGAATGGAACCGTGAACGAGTGCGTTGCGGTTTAAAAAACGGTTTACAGTTAATCATCAACGCAAGGCAAAAGGAAATCACATGATTGCCCAAGAACTGGAAGTTAGCCTGCATATGGCGTTTGTGGAAGCGCGCCAGCAGCGCCACGAGTTCATTACCGTTGAGCATTTGCTGCTCGCCTTGCTGGACAACCCCAGTGCGGCGGAAGTGTTGCGCGCCTGCTCGGCCAACATCGACGATTTACGCAAGTCACTCTCCAATTTCATCAAGGACAACACGCCACAGGTGGCAGGTACCGATGAGGTGGACACGCAACCCACGCTGGGCTTTCAGCGGGTGATTCAGCGCGCCATCATGCACGTGCAGTCCACCGGCAGCGGCAAGAAAGAAGTGACGGGTGCCAACGTGCTCGTGGCCATCTTCGGTGAAAAGGATTCCCACGCCGTGTATTACCTGCACCAGCAGGGAGTGACGCGACTGGATGTGGTGAACTTCATCGCCCACGGCATCAAGAAGAGCGACCCACCGGAAGTCACCAAATCCAGCGAGTCGCCTGTTGAAGGTGAAGAAGGTGGTAGTGAGAAGAATGAAAAGGCTTCACCGCTGGAGCAGTTCACGGTGAACCTGAACCAGCTGGCCAAGGACGGCAAGATTGATCCGCTGATTGGACGCGAGTACGAAGTCGAGCGTGTCATCCAGATCCTGTGCCGTCGCCGCAAGAACAACCCGCTGCTGGTTGGAGAGGCTGGTGTCGGCAAGACCGCTATTGCAGAAGGTCTGGCATGGCGGATCACGCAAAACGATGTTCCGGAGATTCTGGCCGAGTCCGTGGTGTATTCCCTGGATATGGGGGCGTTGCTGGCGGGGACCAAGTACCGTGGTGATTTCGAACAACGCCTCAAGGGCGTACTCAAGGCGCTCAAAGACAAACCACACGCTGTGCTGTTCATCGACGAAATTCACACGCTCATCGGAGCTGGTGCGGCTTCGGGTGGAACGCTGGATGCTTCCAACCTTCTCAAGCCCGGGCTGAGTTCCGGCCAACTCAAATGCATTGGTGCAACCACATTCACGGAGTACCGCGGTATTTTCGAAAAGGATGCTGCGCTATCGCGCCGGTTCCAGAAAGTCGATGTGGTCGAGCCCAGTGTGGAGCAGACCGTGGACATTCTCAAGGGGCTCAAGTCCCGCTTTGAGGAGCACCATAGCGTCAAATACGCGCTGGCTGCCCTGCAGGCTGCAGCGGAGCTCAGCGCCAAGTACATCAATGACCGGCACCTGCCGGACAAGGCTATCGATGTGATCGATGAGGCCGGTGCTGCGCAGCGCATCCTTCCCGTGAGCAAGCGCAAGAAAACCATTGGCAAGGCCGAAGTCGAAGAGATCGTGGCCAAGATCGCACGCATTCCCCCTGCCAATGTTTCCAATGACGACCGCGGCAAGCTCAAGACCCTGGAACGTGACCTCAAGAATGTGGTGTTTGGTCAGGACAAGGCGATCGATGTGCTTGCTTCTGCCGTCAAGATGGCGCGTTCAGGTTTGGGCAAGGGCGACAAGCCCATTGGCTCCTTCCTGTTCAGTGGTCCTACTGGCGTGGGCAAGACCGAAGCAGCCAAGCAGCTGGCTTACATCATGGGTATTGACCTGATTCGTTTTGACATGAGCGAATACATGGAACAGCACGCTGTGAGCCGCCTGATTGGTGCTCCTCCAGGCTATGTCGGTTTCGACCAGGGCGGTTTGCTGACGGAGGCGATTACCAAGAAGCCGCACTGCGTGCTGCTGCTGGATGAAATCGAAAAGGCGCATCCTGCGATCTTCAACGTGCTGCTGCAGGTCATGGACCACGGCACGCTGACCGATAACAACGGGCGCAAGGCCGACTTCCGCAACGTCATCATCATCATGACGACCAATGCCGGTGCCGAAACCATGAACAAGGCGACGATTGGCTTTACCAATCCGCGCGAGTCGGGTGATGAAATGGCTGACATCAAGCGCCTGTTCACTCCGGAGTTCCGCAACCGCCTGGACGCCGTAGTGAGCTTCAAGGCGCTGGACGAGAACATCATCCTGCGGGTGGTGGACAAGTTCCTGCTGCAGCTTGAAACACAGCTGGCCGAGAAGAAAGTCGACGTCACCTTTACCGACAAGCTGCGTAAGCACCTGGCGAAGAAAGGCTTCGATCCACTGATGGGCGCGCGCCCCATGCAGCGCCTGATTCAGGACACGATTCGCCGCGCACTGGCGGACGAGTTGTTGTTTGGCCGCTTGACCGATGGTGGTCGCTTGACCGTCGATCTGGACGACAAGGATGAGAGCAAGACTGAAGTGCTGCTGGACATCCAGCCTCTGCCCAAGAAAGAGGGCAAGTCCAAACCGGAAGAAGCAACGGCAGGTTGACCCGCTGCCGTTTTTGGAAACTGCGGGCTCAGTTCCCTGTGAACTGGGCCCGTATTGCTTCTATGCGCTGGCGGTTTACCTGAAAGTCCTTGCGGCCCAGGCGGCTGGATGAACGTACCTGGATGACGCTGGCCGGACGGTCCAGCCAGAACTCCATATCGTCAGTGAATCTGAGCAAGGGTGTAGTCGATCGTGCGTAGATGTAACCCGGCTCACGGGTCACGACAACGGTGCGATCGCGGTTACGCAGGATGCCTTCCAGCGTTTCCATGGCCTTGTCGGCGTCGCCCGTGAATCGCAGCGGTTCAATGCGTGCGTAGTCGCGCTGTGGGTGGTTTGGATACAGGTCGGCCTGGCTGCTCACGCTGTTGGGTGTGGTCGACGGTGGCTTGAGACGCCCCTCGCGAACCCCCAGATCTTTCGGCACAGCACCCTTGAGAAGCCCCAGTTGTCCCGCCGCCAACAGCACGGCTGCGACAACCACAAAGAACAGTACGGCAAATCCGAGAATTTTCATGGCCAACATCGTCCTGTCTATTTGAATCCCACACGGTCCAGCATCTGCTGCACCTGAACCTGGTTCATTCCCACCACGCTGATGGGAATGGTCTCACTCTTGAAGCCGCCACCGGACATGGCAGCCAGCGCAGCGTTGTTGATTTTCACGCCCTTGGCGGCAGGCCATTCATTATTGCCATTGGCAAAGTGGTCTTGCGCCTGAGCACTGGCCAGGTACTCCAGAAACTTGATGGCATTCGCCGAGTTCTTGGCGTTGCGTGCAACAGCGCCGCCAGCAATGTTGACGTGCGTGCCCCAGCTGGACTGGTTGGGGAATACCACACCCACGCGTTCCATCACCGCCTTGTCTTCCGGATTGGCCGAGCGCATCAGCCGGGCAACGTAGTAGCTGTTGCTGACTGCAATGCTGCATTCACCCGAAGCAACGGCCTTGATCTGGTCCGTGTCCCCCCCTTTGGGTGAGCGTGCCATATTGGCAACCATGCCTTTGAGCCACTGTTCTGCTGCGCCCGCTCCGAGGTGTTCGGTCACGGCGCCAAACAAGGACAGGTTGTACGGGTGGGAGCCGGAACGAATGCAGACTTTGCCCTTGTTCTTGGGGTCTCCCAACTCTTCATAGGTGTCGACATCTTCCTTTTTGACCTTGACCTTGTCGTACACCACCACACGGGCCCGGGTGGAGAAGCCAAACCAGGGGGTGGCACCTTCGGGTGTGGCCTTGCCACGGTACTGCGCAGGAATAGCTTCATCGAGTAACTTGGACTTGATTGGTTGGAACAAACCTTCCACCTCACCACGCCACAGGCGGCTGGCATCCACCAGAAGAATGACGTCGGCGGGGGATGCAGTTCCCTCCGCCTTCAGTCGCGCCAGAATACCGGCATCGTCTGCGTCCACCCGGTTGATTTTTACGCCGGTAGCTTTGGTGAAATTTGAATAAAGCGCCTCATCTGTGGGGTAATGACGGGCGGAATAGATGTTGAGTACCTGTTCCTGCGCTTGGGCGCTGCCCATCAAGGCCAGCAGACCCAGGGTGGCAAAAGGAAGTTTTTTCATTGGGATTCTCTGCTCTGTGTAATGATCAATGCCGTGATTATGCAACAAACAAGAATCATTCTCAATAACCGCATTTCTGTTGAAACCCTGAATCCATGAAGTTTCTCGTTCCACTGGTTTTTGCTGCGTTCCTGGTCGGTTGTGCCACAGCGCCAGCGCCCGACATTGCGCCGGTACAGCCCCTACCTCCGTCCCAGCCAGTCACTCCGGCGTTCGTCAAAATCCCGCCCAGGCTGGGTCTGGCACTGGGTGGCGGCGCTGCGCGCGGCTTTGCCCACGTGGGCGTTATCCAGGTGCTGGAAGAGGCTGGCATCCGCCCGGATCTGGTGGCTGGCACGTCGGCAGGCAGTCTGGTGGCCGCCATCTATGCCAGCGGTAAAACTGGCAGTCAGTTGCAGCGTGTGGCGGAGACGATGGAAGAGGCCACCATTGCCGACTGGACTGTCCCCCTGTTCAATCGGGGCGTATTGCGGGGCGATGCGTTGGCGCGCTATGTGAACGCGCAGGTCGGGTCCAGGTTGATCGAAGACATGCATTTACCGCTGGGTATCGTTGCGACAGACCTCAATAGCGGGCGCGATGTGCTGTTCCAGCGCGGCGACACGGGTACCGCAGTGCGTGCATCCAGCGCGGTACCGGGGGTGTTCCAGCCGGTCAGGATTTCTGGACGTGACTATGTGGACGGTGGCCTGGTGTCACCCGTGCCGGTGCGGGCGGCGCGGAAGATGGGGGCCGAGTTGGTGATCGCCGTGGACATCTCCAGTCCGCCGGATGGCAATCTGGCGGGTGGCACCCTCGATGTGTTGCTGCAAACCTTTTCCATCATGGGCATGAGCATCAATACCTTCGAGTTGCAGGACGCCGATGTGGTGGTGCGGCCCTCGCTCAATGGCATCGCAAGCTCGGACTTCAGTTCGCGCAAGCGCTCCATTGACGCCGGACGCAAGGCCATGATCCAGGCGATGCCCCAATTGCGTGCAGCCATTGCGGCCAAGACCCGGCAGATCGCTGCTGCGAATTGGGTATTAATAAGCAGATGACCCAAGATGTCCCGTGAGGGGCATTTCTGCTCATTTTGTAAGCAATTTCGACCGAATTCGGTTGCTTCACGTTGGTACCGTGTCACTCATGAAGTACCTCCGTGCCCCCAATTTCCACTCCGAATGCCCCAAACCCGGGCCCACTCAGAACGCCTGCCTATTTGAAGTGGCTCCTAAACGAAAGGGCCGCCCTGGCCGGCGAGATTCAAAAAGCCAAGGCCGTGGTCGACGCGCTCCAGGGCATGCGAGCCCGGCTGGAGCAGAGAATCGCTGCGCTCTCCGACAAAGAAGCCAAAGCTCGCCTTCGCGCGGAGACACGCCAGACCGCCCTGAACGCAATGGACGTCGCCATTGCCATGGAAAGCCCCCTGGTCAACCCCGCGGCCGCAGGAGTGGTTTCTGCGCACGCCGGGAAATACGGGGTGCATGGCGGGCTCAAGCAGTACGTATTGCAACTACTGGAAACCGCTGCTCCGGGCGCGGTATCCGTCAGCGCGCTGGTTCAAGCCTGTTGCCTGCGCTTTGCCATTCCTTTGCGAGTGCCCCAAGAGAGACGCAATTTCAGAAAGTCCGTCAAAGGCGCGCTGATGACGCTTCAGGAGCATCAACTCATAGAACTGACCGCAGGAAAGGCGGCCAAGGGCGCAGGAGTCTGGCGCTATGTGGGCGCCCGAATCCCCACCTTTGCCGAGATGACAGAGCACGAACGGAAGGTGAGAGCCCATGACCCCCCTCACACCGAAACGCACACCGCCGGACCTGAAGTGGCTCCTCAACGAAAGGGCCGCCCTAGCCGGCGAACTGAAAAAAGCCACCGAGAAACAGGCGCTCCTGATGCGCAGGCAGGTCCTGCTGGAACGCCGCTTATGCAAGGTTCTGCAGGCATTGGAGCGCTCGCAAGTAGCCCAGGCACGCAGCCAAGCCTCCCTGACGGCCCTGGACACCACGATGGCGGTGCTTAGCGCCCAGTTGAATCCGAGCGCCGGCGGAACGGTGCAGGCCTGGGCGGGCAAATACGGCAGCCGTGGTGGGCTCGTGGTTTTCATCGCAGAATTGCTTCAAGGCGCCGCGCCAGAACCCCTAACAATGAGCGTACTGGTGGATACGGCCGCTGCCCACTTTCAGGTGGCATTGATGACCCCGACCGAGCGGCGCAACTTCAGAAAGTCGGTCAGCAGCGCCCTGTCGAGCCTGCTCAAGCGACAGCTCATCGAGCCATTGCACAGCCGAGAAGAAGGGTCCCATGGGCTCTGGAAATGGGGGCAAACGTTGCCCCGCCTCTCGGACATAGTGGCCCAGGAGGCGGCATGGCGTTGACCAAGTCCCGAACCCGCACTCAGACGGCACTCACCAAGCTGGCCACCACTATTGGAAACATCAAGGGAGAGCTGGAGTTCCTGGAGGGGTTGATTGCGTCTGCGCAGGGGAGTGCCAATGCGATAGGGCACCTGCTGGCTCGCAAACACAAGCTGCAGGCCCAGCTGGGCGCTTTGGTTATCGCACTGCACCAGTTCGACGCCCGTTTCGATTCAGAGGCCATTGGGGGCTGTGAGGACTGGCGCAAGGCCATTGGCCGCGCCTCTCTCAAGCCGGCAACCTTCGAACGGAAGTATTTGGCGCAGTTGGAGCGGTGTTCTTTTAGGGGCTAAGGACCTCTCAGGGGGGCTGCCCCTCATTGAATGGCCAAAATAGGCCATTTTGCCAAGTTAATGGGTTTTTACCTGCGTAGCGGGTGCGGGCGGCTCAACCCTCGCTATACCTTGGCACACAATTGCATTCTTTTTGCACACCTTGTAAAATCACCTTCATGAGCAACCACGTACGCGTCAAGGAAACCAGCAGCTCCCGCAAGGTAGCTTCTGCGGGGCGAGCCGTGCGTGTGGTGACCCTGGCTGCTTCAGAAATCTGGCACTACAAACGTGAAAACCAACGTCGCGACATCGCAGGCCTGAACTCCGGCGCACTGGCTCATGACGACGTCAACTGGTTCTCCGGGGGAGTGGCTCGAAACGCAAAAGTGATTGGCTCGCTGTTCTGAGTGACGAACCGCGACGCGTTCCAGCCGCATCCAACGGCTCCCCTCATCGCTGACATAAATGAAGTTCCACTGGCATCCGCCGAGTTGGACCGTCTATTTTCCACTATGCAGCCAGACATGGTTCTGGTGGGCGGTCAGGCTATTGCTTTTTGGCTTTCCCGGTTCGGATTGGACACTGCGGGAATGCCGGTCTCTAGAGATGGGGATGTACTAGGTACCCTGGAGCAGGCTCGAGCCATCGCCCGTGCGCTCAATGCAAAGTTGGTGGTACCCCGGGATTTGGCGCTCACCAGCTTGACGGCCCAAATCCGGCTGCCGCGCTCTGCCGGAAAATACAGCAACGTGGATTTTTTGCACATATTGTTCACCACACGGGGGCTTCGGGAATCCTTTCGGTTCACAAAGGACGTTCGCAAGCGTAGCGTAGAAATCGAATTGCCGACTGGCCCTCGCTTTCGCGTTATGCATCCGCTGCACCTACTGGAATCCCGGATGCACAACGCCGTGGGCTTACTCGATGAAAAAGGCCCTCATGTGGTGACACAGCTGCAGTGGGCGGTCAACATCATGCACTGTGTATTCTTGGAGGTGCTAGAGAGCCAGGCTACCCTTCCGCAGAACACGGTGAAAGCCGAGGACCTCTCGGCTCAGATGAATAGCCGAATCGGTGCGATTGTCGAGCGGGTCTTTAAGTTGGCCAAGAAAGGGGTTGGTCAACAGGCGCTGAAGCTCTATGGCATTGAAGTACTCGAAGCCATCCCCCTAGATGCCATTGAAGCGCACAACCCCAAGGCAAAGCAACAACTGGATGTCATCCGAACTTACATCGCTGAACGGCGTGCCTTGCTTTCTACTGCTTGAACTAAAGCACCTTTAAACAGGGTGAGATGGAGCTCACTGCTCTATCCAAGGGATAGTCAAAGTACTGTGCATCGGAAAGATTTCGCCGCACGGGGCGCGCAAACACCGGCGGCAGGACCAGCTGGGCGCTTTGGTTATTGCTCTGCACCAGTTCGATGCCCGGTTCGATTCAGAGGCTATTGGGGGCTGGCATGTTGATTCCGGAGAC
>Ga0209277_10000052_pt1 | contig 62466 bp, 53 predicted proteins | sample JI81AbrownDNA_FD_187503 | JGI IMG/M metagenome (GOLD analysis project Ga0209277, IMG submission 187503) | Wastewater effluent complex algal communities from Wisconsin, to seasonally profile nutrient transformation and Carbon sequestration -... | ecosystem: Engineered > WWTP > Effluent > Algae... | reverse complement strand
GTTCGTAGTATTTGAACACCCACGGAATGGTATGCGGAAGTTTCTCGTTGAAATACAAATGCGGTTGCAGTTCGTCAAAGCTCAAAACTTTATCAACAGGCAGAGAATACGAAACGATATGCAGCGGATTGTCTTTGAAATCCACCACGCGTTCGCCGTCTTCGATCTCCAAATAGGCTTCGTGAACCACATACCGCTCGGGCACTTTCCACGTCCACACCTGCTTGAGCGGTGCGTACGTCTCGATGGTGTAATTGGACGAATCGGGCATGTACGAGCCAACGATCTCCAGCGTCTTGTCATGGTCGTCCGAGACGAGGGTGCGGTGCAGCGGAAAGAATTCAGCGAGGATGGATTTGAGGGAGGTGTAAGGTTTCATAATCGTTTCACGTAGGGGCGAGGTTCTCTCGCCCCGCTTTTTAATAAACATGTAGGGCGGGGAAATCCCGCCCCTACATCCTTAATATTTCGGCTCTTCAATATAATGCAATTTCTCAGGGTGCTCGCGCACAATGACAGACATGTTATCGTAAAAATCATTCGCCGTAGCAAAATGAATCTTCGCCGCGCCCACCTGCACTTCTTTAATTACCCCTGCATGAAGCAGATCGTTCATGCCAGGCACAATGTACGTCTTTACACGATCATTATTGCGGACAAACATCGAATGGGTTTTGATCTTCGGCACACGATCGTAGCCAACATAAATGCCAGAGAATTCCTTCACGCGGCGATAATCACAGCCCACGTTGTACTCAATATAATGGTGGAGCGAAAATGTGCTATTGAAATCCAAGCCAATGCTCACGATAGTCCCATTAATTTTATGGAACAACGCAAACGCCGAGTTCGGTCCGTAGGCTTCCACATCTTCCGTCTTGGAAAATTCTTCCGCGCGAGCGCCCCAAACAGAGAAACTGTAGATCGGATGTGGAGTCCGCAACGCGTCAGGCCTGAGGCGCGCAAGCTCCGTGATCATGCCCATCTTCGAAGGCGTCTCCTGCACATCCCAATAATGCGTCTCCGTCCACGATTGGAAATTGAACGCAGGGAACATCACCGTGCCATCCTTCCCGACCAACTCGCGCATCACATCGATCACTGTATCCGCACCGCCCTCCACCCCGCCCAGCGACTTATACGAAGTATGCACAATGATCGTCTCACCTTTTTTCAGGTTGAGTTGTCCAAAGCCATCCAGCAATTCTTTTTTATTTAGCATAGTTCCTCCAAGTGACAGTCACCTTAAAGGTGACTGTCACTTTGTTAAATTTCGATAGACATTCATCAACGCTTCGGCATTCTTTTTCCAATCCGCACGCATCTCTGCGGACCTTCGGCTTGCTCTGCCGATCTCAGGCAGTTTCTCACGCTGATTCATCGCCGCCAGAATCTTCTCCGCAAGGTGATCCGCATCCCCATCACGGAACAGCCAGCCGTTCTCATTCTCGAATACCCATTCCTTGTTGGCAGGAATATCCGAAACCAGACAAGGCAGTCCACAAGCCAACGCCTCCATCAACGAGACAGATGAACCATCCACATGCGAAGGCGAAATATACAGATCCGCCATATGATACCAGTGCGGAAGCTCGATCTGCGAGATATGCCCACCAAAGGTGACGTACTCTTCCACCCCGCCGCTCTGCAAAATTCTTCGGATATTCGCTCCCTGCGAACCGCCACCTAAAAAGATAAGACGCACATCATCACGCTGCTGCGCTACTTTCACAAACGCACGCGCCAGCACATCCACACCATAGCGAGTTTCCCATGAACGATTGCAAAACAACACAAAGCCTTCGTTATTTCTTTTTTCTTCTTTCTTCGCAAAATGCTCCAAGTCTACACCCCACGGGAAGACAACCGTATTCTCAGGGTTCATCCCATAGGTGACGGCCTTATCACGAGTCACATTTGCATCGCTTGTAAAAAACGTGGAACGCTTCAATGTATAACGTGTCGCGAATTCCCACCATTTGTTTTTATGTACATCATCCATCAGATCGAATCCCCAAGACATAGTGAGGATGGGACGAAATCCGCTCAGCACTGCAATGAACGCACAGGTTTGGATTGGGCCAGCGTGAATGAGATCGGGTCTAATGTCTTTTACCAAACGTCGAAAGTCGAAGGTCAAAGCAGGGAGGTCACGCCATTGAAATGGTTTTCTGCCGCCCTTCCAAATCACCTGATGCACATGTTCTGGCATCGTGCGGCTCTCCACCTGCCGCTGATTGCCTTCAAGTTGCACAAAGAACACTTCATGCCCGCCATCCGAAATGGCTTTGAGAAAACGATAATCGTGTGTGGAATAACCGAGAGAGAAATAGATGAGTTTCATGATTTTCAAAAGTAATTGGAGATTTGCAAATGGTAATTACCAATCTCCAATTACTATTTACAAATTACTAACCTAAATCCGTCCAGCGCAATTCTTTGCCGAGGGGCATATCGGCCAACGCCTTCGTGCCGATCACATTTTGAATTTGATCCGGCTTGATCGCGCCAATTGTGGCGGGGCGTAGCACATCGATCATGTCACGGGTAAACGTCTCGCCTGCTTTGATCTCACGCGCTGCCCGCAGACAGCGCCGCTGCACGATCTGTGTCTCCTGCTCGTTGTCGGCGATAAATTTATCCGAGCTGCCCAATGAGCGTTCGAGCAGACGAGTCTCTTCGACCATCTTCGCCCAATTCTCAGGATTCATCGCAAACTTGTGGTCGGGACCTTCGCGGTCGTTGCTATCCGTAAAGTGACGTTCGATCACGCGCGCGCCCAAGGTCACTGCCCCGAGGACGGGAGCAACCGAATGGGTATGGTCAGACAATCCCAAAATCACATCGGGGAACATTGTCCCAAATGTTTTGAGAACATTCAAATGTAAATGATCGTAGTTATTTGGGTTGGCCGTGTAATTGGTATTGCACTGCATCAGCACCAGTTGCTTGTTGATCTTCAAAATGGCATGAACCGCTTTTTGCACTTCGCCAATATTGGAAGCCCCCGTGGCAATGAAGAACGGTTTGCCTTTGCCAGCCATACGTTCGAGAGCTTCGATCCAGTCAATTTCACCGGAACCCGCTTTATAGACCTCTACATACTGGTCAAGAAAATCAATGGCTTCAAAATCGTACGGCGAGGAGAAATAATCAATGCCAACTTCTTTGCATTCTTCAACAAGGGTCATCGACCAGTCAAACGGAATGGATGCGCCTTTATAGACCTCGAACACCGATTTCTTCCAGCTTGCCTGATGTGAAACCTGCCCGCCATCCATGGCTTTGAAGCCATAATCTGAGACGATCTTCGGGGCATCAAAATTTTGGAACTTGGCTGCATCCGCGCCTGCTTCTTTGGCGAGGCGGATGAGCTTCTTGGCGCGTTCCATGTCGCCATCATGGTTGGCGGCAATGTCAGCGATGAAATAAGTGGGATGATTTAAGCCGATCGTACGATTTCCAAACTTGATTTCCATTGTTCCTCCGAATGTGTGGGAAAAGATGGGTTAATTCTGTGGGTAATGAAGCGTATCCTGTGGATAAGTAGGGGTAAGCTGTGGATAGTGAAACGTATCCTGTGGATAACTTGAGTCAAAACAGACAGTTTTCCCCAGAAAAGGCACAAATATTGTGGAAAAATACCTGTTTTCGTTCATAAACTGTGGATAGAGGAGCGTATTCTGTGGATAACTTTTAGGCTTTGGTGGTGAATCTAGGGCTAATTTTGTTGATAACTACGGATTTTCTGTGGGTAACCTTGCTGATATTGGGCGTAAAACTCGTTCAAACCTGTGGAAAAGTCCGGTAAAACCTCGCCCAAGTCTGTGGATAACTTGTGGGTAGAAAGCCATAAATTGTGGGAACGGCGGGCAACCAGACCAGAAGAAAGGATGGACTTCGGCGAGATTTCATTTTCATGCAGACTGAACTTGCGAGCGATCTCCACACCAAACTGATACTTGCTCATGGCTTGCGGCCCCACAAGGTGATACAAACCGCTCAAACCGCGCTGGAGCATTTTCACCAAAGTACGGGCAGTATCATTCACCAACATGGGGCAAAAGACCACATCCGTAAAACCGCTCATACTTTTGCTATTGGTCAGGTTATGGTGGAAAAATTCCGCAAGGCTGCGCCTGCCGCCCAAACTCCACCCATAAAAATTGACTCGCGCAACAATGGCGCCTGGGTCTTCTGTCAGCACAGCCCACTCCCCATCAAACTTTGTTTTGGCATAAATGTTCTGCGGGTTGGGTTGATCCTCTTCGGAGTAAAAGCCATCCTTTTCACCGTCGAAAACAGCATCGGTTGAAATGTGGACGAAGGGAATATTCCGCGCTTTGCAGGACCGCGCGAGGTGGCGGGGCAAATCCGTGTTCAGGCGTTTGGCAATGTCTGGGTTGTCCTCACAGGCTTCGAGGTCGGCAAGAGCCGCGCAGTTGACCAGCCATTCGGGCTGCGCCAAATCCAAAATAGATTCCACTGCGTCAGCGTCGAGCAAATCCTGTTTCAAAACTTTGAACGGCGCATTGGATAGTTTGCCGCGATCCACGCCAATGATCTCGTGCGCCCCCATCATCTCCTGTGCAAAGTTGATGCCAAGCAAACCACTGACGCCAGTTAAAAGAAGTCTCATGTTTCAAGTTCCAAGTTCCAGGTTTTCAGGCTGCCAAACACATGACACTTGGTGCCTGACACATGGAACTATCCTTCGAGTTTGCCTTGTGCAAAAAGTTCTTCGAACGGCGCGATATATCTTTTGATGCCTTCAACATCGAGCCATTCCGAATTGTTGTCGCTGGAATAGTATGTGCCTTCCTTGAGTTCCTTGCCTTTGTCCTTCCACGAATATCCAAACCATGTGGCTTCGGCGGGCTGCACAACATACATCTTTTCAAGCTCAATGGTATGGCGCGCTTCATCTTCAGAGATGAGCATCTCGTGCAGTTTCTCGCCAGGGCGAATGCCGATGATGTCGATCTGCGCATTCGGGGCGATGGCTTTGGCAAGGTCAACAACTTTTGTGCTGGGAATCTTGGGGATGAAAACTTCGCCGCCTTCCATTTGTTCAATGCAAGTGATGACGAAGCGCACGCCCTGATCGAGCGAAAGCCAGAAGCGGGTCATGCGGTCATCGGTGACGGTGATCTTTCCGCCTGCGCGCTGCTTGAGGAATAGCGGGACGATGGAGCCGCGCGAACCAACGACGTTCCCGTATCGGACGCACGAAAATCTGGTTGCCGAGCCCCCGGCATAGGCATTACTCTGAATCGTTAATTTCTCGGCTGCAAGTTTTGTGGCTCCATACAAATTCGCGGGACTGACAGCTTTATCGGTGCTGACCATCAACACTTTTTTCACACCAGCGTCCAGCGCGGCTTCGACCACATTTGCCGTACCCATGATGTTGGTCTTGATCGCTTCCATTGGATTGTATTCACAAGCAGGGACCTGCTTGAGTGCCGCCGCATGGACGACAATATCCACGCCATGCAAGGCGCGCTCAAGGCGTTCGCGGTCACGAATATCGCCGATGAAATAGCGCAGATTTTCCTGGTTGTACCCGCCGACCTGCATTTCATGCTGTTTCAATTCATCGCGGCTGAAGACAATGACCTTCTTCGGCTGTTTTTCTTCGAGCAAAATTTTGATGAACTTCTTGCCGAACGAGCCTGTTCCGCCAGTGACTAATACAACCTGATCTTTCCAATTCATGATAAGTTCTCCTATTTCAGGGCTTCAAACAAGCCAGTATCTTTTGAGATAAATATTTTTCCGTTCTGCCTTATTTCTTTTTCCAATTCAGCTTTGACTTTCGCAAGTTCTTCTTCCGAAATTTCCGATGCCCGAATGGAGGAACGAAGATAGGCGATCATTGGCTCCACTTCGGTCACAAGCAGGCTGTCTTCGTAACGCGAAACAGTGACATTGGCAAAAAACGGCGCAAGCTGCTCCGCGCCATTCTCGAGAGTGAACGGCTCCGAAAACGGGGAAAATTTTCCGTCTTTCCCAACACGCCCCAACCAGTTTTTAATTTCTTTTTGGTGAGTCTCACCCACCGTAGCTGCGATCAAATGGCCGCCTTTTTTCAACACTCTTTGTATTTCAGCCAGCGCTTTTGGACGATCTGGCACATGATAGAGCATGTGGTTAGCGATGACAATATCAAAAGTCTCATCTGCATACGGGATGGATTGGGCGTCGATCTGTTCAAACTTGAAATTTCTACCTGTGACAACCAGGTTACGCCATGCCGCATCCAACATTCCATCAGACAAGTCACTCAGGGTAATGGTCCACGTAGCAGGAATTTTATCGGCAATATCTACCCATAAAGCTCCAGAGCCTGTACCCAACTCCAACACGTTTGCTTCTTTTGGTAATTGATCAAGTGTATCAAATACCCAATTGAACCAGCCATACGAATTCGTGCTGAAACGGCGATGGATTTCAATACGGGCATCAAGATTGCCCGAATTCTTATATTGTTCAGTGATCAAATATTTCTGGTTGGTGAATTTTGACATCGTCTTTGATGACGTACTACGGTTTGCGAATTACGATGAGCGGATACTGTCCGTTCTCGCCAAAGAACTTCGGGTATTTCTCTTCCATTTTATAAAGCCATTTCAGGATGGCTTTGCCGTTGAATTTCTCGTGGATCAATGTCCGCATGGTGAGCGTGCTGGCTGAACGCCAGGCAATGATCTCAAACGGAATTTCCGTTCCGATCTCACGGCGCAGCCAGTTGGCATTCGTCTTTTTGACGAAGGTGGCTTTCTTATCGTGAGGCTGAGCGCGCATAGGTTTTCCACGCAGCAATCGGCGCGCACGATGCGAAAAGATGATCAACTTATCCAGCCAGCCAACCAAGGCGGGACTCGTCCACCCGTTGACGATAGCCGCTTTTTTTCCAACACCTAGCACACGAAATAATTCCAAATAAGCGCGCTTGTGCTCATTAGATGGCAGATGATGAATGGTGTGCATGGAAACAATCCCATCGAAGGCATCCTTCTTAAAGGGCAGGTTGGCAATATCGCCCACCACAAAAAGGCCGTGGTCGCCGATGCGCTTGCGGGCTTCACGCAAAGCTTGAATGGAAATGTCAAAGCAGACGCGCTTTTCATATCCCTGTGAATAGGTGAGGTACTCGTCATATTGCACGGGACCAGAACCTGCATCCAAAAGAAAACGTCCGTTCGGCACAAGTCCACGGTTGACACGCATACGTGTGTCATGAACGTACTCTTTCACCACAGGGCGCAAGTCGTCGTAGCGGGCGTTCTGGTACAGCCCGCCCTCTTCCTGCTGCCAGCCGATGTCATCATAAAATTCGCGTACTTTTTGTTTGGTGTCGTTTGTCATTTGTATCGTCTCAATATTATTTCTTTCTTCTTTCGTCTTTCATTTTGCAAGAAAGAGGAAAGAAAAAAGAAGATTAGTTTTTCCACGTAAAAGGTTCGCCCACAAGAAACTCAAACGTATCTTTGAATTGCGCCATACCTTCATCGCTCAGAATTTTTTCGAGAGGCCAAACCTCGAGATCGTCCCAAAAATTCATCAAACGCCACGGGAAGGGACGCGGGTATTCAAAGAAAAAGCGGTAGGCATAATTCCAGGCGAATTCGATCTGCTTTTCGCTCATTTGATGGGCAGGAATATCACCCAAAACTTTTTCAAGAGTATCGAAGTATTCATCCCATGTATTCGGGTCAATCGTAATGCCACGCCCGCGATAATGGGTTTGTCCGCAGGAAATGACAGGACGCCCATTCATCGCAGTTTCGAGTCCAACCGTAGTGGTGTATGCAAGACCGACATCGGCAATTTCGATCAAATCATAGGTGTTGATCTTGTCCAATGCGCCGATGACATGGATATGGTCAGGGAGTTCGGGCAACGCCTCGCGGACAACTGTTCCCATCGACTTGGCTTGCGGAACCAGTTTCTCGCCAGGATGTACACGGATGACCATTTGCACATCTGTCCGCTTGGCAAAATATTGAACAGTCTTTGTGATCCACTCAGTCATTGAGGAGGCGAAGATATCGCGACCTAGAGTGAGGCTATCGCCAAGAACATTTGCAGCCAGCATCACCACAGGGCGGTCATCGAGATTTAGAAGTTTGCGAGTCTCCTGCGCGCCTTGCGAAGAGACATATTGCCAGAGTCGTTTGGATTTTCCCCACACACGAGCGCCGCGGCGGGCATTTTCCAAATCCGCCACGCGCTCGAACATAGCATCCGTCACGGGCAATCCGCAGCGTGCATCCACGAGATAATCCGTCTCTTGCTGCATGATGGATGAATTTTGAGCAAGCCAAATCTGTTCGCGTTGGTCGTTAAATTCATAAGTCACGGCGTCAATGCCCAGATAACGCGCCACGCGAAAGACAATTCCCATTTCGAGAATCAAACCATTCGGGATTAAAACCACATCGGGCTTATTCGTTTGCATCCATTTGATCGCAGCTTTGGCTGCGAAGGTATTGCGTTCAATCCGCAGTTCGTAGAGTGCGCGATCACCCGCATCGTTCATATCCACTTCTTCGCGCATCAACGTATATTGCACATCCCAAAGAGAAACCTCTTTGATCTCGGATTCAATTTGTTCTGGCAGTCCTTTTTGAGCCACCGCATGAAGGGTGTTATGAGCCGTGAACGATGAAGATTGCATGTCCAGCATTGAAACATGCTTAACCAACGGTGACAGTATCGAAAGTGCATCATGTGTATGAAGAATACGCTGACGCTGGGTGAATTTATCTTTTTGCTTGTGCCACTCTGAGTAAGGCAAAGTCAACAAGGTCACATCATGACCCATGCCCGCAAGCACCAAACCAAGATATGCGGATTGCTCGATCCAATAATGGAGTGTGGCAAAGAATAGAACTTTTTTTTGCCCGCTTCGACTGCGCTCAGCGCGAAGGGCAAACGGCTTCACAACTTCAATTGCCGCAGGCAACGACTTCTGCAAACGATCCAAACTGAAATGATCTTTGCGCGGACGATTCTTCGAGCGAAGCATCCAGTCAATTTCAGCGGTGAAGGGCAGGTCGCCCAAGAGTTCTCGGAGGGGGTTTGTTTTTGCCATGTTGATAATTAGTAATTGGTAACTGGTAATTCTATTTACCAATTACTAATTACATGCTATCCAATCTTTTCAATTTTCCAATTCAATCTCGGGCGCACGGGGCCAACACGCGGCTCGGGCCAATGTGTGCCAGGCGCGCCGGTAATATCCACGTTGAAAGCAATCGCGTTTTCGTCCATAAAATAGCGGCGCACGCCAAACGAACTTGCATTCACGCCAATGGTGTAGCGGCCTTCGTTGAAAATATCCGCGGGAATTTCTGCACGGCTGATGTAGTGACCGGAACTGCGCGAATCAAATTTCTCAAAAAGATTCGGCGCGTCGGTATCGAACGATGTGAGCACATATTCGCCGCGCATGGTGCTGAGATACATGCCGACGCGCAAGCCTGTGACGGGTGCATCCAGTTGATATTCAAACTCGACTGTGACTGGTTCCGCCGAGCGGACAGTATCCACAGCCTTGCCGCTTCGATTCATAATCTTCAAGCTGATCGGTCTAAATGGAGCACTCGCCGCTGGAACATCTGCCGCCTCCCAAACCCGCTCGCCTGCCTGCGCCTGACCCGATGACAGGTAATAGTCAACCGCTTCCTGTGTAGGTCCGCGCATGATGAGTTGGCCTTTGTTCAACACAATCGCTTCCTGCGTGAGCCGCAGAATTGCAGACATGTTATGGCTGACGAACAGAACCGTACGTCCCTGCTGTGCCACGTCCCCCATTTTGCCGAGACATTTCTTCTGGAACTCCGCATCGCCCACCGCGAGAACTTCATCCACAACGAGGATCTCAGGTTCAAGATGCGCGGCAACGGCAAACGCAAGGCGCAGATACATGCCTGACGAATAACGTTTGACGGGTGTATCAATATATTGAGTAACTTCGGAGAAATCCACGATCTCATCAAATTTGGATTCGATCTCGGAGCGTTTCATTCCAAGGATGGCACCGTTCATATAAATATTTTCACGGCCTGTCAGTTCGGGGTGAAAGCCTGTACCCACTTCGAGCAGCGAACCGACTCGTCCACGCACTGAGACAGTACCAACTGTTGGTTCGGTTACGCGGGAGAGTATTTTGAGCAAGGTGCTTTTGCCAGCGCCATTGCGCCCCACAATGCCGAGGACTTTGCCTTCTTCGAGGTCGAAGGAAACATCCTTCAACGCCCAAACGAAATTCTGGTTCTGCCTGCGATCAGACTTGCCGATCATGGCCTTTGCCAGGCGAATAGGCGCTGCAACCGTATCCACGATTACGTCACGGAGCATGTTGTAACGGAACTTGGATTCCGCCGCGCCGATCTTATATTGCTTGCCTATGTTTTTTACTGAAATTGCTGTGGTCATTAAATCGTATCCGCAAAGGTCTTTTCCATGCTACGGAAGTAGAAAAGGCCTGAGACAAAAATCAATATCGAAATACCCGTTGAAACCCAGAGCGTGATATCAGGGCCATTGCCCGTGCCGAGCAGCGCCCAACGGAAGCCATTGACCACTCCTGCCATTGGGTTGAGGGAATACAGGATCTGCCATTTTTCAGATATCACAGAGGCAGAATATGCCACAGGTGTGGCAAACAGCCAAAACTGAGTCAGAAACGGGAGAGCTTGGTTCACATCCCGATACTGGACGTTAATCGCCGAAAGCCAGAGCGCCACACCAAGCGCAGTCACAATCGCAAGCAAAAGGAAGAGTGGAAGCGTCCACAATAAATTCCAGGCTGGCGTCACCTGATAATAGAACATCAAGGCCACGAGAATGACGAAGGCGATGGCAAAATCAACGAGGCCTGAAAAAACAGCAGACATGGGAAGGATAAGGCGCGGGAAATAGATCTTCGTCACCATGTTGTTGTGCGCCACGAGTGAGCGGCTACCCTGATTGAGCGCGACGACAAACAGACCCCACGGAAGCAAAGCCGTGAAGGAAAATACGGGATAGGGAACGCCTTCTGTCGGCAGCTTTGCAACTTTATCGAACAGGAAGGTGAAGACCAGCATGGTCATGACTGGCTGAATGACGGCCCATGCCATACCCAAAAGGGTTTGCTTGTATTTCACTTTTACATCGCGCCAGACCATGAAGAAGATCAATTCGCGGTAGACCCACAGGTCGCGCAGGTTTAACGCGGCAAGACCTGAGGACGGCTTGATGTAAATGGTGGTGGGTTCGTGGGTGGAAATTTTGGAAGTTTGTGTCATTTTTTACTCTGTCAAAAGTCGAAGGTCAAAGGTCTTTCTAATTTAGACCTTTGGCTTTTGACGTTTGACTTATTTTATTTTGTCTCGATTGGCTTTGAACCATTCAATTGTGCGCTTCATGCCCTCTTCAAAAGAGACTTGTGCGCTCCAGCCAAAGAGTTCCTTCGCGCGGGAGACGTCGAGTCCACGGCGGGGTTGGCCGTTGGGTTTGTCGGTCTGCCAGGCGAGTTTACCTTCAAAGCCTGTTAACTTCACGATCATTTCGCTCAGGTCTTTAATGGAGATTTCATAACCGGAACCGATGTTGACGGGCAGGTCGCCATTGTAGTTTTCAGCAGCGGCCACTATGCCATCAGCGGCATCTTCCACATACAGGAATTCGCGGGTGGGAGAACCGTCGCCCCATACTTGGAGTTCCTTGTCGCCACGCTCGCCTGCTTCCACAGCCTTGCGGACGAGAGCCGGGATGACATGCGAAGTTGCCAAGTTGAAGTTATCACGCGGGCCGTATAAATTCACAGGCAAAAGGAAAATGGAGTTGAAGCCATATTGAGCACGATATGCCTGCGACTGCACCAACATCATCTTCTTGGCGAGGCCGTAGGGAGCGTTTGTTTCTTCGGGGTAGCCGATCCACAAATCATCTTCCTTGAACGGGACAGGCGTGAACTTGGGGTATGCACACACTGTACCAATGGCAACGAATTTACCGATGCCATTCTTGTATCCCTGATGGATCATTTCAACGCCCATCATCAGATTGTCGTAGAAAAAGTCGGCGGGGTGCTCACGGTTCGCACCGATACCACCCACGTTGGCAGCAAGGTGGATGACGACCACGTTCTTCGGGTCAACACCTTTTAGGTTGTCTGCGTACAAACGCTTGATGTCGTTCGGGTCAACGAGATTGTAATTCTCGATGCGTGGGATGAAGATATCCGCTGCGCCACGTTCTTTTAACTTTGCAGTGACGAACGAGCCGAGAAAGCCGCCACCACCGGTTACGATCACTTTTTTGTTTTGCCAGAAGGTTGCCATTATGAGATTCTCCTTGTTTCTGAGGTAGTACATAAGGAAACAAGTACACAGAAATTCCTGCCTACGTGTTTACTTGTCCACCTGTTTACATTCTATTGCACAATAAACTGAGCATTTCGATAGCGGTCTTCGGTTGGATTGCGGATCAGGCCGGATTTCAATGCGAATAATACTTCACGCACGCCATCGTCCACAGTCAGGGTGGTATCGAAGCCGAGGACGCGCTTGATCTTCTCGAACGACACGGTAATATCGCGCATATCGCCACCAAAAGTCAAGTTCTTATATTCCACAACTGTTTCGGGCATACGTTTAAGAATAAAGTTCACGATCTCGTTCTTGGAGTAATTTCCGTTCTCGGTTCCCAGATTGAAGACCTGCCCACGGATATTGCTCTGCTCGGCCTCCAAACCCATGATCACACCGCGCACCACGTCACGAATGTGGACGAAGGAGCGCGAATAACCGCGCTGATAAATAATGAGTTCGCGTTTAGTGAAGGCTTCCAGCACAAATTGATTGACGATCAAGTCAAAGCGTGTGCGCGGAGAAATTCCATACAACGTGGCAAAGCGAAAAAGCAGCGGCGCACAAACCGCATCTTTTTGCGAGAGCAAATATTCTTCACTTGCAATCTTTGTCTCGGCATATAAAGATTGTGGATTTAATGGGGATTCTTCGGTGACAGGCTTGCCATCTTCGGATAAGCCATAGTTGCTATATGTGGATGCGAAGACGAATCGTTCCACGCCCAAATCTGCTGCCTGCTCAAAGACCATTTTTGTGGCCTCGAAATTGTACTTCCAAGCCACCTGTTTTCCCACTGCCTGACAAGCCGGGAAACCAACAATTCCAGCAAGATGAACCACTGCATCTGGCTTTTGCCACTCGCGTTTAATCGCATCTCGAATAGAGCGAGGCTCAGTCACATCCGATTTGATGAAGTGGAAGTTGGGATGACTCAGAAACGGGACAATGCCCTCGCCGCCGAACAGCAAACTGTCCAGGACTGTGACTCTGTAATTGGCGCGCAACAGTTCCGAGGTTAAGAGAGAACCGATATATCCCGCGCCGCCCGTAATCAACACATGGCGATTCGTCATTCCAGACCATCCAATCTAATCTTGTATCCATCCAAAATTAAAGCAGGTGCAGTTTTATCCGTCACCACGGAAATGCCTTGTTCAAGACAGGTGAGTTTGCAAATGTCGGCCACATCACCAGAGCCAACGATGCGCACACGGTCAAAACCGGCATGACGGATCTTTGTAACGTGATCCTTCACACGCTGGCGGGTACGGCGGTACACAGAAAAAGATTGCTCGACATAATTGACAGCGAGGCGGGCGCGCAGGGCAATGCCTTCGGGGGTGATGATGTAACGCAGCTTCTTGCGCTCGGCACGCGAGACCTTGACCGCACCCTTTGCAATGAGCCGCTTTAAATGCCAATTGACCGTTCCAACCGCCACACCCAATTGCGTGGCAAGAGTAGACTGGTTTACGTCAGGGTCGCTCTCGATCTGTTCGAGCAGGGAAAGTTCGCGGAGTTCGTCGTTTGTTGATTCAACACTCATGATTTATAATTCCAAAATTCAGTCACTGAATTATAACGCAGTTTTTCGGTAACACCAAAGGACACTCAGGTAAAATCATCCCGCCATGAAAATAAACCCACCTTTTGATGAAGCAGGTGTTGAATATCAACGCACCCACATGACACACTGGAATCAGGTTGCTCAAAAGCGCGACCACTGGCGCGGATGGGGACGTTGGTATCACCGCCGATTGAATAACATCTACAAATTTCTCGTCAACCCAGGCCAGCGCATCCTCGAGATCGGCTGCGGCATGGGCAGTTTAATCTCGCAATTAAAACCATCCCACGGCGTCGGCGTGGATTTCTCCCCTGAAATGATCGAACGCGCCAAACAGCGCCATCCCGAGATCGAATATCACCAACTGGACGCCCACGACCTCTCCAGCATCGAAGGCACCTTCGATGTCATTATTTTTTCAGACACCGTCAACGATCTGTGGGATGTGCAATGCGCACTCGAACAGGTTAAAAAATTCTGCACCCCACAGACCCGCCTCATCCTGAATTTTTACAGCCACCTTTGGCAATTGCCGCTCACCATTGCCCAAAGCCTCAACCTCGCCGCACCCATGCTCCACCAAAACTGGCTCACCCCCGAAGACATCAACAACATGCTGCGCCTCGCAGGCTTTGAAAGCATCCGTTCCTCCAATGAAGTCCTCTGGCCCCTGCCCCTCGGCGGATTTGCCGATCGCTATCTCGTCAAACTCTGGCCCTTCCGCGAATTCGCATTAGCCAATTTCATGGTCGCCCGCCCCGCCCCACAGCCCGTTAAAGAACCGAGCGTATCTGTTGTTGTTGCGGCGCGCAATGAAGCGGGGAATATCAAATCCATTTTTGAGCGTCTGCCTAAGATGGGATCAAAGACCGAGCTGGTCTTCGTCGAAGGACACTCCCGCGACAACACCTACGAATCCATCGAACAGGAAATGACGCTTCATCCTTCGACCCCCAGCCTGCTCTTTCGTCAACCGGGCATTGGCAAAGCTGACGCAATCCGCCTCGGCTTCGAGAAAGCCAGCGGCGACATCCTCATGATCCTCGATGCAGATCTCACCGTCCCGCCCGAAGACCTGCCGCGCTTCTACGAGGCCATCCGCACCGGCAAAGGAGAATTCATCAACGGCGTTCGTCTCGTCTACCCGATGGAAAAGGAAGCCATGCGCACCCTGAACTTCATCGGAAACAAATTATTCAGCATGGCATTTTCATGGATGCTCGGCCAACCCATCAAAGACACCCTCTGCGGCACGAAAGTAATGTGGAAAAAAGAGTACGAGGAGATCGCCGCCAACCGCTCCTACTTTGGCGACTTCGACCCCTTTGGTGATTTCGATCTGATCTTCGGCGCGGCCAAACTCAACCGCAAGATCATCGATCTCCCCATCCGCTACCGTGAACGCACCTACGGCAGCACCAACATCTCCCGCTGGAAGCACGGCCTGCTGCTGCTCAGGATGGTCGCCTTCGCTGCGAGAAGAATAAAGTTTGTATAGCCTCTATCGAACCCGCTCATAAATTTGAATATCCGGGTTGACCGCCGCAACCCCCACTTGCGGCAAATATACTGGTAGGCGGTAGGTAAAATCTTTAACAAGGTGGAAACTACTCACCTCCCCTGCCAACAAACGTTTAAAAAAGTTACATTCCACCGGGTTGGCGTCACACTCGGATGAACTTGCAAAGCGGTCATAGGTGTAGCTGTCGATCACAAAGTAATCCGTATCGCGAAGTAGCAGGCCCTGTTCCCCAAGGTTGTATTCAAAACGTCCGCCTGTCGGTACAACATCATCCTTGTATTTCAAAAAATAGATGGGGTAATTATGTGCTCGCAAAAATCGTTTTTTATCAACAATGGGCGGATACAACGTATATTCAATGCTCTTCCCATACCCGCGGATCGCGGATATATACTCACTGGCAGGGATGCGGGCATCATGCGTGAACAGAAGTGCAATGCTGACCAGCCGTAAAAGTGAATAACCAATCCCCAGAGTAAATAACGCCATTCCAGCAGGCTGCACGAAATACCAACTTCTGCTCTTTGAAAAATTGATGATCTCATCCACAAACAACGCCGCAAGGATGGCGAGCAACGGAACAAATGGAATGAAATGACGGGAAATGTAATTTATGGAAATCAAAAAAGGCAGATCAAAAATAATAAGATTCATGATCAGGATTAAAATTCCAGTCAACCGTCTGGAATCCAACAACTCTTTACCTGCCCAATGCAGCAAAAGGCGAAAAACAAACCAAACAACCCCGATCAAGAATAGATAGTAGGCAAATGTCCCCACCGCCGCTTCAAACACTGTCCACTGACCATATAATCCAATGGAAGTTCCAGAGTTATAGCCGTATTGAGAAAAACGCAGTGCAGCCGGAATCGCCTTACTCAGATAATCCATCGGCGCAAGGAACAACCTGGGGACACCAACAGCATAACCACTAATGACAAGCAATGCGCCTGCCACGAGAATCCCCAAAGAACGAAGCCAATCTGTCTTAACAATTGCCCAGTTCATAAAAACAAATACACTCACTGGGAGGAGCGCCATACTGACGCCGGTATATTTACTGGCAGCAGCCATGCCCGCTGTAAGAAAAGAAGCAAACAGCCAGGCCTGCTGGTTTGTATATTGAAAGCGCATCACAAAATACAAACACAACGCGGTAAAAAATTGTAAGTACAGATCGTTATGGGCAAAACGTCCATTTGCGGCAGCCACACCACTGACAACATACAACACTCCCGCCAGTGTGGATACGCCTTTATTTGCCCCGATCATACGGGCAATCAAATAGATCAACACGCCAACCAATGCCCCCAGAAAACAGGAAAAAGAGCGCGCGGCTACTATAAAAGCAAAGCTAGAACGTCCGCTTGCATACACCAATGAGCCAATGGCATACATGACGTATTTTGGAAGAGACGGGTAATTGAAGTCCGGTTCGGTGACATCGAAGACCATTTCGCCGCGCAAGGCACTATCCACGCGCCAGATCAATTCATCGGGGTTCCATAATGCAGGCGCGCCCCAACTCACCCCCGGCATGGAAACCACAAGAAAAAGCAGGAATACAAAAAAAGGTATCAGCCTTTCATTTTTTTGGATAAAGCCGGCTACTCTTTGTTTCAATGGAATTTCTCCACCAGTACACCTCAGGGTAACTGACAATCTACCGGGGTTTCTCTAGGAATAAGCAATTGCACACCAACTGAATTTAAATTCAAATTTGACATGCGTGTTGTCTTATAATAACAAAGAATCGGTTCAGCAACCCAGGTAACCCAGGCGTTATTCTCTTCCCCAAATTCAAATGAGCTATTCTTAATAGAAGTGTACAACTTCTCACTGACAATCAGAGAAAATCTACCGGCAGCCAGGTCCTCATAGAATTGATGGAAATATTCAACATCCGCACTTAACGCCTGATTCATCAGAACCTTCTTTTCATACTCAGGGACAAGAGGAAGATCGGAAATATACCCAAAGGTCAACAACTGGCGTTGGTCTAAAAATAATACATCACCATCTTCTCTAGCAATCGATACTGCGTCTTGTATTTCTGCCAAGGCACTGTTCACTTTTTCATCAGATGGCAGAATATCGAGGGATTTTTCACTTGGAGCATCGACCAAGATAGCGAGTGCAGCAGCTTTTTCGCCATACCCGAGAGAGCGCATTTGACGCAGAGGGCCAATTGCAGGAATAACCAAGACCGCGATGATGACAACCTTCATCCATACAGAAATCTGATCGGGGTTTAGTATGGCTTCTCTGCCCCCGTTATACCAAGCAACAATCCCTGCAAATGCCAGCCCAATCAGGAACATATCTAAATTATGCAGATCACCACCGCCGCCGATCTTGGTACTTGCTACCAACCCTACAGCAAGGAATGCCAACAGTGAACCGGATAAGGCAAGTTTTTGCCATAAGTTCAAGACCCATTTTTTTGTAATAACCAGCCATAATAAAATGGTAAGCAATGGCATAACTGCTATCAACAGACCAACAAGAATGCCAGTTCCGTATGTGGAATTGGGCAGCAAACGGTACCATAAGAGAGGCTGACGTGTAACTTCACTAGTGATGATTTCAGGGGTATACCCACCACCAGCTATTTGTTCGCCAACATTTTCAACAGTTTCCACACTTATATTATCAAGGCTGATTCCGCTTCTAAATAGTGGAATGAGCTTCGGCAGCAAATAGCCACCAGCCAAACCGGAAATGCCTACAGCGATTGACCTTGTCCATTGAGACCCGGTCAGCTTTCCGTTACGAAGAGAAGCGTCTGCCAGCTCCAGAACTCCAATCCAAATACCAGGAGCAAACATCCATGTATATCGGCTGGCTTGGGCAAAATAGCCAGCAATAATAACCATTGGGATCGATACCCAAAGGCTTCTTCTCCACACCAAAACTGTTAAAGCAGCACATAATACAAGAGGTGCATGAATAGGCCCCTGTTTCAGGAAAAGAAAAATCCAAAGGATGATAAAAAACCAAATACCGCGATTTTCCGGTGAATTGCGATATGCGGCTATGCCCACCAGAAAGTATGGGATGATCATCGTCAATCCGACCCACAATCTTGCCATTTCAATTGTTATCCCTGGAAAAAGAAATGGGAGCCCGCCTACCAACAATCTACCGGGGTCCGATAGCACATAAATATCCTGATTAGATGGGTAAATATACAAGGAACTTCCGAAGAAAGTAGAATAATCCCACAAGCGGTTTCCTTCAGACCAGCCCAGTGAAAATGGATAATCTGTAACGCCTTGTAATGATATGGCGATCATGAAAGCGCTGGCTGTAAAGACAATCGCGCTGAGCGTTTCCTGCCACCCCATTAATACCTGATCTCTGCTTGCGAAAACCGAAAAAATAATTACAGATGCGATCCATATCAAAGTACGAATATATATGCCGTGAAAGACAATTCCCCACATTGAGTAGCGCAAGAACCAAACGGGGAAAGCCAACGCAAGAATTGCCAATACCCAGCGCCAAAAGTTCATTCGATTACGGAACAAAATTAATTTTTCAAAAAAAGCTGAAAAATCACCACGCAACCCAAAAATAAGAACAACGAATAAAGCAAGGCAAAACAATATGAACGCAAAAAATAATACAAGCCATGTAATGGAAAAATCCCCTATCGCGATCCCAGTTCCAGACGCAATGTTAAAAAACTCCACGCATGCGCCAATCAAAAGACCGGCAAACCCCGCAATAATGAACATACCTCTAACCTGCCTTGCAACACCATTCATCTTAACCTCTTGCCATCTACCTTATTTTTTTTCTTTCAAACAACGCAGCATAAGTTCCAAATATTGATCGCACATACGGTCAACAGTATAAAATGTGGAGATATGCCGCCTTGCCGCCGCGCCCATTCTATCTCTAACTTCAGAGGAGCCGAGTAATTGTAATATAGCTTGAGCCAGCGCCCCGGGGTCTTCAACGGGCACGAACAAACCGTGCTCACCTTCTATGAGCGCCTCATCCACACCCTCCACTTTTGTAGCAATACAAGGTAAGCCAGCACTCATAGCCTCCAAAAGCGCAATTGGCAACCCCTCCCATCGTGAAGGCAGCACAAACATATCCGCGCTCGCAAGATACATGGCAATATGATCCGATTTCCCCTGCAGCTTTATAGAATCGGACAAACCAAGTTGTTCAATCTGCGATTGTAAACCTGCCCGCAATGGCCCTTCGCCAAAAATCCATGCCTTGGTATTGGGAAACTTCTTCAACACCTCAGGCATACAAGCGACAAGGAATTCATGCGCCTTTTGATAAACCAGACGTCCGACGGAAATCAACACGAGGTCACCCTCATCCATCTTCGCTTCTTTTCGGACCTCTAACCTGCTTCGATTTTCTATGGGCAGCGGCACAATCCCATTCTGAATCACTTCAATATGTTCTTCACGGACACCTTCACGCAAGGAAATCTCATGGGTTTTTCGGGAAACGGCCACAAGTTTATTCGCAATATTGCTGTTTACCATCCATGAATGAATGAGTTCACGCCAGCGCGGAAACCCCTCGATCACGCCATGATGCGTGGCGATTCGAACAGGGACACGAGCCAGCCACGCAATGGGGAGAGCAACCATATTGCTGTCGTGCGTAAAAGTTTCAATGACATCGATCTTTTCACGACGTAAAAAACTCCAAAGAGAGAGTACGCCTTTTAAAAGAGAAAAAATATTCCCTGCCCCCTTATCATACCCCCGGAACGCATTCAAGTTGGTAATCTTTACCGGCGTAAGGGCCTGCCATTTTTCATGCAAGCCCTCTTTGTCGTATAAAAATATAACGGACACTTTATGCCCATGTTCATGAAACCAACGTGCCTGGTCGAGCAATACCCTTTGCGCGCCCCCTGTCGCCATTTGCGTACCTAGAAGAAGGATGGAAAGTTGAGCGTTTGATTTATTTTCCATAATGATTAATGAGACTCCCCAAGGTCAATTCTAAAGTATTTTGTTTGATAGTTAAGCAGAACGATTACTAGACATTATCCAAGAGCGTACCAACCGCCAGCTTTTAACAAGAGAATTACGAAAATTGTATCCAAGTATCGTTGACAACAATGCAATAACCCCATGTAGATTTGAAATATCTTGTTTAATCGCGCGCAATGCGTTAAGGCGCGCCGCGCGAAAAGATTCATCACTACTTTCGCTCAATAAATTGTAGGCCATTGTACTGAACATCCTTGAAAAAACACGTTTCCGAAATCGCACTGAAAGGTCAGGATCCTCTTTAAATGCTTTTTCTAAATACTTGACCATCCCCTCAGCTGTCTTTATTTTATCTCCAGAAATATTTCCCTCATGAACACGAACTCGAGCCAGACTTTTATTAATAAATCCAAACGAATATTTACGAGCAATGCGTCGCCACATATCCAAATCCGGCCCCATATGCAATGATTCATCAAACATTCCAACTTCATCTAAAACTTTTCTTGGAACTAGGACAGCATCCACAGCCATTAAAGTAGTCCAATACAATATCATCCGAGGATATACCCTACCAGAAAACCAAGAAGTATCCCGATACCCCAAACTGCCCTGCTTATCGAACTTTGTAAAACCTGAATGGACCAAGCCAACCTCCGGATGATCCTGTAGATACTTAACTTGTAATTCAAGCTTAGACGGCTCAAACAAATCGTCCGAATCCAAAAAGGCTATATACTGTCCCTTTGCCACGGCAATCCCACGGTTCCTTGCAGCCGATTCTCCCTGGTTATTTTGGTTAACGTATTTGATCAGGCCCTGTTCTATCAGAGGTTGCAAAACACTGGCAGTATCATCAGTCGAACCATCATCAACAACAATGATCTCAAAATCTCGATATGTTTGAGAGAATACACTGCTTAGCGCCTCTCCTATGAGATCAGCGCGGTTATAAGTTGGAATGATAATAGTAACTTTTGGCATTCTTACTCTATTCTATAAAAAAGCTAGCCACTTTTTTTTTCGATTCTCAATTTCTTTTTTGGTATGCATTTCCTTAACAAAAACAGGTTCTATTGCACATGTCTTCCAATAAAAATAAAGTCTACGCAAGTTACGGTAAATAACCCAAAGCCATACATGAGGATAATATCTTGTATTATGTAGAACAGCGCTTTCAGGCTTTGAAACAGGAACAACAACCAATTTAGATAAGAATTCAGCCAGATTACGGATCGAGTCTCCCTTACTCATCAAATTATCCCTCGCCCAACCAGCCAAACGTCTGTCGACAAAATTATCATCGTCATCAGACACACACACAATCACGAGATCGTCATAGTTCTTAATATGCGGCAAATACTGATGCCACATTGCCTGCAAATCAACTGGAATAGGATAAGGTTCTAGCATGTAAGTTCGTTTCCCAGCAATGGATGCTTCGATCAAACTTGTACTATGAGAAGAAACAACAATATCGCTTGCAAGTATCCATTCACGGACTGTCCCATCCTGAATCACACTTAAACCCGACGGAATTTTGCCCAAGCGTTTACGTATTACTGAAACAAATTCGTCCACTGTAGTGGACGGTCTTGGCCTGATTATTACCTCAACATCTTCAGAAGAATGCATTAATTCTTCAAACCACTTAAGTACCTGGCTTAAGGAAAAATCACAAAACTCCTTCATAGTGTCTACCTGATCAGCTGTCTGCCCATCCCGAATGAATAGATCAAGGCGATTTTTCATGTAAAACGCCCAATTATAATTTTCCGGAAAAAAAATCCATTTTTTCGAAGGATCCAAAGAATACTGTTGAGCCAATTCTTCTCTTGACTTGAAATAAAAGCGATAAGGCGTTTCATAAAGCGTATAGGCCGGCTGACCGTTTAGAAAAATATGTTTATCTGAAACACCATATTTCTTTAAGCTTTTTACATATTGTTCGCTCCAGGCATGATGAATCACATCCTTTATAACAAATTCACCTCTTGGTGTTTTAGCTTTTTCATTCCCAGGATATAAAAGCTGCTCCCAAGTAAGGTTTACATAGTGGACATCACGCCAATACGCCAACAAAGGACTATAATCCTCCTCTACATAGCAGTAGGGAAGGATTACCATTTTCCTTGGCCGGAGCAAATGAACATTTCGTCCAAAACCTACGGGCCACTGCATTACCTCAACAGATAAGCCGTGCTCTTTCTCCAAAAATGCTGCAACAGCGCAAGCTACATCTAATTCACGGGCCGTATGTTCATATAGATAAACAATATCAACTTCACGCACTATGGAGCATCGCTTTCTTCCAAGATGCGTTCAGCAAGCGATGCTCCATCCAGACGGTGGTATTTCAAAGCTTCCTGAGGCGTGCCACATGCAGGCCAACCCTCCACTGCAAAACGGATCAAGCGACGATTGGAAAACATCCGATTTTTGCTTTCAGCCAACAGCTCAAGAATATGATCTGTTAATGCTCCTGAAGGATGATGGTCTTCCAAAACGAATACAAGGTCAAACGGTTTAATAGTATCTTCAAGCCATTTAACATCCACACGGTTGAGCCATGGCAAGTTAAAAACCTTCAAGCCAACGCCACGTTCAGCGAGCAATTCACTTGCAAGTAAAGCCTCATGCAACATGACAGGGCCATAAGCAAACATGACGGCATCTCTGCCTTCAGTAAGAGCTGTGCCCTGTCCAAAAGTGAGTTTGTAATTTTCAGGAAGTTGGATCTTGCGCGGCGAAGGACCAATTATAAAGCGCAAGGCAACATTCTCACTTGCATCATCAACTGCATATTCAACAACCTTGCGGGTTTCCTCGGCATTACAGGGTTGAATGATGGTGCAATTTGGTAAAGCAGAAAACAATGACACGTCCCGCAAAGATTGGTGGGATTTACCCGGCCCCGCTGGAATTAAACCTGCATAATGCAAAGCATAAATGATCTTTGTTTTCTCGCTGGCGTTGTTATAAATCTGCTCATTAGCACGTGAAGCAAGGAAGCTTGCAAATGAATTTACAACAGGCAACAATCCTTTTTGTGCAAGCCCGCCCGCCATGGAAACCATATCTTGTTCTGCAATACCATTTTCGATAAAACGTTCCGGATATATATTCTCAAAATCGCGAACCTTACAATCGGAGGACAAATCAGCATCTAGAACGACGATATCTTTTCGGCGGGCGGCAATATCCACTAAAGCTTGTCCATATGCACGTGCCACATATTCGTCTGTGACCTTAGCTGCGAGTCTTTCTTGCGCAGCCTGGCTTAGTGGTTCCCCAGCAAGCATATCAGCAGGCAATCGTTTTCCCTCAGGAACCACATTTTTCAACTTTAATAAATCCAATCCCATATCTGCCAATAATACATTGACTCTATCAACCATCTCATTGAATCCTATTTCAAAAGATTCATCATCAGGCGCGCCAGAGTGCCAGGGGTAGAGTCCTTTGCCCACCTCAAATGCCTTTGGATGTTCCATAAAGGAAACACCCCTGCCTTTGATGGTATCGGCAATAATAATTTGTGGTTTCCCTTTTATTTTTTTGGCTTCCAATATTGCGTTTTCAATCTGATGATAATCATGACCCTCAACACGCTGAACATGCCAACCAAAAGCTCGATATTTTGCCTCAATATCACCCAAGCTTACAATTTCATCCACAAGTTTGTCAGACTGAACTTTATTATCATCCACGATAACAGTAAGGTTATCAATCTTTTGTTGAACTGTAGATTGCAAAGCCTCGTAATTCTGTCCTTCCTGCCATTCTCCATCCCCTGTCAAAACATAAACTCGTCCGGCATTACCGAAGTATTTTTTTGACCAAGCCATACCACGGCCCTTTGATATTCCCATTCCGAGGGAACCCGAATTTGCTTCGATACCTGGGATATTAAGATCGGGATGTCCATCCAGACCACCGAGACGGCGAAGGCTTAATAACTTTTCCTCAGACAGCGCGCCAAGGGAATACATGGTGGCATATAAGCCAGGCACATCATGTCCTTTTGATGAAAAATAAATATCCCGGTCCGGACTTTTCAAACCGACTTTAAAGACATTCATTTCTTCATAATACAGCCAGGTGACAATATCCATTGCGCTAAAAGAGGAGCCGAGATGTCCGGACCCTGCGCGCTTCACCTCAGCAAGGGTATTTATACGATTCATGTCTGCCATTATGGATAGCATCTTGTACTTATCCATTTGCGCATTCCGTACACGCTTAAATTCTTCAAAGGGGATTATTTTTATAGAAGCCATAAGATTCCTTGTTTTTTTCCATATGAGACAAATCAAATGTCGACATGGATTTATAGTTTTATATCAGGCAATTTAACCTGCCCAGTATTTATCAGTTCTTCAGCCAATCGCAAATCATAAGGGTGATTTACGTCAAAACCTTCATAGCCTTTTGTTAGAAATGGCATCACTGTATTACCAGTAATGTTTTTGTTTTCAAAAATCACCCTGGTCCACGCTATCTCCAAACTTGCATTTTGCACATATACTTCCGGCAGAGCCTGATAAGGTGTACTATGCCAAGGCTGTTCAGTAGTGCTGAACGGCAAAAGAGGCGACATACGATTACCGCGTATCACCCACATCTTCCCAGGATGTTCACTACATTTCTCAACAGCGCGGAGTGAATCTACACCTTTCTGAGAATTAAACTCCTGCCATGCGCGTTGGATCGTTTCAGGAAGACGAAATGGGCTCGTTGGTCTTAAAATACTAAAGCAATCAAATTCCCGTCCCATGGAAAGCAATTCTGTCAGCGCATGCTCAATCCATTCAATATCAGGCGATAAATCACCAGCCATATCTACAGGACGTAAAAAGGGAACTTCCGCACCATATTTCTTTGCAATATCTGCGTAACCTTCTGAATCAGTTGAAACAACTATTGCCGCGAACACTCCACTTAGACGAGCAGCCGCAATTGTATAACCGACCAGCGGATGACCATTAAGTAGTCGGACATTCTTCCCAGTCACTCGCTTAGACCCAGAACGGGCAGGGATAAGAGCAACGACTGTAGGCGAGTTCTTGATCATAAAAGTGAAGGATTAATATTTATATACAGGTCTTTTAACTCTGAATAAATATTCAAAGCCTCTGTACCAGGTTCGCGCGAACCATTTCCAGATTGTTTACGCCCGCCAAATGGCATGTGCGGTTCAGAGCCATGCGTACCAGCATTAACAACAGCCACTCCTGTCTGCACTTTATCGCAAAAACGCATTGCACGGTGGATAGATTTTGTATGAATAGATGCGGTCAAACCGTAAGGTGAATCGTTGGCAAGGGCCAAAGCTTCCTCGAAACCTTTTACGCGGTATAAAATAGAAACAGGGCCAAACAATTCACAGTTTGAAATTTCGTCCTGTGGAACAACACCATCAATCAAAGTTGGCTGCATATAGAAGCCGCCATGATGCTCAGGATCAGTCAATCGACTGCCGCCAATCAATATATTTGCGCCATTATCGCGTGCGCGTTGAACAACGGAAACCATGTTGTTCAATTGAGATTCATTGATAACCGCTCCAAAATCATCTTCATCAGACGCACCAACACGAAGCTTTTTGGTTTTCTCAACCAACAGATCACGAAACTTTTCGTACACCTGATCAAATATGATCACCCGGCTGGTGGAAGCGCAGCGCTGTCCTGCATTGCTAAAGGACGAAAGCAAAACCCATTTAGCCGCATTCTCCAAATCAGCATCATCGCAAACTACAAGCGAATTCTTGCCGCCAAGCTCAAGTGAAATACGGGCAAAGCGAGAGCCTGCCGCGCTTTGTATAAAACGGCCAACTTCAGTTGAACCTGTAAAAGAGATCACACCTACTTCGGGACTCTCCACAAGAGGCGCACCTGCCTCTTCACCAAAGCCTTGTACAATATTCAACACTCCGGAAGGTAACCCAACCTCTTGCGCAATCTTTCCAACGATCCATGCAGTAACAGGTGTATCTTCCGAGGCTTTCAAAATGGCAGTATTCCCACAAATCAATGCCGGAAAAATTTTCCACGCCACATTTGCAATCGGTGTGTTAGCTGCAATTATAAGCCCGGCAATCCCAATTGGTTGACGAACCGTCATCGCATACTTGTTAGGAGTTCCACTTGTGGTAGTGCGCCCATACAGTCGCTGGCCCTCGCTTGCATAAAAAAGTCCACACTGAATTGCAGCGCCTGTTTCACCTAAAGCTTCCTTATAGGATTTTCCAGTCTCAGCAGCAACAATACGCGCAATCACGCTCTGTTGATTCTGCATTTCCACTACAATTTTGTGGAGCAAAAGTCCACGCTGTACAGCGGGAACTTCAGACCAAGCAGGAAAGGCATATCTTGCCGCTTCGATTGCCGCAGCCACATCATCTGAGCGTGAACGAGCAGCACGGGCTAGGAGTTTCCCATTCGAGGGATCCAGTTTATCAAACCACTCACCCCCCTTAGCAGGACGCTCCTCGCCGCCAATCCAGTTGGCTATTTTTTCAGGAATCATGCTAAATCCTCAAACAGGATATCTTGATCTTCAGCAAGCGGACGCTTGAGTACTTTGCCAATAACACTATCCAATTTATATGGAGGAATACCATCGCCTGGAGATTTAATTGCAATATCAGTCTCGCTCAAAACCTGACCTGCGAGCAGATTCTTTTTTGCAACAAGCTTTTTACTCATCTTTGAAATCGGTCCAATCTCGTTGGGCAGAACACGCTTGACCCCATCACCAAGCGCCTCGCGTACACGATGTAAATCACGTACAAGCTTCTTCATACCTATTGGTTCAAGAGAGAACACCTGATCGGTACCCTTCCAGGTATGATTAATAGTGAAATGTTGCTCAATAATTCGCATCCCAAGGATATATGATGCCGTTGCCATGGCAATTCCATTTTCATGATCAGAAAGACCTATCACTGTATCCGGGAATTGACTGCGAAATGTCTCAATGACCCGCAAATTCAGATCATGATGTTCTGCTGGATATGCTGAAGTACATTGTAAGATTGCCAATTGTTGATTAATTGGCATAATGGCATCATAAGCACGCTGCACATCCTCCATATTTGCGCCACCGGTACTTATGATCATTGGTCTTCCAAATTTGGCGACATGCTTAAGTAAAGGCGTGTTTGTCAAATCACCTGACGCGATCTTATACAAAGGCATATCTAGATTAAGAAGGAAGTCTGCACTGGGAACATCGAACGCAGTAGCAAACATCGTCACACCTAATTCTTTGGCATAATTCAGCAACTCAACATACTCCGCCTTACCAAACTCAAGCGCCTCTCGGTGGATGCCATATGTTGCGCCAAAACTATTCTCATTATCATAAGGCTTGTCATACATAGCTTTGGTAAACATAGTCCTGTTATCACGCTTTTGTAACTTTACAGCATTCACACCGCATTCAGCAGCAGCCTTAAACAATTGCTTAGCTTTTTCCAAACTACCCTGGTGGTTATGCCCGATCTCGGCAATCACATAACAATCACTCGAGTCTGATATTAAAAAAGAATCTATTGCAAGTTTTCTATCCATAGTTTTTATCCATTTCTTGGTTTTGATTTTCTATGACTTGAGCGTTTAATCTTAATGCCTCTGGAATTTGTTGAACCAGGTAATAAGGATGTCGAAAGTTTTTAACCAGATCCCATCGAGAAATAAATCTTCCAAAAAAAACATTATAACAATCTCGAAAAAAGGAACTTACCCATGGGCCAACTATTGCGCCATTCATTAAAATTTTAAGAAGAAACCGAAGAATTATTTTATAGTGTTTAATCATTTTTTCACAAAGAAAAAGAGGGAAGTTCATACCTAGAGATTTTGGATTAGCAAACCAAGTGCCAGCTAATTCATTTTCTCCTAAAATCAATTTAGCGTAATTACTCCGGTATAGTTCTCTAGCTAATTGTAGGCGGTTTTCACGGTTAGTTTTCGTGATCCAATTATCGGTCTCATGATCTCGATAATGATAGACCGCTATTTTTTTGGTGTAAACAACCCTGAAACCTGACAATAGAACTCGTGTAGTTAGATCGATATCAATACCATAATCGCGGAATTCCTCATTAAAACCGCCAAGTTGACGTAAAAGCTCTGTTGGAAGCATGCCTTGATTACAATTCAAAACACCAGATTCCCAAATCGCTCCTAGATATGGATCCTTGGTATGCAAGCCGGTAACATCTTTTACCTTCAGTGATACCATCCCAACTCGAGTATCGGTATTAAGGACATCAACTGCCACATCCAACATGCCATCGGCCACCAGATTATCATCACTAAGCCAACAAACAAAATCACTGTCTATAGACCCTAAAACCTGGTTCAAACTTTTGGCCTGTCCTATAAGACCATCATCCTTCACAAGGCAAATTCCAGGATACTGCTCCAAATACTCTAAAGTTCCATCTGTGGATCCCCCATCAATAACAAAAATCTCATGATCCACATGAACTCCACTACTTAGCGCATTCAGGCATCTCTTTAATAACGGCAATCTGTTATATGTTCCAAGGATAATGCTTAAATTCACATGCCCCATAAATTAATCCTTCCAAAAATAGCTATGGTTACTGGAAAAAGCTGCTTTTTCTTTTAACCAATCAAAAGGGCCCAAGGTCTTATTATATATATATTTAAAAAAAGTATTAAATCGGCCCTCCCTATTTTGAAGTTCATTAGTGCTAATTGTCTTTAGTACTATTTTCTCTTGTGAAGTCAAAACTTGAACTTCATCTCTAAGTAAATATTCAAAAATCTCAAACGCATAGCTATGAAAGCCATAATACGATGCTATCGTTGCAAGTTTACTCATTTTTTCTTTTGTGAGACTGTTAATGACAGCGCTCCAATCTTTAAGATAAAGTGCCTGCCCCCAAACAATTTGCTCTCGGCTTGTAAAATTTAGAGGAACAGTATTGCGTCTCAAATGATATCGATCAAGGTCAAATAACATAAAACCAAATTGCCGTAAGAAAAAATCTACGTCTGAAAAAAGTGGTTGACCCTGATACATTGGCAAAAACTCAACCTCTACTCTCACTCCTAAAACGCTTGAAGACAAAAAGCTCTTAGCTCCCTGCAAAACACTTAGCTCCGAACCCTGCGTATCCAATTCAATAAAATCAATTTCATTTATCCCATATTGAGGGAGATATTCGTCCAGCGATACTACTTTAAGAGGTACAGTTTCCATAATTCTAAAAAAATCACCAACCTCCATAAAGCGATCAAGAAATTCCTGATTGGGTACGTAAACAGAAGAACAGTTTAGGTTTTTTGTGCGATGAAAATCAACCTCCCCAGATTCTTTTGATACTGCTACAGGAAAATAAACAGACGTATCATTCTTCTCTATAGGCACAGTCAATTGAGGGTCAAAACCAATAAATCGTGAAGCATCAAAAGCACTCAACAATGAATTAGAAAGATCGCCTACTGCGCCACAATCGACGTAATTAAATGATCCCACAAAACTTTTCGGTAATTTAACAACCATATTAACCTCAGCTTATTAAGTAATAATTGTCTCTGGCAAAGTTTCATCCGCCAAACCCCAGTTGAGATTATTAAAAATAATTGAATCATGCAAATTTCGCATACGATCAATATATGCCTGATATTGGGATAATGGCACTTGAAGGTTCTGATTCTCAGAACTCCGCCCAGATAGAGCCACAAGAGCACCATCAGCGCGTGCAGGATGTTCAAGATGATATATTCGAAGGGGATCCTTAAGCACCATTTCTCTAGCACCAGCGTAATGAGCCGCATAACACAATAAGCCATCAAGCTTCATCGCACGCACCGGAAACTCAGGATTTCCTGCCACCTTCATCCAATATTCTGCAGATAATAATGTAAAGTCACCACAAGCATTAGTATGCAATGGAGCTTCCAACTTCCTAAACCAATTACTCATTTTTCGGAAAGTCGAATTCTCATTAACCCGAGATGGGGGAATTACTCCATTAATCACATCTACTGTCTCAAGGTAACGATATACGCGCAATATGTGCAGGCTACACCAGTCTAATGCATCATCCAACGATAGGTTGGGAGGAATTATAGAGGGCACATCATGACGATCTATCCGGTACATACGTTCCGGACTTAATTGCCCTGAAGCCAGAAACTGTATTAGGGCATTTGAGAATAAGATATCAACATTAGTTGCTAACACAAATCGTCCACGAGCTCTTCGAATTCCAACATTTTTCGCAATCATTTGAAACAACGATATTACATCCGAGTTTTCGAAACGTTTATGTATTGTTTGGGGAACTTGAATAATACGTATTGTGCATGCAGATGACGGTTTCGGCCATTTTATCGCATCTACCAGCAATGACTTTTGCGCTGGCGGATTCCACTCAACAAGAATCAATTCAGCATCCAAATGAAAACGATCACATTGAGCGCTCAATGAAGATACAAAGGTTTGCAAGCGCATTAATTCATCATCAGTTTCTCCATCATTCCGTGATGTAACGACAAAAGATATTTGTTTGACATCTGTTTTCATATAATTTACAAATTCCGGACAACCTATTTATCCCTGTGTCCCTCACAAATGCATGACATCTCGAGGATTGGCTTCAAATCAAGTCTGTGCTCTTAGCACAAATTTTAGATATATATTATTTAACAGAACGAATCGTATTAAGAAATTAGAGTAGCTAAAAAAGAAAACTGATAAAACTCCATAACACACGTAAAACGATTGAGGGATTTCAACTTCTGCGAAGTAATCATTCACTTATTGTCAAGTAAAAGATTTTACATAAAGCCACTGATTAAGTTGAGGATCAAACCTTACTTGATCACATTTTGTTCCAAACCAATCGACATCAGAATTCAGATACTTAAAGGGAAAGCGAAGAACCTTTAGTAGAAATTCTGGAAAAAAGATCGGCCGGGGTATCTTTTTCAATACTATCTCAGCCTCTTCAATATATCTATCCATGACTCTGGTTTTTTGACCCGGATGGTAGCGAAAGATACCAAGCGGCGTGTTTGTAGTGACTAGGCCTGTATACTTATAAAAACGTGCCCACAGTTCAAAATCACCAGCATAAAGAAATTGAGATTCCATCATCCCACCAGCCTTCTTCCAAAGGCTATGTCTCCAAAAAGTAGACTCTTGTTGGATAAACCCGTTCGTTTTTCGAAGATTTCGATTTTCAGAAAACCAGCGTCGACTATATTTCATTTGATTCAAGAAGGTAATTGTACTGCCATCATAGGCAGTGGTTGCTGTGTTCGATGTAGTAAGCCAATCAATGTTTGGAAAATTTCCAAACACTTCCCCAATCGTTTTCAATGTCCAGGGAAAATACATATCATCAGAATTTAGCCAAGCCATAATCTCGCTATTTGATAGGCCAAAGCCCTTTTCAATAGCCGCATACTGACCACTATCAGTGCCACTTTCCCAATGAGACAACCAAGGAGAATATCTCTTAATAATATCTAAACTACCATCTGTTGAACCACCATCCATGACAATATACTCCAAATCAGGGTACCCCTGAAGAAGGATAGAGCGAATGGTCGCCTCCAAGTATTCGACTTGATTATAAGAAGGCGTGATAATACTAATACGCGGCCAATCAAACCCATTGGGCATTTTATCAGGTAAGTGTATGCCTTCGGCAGTCCATGGCCAACCGGTATAGCCAGCCGGGGGAGGTGGGAGCTCAGTTATAGTAGGGCAATGCATGAGTTTCTCATCTTTGGCTTTGGAATTATATTTATCACTCGGAGGACCAACATTTCCGTATGGCCTCAAATTCATCTAAGACAGTAAAAATGCCACGAATAAAATCAGGGCTTGTCCATTTTTCAGCACGCTCGTACCCAGCAGTAATTAGCTGCTCACGTAGAATTGCATTTGAACTTAATTCGAATATCTTCGCAGCCATTTGACCAGCATCAGCAGGATTAACCAACAAGGCCGCTTCTCCCAACTGCTCTTCCGCCCCATGCACAGAAGAGGCGATGACTGGACACCCCAAGGAAAAAGCTTCGAGAGGGGGAAGATTTTCTGGCCCAAAAAATGTGGGGTAAATGAGAGCAAATGCCCCAGAATAGAGAGCCATCAATTCATGACGGGGAACAAAACCCAGGAAATGGACCTGATCCATCAGATCCATTGTTTCAGTTAATTTTCGAATATATTGCAAATTCCCCTGATCAGATCCTGTAAATACCAATTGTATTTTTTTTTGATATTTGTCTCTTAAAATATGAAGAGCAAATAACAAATTTGCATGGTTTTTATGCGCCCAAAACTGGGCGGGGTAAAACAGGTATTCTGAAAAAATGGAATGCTTATAAAGCACATTCTTTATATCATTGCTAGTTATTTTATCAATCTGAGGTTTCGGATGAGGCAATAATTTAAATCGTTCCGCTGGTATTTGATAAAAAAACGAAATTTCCTTTTTTCCTGCTTCGTTACCTGTAACAATAAAAGTGGCCTGCCGTAAAAGTTTAGAGAAATAAGCTTCCCGACGTTCCCATTCACCATTCGCGCTTAGTTCTGGGAACCAAGGCTGCAAACGATGCTGAATATCCCATACTGTTGCAAGATATGGAATATCCACTGGAATAGTATCTGAGGTTGGATACCAAAGAAAATCAATTTTTGCATTCCTGACGGCCTGCTGAAATAGTATCTCTTGATTCATTTCTATTTCCAACTCATTTTTCCATCCCAATTTTACAAGAAGCCTCCACCATCTCCTATGCAACTTGGACAAAAAAACAAGTAGAGAAGGAGAATCACGATTTGGTATCAAGAATACAATGTGTAAATTTTTGCTTTCAGGAAGAACGATGTCTGCAGAAAACGGTTTCAACATAAACAACGTAAAATGATGTCTGCTCTCGCCAGCTATTTTTGCTAATGAAATTAATATCTCATTTTCAAAGGTATATCCCCCCCCAGTTTGGGGAGGAAATCCCGGGAAAAAGACGCCAACTCTCATTTCAATTCATCCTTAAGCTTTTGCGCAACAGTAACAATGTGCCATGTTTCTGCATCAATTTGCTCATTTTCTTGAAAACCAGAGAACCATTTTAATGAAGAGAACCCAGCTTGATGCAGGAAAAAATTGATTTCCTGTACAAGGAAAAAGCGGTTAATTTGCGTTTCATGCAGACTTTGGTAGGTGCCGTCAGCATTCAGTTCGTTAATAGTATATGAGACGTGACAGAGTTGCTCTTTGTAATCTATTCGTGTTTCGGAAATACGTTCGATCTCGCCGCTGGCAATCTGAAAACGGCGAATACGAAGAGGATCATAATTTCGAATCATGGCTCCGGCATGCCAGAACTCAAAAAGAAAGATTCCCCCGGGGCAAAGGTGAGCATGAACACCATTCAAGACCCGGGAAATGTTCTCATTGGTCGCTACATAACCAAGCGAGTCAAACATGCAAATAACAACATCAAAGGGATGTTCCGACACATTTAGGGTACGCATATCCTGTTGGCGAAAATCCACGGTTGAATTTACTTTTTGGGCCTTTTCCTTTGCACGCGCCAACATATCAGGAGAATAATCAGTGGCGATGATTTGATATCCATACTTTTCCAAAAATAATGAATGATTACCCGTTCCGCAAGCAAGTTCAAGCATGCGGCGGGCATCAGGTTTATAAATTTGAATACAATGGTTTATGAAAGCGGCTTCGTTTGCATAAGGCTTATCCGCATAGAACAGATCGTATAGTTCTGCGTGATGTCCAATGTAGGAGCTTTGAGGGGTTGAAGTCATGTTTTATGGCCTTGCTGACTCTATAACCCCTGCGATCATTTGTATGGTGGCTTCAGTAAGCGTATGCGTAGAAGGCAGGTATAAACCAGTTTCCCAGAGCTTATCAGCAATGGGGAGCGGGGTAGAGCGGAAACCGGGGATTTCCTGCAAGCCAGGCTGTTGATTCATTGGGCAGAAGAAGGTGCGGGTCTCGATACCCGCGTCAGCTAGTTTTGCAACTAGTTGGTCACGAGTCAGGCCAAAGTCAGGTTGAACCGTAATGGCGTACATCCAATATACATTGCGTGCCCAGTCCAATTCCGCAGGCAATTGCAGACCAGGGATATCATTCAAATAACGATTGTATGTATGCGCTACACGTCTTTTCTCTTCAATGATGCTCTCTATTTTATTCAACTGGACCACCCCCATGGCGGCTGTATATCCCGTCATTCGAAAGTTGTAGCCCAATACTTCGTGACGAAAACGTGGGGTGGTAAAACCAAGGTTTCGGAGTAAACGCAGGCGTTCGGCAAACTTTTCATTATTCGTGACAATCATGCCGCCTTCGCCGGTGGTGATGATCTTATTGGCGTAGAAACTGTAACAGGCCATATCGCCAAAACTACCGACCATACGTTCGCGCACGGTGGCGCCATGGGCTTCTGCAGCGTCTTCGATAACAATCAAATTATGCTTACGGGCAATCTCCATCAGGCGATCCATATCGACCGGGTGGCCATAAAGATGGACCGGGATGATGGCGCGCGTTTTAGGCGTAATGAGACCTTCAATCAAGTCGAGATCCAGGTTCCAAGTGATATTTTCAGAATCAACCGGGACGGGAATGGCGTTGTTATGTGCCACACACAAAGCCGTGGCGATATTGGTAGAAGCGCTGACGAGGACTTCGTCACCTGGCTGGACCCCTGCTGCGTGGACAGCGAGGTGTAGGGCAGTGGTGCCGTTCGATACGGCAATGCCATATTTGCATCCACTATATTCAGCAAATCGTTGTTCAAATTCTTTGAGCGCTTCACCAAATGTGCCTGAAATTTCGCCGCGCTTGAGCGCAGCAACAACAGCATCAATTTCATCCTGCTCGATGACCGGTTCAAATACAGGTATTTTCATTTGGGTATCTCCACATTAACCTTGTCATAATCAGTCCCAAGGAAGGGACCTTGCTTTACACTGATACATTGCATATCTTCGATGACACGCAGGGAGTGGACACCGTGGATCAGAACAATGGCATCTCCTGCCTTAAGTGTCACTTCGCGAAATAATATGCTTTCATCGGTATAGAGTTGCACAGCCACCACACCGTGCTGAACGATGAACATTTGCTGAAGGTCATTGATCTCACGGGTAAATTGACGATGATAATGGGGCGGTTCAAAGAAGCCGGCCTCGTGTGCGAGCAAGCCAAATTGAAAGGATGACTCGGGCGGGGAGAAAAATGTGGTTTTATCTACATGGGCGTCCGCCCATATGATCTCGGCATATCGTTTGCCGTTGTGTTCAATAGTTTCAATCATGGTTTTATACCTATTTTGTGTAGTACTTATTCAACATTATTTTTTCCAGACGATCCTGCTGGTTTGCACAACGCCAATATGCTTCATGGCGAGTAAAATTCGCATTGAGCTTGTATTCTCGAGAACCAACTTCTACAAACTTGAAATATTTCGAAAATAGTTTTCCAAAATCATCTAACGAATAAAAGCGTGTCAAGTGGTCTGATCCCTCATCGCCCAACGACTCGGAACCAACAAAAATACCATTTGCTGAAAGTGATTTTTCTATTTTTTGGAGCATGATTTCCAAGGTGTCGGGCTGGAAATGGCCAATGGCGCCATCCCAGACCATCACATTATATTCTCGCTCAGGAAAATCCTGATTGACAGCATCCAACAGATGATATTTTATATTACCAGCAGCATTTTCTCTTTCTGCACATTGAATTGCAGACGGCTCAATATCCACTCCATCTACGTGTGAGCAGTTTGCAGAAAAGAAACGTTTTGTAAAAAATCCTTCGCCGCATCCAATATCCAACAGTGTGTCACCTTCTTGAATGACTTGAGAAGCAAAAAAACCTCTAAAGTAAGGGAATGGGCCGAAGGTTGTCTCTCCAAAAGTAAACTGTGCCATTCCCATACGATGATTATAAAAATGGGGTGGAAATTTACTCAACTCCCAATCTAACCTGAACTTGCTACGGTAGATTCTCAACAGCCATTTAACAGCAATGTATTCACTTAAACCACCAAAATATATTATTCCTTCAATAAAAGATCTGCATGCACCATAAATCCATGCCATCATCTTTACAAAAGAACGTTTAAAAAAAGCCATCACTGTTGATAGTTGAAAGGTTTTTATTCTTTTTGGCCCAGAATCTGAATGATTATCCATGCACTCCTCGATGATTAAATCAACTCTTTGAGTTGAACGGTTATTCCGCGTTCGACATCGACTACATTCATTTCTTTTATGGCTTCGAGACGTTGTGTACCATATAAATAAGTCAGGTTTCCATCTTTGTCACGCGACTCGCGGAATTTAGATACCATATATCCTTGTTCTATATTTATAACAGGAATTTTACCTATCTTATCTTTACGTACAAAATGGGCGTTATTTCCAGCAGAATTGCATCCAACAAAAGAGTAGCCTTTCTTTTCAGCTAACACACACAAGGCTTTGAGCGATGTGCCCCAATACAAATTGGAAGAATGCGCTGCAGTACGGTTAAAGGTCGGAGCATAAGGAATCGTAACGGCATGTTGCGCTCCGAACACACTATTGTATTCTACAGTGACAATAACCGGGTTCACCACATTAATCGCTTCCCAGACCCAGTAGTCGTTCCCATCAATATCCACGCTCAACAGCCCAATCTCACCAGTAAAGCCATTATCCAAAAATAGCTGATTGACATTTTCGCGGGTAATAAACGCACCTACAGAAGTCAAGTCATGGCGCCAGTACATATCTTTAGAATGCAGAGCTGTCATAGATTGCGAGTCTCCATCCAAAATAAGCCCTCTCCAATTATTATTCAGAAGCAAAAAACGAGTATTTGCTTCTGAATAGTCCTGAACTCCAAATTCTATGAATGTCTCAACTTCAGGCATGGCTTGTTCAACCAAATATTGAATAATTCCATCATCGCCAAATTGGGAGAAAACTTTAAATTCAGCATCTTGTATATTTTCATAAACACCGTGCATCCGAACCTGGTTAGCAAGCATTCTTCCCAATAATAACTGTGTGCTTTGGTAGTTTTCCTCGAACTGATATTTGTTTTTTTCCATTTGAACAATGATCTGCCTCAGCCCAATAACACGGTTGAAAAAATCGCGAAGTTGTCTTCTCATGAATGCTCCCAATATTTCCTCAGTTTTACTGCCAGACGCTTACCTTTTTTAAGCATCGTCTTGAATAAATTATATATGGATTTATCTTTTGCCATTATATGAAGGCCACATTCCTGCTGCCAAAGTTTTGGGCATTCAGGATTTTCGATAGATAATGGCCAAGTTTGCGGAATCAATGGAACCTCTTTGATCTCACTTAATTCCCATTTCGAGCGGCCAATAGCATTTGTGCCATATTCATCAAACCCAGCATGATCTACCATACTATGTGGTGGACGTAGACACAGCCCGCCATGAAGTATGTGAAGATAGGAAAACCTAACTGCCCAGATATTTCTCTCTTTCTCCATCTTTGCCATTTCCAACAAGTCTGCGCCGTAGCGAAAAACATCAATCTTCTTCTCGATACAGATATTTACCAGAGACATTGCATCCTGATCCATGCCCTTCCAGACTCTTGCCCATGTCCCCCAACTCCATGATTCCGTACGACCATCGAAATAAGGTTGATCGATCACCGTAGACGGCGTGGTAAGCGGGTGAGTCCAGCCGGTTACACTCATAACTTTAGGATCATCCTTGTATTGTTCCAACGCAGCACAAAGATACCGATATGTACCCGGAACGAATATCAGATCATCTTCAATGACTATTAACATCTCATGCTCTTTGAATACTTCACTCACACCAGCGAGAATGGAGGAGCCCAGACCAAAGTTACTTTCGTGTTCAACGATGTGAATATCACACCAATCCACTTGATGCAAAATCTTACGAACCTCGCGAACTCTAGGCTCGATCTCCAGCGTTTTTGGACCATCGGCAAAAACATAAATCAGTGGAACTTTATTTTCACGCAGGCAGGCAAGGGCACGCATTAAATGTTCCGGGCGTGCATACGCGAACAACACAACAGGGACAATAGATGCCATTATATGATCGAACCAGAAGAAAAATCTTTTTGAACCATCCGGCCATCAAGGTAAAAAACAATGACCTTAAAACCATCCTGCCAATTGAACATGACATTAAAAAGATCCTGGTTTTGATAAAAAAGTTCCTGTATTGGATGAAAATACGGAGAGAAAATCAAATCAGACCACGCGGATGAACGGACTCCCTCAAGTTCCCTTTCACCATACTCAAAAAATATCAGCTTGTTTGAAATACTCATAAGATGCCACTTATGCATACCTTTTGCCCAGCCAAATAACATGTCTTTTCCGAGCGTGGGAGTTTCAATGTAGCCCTGCTTCCCTACCCGAGCGATCTCAGAGCAGGCAACAATTGGGTCATCCACATGCTCAAGGACGTGAGCACAAAACACAAAGTCCATAGATTTGTAAGCAAAGGGTAAACATTCAATGGCACTAATAAGAAAAGGCTTGCCATTCAGTTTTAGCCGATCAGTTCGATGATAGGTTGGCTCAATGTAACGGTCTGTCAATACAGTTGCAAACGGAAAGGGATCGCCACCACTTCCAATATCCAAAACAGTAGCCCCAGGCTGGATATCAAATTTATTATGAACCTTCTGGTATTCAAAACGCGATCCATCTCCAGGCCAAACAGGCCTAGGTTTTACATAAGCAATGGACACCCCACGCTTCGTTAAAAATCGATTCAACCTAGATATTATTTTTGAAAACAAAGCATTCATGTATTCCTCGTTATCAGGCTCTCGCACCCCAAATAGCACAATTTGGGATTCGGTTGATCTTTAAAACCATTTACGTCTGCGCCAGATTATTTTTCGATCGTTTCCAAGCGCTTGTTTAGCGTAATTCCAACATCGTTTTTGTTCCACGGAGATTTAGCAAGCCTCTTATATAACCTTCAAAACGTCCCTTATCTTCAAAATAACGGGCGATCCAATAGGCGGCATATACAATAACAATAAAGACCAACACACATGTAATCAGGAGTTTTGCAACCCGGAAATTTTCAGAGATGGCTTCATGCGTCAAAGAGAAGGCAAAAAGCAGCAGCGGAAAATGAACAACATACAGCGTATAGGAATAATTAGCTGCCGAGTGGAATAGATATAAAAAGCCCATCCCGATCTGCCAGACAAATATGATCCCTGTCAGCAGCAAGGACAATGCAACAGTGGCAATAAACCCATCCAGAGTATTGTTATTCTGCATAAGCACGCTCGGCGTAAATGCATAATAAAAAGAAACAGCGAATGCTACTATAAATAATCCATTCAAATATATTCCAGGCCAGACAATCTTTCTATAGTGCATCACAGAAAAAAACGCCCCCAACCCCCATATTATTACAAAAACCGATGAACTCATCAATTGTTTGCTTACATAACACAAAGCAATTGCTGAAATCAATTTCACAAGCCATCCCACTCTGCCCTTGATTAAAATTGCAACCAGCATGGCTACAACATAGATCTTAACTTCGACATATAAACTCCATAACGCGCCATTGACCATGAGCAAGCCACCCTTCATAAGCAGGCTATCCAATATCTCTCCATAAGCAAGCGAAAAGCTTTCCCTTATAACAAATAGATCTGAGGCCAAACGAAAGGAATATTTTCCGTGTAAGTTAAAATAAAATATGATCCAATACAACAGCACACTCAAAAGGATCGATGCCATAAAAGGGGGATAAATTCTGGCAATTCTTGAAATGAGGAAATCCGACCATTTAAAAAAGCCGTTCCTAGAGATATTTCCCAGAATACTATAAGTTATCAGATAGCCGCTAAGGATAAAAAATATGTTTACCGACCAGGTGCTCAAAAGATTAAACAGATCAGGTATGATTCCTGACGCTCCAATATAGGGGTACAAGAATGTGACAGCAAGGTGACCTATAAACACAAGAATTGCAAGGAAACCCCGATATGAATTATATAATTTCATGTTATACATGACATTGTCCATTTTGTACTAAAACTCACCAGAAGCTGTATAATCTATTTAGTAGACGAATCGTGCAACCTGGCAAGTTTGATTACCATAGGTGACATTCGCTTTAGTAATTTACCTTCACGAATTAATATTGCATACATTCCATCAGCCACTAAAATTCGCTTGCGGTTATCTTTTCGAGTTTGCTGTATATACTCTTTCACTCTTGAGCTATCTTCAGAATATTCCAAAGAATAGTCAACGAACGGCTTCTCAGGAATATCTATTATCTTTCCAGTAAGCTTGCGCCACAAATAGCTCTTAATGCGAAATATAATTTTTCGTTTTTCTTTTTCTCTTTCCGTAACTGGGTAGAATATCTTATCCAGAAAAATTCTAATTCCCTGCCTTACTGCTTCCGTTTCGGCAAAAAGAGCGTCAGGCGGTAAAGATTCGTGCCACTGCTTTATATTATATGAAAGCAGGTCTTCCCTTCCATAAAGAATATCAGCAACAATATTCTCCATATTAGCAGGCACATCCGGCCATACCTCATCATCATTACAATCAAGCGGCACTGTTTCTCCAAGATCAAGTGATGAGACAAGGGTTCGCCAATGATAAAACCGTATGGCTTTTATCAAATGATTCCATGTGTAGTCCATATTCAACATGGTATCCAGTCTTTTATTATATTCCTCCAAAGTTGTTGCAACTTGAATAAAATCATCATCTGGATAAAACATATTACCAGTAAAGGATAAAACTGGGATTCCAACCCTTATCGCCTCTTGACCCATAACCGACCAGGGAACAAGACATAAATCTGCCAATTCCAGGAGGTCGTAACTAGAGATAGAATCATCTGGCCATATTATCATGAATGTTTCTGTATTTTCTGCGAATTCCGCCCTCAACTGTTCAAGATGTTTTGAATTAAAACCATATTGTCTACTTCCTTCCCGTGGATGAATCCGGACTACAATTTGTATGCCTGTATGTTTGGCTGCGTAATTACGCAAAAAAGACAGCCATTCTATTTGATTAGAAAAGGCATCCAAAATATTAGCATCCTCTTTCCAAACTTTAACAGAAACTTGGCCGGTTCCCCTTTCATCTTGGCTACTTGTGTAAGCAACTATTGTCTTATAATGCGGATTTAACTTTAACTTATTGAAAATTAAAGCTGGATCATTAACTTTCTGAATAGAAAAGATATGAGAACCGGAACTATACATTCGATAAATCGTATCCATCCAACACTCCAACACATATCTTGTTTGTATTGGAATATCCTTCACTGTGAGCCATCTTTGGCAATGCGTATAGCGCCAAACTTCATAAGTTGAACTCCATATGGAGAACCTCGAAAAATCAATATTAAAGTGTACAGGATGAGTAAGAGCCATTCTTGCTACATTATGTGTAACCGCACTATGACGCACTCCCTGACATTGTGCATATTCATTAAAGGTCAAAACGAGATTTGGGTTATATTTTTCAAAAATAGCATTAGCAATAGCAATGGTTAACGCCGTGTTTTTAACATAAAGAGCATAAAGTTTTCTATGCTCTTTTGAAAGCTTAGAATAATACGGGTATTTTGTCTCCAACACAAAATCGTATTGGGCAATTTCCCCTACCTGAAACTCATCATATGTAACATTTATCAATTCATCTGATGTGCTGTCCGTTAATTCATTAATACTATTCAACAGAGCATCACTTACAAAGTCTGAAAGATTTATTGAGGAAAAGTTATACTTCTTTTGGGCGCTCATAAAGCGTTCTGAGCAAATTCGGCACAAGGCCGATTTCTCTTCAGGAGATGCTTCAATCGGAAGTTTATGCATAACCATCATTGGGCAGCGAAGCATTTGACCAGTGCAGTGCGTCATCATTACATGGCCGCCTGTCTTTGCAACAGCATCGCCTAAAACTGATACCCCCCTAGCAAAAGGATAAATTCCAGTCTCAGGAATAAATAAAATAGCAAGGTCTTCTGTTTTAGTGTTCACAACATCCATACGCTTTCTATATCGCCTAACTAGGCAAATTGTCTTCTATCCATCGACGCATGACGTCGTGAAATCTATCTATTTGATCCACCAAAGATGTTTTTATTTCTCCATAAGTCTTTTTAATACTCTCCTGGTCCGCCATAGAATTATTAATCAATAAGTTCAATCTGTCGCCAAAGCCCTGCTCATTAATTTTCACAGTTCTCTCATAAATATTAAGCTCTTTATACATTTTTTCTATCTGCGGATAATTGACAAGTCCTATTGTAGGCACACAGAGTCCTATACTGCACACATTAGAGTGAAAGCGATTCCCCAAAACTAAGTTACATTTTCTGTACAAATCAAAAATGTACTCTTGCGCATTCTTCCCATGAAGATAGGGGGCAACTGTTATTCTATTTCTACGAAATCTATCCTCAACATTTTGAAGTACATCAGCAATAACACTAATATCCTTGAATATATGTGGAACAAAAACGATACAGGTTTCAGCATCCTGCCTTAGCTGATTATTTATCAAGCTACCAAAATCCTTTAAGAATTGCTCATAGTTAATAATGTAAGAATTTCTTCCGTTATCGCAAAATCTTCGATCAAGCATATCGCCAGCTAAATTCACTGCTATTATTTTTTTACTATCTGGCAACTCCGGATGATAGAAATCTTCAACTTCAGTGAAAAATCCACCATCAGGCACTTTGTAAATGTTTTTTAAATACTTTTCCCCTAAAAAGCCTTTAATAGTTTCCTCTGAACCATCATTCCTTATGGATATCAGATATTTCGATGAGCCATTAAGGTAATCAAGAAACGCTTTAAATTTAAGCACGTTTTCTTCTGGTACTCCTTGTCCAGCATCACAACCAAGAGCATAAAAAACAATTGGGGAATTAATTTTTTCTAGTATTTCACGACTAAGATTCAGCGATGTTCCTGTGTACGAGTTCTCTACCCAAAGTTCAAAATAATTTCCCCCCCCGATCATTACAACATCATGCTGATTGGATAATTGAACAAATTCTTCATCAAACTTTCTGATATTCCAATAAAATTCTCTAATTTCCAAATTGGTATACTCAATATCATATCCTAAATTCTTCCTTAAAAATACCCGAGACCCTTTATGATTGGCATTATCGCCTACATTTCCATCAAAACTTGCCAAATGAAGAATTTTCAACTTCCTCATTGTCGCGAATCCTCAATTATCATAAAACATCCTTTCACTTTCTCTATATCCTCGAGCCAGCATTCTCTTTATCATGCTAATAAAAAACTCTCACTAAAAGTCATTAAAACGCTTCTGTTTACTGATATTCCACGTGTCTGAACTTTTCAATATCTCAAGGCACATCTTAGCACTATTCCCCTCGCCAAAATGACTGACCGTACGAGGTATAAAATGTTGTGCGCTGACAATTGCATTTAATATTTCCATCTTTTCATATCCACAATTAATAATATCTGTACTTAGCGATCGATTTTGCTGTCTTGATCCTATATTCACTGTGGGAACACCATAATAAGGAGCTTCACGAATTCCGCTACTCGAATTTCCTAGAATGAATTTTGCGTTTTTCATTAACACTAAGAATCTTTCAAATCGAATGGAAGGAAAAGCACGAATATGAGGATTATTCCGCAATCTTTTGTATTCTAAAAATATAAAATCAGACCCTAGATCATTATTTGGATTAACAACAATGTAATTCAACCCACTCTCCAAAACAGCATCTACTAAATTTTCTACTTGCCACCTAATGTTATCAAACTCAGTCGTAACAGGGTGAAAAATCAATATTGCATAATTGTCAAATGGAATATCATAAACTTTTTTTACTGCAGCAAATTCAGGAAGCTTATCAGACAACATAATATCAACATCAGGTGATCCGATAACAAAAACCGAACTATCCTCTTCGCCCATTTGGATCAGTCTTCTTTTTGCTTCAATATTAGACACAAAATGAATATGTGACAATTTACTAATTGAATGTCTTAGCAAGTCATCAATCGTGCCGGACACCTCGCCACCTTCAATATGTGCAGTTAATAAATTATTTAGCGAACCAACAATCGCGCCAGCCAAAGCCTCAACTCTATCTCCGTGAACAATTATTAAATCAGGCTCAATGTCTTTAACGTAATGCGAAAAACCATCAATTGTTTTCGCCAATACTATGTCCATAGCATCGTTATTAAAATGATTGTAATACATGAACACATTCTTAAACCCACTATTAATAACTTCATGTACAGTACGACCATAGCGAGAATTCATGTGCATTCCAGTTACAAAAATATATACTTCAAAAATATCCGAAGTTGAAATAATCTCAATTAAGGATTTAAGTTTACCAAAATCCGCTCGGGTGCCTGTTAAAAAAACAATTCTCTTCAATAGACCTCTCATAAAATCCGTATAAGCCAATCCTGAAGTTAAGAACTGAGTATTCAGACTAACATATAAATCAAATAGCTTTTTACGATTTCAAATTCTTTCAGTCAAGATAAGACAATTTTTATTCAAAAATAAGTTCAACCAACTCCATCTTAAGGATGCATTTATTCTTTTAATCCTACTTCTTCACCAAAGCACAAATTTTAGGTTTGTTACTTTATAAATAATTCTCCGAACAAACACTGTCAGCAAACCATTTTGAAAAATATTTTGCTATGCAAACTACTGTCTTAAAAAACTTGCAAGCGCTTTAGGGGTTGGCGTCCTGTTGTTAAATAATTATTTCGATATGCACTTGCAATAAATCTAATCTTTTTGCAATTCTGTCCATACTGCATGCCTTAGCTGCCATTCGCCATTTACTTTTCTCCATAAATGTGGACTTCTAAACTTATCAGCAATTTCAAAAAACTCTTTTTTAGTGAGCCCTATATATTCCAAAAAATCGTTGAAAAATCTTGACGGAAACTCTTCCTCATACTTTTTCACCAGTGCCACGCCTTCTTCTCGTGTAATCTTATTATTTCTTATTTCCTGAGAAGCATCGTAGGTACATCTACCTAAGCCAAACTTAATCAACGTAGTCCAATAAAAGAAAGGGTCTGTTGCATCGTCGATGCTAGAATACTTTGAATAGCTACCTTCTGTTCGTTGCGTATTAGGCTTAAATCCTGTATTCTTGCTACAATAGTAGAAGCACTCCTGTGGATCCCATTTCAGATAATATCCCATATAATGAACTTCTACGCCCACTCTTTCTAGTTCTTCTTCCAGAGGAGGCATGTACGGTTTTAAGTCATTCATATCAAGACCATATTTAGTAATCAGTTCAGGCACTGGCACTCCCCCCAGCTTTGTATCTTCAAACCTCGCTTGAGTAAAAAACTTCATATCCATCGTAGGCTTTTCATTTTCATCAATATTATTTCCATACTCAGCCTGATTCTCTCCATAAAACACTAGTTTAATATTATGCATGACAGCATATTTAGGGCCAATAAACCTTTGCCCAACGATAAAAGGCTGAAAAGGGTGAAGCAGATTTACATACGCAAGTTTTGTAAGAAGTCTATGTACTTTCCCATTTGGAGTGAACAGAACATTATCGAAACCTGAATGTATCCATGAGATCATATTCTTAAATCCAATATCGGTATAAATATGTGGTGCCCATGTTACTGTCAATGGGTGCATCCCGTATTTATACTTTAAAATATGTGAGACAAATCCAGAGTCTTTACCTCCGCTTCCTGGAACAACACAGTCATACGAACCATCTTTACTTCGATACTTGTTGCAGAGATCAACTAATTCTTTCTCACGTTTTTCCCAGTCAATTTTAGTATCTTTCCATTCTTGATACGTGCATGCTGAACAAACACCATTCTCACTAAATTGAATTGTATCTTTTTTTTGCTCAATACTATTTTTGAATTCGACTGTAGAACTTGGGCGTTGATTGGAAATCACACATTTTTTACAAAACTCTACTTTTTGAGGCAGACCATATAGCGCTGTCAGGTTTTTCAAGTCATCTATTTCATATTCTTTTGGATCTATATCAAAGCTCATCATCTTCATCACCTTTCCTAGTCATTCAACAGATTATACAAAAGACGTAAACCGACATCCCCACTTTTTTCAGGATGGAATTGCATACCATAAGCATTTCCTTTTCTCAAAACTGTACAAAACTCCTGATCACCATAATATGTGTCTGCAATTGACACAGCTTTATCATCTGGGTAAACACAAAATGAATGAATAAAGTATACATCAGGCTTTTCAGGAATTCCTCTAAGAATAGACTTCCCCCAGTCAACACCTGTAGCATTAAGAGTATTCCATCTCATGTGTGGAATTGTGTAGCCTTCAACATTTACTTCTTCTTTCTTCTTTAATTCAATTATTTTCCCTTTGATTATATCAAGGCCATTATGGCGACCCATCTCAAAACTTTCAGATAACATAAGTTGCATACCAAGGCATATGCCGATAAAATGTTTACCCTTTGAAATGTACTCATTAATCACACTGACAAGATTTTTCTTGTGCAATTGTTCCATTCCATATCCGAAAGCGCCATCTCCTGGCAACACCAGTAACTCTGCAGCCAATACCTCTTCTGGAGTGTTGATTACTTTTGTATCACAGTTCAACTTTTCAAATGCAGTTATCACACTCCTTAAATTGCCCGCGCCATAGTCGATTATCGAGACATTCTTTTTCTTTTGATTTTCAGGAATGAAAATACTCTGAACTTTTCGGACAGCAGCATAAGGCGTTAATTTACTCTTAAGATTTTGTATCGTTGTTTTATCATAATGCAAGATTGACGCCATAGAAACAGCACTACAATGGGTTTTATTGAAACAATCCAACACATCATCTTCACTTCCAGCACCACCACACGCAATAACTGGAACTGAAACCTGTGCCGCAATTTTCCCAATCAGATCTGTATCATATCCTTTTTCAGTTCCCTCATTGTCAACTGATGTTATTAAAAGCTCTCCTGCGCCAAGCGTAACGAGCTCTCTTGCCCACTCAATTGCATCTTTGCCTGTGCGTTCTCTTCCATTATCAATATATGCTTCCCATCTGCCTTCTGTATATTTCGCCTGAACAGATCCTACTATACATTGAGTACCAAAAATACTCGCTGCCTCGCTTATTAGTTTTGGATTTTTTATTGCAGCAGTATTAATCGCAACCTTATCTGCGCCAGCCCTCAATATTTTCCTAATATCTTCTACAGTTCTTAATCCACCACCTACAGTAATAGGTATAAATATGCCAGAAGTTGCTGTCCTTTCAACAATATCCAAAAGGTTATTACGCTCATATAGGCTAGCGACTATATCAATATACAGCAACTCATCGGCTCCTTGCTCATAATATTTTTTAGCAAAGACACTCGGGTTTCCTACAACCCTTAAGCCTTCAAGGTTAATCCCCTTCACAACATTTTGACCTTTTATATCAAGTCGTGGAATAATCCTCAGATTTCTCATTCTTCCTAGTCCACTAAAGGAGAATATCTTCCCAACGAATCTGGGAATGAAGTTTGATATCAAACTTTGCTGTTTTACCTAATATTTTCTCATAATCAATCGCTTTTATTTCACCAGTTCCGGGGCGTTTCACCCAAATATTTTCTTCACTGAATATTTCGCCAGCTTTAATATCCTTAGTAGTAACAACACAGGCGTAGGCAAAATCTATCGTCGGCTTTTCTTCGTTTAGAATCGTTTTACTCCCACCACGCGCCTGATGAATGGCTTTACTCCCAATGATCAAATCCCCTAATTCGTCCGGAGTAATTGAAATGGAAATATCAGGACCAGGCCACGCTTTATTAGATGTAAAGTGCTTTTCAAGTATAGATGCACCCAAGGCAACTGCGGCAAAACATGTATAGTTACCCATAGAATGATCGCTAAGTCCAAGGACGGTCCCGAGAAAATTTTCGTTTAATTCCTTCAATGCACCAAGACGTACTTTTTCGTATGGAGTAGGATACATAGAGGTGCAATGCATAAGTGCATACGGAATTTTATACTTCTCAAAGATGGCAACGCTCATTTTTATTGAAGAAATATCATTCATGCCCGTACTTAGAATTATTGGCTTGCCATATTTAGCTATATGTTCAATTAAAGGGTAATTATTACACTCACCGGAACCAATCTTATACGCAGACACGCCCATGTTTTCCAAGCGAATAGCGGCTGCTCTTGAAAAAGGAGTCGACAGGTAAATCATACCTTTCGATTCGACATAGTTCTTTAAGTAACTATCCTCTTCTTCAGATAATTTACAGCGATCCATAATATTCCATATTGTTTCTTGTGCATTACCTGGCACTACATCATTTGGAATCATCTCATCGTCAATTACGTGACATTGAAATTTTACACACTCACAACCTGATTTTTGTGCATCGTCAACCATCTGAATAGCTTTATGTATATCACCTTCATGGTTAATACCAATCTCAGCAATCACGAGTGGCGGATAATCAACTCCAATGTATCTATTTCCTATCATTATCGAATTCATCTCTATTCCTCTACCTTATTTATTCTTCAAAACCAAGTCCGCAACATGGAAATCCCATGGGGTATCAATATCTAATGATCGTTCTTGAGGCATCACATAGGCAATCGTATTTGGCGGTATAAACGTCTGATCCTGCAACAGGGATGTACGTTTGTTTAAATAAATGGCACCATTTTCTTCGTACACTGTTGGTAAAGATTGACGATACTTATAGCTAATATTGGAGGGCACGAAATACTCAAGTGTCCCATTCTCGATTATCTTATATGATTTATAGGGATGTTTAGCAGCCTCACAAACGCTCATTACAGCTATTGCATCCTTTTTTCGGGCTAACTGAATTACCTCTTGAATATCTTTAACACTTCTACTTGGTGATGTAGGCTGAAGCAACATTATGTAATCTGGACGCAGTCCATCATTTTCTTCTAGCCAATGAATAGCATGCAATACAACCGAGATATGCGAAGAATCATCTAATGAAAGTTCAGTCGGACGCACAAATGGAACATCGGCCCCCCATTGTCGTGCAACATCGGCAATCTTTTGATTATCTGTGGAGACTAGAACTCTACTTAAATCCTTACACTGGAGAGCTGCCTCGATCGTCCATGCAATCAGTGGCTTACCCGCCAGTAGCCTGATATTCTTTTCAGGGATGGACTTTGATCCACCACGTGCCGTGATAAGTCCAATAACTGTCAATGTTTTTTCATTATCCATATATAACACTTTAAAAATAATATTAACCAATTGACGCTGGTTGTGCTCAAATACTTTCACCTTATCAAGCACTCCCCACCTAATCCTGTCTTTGTATGAAAACAAAACACCTAATTCAAAAGCTAAGAAATTCAATTATTTTCAACGCTAATGATTTCACTTGCGATAATACGAGAAGGAAGTGAAAAATAGCCCTTAGGATTCATAGCATCAAAATTATAATGCTGTTCCGGATTGCCAATGGTAATTACAAGTGGCGGAGTAAGGTCATCCAAAACTTCAAAGTTCGTTTCTGTAGGCACAGCCCCACTAATGTGAATGTATAAAGTATATTCGCCTGGCCTAATGTATACGTTTGGCAACTCAACACTAACCATTCCGCTCGAGCCAGCAGCAATTGTATTTGATGACACCAGATGTTGAACTGAAGTTACAGTATCTCCAGATAGCCCTGAGCGCAAAGCAATATAAATCGCCAGTCCTTGTATTTGGCTGAATGTTTTGTAGGATAAATCAAACCTGATGGTTTCGCCCATCTCATAATTGAATCGTTTGTTTCCATCCATATCTCTTAATGCAACTGACGTGAAACGTATATTCCCCATTCCGCGTCGATATTTCTCATTACCGATCGCTGTTTCTGTATTAATTTCAGTTCCCCTCAGCAAAGCACCATATGCACTAAGCGAATTCTCAGTTGGCCCATCAGAAAAAACAGTCCCTTGATTCAGTGCAACACACCTAGAACAAAGATTTCTGATTGCCTGCAAATTGTGACTCACAAATAGTACTGTTCTTCCACTCTTTGATTCCTTATCCATTTTTCCAAGACATTTTTTTTGAAACTCAACATCACCAACAGCAAGAACTTCATCTACAATCAAGATGTCCGGTTCCAGATGCGCGGCAACAGAAAAAGCCAACCGCACATACATCCCACTTGAATAACGTTTTACAGGTGTATCAATAAATCTCTCTACACCTGAAAAATCAACAATTTCTTCAAATTTTTTTTGAACATCATCATGACTCATTCCCATAATGGCGCCATTCAAATAGACATTTTCGCGTCCAGTCAATTCAGGGTGAAAGCCTGTCCCAACCTCCAGCAAGCTGGCAATTCGTCCCTTCGCTTTTATGGCACCCGAAGTAGGCGCTGTTACTTGCGAAAGGATCTTCAAAAGTGTGCTCTTACCTGCCCCGTTACGTCCAATAATACCAACAGCCTCTCCTTGATGCACCTGAAAGTTAACATCTTGTAAAGCCCAGAGTGTCTCACCATCACGATTACCATGATCCTTATCGCCGATCTTAAGAAAAGGATCAGGCTGGCCGCGTAGTCTGGCCCACCATTTCTGTATGTCGCCGCGAAACGTTCCAGTATTGATCACACCTAGTTGATAGGATTTTGAAATATTCTCAACAGAAACAACAAGATTAGACATTTAACTACACCGTATCCATAAATGTGGCATCTACATGATTAAAAACCAGCACGCCAATTAAAAGGACAAAAAACATGAACCCTAAACTATATAGCAAACTTATTGGGCTTAAAATACTTACGCCTAAAAATGCCTTTCGAAATACTTCCATAACTGCCGTCATCGGATTTAGAAGCATCAACCAACGCCAGTTTTCAGGCACCGTTGTAAGGGGATAAATTACTGGCGTAGCATACATCAATAATTGAACCCCAAATGCAACCAACTGTTGCAGATCGCGATACTTCGTAGTAAGCGATGAAATGACTATCCCCAAACCAAGCCCGATCCCTGCCATAATCAACAACAGGACAGGCAACAATAAGATATATCCATTAGGCCTTATATCGGAACCAATAAGGAAAAAATAAACCAGAAACAAAACAAAGAATGCGAGACGAATTATAAAAGAAATCAAATTCGATAACACAACTGAAATAGGGATAACCAGCCGCGGAAAATACACTTTACCAAATATTGCCGAATTCGAAACAAAGGTATTGGACGTGCTGGTTAGGCACATAGAAAAATATCCCCAAACTGTATTTCCGGCCATGTAAAACAAGAATGGAGGCAAGCCGTCTGTAGATAATTTTGCCACGTTCCCAAAGATTATAGTAAAGATTAGGGTAGTGAACAAAGGCTGAAGCAAATACCATATAGGGCCTAAAACTGTTTGCTTATATACAGCAACGAAATCCCGCCAAACCAACAGCCGGATTAGGTCACGATATTTCCACAACTCCCCTAACCGTATATCCCACCAGGCACGCTGCGGACGAATGACCAGAGACCAATTTTCATTATTACTTGATTCGAAATTCATATTTATCCAATCTAAAAAACGCAACGAGCGTTCATTTTCTGAATTCTCGCACACAAAATAAAGGTTGTCAAGAAAAACATTAGTTTTTATCAATCACCCAATACGTTGCCCCGTTGGTTTCAAGTACGCGCCCATCAGGAATATCACTTATCTGTATCCCAGCCTCAATACATGTGAGGCGGAGAATATCCATTGTTTCATCATCGCCATTGAGATAAACGCTATGAATGCCTTGCTGCTGCAACTGCGTAACAAGCGCCTTTGCCTTATCACGGTAACTACTATAAACTTTGAGAGAATCACGCGCATAAGATACTGCGCGTTGGGTAAACACCTTCATACCTTCAGAGGTGAGATCATATTTCAAACGGGTACGATCAAGGTGGGAAACCTTTACCCAGCCGCGAGTAATGAGGCGTTTGATGTACCAGTTGACACTGCCAACCGCGATTCCCAATCGATCAGACAAGTTCGCCTGTGTGACCATTGAGTCTCGGGCAATTTCGTTAAGTAGTGCGTATTCGTGTTGTTTGATTTCAGCCATAGATTTGAGCATTCATTTTTTGAATTCTCACATAAAACCATTCCCCTGTCAAGCAGAGATTTCTGTCTCCTCGTACTTTCTTAAAATGGGATTACATCGGTATATCGATCACCCCAAGAATCCGACAACCCAACAAGAAGAAACCAATAAAATTTATGAATTTCTCTACGTTAAAAAACTAAAAATGGTTATCTTTATTTTCATTCATTAAGCTTTGGAAAATAGATTCATACTTATCCACAACTTTTTGTATATCAAACTCACTTGATTTCTCAATGCTGGCCCGGCGGAAGCGTAGGAGAAGATTAGGGTCGGAAATAATTTTGCGCAGGCTCTGTGAAAATGACCGTGTATCCTGCACATCGATTAGATAGCCGTTCTTTTCATGGGCAACCAGATCGAGGAATCCACCGATCTGGCTAGCTACGATGGCAAGCCCTTTGGCAAGTGCCTGAACCCCAACAACAGGCAGTCCTTCAGAGAAAGAGGGCATAAATAAAATATCGCTTTTTGAAAACTGATTCAATACATCTTCCGGAGTTACCCAGCCTGGCAGATTGAAACGGCCTGACATTTCGTTCTTTACGATCTCTTTTTTTACATCTTCAAACATGGGGCCGTCTCCCAACATGGAACAGGTCCAATCCAGGTCTTTGAGTTGAGAAAGAATATTGACAATGGCAAGTGGATTTTTCTGATGAACAAAGCGTCCTGCAAAAACAAGGTGCGGTGGCGTATTTACTTTTACTACGGGAGGGACAATATGCAGAACATCCACTCCGTTCGGGATTACTTGAACATCAACGGCGTAGTGTACTAATGCCAGTTGGCGCGTGAACTCACTGACAGCGACCACCTTTTTTGCACGCCTCCAAATTGGCTTTGTAAATGGCTCCAGCCAGCGAAACCAGGCACCGGTTTTCTCAGGCACGCCTCCGGGAACGTCACCCAAATGTGCAGTTAGCACATAAGGTATACCGGTCAATATGGATAACGTCCACGCGAGGGCACCGGATGGAACAGCAAAGTGGGTGTGAATGATATCAGGACGATGAATGCTAATTATGCGGAGGCCAGCCCAAAGTCCAGAAAGAACGTAAGCTAGCATGGTTAAAAAAGTCGCGCGGAAGGATTCGTTCCGAAGAGAGGAAATGCGCACAACGTGGATTCCGTCTTCGTTGTTTTGAAAGGGGAGTCCCTGCATGTGCGCCGTTAGTACAACGACGTTATGATCTCTCGCTGCAAGTTCTTTACAAATATCGTATGCAGCCCTGCCCCCACCGCCGCCAACAGGTGGAAATTCATAAATGATCGTAAGAATGCGCATGGAATATTCTGATCCAGAATTTTTTTTATTTACCGATGAGGAAAGACCTGCATACCTGATAGGCGTCTGGAGAATTTCATGGCAATAACAAGCCTCATACTCCAACCCTATACAATTTTATTAAGGCTGTGTAATTTTTTCGTTCATCGCAGCGAGAATGGCTGGTAAAAAGAATGCGCCAGGCATGCTCGTAATGATGAACATCGCGCGGGTTAGCAGGGCTACTGTGGCGCTTTCAGAGGAACTTAACCCACCCAGTTGTGCAAGCAGGAAGGTCATGGAGAGTTCCTGCACACCCAGCCCGTTGATGGAAATAGGGACAAGGGTTACGAAATAGGTCAGTGTGTACAACCCAGCGACCAACCAATAGGAAACATGATGATCAATGCCGAGAAGCAGAAGATAGACCGCCAGATAGATAAAGATCATATTGCCAAAAGTAGCAAGCATGGAACCACTTAGAGCGAGGGGTTTCTTCAACCAAATGGAAAACGACTCGAATGTGCGTTTTGTAAAATCCACACCTTTTTGGATCAGGGCGGAAAGCGCAAGGGATTGTGTTACCCCGCTGCTCATCGAGAACACTGGAACCAAACCCAAAGGGAGGGCAATGCTCATTCCTGCCAGACCAATTAACCGGTCAGCAACGAGCGAGGCAACACAAACAGCGCGGTCATAGCCTAATTGCATCGCGCCAGCCAGCCGAACCACATCTCCGCCAATAGTTGTCGGTAAAAAATTTGAGGAGAAGTTCCCCGTAAAAGTCAGCATAACTGAGCGAAGAAATGGAATTTCCACACCCGCCGACTTAAGTAGGATGTGCCAGCGCGTGGCAGCAAACAAGCGAGAGGTGGTTAACGCAACAACCGCTGCAAGAAAATATCCAATAGACACGCGCCTTAAAGCAGAGAAAAGTTGTCCATCCCCTTCTTCTTGAACCAAAACGATCAAAAGAGCCAAAGCTAGAATACTGCCCAACCCGCGTATAACCGTTTGGCGGTTTTCACGCAGCCAATTAGTCATCAGCATCCTGATCAAGATTAATCTTCGAGCGGACGGTATATGTAGGCTTGCGCTGCGATTCGTGATACGTGCGGACCAACAATTCTGCGATCAAACCCATCAGAATGGATTGAACACCCAGAACAAATGTTAATGCGCTTATTTGCAAAAGCGGCGATGTGGCAATTCCTACAAAAAAGAAGATACGGCGGATAAAGAGAAAGAGCATAATCAACGCGCTGACGAACATCAGGGCGCTCCCAGAGCCGCCAAAAAGATAGATCGGCTTGGAAGAATACGCAACCAGAAATTTTACAGTAAACAGATCGAGGACGACCTTCACGGTTCTTTCCAGCCCGTACTTGGTCTTTCCAAATTTGCGGGCGTGGTGGCGGACGGGGACTTCTGTAATATTCGCACCAACTGAGCTTGCATAAACGGGGATAAAGCGGTGCATTTCACCGTACAGCCGGAAACCTTCCAATACATCACGGCGGTAGACCTTGAGTGTGCAGCCATAGTCATGCAAATGTACACCAGTTACGCGAGAGATCAATCCATTTGCCAGCATGGATGGGAAGTTGCGGGTAACAGCATTATCCTTGCGATCTTTACGCCAGCCGCTAACCAGATCGTAGCCTTCATCAAGTTTTGCGAGCATCATGGGAATATCCGCCGGATCATTCTGCATGTCTGCATCCAGAAGGATGATGATATCACCTTGGGAATAATCCAACCCGGCGGCAATGGCAGCGGTCTGCCCAAAATTTCGGCGGAACGAGATCACGCGGATATGTTCCGAGTCTTTTTCAGCATACTCTTTTAGGACGGCAAGGCTTTTATCACGGCTGCCATCATCTACAAGAATAACTTCCCAGGATTTTTTCAAGTTATTCATAACTGCGTAAAGCGCATCAAACAGAAGCGGGAGATTCTCCCGCTCGTTATAAACTGGTATTACAAGTGATAGGTTCATGGGTTTCTGTGAAATATCCTTAACTCACCGCCCTCATAACACGTAGGGGCTGCAGGTGGCGGCGCATATTCTTCAAAATCCTGCGGGGTTAGAAAATCCTTCCAGGATGAAAATCTTTTTGCTTCAATAATGAATATGTCGGCGCTATTTTTCCATTCTTCATTCAATTCACTGTTCCAATGGCTGAATCGGTGAAGTGTTTCAGGGTCGCCGCCAATCCTATAAGTGTAGCCATCATTGATCTGGACGGGGAAAATGCGGACGTTCGGCACGTATACCATTGGGGTAAAAGCGTTACCGCCATCCCAATATACCAGACTATTTGACGGGATGATTTCAGAAAGGTAAGCGCCAAGCTGTTCATGGGCAAGGATCATATCCTGCTTGCAATTGATGCTACTCTCCCCTAAATTCAGCACGGGAGACAGGATTAGCCCGATCACAAGGTATGAATTTACAGCAATCAATGCAAAATTCAGCCGTTTTGGAGCATTCTTTGCGCGCCGCCAGACAATAAATGCAATAATTAATACTCCTACCCCAGCCATAAAGCCAATTAGTGAACTAATCAACCGTTTGATTACAGGTAATTCAAGCGCAAAACGATACTTGATGATATCGACCAGAGCGGTCGTGCCGGGCAAAAATTGTCCATCGCGCATGCGTGGAACGGATAGGTTGAGGATCTCCTTGCCAACATTTTCAAATAACGAAAACCCTATGCCGGCAGAGAATAAAACTATAAACACAATCGCCAGCCCCTGCACAATGCGGGACGGGGATTTATTCCAGGCTGCGGATACCACGATTACAAATAGAAGGATACCGAGCGGGTCGAAAAACGTTAAATAGTTGGAAAAACAAAAAACGCAGCTATAGCTTTCGTATTGACTCGCCAAGGCTGCCCATGCATGCATGGCAAATAGGATGAAATAAGATAAAGCGAGGAAAACTGCGGCTCGCATGGCAGAAGCAGACTTCCAGTTAGAACGAGGCGACCAGAACATAATCGCAAAGATTCCGCCGACAAGAGCGATGAAGTGGTAGCGCATCCCTTGAAAGAATGCATTGGTTCGATTCCAAAAGTCAATTGCCGGATCCCAAACTGGTGTGGAATCTCCTGGTATTCGAAAGACATCCAAAAACGGAGTTAACGAACTGGGGAGCCACGGCGTCCAAATGGTTAAGATATTCGGCCAGTAATAGGCATGGACAGCGAGAAAAACACTCGCAGCGGTCACGAATGACCAAATTCCTTTTTGCCTGCCATGCTGCCAGAAAACATAAAGGACAAGCAATGGCAGCATCAAAACCATATTCTGGCGTGTCATCACAGCGAGAGAGGCTAAAACCGTTCCCAAAATGATCTGCCAAAGTGGGCGCTCGTCATCCAGCACCAACACACACATCCATGCAAGCAAGCATGCAATGACTACTTCTGAAACCGTGCGTGCATACAACTTGATAATCATTGGGCTGAGTGCAAATACCCACACCGTACCCGCCGCCATCCACTTTCCGGCCCAGCGGCGAGCGGTGACCCAAATACCTACTATGGTAAGCAAACCAAGAAAGATGGAGAAATAACGTCCGGTTCGCAGACCCGGGCCAAACAAGTATTCAGCAAGACCAGGTATTAAAAAAGCAAAGGGAGCTTTATTCGTCAGGGGCCCATACGGCTGAAACGGCTCATATACTCCGCGCCAGTAAAAAATACCTTTTATTAAGTATGAGCCTTCATCCAAACTGCTGACTGTAGTATGCGCGTACACCACAGCTTGAATCAAATAAAGAAGCGCCCCCACGCCTGCCAGCAACACCGGCATCCATGAAGGCCACTTCCTATCTTTGAGGTACTCGAACAATTTCATAAATTAAATATTAAAAAAGGGATTTATTGTTTTTTCAAACGCGCCAGGTCCGAATCCACCATCATCGTTACAAGTTCATTGAACGAAACAGCAGGCTCCCATTTTAGTTGCTGACGCGCCTTGGAAGGGTCCGAGATCAACAGGTCTACTTCGGCTGGGCGGTAGAACTTCTCATCCATAACCACATAATCCTTATAGTCCAGGCCTACGTGGGAAAATGCAATTTCACAAAACTCACGCACGGGATGCGTTTCACCGGTGCCGATCACATAATTATCGGGGTGATCCTGTTGCAGCATCAACCACATCGCTTCAACGTAATCACCAGCGAAGCCCCAGTCACGCTGGGCTTCAAGGTTGCCGAGGCGCAATTCCTTGGTCTTCCCTACCTTAATACTTGCAACTGCATTGGATATCTTACGAGTCACAAACTCCATACCACGGCGCGGGCTTTCATGATTGAACAAAATCCCCGAGGTGGCGAACATATCAAAAGATTCGCGGTAATTGATCGTGATCCAGTGACCATACACCTTTGCCACGCCATACGGACTGCGCGGGTAGAACGGAGTATTCTCACTCTGCGGCACTTCCATCACCTTGCCAAACATCTCGCTGGATGATGCCTGATAAAAACGTATCTTCGGGTTTACAAAACGAATTGCTTCCAACATGCGTGTTACGCCCAGCGCGGTCACATCACCCGTTAATGCTGGTTGATTCCACGAAGTCGGCACAAAAGATTGCGCCGCAAGGTTATACACTTCAGATGGCTTGTATTCTTCAAGCAGCGAAAGCAGGGAACCCTGATCCTGCAAATCTCCCTGAACAACAGTAATATCATCAATAATGTGATTAATACGCTCATAATTTACAGTGCTTGAACGGCGCGCAACACCAATTACTTGATATCCCTTTTTCAATAACAGCTCGGCCAAGTAGGAACCATCCTGTCCGGTGATTCCCGTAATAATTGCAGTTGGCATTTTTTATTCTCCTAAGTCAAAATTCAGCGACTGAATTATACACTATCTCTAGCATGGCGATTACGGTCACGCCACATGCCAAAAGCAAATATCAAAACCCATGCTCCTAAAATAATTTCAACCATCGAAGCAAACGGCAACTGCACCCCAACATGGAAATAGCGGCTGGCATACCATTGTCCAAAAAATCCCACGAACACAATCTCCATGGCAAACACCCTCACAAACCAGGCGTTCTTTGTTTCCCGCCACCATACCCAAACATTTCCAACAAGAATGGACTGCCACAAGAACAGAATCAATCGATAACGTGGATTATCCCATTGGTCGCCGCCGCCGCGCAGCGCAGTAAAAAGCACCCACCCCCACACAACCACAGTCAGCCATAGGATTAGCTTTCGCTTCTTCTCCCCGCCCGAACCTGCTGCCCCCACGAAGGACAGGATCAACGCTGGAAATAGAGCGTACCAACCCACAGCCCGAAGAATGCCGATCACCTTCCAGATAATAGTGGTAGGCGCGACAAAAATAGCAGGCAAGACAGGCTGTAAAAAGCCATAGACCATCACAAAAGGAAGATGTACCACCTCGGGCATTTCATCGAACAATTTTTGCACCCAGCCTGAACCTTCCTCAATTTTGAAGACATTCCACTTTAGTGATTCACGAACAAAGTTGTTGATCACCCCCATCGGAGACCCATCTCCCAAATTCCCCTGACGATTCAAAGCAGAGGAAAGAATAAACGTACCAGCAATGAAAACAATAACCAATGCTGCAATAACCGGCCACGAAAAACGTTTGTTCTCGCCGCCGAAATACATCCAACCACCCAAAATGACCAGGGTCACCAGCGCAATGGAAGGGGAAACCAACAACATCCCGGCAATGCCAACGCCAAGCCAGATCAAATCTTTTTTGTTCTGAGAACCGTGCCAACTTACGAATCCCCACAAAGCCAAGGCGCTGAACGCCAATAAATAAGGTTCGCGCATGGCAGAGCCGCCAAGTAAAACACTTTCAGGATACAGCACAAAAATCCAACCTGAAGCAAAAGCCACTTTTGATCCCCATTCTTGAGCAGCAGCCTTCCATAAAAATGGAACACCCAATGCTCCCATAAAAGCGGACAGCAATACCAACAACAAGACACGATGCGCATCCGGCGAAAAATAACGGTAGATGAAAGCGCTAAACGCAAGCAGTCCGCCGTACTGGTCATAGGCATACGTTTTATTGAAAGCATCAAAAATGGATTTCCCGGAAGTTGCCAACTCCCATGCCTGGTCATCACGGCGGTGCGCATCCGTGTAGGTGAAGCCAGCGCTTTGGTCTTCATCATCCACATATCCATAAACGGGAAGAGTGAAAAAGGTACCGACGCCACCGAGCAGGCGCAGCCCGAAAGCCAGCGAAACCATCCATGCCAGAGTCTTTCCGCCACCGGCCCATCTTGTAGACAGAGTGAGCAAGGAAAAGGAAAGAAGAAAAAGGAAGGAAAATGCCAATAGACCGATGAACCAGCTTCCAGCTTGGAGAGAAGCGAGAATCGCCCCCAGCCCAAGGGAGAGTGGAATCATCCATATCAAATCGCGTTGATTTAAGTTCTTCATATCCCCACTTTTACCACTTTTTCCAAAGTATGGAGTCATTGTCCTCTGTAAAATTTACTCGCACCCAATGACCCGAAATACTTTCGCCTCAGGCAGGGAGAAAACAAGCTGATACCAATTTATTTGTTTGGTTAATTGAATGGCATTAAAACTTTGGACCGTACCGCCTGTATAAATATAATTGATGTTTCTTTTGCAAATACCCTCGTGGTTTTGGGGCTCGTCAAAATTCAAAGTTCCTCTTGCAGGGGTTGTTCTTCGAGAGATCAAAGGATTGATCCAAATGCCTCCATCCACACCTACCAAAGCATCTGGGGATTCAAGTGAGGTTACAAGCATATCTGTGGAAGCGATCAAAATATTTGCATCAGGGGGAAGCGTTTTGTTCATCCAATGGATTGCAGCCAAATCATCATAACTGGCAATCTGGCAACAATCCGAGGCATAAAAAACATGGTTGGATCTGGCGTTTAACAAAACGAAACCAACGAGTGAAAGAGTTACCAGCCGAGCGGATAATTTTGGATGAAAAGAAAATCGCGGCAAGAGTTGATACAAGCCCGCCAGCCCCAACCCGCCAAATATGGAAAGCGGAATATAGAATAACATTTGAACATAGGGCCTGTCCAAAAGAGTCAAAGCGCCGTAGCCTAAAATTCCGGTGATGGGGATGAACAACCCGGCGATCAATAAAGAAATCAGCAGCAGCAAAAAAAATGTGAGGTCAGGGAAAGCCCAAGCTGAAAATATGAGCAGGATAAGCGCCAAACTTGTTGTCAATATATCCTGACTGATATATGCCTCAAACAGGAGAGTAAATACAGGGTTATTTTGTACAACTACAATTTCAGCAGCAAGGAGCAAGCCAACAAGCACGAATGAAAACTGTTGAAATAAAATCGACAGGCGTTTGCGCCAAATGGTTAGAAACAGGGAGCCGCCCATAAAAGCAAAAACAACCAGGGAACGGGTATGAAACAAAAAAGAAACCAGAACTCCCAAGGCTAATAACCAATACAAGGAAAATCGCTCAGGCTTGGGATGATTATTTCGATAAAGCAAATACCCAATATTCAAAACGAACTGGATGCAAACCAGGCTAAAAAGAGCGGGGTATTTCCCCCAATCCATTAAATGAGACGGCATGTGCCAGCCAATTCCTGCCAGCAGACAGGTAAAAGCCGCCGCGCTATTTGAATCAGTTTCCCGTTTGATGATAAAAAATAACGAGAAGGGCAATATTGCCAGAATGACCTGCCCGAACACAAGCATGGTATCCACAATCCCCAAATGAAATACATCAACCACCGTTGTGCTGATAACATGAAACCCTATATGATAATAATTGGGCGATGGGAAACTGATACGTGACGATATGTAATATTCGGAAAGATATTTGATAATTCGGTAATGCTCGGCTGAGTCAAAATAGGAAGGCAGAAGCATATTTTTGAGAAAGGCGACCTGCAAAATAAAGAAAACAATCAGAGCGCCTATAAATAGCGAGGCAGTTGGCACGGATATTCGTCCCAATCTACCGGCAAACAATAAGAAAATTACAGCAACAACCGCGAGAGATAAAATACTTATCGTTGCAATTTTCCCAAACAAAAATGCGCCTACAAATAACAGCATAGATAAAAAAAATGCCGGCAGAATCCAGCCAGCCATTCCAAGAGAAATGATTTCAGAACTTGACAATTTACCTTTAAAGGTTTTGTTGAACAGCGCAATTATTATTATCTGCCCCCAGATGACCGTAATGAAAATACTAAAGATAGTCCATACCTGGCCGCCCAGAACGGACAAACCATCTGCAAAAATATTCATGGCAAATTATTATGGATATGACGAATTAGGATAGGAGGAATTGGGGTAAGAAGCATCAGGGGTTTGCGTAGGAGTGGGTGTTACATCAAGAGTATTAGAACTTCCGGTAAAAGTTGGCGTCTCTCCCACGGTGGCTTCCAGCGAAGATGTACCGCCTGAACTTTCGGCAAAAGATGATTCCGATATCAGAATGGCTTTTAGCGTAAAACCTCCTGCCGCGATCAAACGTTCATCAGCCT
>Ga0209277_10000051_pt1 | contig 62799 bp, 63 predicted proteins | sample JI81AbrownDNA_FD_187503 | JGI IMG/M metagenome (GOLD analysis project Ga0209277, IMG submission 187503) | Wastewater effluent complex algal communities from Wisconsin, to seasonally profile nutrient transformation and Carbon sequestration -... | ecosystem: Engineered > WWTP > Effluent > Algae... | reverse complement strand
CGAGAAACACGCGTTTGCGCGTGCGCTTGGTAACAAGCCCAAATCCAGCAGTTGCAAGGGTGCTTTGTTTCATAAACGTAGTGTCGCCCCAATCAGCCATCAACTGGATGGGTTTTGCAGACCTTCCTTAGTGTATATGTGAATTAAAGCAATATAGAGACATTCCTTGGGGTGGAAACGTCCCTCGGCCCTCTTCTTGGTAGTTGTGTTCGCGCCTTACGGCAGGAGCAGGGGTGGACGCAAGTGGAGTTCAGCGAGCGCTGCGGTTTTTACCAGACCTATCTGAGCCGGATAGAAAACGGAAAAGCCAACCCCTCCTTAAACGCCATCGAGGTCATTGCCAACGGCTTGGGTATGGATGTGTTTGAATTCTTCAACCACATGAAAAAGCAAAGCACTATGTAATTGGCGTAAAAAAGCCCCCAAAGGGGGCTGCCAGCGCGTAGGTACGTTGCTTATTCAATCTTGGCACCCGAAGCCTGCACGATGCCCTTCCACTTGGCGTAGTCGGTCTTGAGCAGGTTGGCAAACTGGTCGGGTTTCATGGCCTGGGGTTCGGCGCCCTGAGCCAGGATGGCGGCTTTCACGTCCGGGTTGACGAGCAGTTCGTTGACCTTGGCGTTCATGGTGGTCACGACCGCCGCATGTGTGCCGGCCGGCATGAACAGGCCATACCAGGTGGCCACATCAAAGTCCTTGTAGCCCGACTCCGCCACGGTGGGCACCTCGGGCAGTGAGCTGCTGCGTGTGGCCGAGGTGACTGCCAGGGCCCGCAGCTTGCCGGCCTTGAGCTGCGCAATGGCCGAGGGCAGCGACGACACCAGCAGGTCCACGTTGCCAGCGAGCGCATCCATCAGCGCCGGGTTGGAGCCCCTGTACGGAATGTGGCGGATGTTGATGCCCGCGGCTTTTTCAAACAGGTGGCCGGCCAGATGGATGGTGGTGCCGTTGCCGGGTGAGCCGTAGGTGATGGTGTCCGGCGCAGCGCGGGCCGCCTTGACCACATCGGCCAGTGTCTTGAAGCGCGAGTTGGCCGCCGTGGCAATCACCACCGGCGTGTAGGCCACGTGGGCTACGGCCACCAGGTCTTTGGTCGGGTCCCAGGGCAGGTTGCCATACAGCCAGGGGCCGACGACCAGGTTGTCCTTCTGGCCCATCACCATGTCGTAGCCCGTGGGGGCGGCCTTGACGGCTTCGGTGATGCCGATGGTGCCACCAGCGCCGGCCTTGTTTTCGGGCACCACGGTCCAGTGGTTCGCTTCGGTGAGCTTGTTGGCCATCAGCCGCGACAGGATGTCGGTGCCGCCACCGGGTGGGAAAGGCACGATCAGGCGGATCGGTTTGGCCGGGTAGGCCGCGGTCTGGGCTGTGGCGGTGCCAGCCAGGCCAAACAGGGCGACCAGCGCCGCAAGGGGGGCAATGAAGTATTTGTGCATGGTGCGTGGGACGGGCAGGTTCTGTCCGGGCGGAAAGGTCGGCCAGTTTAGCAATGAAATCCGGACCAAACGCATGGCACAGCACGGCACAATGGCTGCATGTCCGCTCCCCCGCTCAAGCCGCTGCAAGTTTCCGCGCCCCAGAAGGCGCTGGAGAAGCTCGGCCTCAAGCGCGATATCGACCTGGCGCTGCACCTGCCGCTGCGTTACGAAGACGAAACCCGCATCACCAAGCTGCGCGACACGCGCGACGGCGACCATGTGCAGATCGAGGCGCGCGTGATGGACTGCGAGGTGACCTACCGGCCCCGGCGCCAGTTGGTGGTGACGGTGGATGACGGCACCGAAACCTGCACCCTGCGGTTCTTCAGCTTTTACCCCTCGCAGCAGAAGGCGCTGGCGGTGGGCAACCGCATCCGGGCGCGCGGTGAGGTCAAGGGCGGTTTTCTGGGCCGCACCATGTTGCACCCGGCGTTCAAGACGGCCGGCGGTGATCTGCCTACGGCGCTCACGCCGGTGTACCCCACGGTGGCCGGTCTGCCGCAGCCGTTTCTGCGCAAGGCGGTGCTGGCCGGGCTGGCCCGGGCCGAGCTGTCGGATACGTTTGCGCCCGGTGATTTAAGCCAGTTGGACACCCATATTGGCTCGCACCCCTTGTGGACACTGCGCCAGGCGCTACAGTTTTTGCACCACCCCGCGCCAGACGTGTCGCTCGATACCCTGCAGGACCACACCCATCCGGCCTGGCAGAGACTCAAGGCGGAGGAGCTGCTGGCGCAGCAACTCAGCCAGCTGCAGAGCCGCCGCGCCCGTGCGGCCCTGCGCGCGCCCGTGCTGCAACTGCCCTTGCCAGAGCCCCAGGATTCATTGCACCAGCGTCTGCTGGCCGTACTGCCTTTTGGCTTGACGAATGCACAGCGCCGTGTGAGCGCGGAGATTGCCAACGACATGGCCCGGCATACGCCGATGCACCGCCTGCTGCAGGGCGATGTAGGTGCGGGCAAGACCGTGGTGGCCGCACTGGCCGCCACCATCTGTATGGATACGGGCTGGCAGTGCGCACTCATGGCGCCCACCGAAATTCTGGCCGAGCAGCATTTCCGCAAGCTCATTGGCTGGCTGGAGCCCTTGGGCATCACCACCGCCTGGCTGACCGGTACGCAAAAGGCCAAGGAGCGCCGTGCCATGCTGGCGCTGATTGAGAGCGGAGAAGCCAAGCTGGTGGTCGGTACGCACGCGGTGATTCAGGAGAAAGTGCATTTCAAGAACCTGGCGCTGGCGGTGATTGACGAGCAGCACCGCTTTGGCGTGGCCCAGCGCCTGGCTCTGCGTGGCAAGCTCAAGCACGACGCGATGGAACCCCATTTATTGATGATGACGGCCACGCCCATTCCCCGCACGCTGGCCATGAGCTACTACGCCGATCTGGACGTATCCACGCTGGATGAGCTGCCACCGGGGCGCACGCCCATCGTGACCAAGGTGGTGAATGAGGCACGGCGTGACGAGGTCATCGAGCGCATCCACAGCCAGATAGCCCAGGGGCGTCAGGTGTACTGGGTGTGCCCGCTGATTGAAGAGAGCGAAGTGCTGGACCTGACCAACGCCACCCAGACCCATGCCGAGCTGGCCGACGCGCTGGGCGATGTGCGCATGCCCAATGGCGAGATGGCCCAGGTCGGGCTGCTGCACTCGCGCATGCCGCCCGACGAGAAGAAGGCTGTGATGGCCGCTTTCACCCAGGGGCACATCGCCGTGCTGGTGAGCACCACGGTGATTGAGGTGGGCGTGGATGTGCCCAACGCCTCGCTGATGGTGATTGAACATGCCGAACGCTTTGGTTTGAGCCAGTTGCACCAGTTGCGTGGGCGGGTGGGGCGGGGGGCGGCGGCATCGGCTTGCGTGCTGCTGTATTCCACTGGAGATGCGCCGCGTCTGGGCGAGGCCGCGCGGGAACGGCTCAAAGCCATGGTGGAAACCAACGACGGCTTCGAGATTGCCCGGCGCGACCTGGAGATTCGCGGCCCCGGTGAGTTTCTGGGTGCCCGCCAGTCGGGTGAGGCCATGCTGCGCTTTGCCGATCTGGCGACGGACACCGTCTTGCTGGAATGGGCCCGCAAGGAAGCCCCGATGATGCTGGACCAGCATCCGCACCTGGCGGAAAAGCATGTACAACGCTGGCTGGGCGGGAAAGCCGAGTTTCTGAAGGCCTGACGCCGCATATTTTGATGAAAATGACCTCCAGCCCCCGAATATATTGCGCAAGTAGCTATAAAAACAGTAGCAAACGTATGCCCGTACAAGGATTGACCCCGTGCTGACCCATCCCTTTGAATTCAACCTGGCCTGGCTGGTGGCCGGCCTGGCCGTCGCATCGGTGGTGGCCTGGTTTGGCTGGATCGAGTACCAGGCCCATTTGCTCAAGACCCGCGTGGAGCAGGCCGGTGGCGTGTTGCGTTTTGTGGCGCACGGCTGGTCGGTAGAGGCGCAACGCAGCGCGAACCAGGTGCTGGTGCAGTCGCGCCACGGGCACTACAGCCGCCAGCCCGTGGACGGGGACGCTGGGCCGGCGCAGGAGGGCCATATCACCGCCCAACTCCCGGCGCCGGGACTGCGTATCGACATCCTTCCCGGCAAGTCTGCGGGCCATTGCATCGTGGAGTTCCATGCTTCGGACGAACTCACCTTCGCAGCGCAAGGCAAAAAGGGGGGCGAGAGCGCTGTGGTGCGCCTGGATCGCGTCCCGGAACCGGTGGCGGCCAGCTTTGGGCAGTTCGCGTCGCAGCTGCGGCTGTGGGTGGAAAAACTGGAAAAGCGCCTGACCATCCAGCGCGAGGCCGAGGCGGCTGAAAAAGCCGCCCAGGAAGCTGCTCAGGCCAAAGCCGCAGCGGCCGCAGCAGCGGCGGCGACCGGCGAAGCTTCCACAGAGGAGTTGACCCCCGATGTGCAGGTGGCCCGGTGGCGCAAGGCGGCCGGGTTTGCCGGAACTTCCAGCGAGATTGGCCTGAATGACAAAGGCGGCATTCTCTGGTACATCGACCTGGACCCCACCGGCCGCATCACGCTGCACGCCAACAACCGGACCATCCACACCACGCTGGCGGGGGCCAGCATCGCATCCCTCGGCGGTGAGCTGGAGGTGGGTGTGCGTGATGACTACTGGAGCGAAGACGAGCCCGAATTGCGCACCTTCCGCATTCTTAAAGGCTTGCCGCCCGACGAGCGCCGCGCCTGGAAGGAACGCATGGAGATCCTGCGCGACAATTTGCGCCAGGCCGCCGGCATCCCGGCACAGACAGGGCGGTAGGAGGACAATAGCGCCATGACTCTGACCGAACTCAAATACATCGTTGCCGTGGCGCGCGAGCGGCATTTTGGCAAGGCGGCCGAAGCCTGCTTTGTGTCACAGCCCACGCTGTCGGTGGCGGTGAAGAAGCTGGAGGAAGAGCTTGACGTCAAGCTGTTCGAGCGCAGCGCCAATGAGGTGGCGGTGACTCCGCTGGGCGAAGAGATCGTGCGCCAGGCGCAAAGCGTGCTGGAGCAGGCTGCCAACATCAAGGACATTGCCAAGCGCGGCAAGGACCCGCTGGCTGGTCCACTCAAGCTGGGGGTGATCTACACCATCGCGCCCTACCTGCTGCCCGATCTGGTGCGCCAGGTGATTACCCATTCGCCGCAGATGCCGCTGATGCTGCAGGAGAACTTCACGGTCAAACTGCTGGAGATGTTGCGCACCGGCGAAATCGATTGCGCCATCCTGGCCGAGCCTTTTCCGGACACCGGACTGGCGGTCGCGCCGCTGTACGACGAGCCTTTCTATGCGGCCATTCCGATGACGCATCCGCTAGCCAAGAAAGACAGCGTCACCACCGAAGAACTCAAGAGCGAAACCATGCTGCTGCTGGGCAATGGCCACTGCTTTCGCGACCATGTACTGGAAGTCTGCCCGGAGTTCGCGCGCTTTTCCAGCGATGCAGAAGGCATCCGCAAGAGCTTTGAGGGGTCGTCGCTGGAGACCATCAAGTACATGGTGGCCGCGGGCATGGGCATCACCCTGGTGCCGCGCCTGAGCGTGCCGCGCGAAGCGCTGGAAGACCGCAAGCGCCGCCACGAAGACATCTATGTCAAATACCTGCCGGTGCAGGACGGCAAGGGCGCACTGCCGCCCACGCGCCGCGTCGTGCTGGCCTGGCGGCGCAGCTTTACCCGTTACGAAGCCATCGCGGCCTTGCGCAACGCCATTTATGGCTGTGAGCTGCCTGGAGTGACCCGGCTCTCGTAATTTTGAACAAAATTGGCTGCTAGCCCCCGTATTTATTGCGTAGGCAGCTATCAAAATAATAGCATTTTTGTGACACCACGTTTTTCGCTGTACCTGGACCTGATCCGCTGGAACCGGCCTGCTGGCTGGCTATTGTTGTTGTGGCCCTCGCTGAGTGCGCTGTGGCTGGCGGCGGGCGGCTTTCCGGGCTGGCACCTGGTCATTGTCTTTACCCTGGGCACCATCCTGATGCGTAGCGCAGGCTGCTGTATCAACGATGTGGCCGACCGTGATTTCGACCGCCACGTCAAGCGCACCGCGCAGCGCCCGGTCACCAGCGGTGCGGTGTCGGTGCGCGAGGCGCTGGTGGTCGGTGCCGTGCTGGCGCTGGCGGCGTTTGGCCTGGTACTCACCACCAACGCGCATGCCGTGGCGTGGTCATTTGCTGCACTGGCGGTGTCGCTGGCCTACCCGTACGCCAAGCGGTTTGTTTCCATGCCGCAGGCGGTGCTGGGCGTGGCGTTCAGCTTTGGCATCCCCATGGCCTATGCCGCAGTGCAGGCCGATATTCCGCTGCAGGCCTGGGTGCTGCTGGTGGGCAACCTGTTCTGGGTGCTGGCCTACGACACCGAGTACGCCATGGTGGACCGCGATGACGACCTGCGCATCGGCATGAAGACCTCGGCCATCACGCTGGGGCGTTGGGATGTGCCGGCGGTGCTGGCGTTCTACGTCATCCATCTGGCCATCTGGTCCTGGGTGATTGCCCCGTTGGTGCACGGTTGGGGCTGGTGGCTGGGCGTGGCCGCCGCGCTGGCGCAGGTGGTGTGGCACGCCACCCTGATCCATGACCGCACCCGCGATGGTTGTTTCAAGGCCTTCCGGTTGAATCACTGGGTGGGGTTTTCGCTGTTCTGTGGGGTAGCTTTGTCGTTCGTGTGAGCCGGCGGCAAAAATACCCTGCCGGGGTGCTGCGTCTTAGGTAATTCGGCAAAATTCCGCCTTGGTTTTACTGTGTCCAAGGTGCCTATGCGAACTTCTCCCTGCAGCGCTGCGATCGATCCCGCGGCACTTTGCGAATCCAGCATCTCCCGCATTGTGGAGATGGCCTGGGAAGACCGTACACCGTTCGAGGCCATCGAGGCCCAGTTTGGTTTGAATGAATCTGCCGTGATGGAGTTGATGCGACGGCATATGAAGCCTTCGTCTTTCCGGATGTGGCGCAAGCGCATGGCGGGGCGCCGCACCAAGCATGCGGTGCTGCGCGGTGCCGTTTTCCTGCGCCACCGCGCCACCCACACGCGGCAATAGCAGGTCGCCACGTTGACAACACGCCGAGCTCTGGTCTGGTTCAAGCGCGATCTGCGGGTGCACGACCACGCGCCGCTGGTCGCGGCACTGGCGGATGCGGATGCGCTGGCGCTGTTTGTCATCGAACCCGAATGGATGCGCAGCCCGGAGTGCGATGGCAGCCATGTGGACTTTGCACTGGCTTGCCTGGCCGAACTGCGGGCCGCTTTGGCGCTGCGCGGTCTGCCGCTGCTGGTGCGCGTGGGCTCGGCTGTGGAAGTACTGGCGCAACTGCACAGCGAGGTGGCTTTCACCCACCTGCTGAGCCACGAAGAAACCGGCCCGGGCTGGTCGTATGTGCGCGACAAGCAGGTGGCCGCATGGTGCCAGTCCGTCCACGTGCCCTGGCAGGAATTCACCCAGACTGGCGTGGTGCGCCGCTTGCGCACACGCAGCGGCTGGGCACAGCGCTGGCAGGCGCGTATGGATGCACCTTTGCATTTGCTGGACGGCCGTTTTTCCGCTGCGGTTACGCTGGACCAACCCGACCTTCCCACGCTGTCGAGCCTGGGGGTGGCCCCGCATGGCAAGGTGTTGCAGGCTGCGGGCGAGCGGGCTGCGCGTCACACCCTGCAAAGCTTTTTGCAGGTGCGTGGCCATGACTACCGCAAGGCACTTTCCAGCCCCTTGAGTGCGGAAGAGGGCTGCAGCCGCCTGAGTCCCCATTTGGCGTTCGGCACGCTCTCCCTGCGCACGGTGCACCAGGCCACCGAGGTGGCGATCGGCAGTACGCCAGACCGCGCCATGGCCTACGCACTGCGCGGCTTTGCCGGGCGCCTGCGCTGGCACTGCCATTTCATGCAGAAGCTCGAAGACGAGCCCGACATTGAATTCCACAACTTCGCCCGCGTGTACGACGGTCTGCGCGAAAACGATTTCAACGACGACCACTTTGCCGCCTGGTGCGAAGGGCGCGCCGGCTACCCCATGGTGGACGCCTGCATGCGTTCGCTCCTTGCCACCGGCTGGCTCAACTTCCGTATGCGCGCCATGCTGGTGAGCTTTGCCAGCTACCACCTGTGGTTGCATTGGCGACCAACGGGCCTGTTTCTGGGGCGCCAGTTTCTCGATTTCGAGCCCGGCATCCACTGGAGCCAGATGCAGATGCAAAGCGGCACCACGGGTATCAACACGCTGCGCATCTACTCCCCCACCAAACAGGCGCTAGACCAGGACCCGCAAGGTGTTTTCATTCGTCGCTGGGTGCCGGAGCTCTCCAAAGTGCCACTGCCCTATCTGGCCGAGCCGTGGAAGATGGACGTGAGCGTGCAGCGTATGGCCGGTTGCATGATCGGTGTGGACTATCCCGCCCCCATCGTGGACGACAAGCTGGCGATGAAGACCGCCAAAGACCGTATGTATGGCTTGCGCAAAACACCGGAGGCGCGCGAAGAAGCCGGCGATGTGCAGGCGCGCCACGGCTCGCGCAAGAGCGGGCTGCCCCCTTCCGGGCAACGTACCAAGGCAGCAGCGCCAAAGATGACCAAGCGCACGGCAGCGCGCGGAGCCAAAGGTCCTGCCGCACCATCACCCCAAGGGGACTTGTTCGCATGAAAAACGACTTCAAAGGCAACAAACAATCGCTGCCCAGCAAACTGTGCGCCGTGTGCGGCCGCACCATGACCTGGCGCAAGGCCTGGGCCAAGAACTGGGAGTCGGTGCTGTACTGCTCGGATGCCTGCCGCGCCAGGAAAACCAACAAAAAAGCACCATGACCCCAACCGACACCCACCCGGCCACAGCCCTGCGTCTTGCACCGTTACCAGCGACGGTGCGCAACCTGGTCATCGTGCTGGGCGACCAGCTCGACGCAGAGTCTTCAGCGCTGCAAGATTTTGATCCCACGCAGGATGTGGTGTGGATGGCAGAGGTGGCGCAAGAGTCCACCCATGTGTGGTCGGCCAAGCAGCGCATTGCGGTGTTCTTGAGCGCCATGCGCCACTTTGCCGACGACCTGCGCAGGCAAGGCCTGCCTCTGGTCTACGCCAGGCTGGACGATGCGGACACCCGGGGCACCCTGGCGCTGGAGCTGGACAAAGCCATCACCCAGCTGCACCCCGCCACGCTGGTCATCACTGCCCCAGGCGACTGGCGTGTGCTGCACAGCCTGCGCGCGGTGGCCGCTGAGCACCAGCTGCCGCTGGACCTGCGCGACGACACCCATTTTTTCAGCACGGTGCGTGACTTTGCGGCACACGCCCAAGGCCGCAAGCAGCTGCGCCTGGAATACTGGTACCGCGAGCTGCGCCAGAAGCACGGCATCCTGATGGACGGCAAAGAACCTGCGGGTGGGCAATGGAATTTTGATGCGGACAACCGCGAGTCCTTCGGTAAGGCCGGGCCACAGAATGTGCCTGCGCCCACCCGTTTTGCACCGGACGCCACCACGCAAGACGTCATCGCACTGGTCCATACGCGATTTGCCAGCCACCCGGGCTCGCTTGGCAGTTTTGGCTGGCCGGTGACGCGCACGCAAGCGCTGGCAGCGCTGCAGGCATTCATTCAAGAGCGCCTGCCGTTGTTTGGGTTGTATGAAGACGCCATGTGGTCGGGCGAACCGTGGCTGTACCACTCGCACCTGAGCTGCGCGCTCAACCTCAAGCTGTTGAACCCGCGTGAGGTAGTGCAAGCCGCCGAAGATGCGTACCGCACAGGCCATGCGCCCCTGGCAGCGGTGGAGGGCTTTATCCGGCAGATACTGGGCTGGCGCGAATATGTGCGTGGCATTTACTGGACGCACATGCCGGGCTACCTGGAACACAACGCGCTGGACGCGCAAGCCGAGTTGCCCGCGTGGTACTGGACCGGCGAGACCGAGATGGCCTGTCTGAAAGACGCGATCACCCAAACCCTGGAGCACGGCTATGCCCACCACATCCAGCGCCTGATGGTGACCGGCTTGTATGCCCTGCTGCTGGGTGTGAAGCCGCAGGCGGTGCACGCCTGGTACCTCAGTGTGTATGTGGACGCTGTGGAATGGGTGGAGCTGCCCAACACGCTGGGCATGGGCCAGTTTGGCGATGGCGGGCTCATGGCCAGCAAGCCCTACGTGGCCAGTGGCAAATACATCCAGCGCATGAGCAACCATTGCAAGGGCTGCCGCTACGACCCCGCGCTATCCACGGGCGCCAACGCCTGCCCCTTCACGACGCTGTACTGGGATTTTTTGATGCGCCACGAAGCGCTGCTCAAAAAGAATCCACGCATGGCCATGCAACTCAAAAATCTCGCCAGGCTGGATGACGCTGCGCGCGATGCCATCACGCACCAGGCCATGGCACACCGCGATGCGGTTCAACCCGCGTCGAAAGCGCGCGTCACGACAACCAGCGCACGTTGCCTATGACCTCCGAGAAAAATGCCCTCAAAGTCTCGGGGCTCATCTTGTACGGATCAAAATCCGCCGAAGTCGAATATTTGAGAAACAGCTGCCTGTTTTCCTGTGTGGAAGCGACCAGGCCCATGGCCCAGTTCCCAAACTGGCGGGCCACGATCGGCGAGAAGTCGAGGATGGCGGGCTCTTTGTGACGCGGGTCTTTCAATATCCGGTGGTAGAGGTTGTTGATCGCCTGGCGATCGCCTTCGAGCTGTTGCAAAAAAATGCCATTGGCAAGGCACAGCGCACCGGTCACGCCCACCGCCACGTTGTTGCGGGCGGAGCTCTGCAGAATGTCTTTGACGTCACCCGGCCCCAGGATGGTGGAGGTTCGGCTGGCGTAGGTCAGTTGGAAAAGCATGTTGAATGGTTCCGGTTGTCGCAATCGGTTGAAGTAGATGCACGCTGGACGAGCGTATCCATTTTTGCTTCTCCCTGTCCCACACACGGGTTCCCTTTGCGCAAAGGCTTGAGGCAATGAGTTTCGAACCCACGCTGCAAGCGGCCCATGTGCGCCTGGCGGCGGTCAATCCCGACGCCTATGCCCGCACTCGCAACGCGCTGGAGGGCGCCGTCACCCGGCTGTCGCCCTACCTGACCCATGGCTTTCTGAGTCTGCGCGAGGTGTATGAAACCGTGCACGCGCGCCACCCACTGAACGTCCAGCACAAGCTGGTGTTCGAGCTGGGTTGGCGTGCCTACTGGCGGCATGTGTGGGAACACCTGGGCGATGGAATTCACCAATCCATTCACACCGGACTGCTGCCCGACGATGCCTACCAGTCCGATATGCCCGCAGATGTGCTGGAGGCCCGCACCGGCATCACAGCAATCGACCAGGCGGTGCGCGAGCTGTATGCAACCGGCTATGTCCACAACCACGCCCGCATGTGGCTCGCCAGCTATTTGGTCCACCTGCGCAAGGTCCACTGGCACGCGGGCGCGCAGTGGATGCTGGGCCACCTGCTCGACGGCGATGTAGCCAGTAACCACCTGAGCTGGCAGTGGGTGGCGGGCACGGGGAGCAGCAAACCGTATGTGTTCAACGCAGACAACGTGGCCCAATATGCGCCTGCCCACTGGCATAGCCCCGGTACGGTCATAGACACCAGCTACGAAGCAATGGATGCAATGGCGCGTAGCTACACACCTATAAAGCCGATACCCAGCCGCATCTCTGGGGCGTGTGCAACTGCCGTGCCATCCCTGGTGTCGGCACCCTCTGGCTCCGTCTGGACTGCGCCAGACGCGGCGCTGGTCGATGGCCGTGATGTGTGGTTGTTGCATCCGTGGTCGGTGATCTGTCCGACCTCCGCATCGCACGCCGGGGTGCTATGCGTCGGTGTCGGATTGCAGGCTGCGCATGCGGGCCAGCCCTGGAGTGCACGCCGCTGGGACTTTGTGACGCAAGCACTGCAGAGCCAGGCCCAGCACCTCTGGTGGACGGATGCCCCCGCGCTGGCAGACGCATTGACGGGTGCGCGCAGCGTCCGCTGGCAACCCAACCCGCACATGGACCCATTCATGGCCCTCCTGAAAAGTGACGTGTCGCAATCCATTGCACCGCCGGCCCTGTTTGCACCGGTGGATCGTTACTGCGCCAGCTTTTCGAAATGGTGGAGCCGCACCCATTTGCTGGACTAAGCGGCGCTGCGCGCCTTTGTCAGGCGTGATGTGGCCGCTTAGCGGGTTACGGCAACAGGGTGCCCTGGACACGCAAGGATGTTTCGTCGGTTTGCAACACCACGCCCTCGCCGGACTGCGGCACCAGTCCCGTCAGCGCCGTGATATTGACCTGGTGCGTCACAACCACCAAAACACCCGGACCACGCCAGCCCAGCAAAAGTCGGCGGGCTTCCGCGGTCTGCATGTTTTCGCTGCCAGGGCTGTTGAAGAACGAGTTGAAGGCCGGCACAGGCCGCAACTTGGCGGTAGACATCGCAGGGAACGCCAACAGGGCTGTGTCTCGGGTCCGGCACCATTCGGAATGCCAGACTGCGCCGACTTCCACACCGCGCTGCCGCAGCGTGTCGCCGATGCGCCGTGCCTGCGCCTGGCCTTCCGCACTGAGGTTGCGCTGTGTTCGGCAATCACCCGCTACCCATCCCGCGGGGTCGCCACCCCCGGGTGCTATCGCATGGCGGAACAAAACGATGGAGCCGTTGGTCTTGAGGGCCTGCCATGCGTCGGTTGTGTCAGCCTGCACGGACAACGGGCTCCACGCCAGTACAGAGACGGACCACCCCAGCAGGCAGGCGCTTCGGGAGCGTAGTGCAATGGACATGGGTGCGTCGGGTGGGGCTGGTTCACCAGGGGATTTCGTTGCCCTGGTAATCAACATAGTGCGCGCCCTGGCGTGCCGTCAGATTTTTCAGGGTTGCCAGCATCCCCGCAACCGATTCCGCTGGCTCCAGGAGCTTGGGAACGCCTGCCGCAAAGGGTTGCGACAAAGGCGATCGCACCGTACCCGGCTGCAATGCGACCACACGCAGTTCAGGCTGCTTGCGTTGCAACTCAATGGCAGCGGTTTGCAGCAGCATGTTCAACGCTGCTTTCGAGGCGCGGTAGCCATACCAGCCACCCTTGTGGTTGTCGGCAATGCTGCCTACACGCGCGGACAGCTTGGCGTAGATGCTCGGCCCCGGTTCCAGCAAGGGCGCGAAGTGGCGCAGCACCATCAGGGGTCCTGTGGCATTGACCGCAAATGCCTTGGCCAGTACGTCCGGTTGCACCGCCGCCAACGACTTTTCCGGCCCGACGCCATCGATGGTGAGCGCGCCAGTGGCATCCACGATCAGACGATAGGGCCCTGCGCCAGCGCTCGCGGCCGCCTGTGCTGCCAGGCTGGCTGTGTCCAGCAGGTCGAATCCGCTGCCGTGCGAACGGGACACCATTTCAACGTGACTGCAATGCGGATCCTGCTGCAAGGCGTCCACAAAGGCATGCCCGATCGCACCCCTCGCACCGATGACCAGGGCCCGGTAGTCTGTTGTGAGAAGTTCGGTCATGGCAGTACGTACAAAAGACTGCGGCGCAGTCAGCCCTTCTTGGCCCAGGCGCTGCACCAGCCCTTGCCAGCCACTTGCTTGCCGGCAAACAGCGGGCAACCGCCCGCGGCTGCTTTTGCCGCGCCCTGGAACAGGGCGCAATTGGTGCACATCTGTCCTGCGGCATATTTGGGCTGCTTGGTCTTGTCCACTTTGGTGGCATCGGCTTTGTAGCCCAACGCGACGGCTTGCGCATCGGTTTCAGCCAGCATCGCCTGTGCTTTGACTTGCAGGGCAGTGCCCACGGCAGCGCAGCCCACGACGGCCTGCATCATGAATACGCGGCGGTTGTGGGTCAGGGAAGTTGTTGAGGTCTTCATAGGTACTCCAGGTTGGTTGCATGGAAATGCATGCCGAATGTAGCATTTCGACAAGATATATCTACTCAACTTAATAAATATTTGCTATAAACTATTCAATACCTATCCAATCACCAGATGATCATGCCCAACACACACGCAAGTCAATCCAGGTCCACTGCCGGGCATCGCATTGGTGCGGTATCGGCATTGAGTGGCGTGCCCGTGCCGACCTTGCGCGGCTGGGAAATCCGCTATGGCACCTTCAGCCCCCGCATGACCGAAGGCCGACAGCGGCTGTACAACGATGACGATGTTCTGCGCGCCACACTGCTGCGGCGCCTCACGGAGCAGGGGCACTCCATCAGCGGTATTGCCAATCACGATGCAGCCAAGCTCAGCGCCTTGTTGCACCACCAGGACGCATCCCAGCGGCGCAATGCGCCCCACAGCGCAGAACGCGAGGTCCCGAGCGTGGCGGTGGTCGGGCTTGCATTGGCGGCGAGGCTGGCCTCAAATAAATTCAGGCAAATTTTTTCCGGCAACGGACTGCAAGTGACCGACGTTTTTCCCGACCTGGATGCGGCGCTGGTGCAGCCGTTGCAGACCAAGCCAGAGTTTCTGTTGGTGCGCACCCATTCCTTGCACTCCGTGGTGCAGGCGCAGTTGCACCGTTTGATAGACCGTAGCTCTGTCCAGCAAGTCATTGTCCTGTACCACTTCGGGCAGGAAAAGGTCGTGGAATCCATGAAGCGCGCCGGCATGGTGGTGCGTCGCGAGCCAGTGTCCGACTACGAACTTGCCGAATTGTTTCGCGCGTCCCTCTTGATGGACGCGCCCCAGGCGATGGCGCACACCGGTCTTGGCGCCACGATTCCGCCTCGCAAATACGACGATGCGACGCTTGCGCGCATGGCCGGAATGTCAAGCAGTATGTTGTGCGAATGTCCCCGCCACGTAGCGGAAATCATTGCGCAGTTGGTCAGCTTCGAGCAGTACAGCCAGGAATGCCTGAACAAGACCTCCGAAGATGCGCGCCTGCATGCCTACCTGCATTCAGTGTCCGGTTCGGCACGCGCCCTGTTTGAGCACGCACTTCAAATGCTGGCCGAGCACGAAGGGCTGGCACTGCAGGAGGTCGAATGCATTGGCTGAAAAAACTGGAAGGCACCCGGCGCTCTGCGAGCGGCCTGGAATGGCGTATCTGGCGCAAGTTGCCGTTGATCACCCTGGTAGGAACCTTGGTGCCAGCGCTGTTGTGGGTCGCGCTGGATTGGACTCTGGACCCGGACTCCAGTGCGGTGCATGCGCGCTGGCTGCTGACGGCCAGTTATGTGGCCTGGGGTGCGGTGATCTTCCACTGGACCATGGTGCTGACCCTGGCGATTGGCTGCGCTATCGTGGTAGTGATGAAGGGTCCGGGTTATGTGGCCGATGCCTACCCGCTATCCCACAGCGACAGCCCCTCGGTGCAGGACCGCAAAGAGTAATTTCACTGCCCATCGCAGCATGCGGACCTCCGTGGCTTGGGGTGCTGCGCGAACATAAAAAAACCGGCCCGCAAAGCGGCCGGTTTTTTGGAGACTGAAAGAATCAACCTTTCAGGCACTCGCTCATGAACTTCTTGCGCTCGTCGCCTTTTTTGCCCTTGGCTTCGGTGTTGCAGGTTTTCATCTTGCTTTGCTGGGAATTGCCTTCTGCGGCAGCAGCCGGCTTGGCGCTCAGGCATTCCTTCATGAAGGCCTTGCGCTCATCACCTTTCTTGTCCTTTGCCTCGACATTGCAGGTCTTCATCTTGCTCTGTTGCTTGGTGGGTGCTTTGTCGTCGGCAGCGTGGGCCACGCCCATTGCCAGTGTCAAACCCAAGGCCACGAGGGAAATCAGTTTTTTCATGTGTCGTCCTTAAAGAAATGTGACAGTTGCGTCGCCTTTCGGCTGGAATCCGCACATGGATTCCAGCACATAACGCACTGGCTGGCAATGCGGATGACCCCCGGCGCGCCACCCCCGTAAAATCAGCCCCCATGCTCACCGTCAAAACCGAACTCCTGCAGGCACTGGCTGCCTGTCTGGAATCCCTCTCCCCCGGCGCCGGCTCCAAAGCTGCGTTTGAATCCCCCAAAGTGGCCGCCCATGGCGACCTGGCCACCACGGCCGCCATGCAATTGGCCAAGCCGCTCAAGCAGAACCCGCGCCAGCTGGCCGAGAACCTGCGCACCGCCATGCTGGCCCAGCCCGCGTTTGCGGCCTGGGTGGATGCGGTGGAGATTGCCGGCCCCGGTTTTATCAATATCCGCCTCAAGCCCTCGGCCAAGCAGCAGATCGTGCGTGAGGTGCTGGGCCAGCGAGAGCGCTTCGGTGTGCAGCCCGACAAGGGCCAGCGCATGCTGGTGGAATTCGTGTCCGCCAATCCCACCGGGCCGCTGCATGTGGGCCACGGCCGCCAGGCGGCGCTGGGCGATGCGATCTGCAACCTGTTCCAGACCCAGGGTTGGGATGTGTACCGCGAGTTCTATTACAACGACGCCGGTGTGCAGATCAGCACCCTGGCCAACTCCACCCAGCTACGCGCCAAGGGCTTCAAGCCGGGCGACGCCGAGTGGCCCGAGGCCGCCTACAACGGCGACTACATTGCCGACATCGCTGGTGACTACCTGGCCAAAAAGACGGTGCATTCCGACGACCGCGAATTCACCGCCAGCGGCGATGTGGATGCGCTCGACGACATCCGCCTGTTTGCCGTGGCCTACCTGCGCCACGAGCAGGACCTGGACCTCAAGGCGTTCTCGGTCAAGTTTGACAACTACTACCTGGAGTCGAGCCTGTACACCAGTGGCAGCGTGGACGCCGCGGTGCAAAAGCTGCGCGATGCCGGCAAGACTTACGAACAGGACGGCGCGCTGTGGCTCAAGTCCACCGATTACGGGGACGACAAGGACCGCGTCATGCGCAAGGGTGACGGCAGCTACACCTACTTTGTGCCGGATGTGGCGTACCACATCAGCAAGTGGGAACGCGGTTTCACCAAGGTCGTCAACATCCAGGGCACCGACCACCACGGCACCATTGCCCGCGTACGCGCGGGCCTGCAGGCCGCCGATGTCGGCATCCCGCACGGCTATCCCGACTATGTGTTGCACACCATGGTGCGCGTGGTCAAGGGGGGTGAGGAAGTCAAGATTTCCAAGCGTGCGGGCAGCTATGTGACGCTGCGCGACCTGATCGAGTGGACCAGCAAGGACGCGGTGCGCTTCTTCCTGCTGAGCCGCAAACCCGACACCGAGTACACCTTCGATGTGGACCTGGCGGTGGCCAAAAATAACGACAACCCGGTGTACTACGTGCAGTACGCGCATGCGCGCATCTGCTCGGTGCTGGCCACCTGGGGGGGTGATGTGGCCACCCTGCAGGGCGTGGACCTGTCGGCGCTACAGAGCCCGCAGGCGCAGGCCCTCATGCTGCTGCTGGCCAAGTACCCTGACATGCTGACGGCTGCGGCCGTGGACTTCGCACCCCACGACGTGACCTTCTACCTGCGCGAGCTCGCGGCCAGTTACCACAGCTACTACGATGCAGAGCGCATTCTGGTGGACGACGAGGCCGTCAAGCTGGCCCGTCTGGCCCTGGTCGCCGCCACGGCGCAGGTGTTGCACAATGGCCTGGCAGTGCTGGGCGTGAGTGCCCCGCAAAAAATGTAATCCATGTTTTCAACAAGCAGCGAGACAAAGGCATGAAGCATCAGCGCGGCGGGACCTTTCTGGGGTTCATCATTGGGGTGGTGGTCGGGCTGGCGGCGGCGCTGGCCGTGGCCGTGTACGTCACCAAGGTACCGGTGCCTTTCATGAACAAGGGGCAAAGCCGCAGCGCCGAACAGGACGCGGCCGAGGCCAAGAAGAACAAGGACTGGGACCCCAACGCACCGCTGTACGGCAAGAATCCCGCCAAGGCGGCGCAACCCGCCGTACCGCCTGAAGCCGCCGCTAGCAAGCCCGCAGGCAAGGATGAGGCCAAGCCCGCCGACAAGAAGGCCGAGAACAAACCGGCCGTGTCGGCGGACCCCCTGGGCGACCTGGCCAAAGCCAAGGCCGCTGCAGCCGAAGGCGAGCCTTTTGTGTACTACGTGCAGGTGGGCGCTTTCCGCACCCCGGAGGACGCCGAGAGCCACCGTGCCAAGCTGTCCCTCAGCGGTATCGAAACCAAAGTGTCCGAGCGCGAACAGTCGGGCCGCATGGTGTATCGCGTGCGGGTGGGTCCTTTCGAGAAAAAGGAAGACGGTGAGCGTGCCAAGGAGAAACTCGACAAGGCCGGGCTGGATACGGCCCTGGTGCGGGTACAGCGCTAGCCAGCCACCGCGCCCGGAACTTTCTGGAGCCTCTGCGGTCTGACCTGTCCAATCCACTGGAGATATGTGATTTATGAAACGTCGTGATTTTTCCCGGATGGCTGCATCCTCGGCGCTGTTGGCGTCTCTGGCGCCTGTCATGGTCCAGGCGCAGGGCAAAAAGCCGGTCCCCGGTACCGATTACCAGGTACTGGACCCACGCGCACCGGTCGAAGCGCCTGCCGGAAAAATCGAGGTGGTGGAGTTCTTCTGGTACAACTGCCCGCACTGCGCCACGCTGGAACCCACGCTCAATGAGTGGGTCAAGCGTCTGCCCAAGGATGTGGCATTCCGCCGCGTGCCGCGCCGGTTTGCCGACGGAGAAGTGCCGCAACAGCAGCTGTATTACGCACTGGAGTCCATGGGCTTGGTGGACAAGCTGCATGCCAAGGTGTTTGCCGCTGTGCATGGCGAGCGCCGCAATCTGAATCGCCCCGAGGCCATTGCCGACTGGGTGGCGGCACAGGGTGTCGACAGGGCCAAGTTCATGGGCCAGTTCAGTTCGTTTTCGGTGGTGACCAAGGCCACCAAGGCGGCCCAGTTGCAGAACGCATACCGTGTGGATGGTGTGCCAGCGCTGGGCGTGGCAGGACGATTCCTCACAGACGGCCAGATGGCGGGCAGCAACGAGCGCGCGCTGCAGGTGGTCGAGTCCCTGATTGCGGACGTACGCGCCGGGCGCTAAAGCAATAAATACGCCCGGCAGGGCGTTGGAGGCACGATTCCTGGCAGGCGCTCGGTACAATCACTGCAGCGCTTTATGAGCAAGTTTCGTGCCTTTATGAAAATCCCTTTTCTCCCTCTCTGGTGTGCAGTCCTCCTGGCTGGAGCTGCAGGCGCGGCATTGGCTGAAAAAGCCGACCGCAACAAGCCCATGAATATCGAGGCCGACTCCCTGCGTTACGACGACCTCAAGCAGGTCAGCGTGTTTTCCGGGCGTGTGGTGCTGACCAAAGGCACGATCCAGATCCGTGGCGCGCAGATCGAGGTGCGGCAGGACCCGGACGGATTCCAGTTTGGTGTCGTCACCGGCACGCCGCAGTCCCTGGCCTTTTTCCGCCAGAAGCGTGAAGGGCTGGACGAGTTTATCGAGGGTGAAGGCGAGACCATCGAATACGACGGCAAGGCCGACACCGTCAAATTCATTCGCAAGGCCCATTTGCGGCGCCTGCGCGGCGCCACCCTGGCCGACGAGATCACCGGTGGTGTGATCGTGTACGAGAACCTGACCGACATGTTCACCGTCGATGGCAATGCCAGCAAGGCTGCAACCGGGGTGGTCGGTGCACCAGCCGGGCGTGTGCGCGCCATGCTGACGCCCAAGCCGGAAACCAACGGTGCGGCTGCGCCCGTGGTGCCTGCGGCGACCCTGCGTCCGTCGACCACTTTGGGTGGAGCTGCGCAGTGACCGAATTTACCGCGGGCAGCCTGGAAGCCCGCCACCTGCAAAAGTCGTACGGCAAGCGCCAGGTCGTCAAGGACGTCTCGCTGACGGTGCGTACCGGTGAAGTGGTCGGACTGCTCGGCCCCAACGGCGCCGGCAAGACCACGTCGTTCTACATGATCGTGGGCCTGCTGCGCGCCAGCGCGGGCGACATCACCATCGACGGCGAGAGCATCGAACACATGCCGATCCACCGACGTGCCCGCCTGGGGCTGGGCTACCTGCCGCAGGAAGCGTCGATCTTCCGCAAGCTCAATGTCGAGGACAACGTGCGAGCGGTGCTGGAACTGCAGCGTGACGAGGCAGGCAACCCGCTCAAGGAACCCGAGATTGAAGCGCGGCTGACTGCGCTGCTGCAGGATTTGCGCGTAGAGCATTTGCGGGATTCTCCGGCACTGGCCCTCTCGGGCGGTGAGCGGCGCCGGGTGGAAATTGCCCGTGCACTGGCGACGCGTCCACGCTTCATTCTGCTGGACGAGCCGTTCGCCGGGATCGACCCCATCGCTGTGATCGAAATCCAGCGCATCATCAATTTCCTGAAGTCCCGCGGTATTGGCGTGCTGATCACCGACCACAACGTGCGTGAGACGCTGGGCATTTGCGACCATGCCTACATCATCAGCGACGGCACGGTGCTGGCCGAGGGCACGCCGTCGGACATCGTGAACAACGCCGAGGTGCGCCGCGTGTACCTGGGCGAACACTTCAAGATGTGAATATGGCCCCCACGCTCCACCGTTGCACGGGTCGCTGCCCCCCAATGGGGCTAATTTGCCTTGGGACGGCCCGACGGCAAATTGCCGCTCTCTCCGACTGCGGGCTTGCTTGGCCATGAAACAGGGGTTGTCCCTGCGCGTCTCGCAGCATCTGGCGCTCACACCGCAGCTGCAGCAGTCCATCCGCCTGCTCCAACTCTCCACACTCGAACTGAGCCAGGAAGTGGAGCAGATGCTGGACGAAAACCCCTTTCTTGAATTATCGGAAGACCGCGCTGAGCGCGAGGATTTCGGCGTGGAGCAGGCCGATACACCGGTGAGCGAAGGCGATCGGGATGCCGAGTTTGCTCCTAATTTAGTAGCTGATTACGCAACATCCACGGGGGCTGGAGACCAAAATAATGATGAAGTCACGCCGCTCTCCGGTGACGAAGGCCCGAGCTGGGAAGGTGACGGCACCACCGATTCCGCTCCCGACGACGGTGAGTGGGGCGGCGAAGCCAAGGCCCGTACCAACAACCTGGGTGACGACGAGGAAAAAGACGCCACCGAACTGGCGCGCAGCACCGAATCCCTGCAGGCGCACCTGCACCGCCAGGCGCTGGGCCTGCGGCTGAGTGCCGAAGACACGGCGGCATTGCGCTTCCTGATCGAGTCCCTCAACGACGACGGCTACCTCGAAGACACACTGGAAGACCTGGCCCGCAGCCTGAACCCCGGTGACGAAGAGCAGCTGTACGACCTGGTGCACCACTTCACGGTGGCCCTGGGGTTGTTGCACAGCCTGGAGCCCGTGGGCGTGGGCGCCCGTGACCTGGGCGAATGCCTGCGCCTGCAAATCCAGGACCAGCTCCGGATTGCCGATGAAGACGGTGGTGACGACGAAGTGTTGCAGGTGGCGCTTGCCATCTGCAAACAACCGATGGAGTTGCTGGCGCGCCGGGACATCAAGCGTCTGGTGCAGTTGGGCGTGGGCAGTGACGCGCTGGTGCGCGAGGCCATTGCGCTGATCGCCCGGCTGGAGCCCAAGCCAGGCCGTCGCTTCATTGATGTGGAGCGCAACATCGTGGTGCCGGACGTGCTGGTCGTGCAGGTGGGCAAGACGGCGGCGGGCGTGCAGCCCAAGTTCCAGGTGCGCCTGAACCCCGATGTGATGCCGCGCCTGCGGGTGCATGACATTTACGCCAACGTGCTGCGCAACCACCGCGGGGGCAAGGACAGCGGCGGTCACGCCATGCTGCAGCAGCGACTGCAGGAGGCGCGCTGGTTCATCAAGAACATCCAGCAGCGCTTTGACACCATCCTGCGTGTCAGCACCGCGATTGTCGAGCGGCAAAAAAGCTTTTTCACCCATGGGGAACTGGCCATGCGCCCGCTGGTGCTGCGCGAAATTGCGGACGAGCTGGGTCTGCACGAATCCACCATCAGCCGGGTGACCACTGCCAAATACATGGCGACGCCGTTTGGTACCTTCGAGCTCAAGTACTTTTTTGGCTCCGGACTCGGGACCGAGTCGGGTGGCAATGCCTCCAGCACGGCGGTGCGCGCGCTGATCAAGCAGTTCATTGCCTCCGAGAGCCCGAAAAAGCCCTTGAGTGATAACCAGATTTCTGAAATGCTCAAGGAGCAGGGCATTGAATGTGCCCGGCGTACCGTGGCGAAATACCGCGAGGGCCTGAAAATCGCCCCCGCCTCACTGCGCAAGGCGCTATGAACCTCCTATGAACCAGCTTCAACTATTCCTGCCCTGCGCCGCTGGCGTGGAAGACTACCTGGCCCACGAGGTCCACACCCTCACCGGCCTGATGGGCGAAGATCTGCTGACCCGCCGCGGTGGCGTGATGGCGCGGGCAAGCTGGCGGGACGCCATGCGCCTGAACCTGCACTGCCGTCTGGCGCAGCGCGTGCTGGTGCAGCTCTCGTACACCGACTACCGCAACGAGCAGGACCTGTACCGCGCGGCCAGCGAGGTGGCGTGGGAGATCTGGTTCACGCCCAAGCAAAGCATCAAGGTGGAAGTGACGGCGCAACACAGCCCGCTGACCAGCCTGAACTTTGCCGCACTCAAAATCAAGGACGCGGTGTGCGACCGCTTTCGCGACAAGGCCCACGGTGTGCGGCCAGACGTCAATACCCAGTGGCCCGACGTGCGCATCTATGCCCACCTGACCACCGACACCTGCTCGCTGTACATCGACACCTCGGGTGAGCCGCTGTTCAAGCGTGGCTGGCGCGAGGACAAGGGCGATGCGCCCCTGAAGGAGACGCTGGCCGCCGCCATGATTGCCGCCAGCGGCTGGGCCGATGGCGAGGATGACCTGCAACCCCTGTATGACCCGTGCTGCGGCAGCGGCACGATTGCCATTGAGGCGGCACAGATTGCCTGCAATATTGCACCGGGTTCGCTGCGCCGGTTCGCCTTTGAGAAATACGTGCCGTTTCAACCCCACGTGTGGGCGGCCATCAAGCAGGAAGCGGCAGACGCAGTGGTCAAGCCTGCGCCGGGCCAGAAAGCCCTGATTTACGGCAGCGATGTGTCGCACCGCATGGTGGACTTTGCGCAGCGCAATGCAGAGCGCGCCGGTGTGGCCGATGTGATCGAGTTCCGCGGTGGCGACGCGCTGCAGCGCATGCCGCCCATCGAGGGCGGCGGCGTGATGGTGCTGAACCCGCCGTATGGCGAGCGCATCGGCATTGGCGGTGTTGCAGGGGAGGGCGTGCAAGCCCGTTTTGGCCAGCGCGAGATTGCCCAGACCGAAGATGGCGGCGAATTTTTCAGTCAGCTGGCCACGCACTGGAAGAAGAATTTTTCGGGCTGGACGGCCTGGGTGCTGACGCCCGACCTCAAGCTGCCGGGCAAGATGCGCCTCAAGGAGTCGCGCCGCGTACCGATGTGGAACGGCCCGCTGGAGTGCCGGCTGTTCAAGTTCGACATGGTGGCAGGAAAGATGGCGCCCAAAGCGGGTAAAGGTGCGCCTTGAACGCCATCGTTCTGGACACCAACATCGTCCTGGACCTGTGTGTTTTTCGTGACCCGGCCGTGGAGCCCCTGCGCCACTCCCTGGACCAGCGGGTATTGCAGTGGATTGCCACGCCGCCCATGCGCGAAGAGCTTGCACGTGTGCTGGCCTATCCCCAGATCATCAAAAGCCTGAACCACCACCAGACCCGTGCAGAAGATGTGCTGGCGCAGTTCGATGCGCAGGTGTGCATGGTGGAGGTGGCAGCCAAGGCCGCATTCACCTGCAAGGACGCCGACGACCAGAAGTTCATTGACCTGGCGGTGGCCCACCGTGCGGCGCTGGTGAGCAAGGACCATGCGGTGCTGTGCATGGCCCGGCGCCTGCGCACGCTGGGGGTCGCGGTACAGGCGGTGTTTTCGCCAGAGATGTTGGTGCCCGCATGACATGGCTGTCGCCGGAGCAGTTCTTCGGATTTCTCAGTGCGGCACTGCTGATCACCCTGTCACCAGGGCCAGACAACCTGATGGTGCTGTCCATCGGGGCCTCGCGTGGACGTCGGCTGGGCATGGCGTTTGGCCTGGGCTGCGGATTGGGCTGTCTGAGCCACACGGTGCTGGCGGCCATGGGTGTGGGCGCGCTGATTGCGGCGTCGCCCGCGGCATTTCTGGCGCTCAAGCTGGCTGGCGGTGCCTACCTCATGGTCCTGGGCTGGCAGGCCTTGCGCAGTTCCGGGCGTATGAGCCTGCAGGCCGATGGCGCGGTGGAAGTGTCGGTGTGGCAGCTGTTTGGCAAAGGCATGTTTGCCAATGCCATCAACCCCAAGGTGGTGATGTTCTTTCTGGCGTTCCTGCCGCAGTTTGTGGTCAGCGGGCGCGGTGATGCGCCCTGGCAGATCGTCCAGCTGGGGTTGCTCTTCACGCTGCAGGCGGCGGTGCTCTTTGGTGCCCTGGGCTACTTTGCGGGCCACGTAGGCCGTTGGCTTCACCGCAACGCCAGTGCAGGCCTGTGGCTGGACCGCATCGCGGGGTGCGTGTTCGTGGGGCTGGGCTTTAAGCTCATTATGGGGCTCTAGCCCCCGTATTCATTGCGCAGTCAGCTATTAACTTTATAGCAATTGATGCCCGCCGTCGGTGGACATGACGTCCCTGCAGTGGTACGGCAGCGCGATGCCCTGGCTGGCATCCTCCACCGCCCAGGCGTGGATGACCGGTGCGTGGGACTGCACGCCACCGAAGATGGTGGCGAAGGCCACATCGGCCGCATCGCGCCCGGTGCCAAAGCGCACCAAGCCCATGGGCATGGCGGTCCCTGAGGGGTCGAAGATGTACCAGCGGTCGCCCAGATACGCCTCGACATACGCATGAAAGTCGGGTGGACCCAGAATCGGGTCGGCACCATAGTCGGTGCCGGTGGTGAAGCGCGCCGGAATGTTGAGCGCGCGGCACAGTGCAATCATCAGGTGAGCGAAGTCGCGGCAGATGCCCACGCGCTCGATCAGCGTATCCACGGCCGAGGTGTTGGTGTTGGACGAGTTGGAGGTGAACGTCACATGGCGCTGCACCCATTCGCGGATGGCCTCCACGCGGCTGTAGCCCTGCCACTGGCCACCGAAGGTGCTGTTGGCCAGTTTGAGCAGGCGGTCCGACTGGCAGTAGCGGCTGGGGTAGATATAGCCCATGACCTCGGGGGGCAGGTTGCGCACCGGCACTTCGGGCACCTGCGCCGGGTTGGAGAAATGGTGTGTCAGGTCGACCGTGGCGCTGTATTGCACCTTGAGCGGTCCGGGCCAGGCGCGCAGGCGCATGTAGCGGTTGCCGTTGACCGGGTCGGTGTAGATCTGCGGATCGATCGCCTGGCTCAGAAACAGGTTCTCGGACGAAATCTGCTGGCTCGCGGTGTGGGCAGCGTGGATATTGAACACAAAATCGGCGCCAAACTGGTCAATTTCGTAGTTCAGTTCGATGTTCAACTGGATGCGGATCATGGGTCACCATAGCAGCTTACGACCCACTGTGCGCGCCTGTGTAAAGGGGAGACAGATTTACCCGTTCTTAACCTGAAACAAACCGCTGGGTTACCTGGGCCACAGACAATGGATTCAACTTATCGGAGTGTGTTTCCATGAAAGCCATTAAAACAAGTTGGGTCGTCCTTCTGCTCGGTTTGAGCCTGCTGTGGCTGTGGGCCGATGCCCCGGCGTGGTACGCGATGCAGGGCGTCTTTGCCTGGCGCAACGAGATGTTGCAGTACACCGGGGTACTCGGTATCGGCGTGATGAGTGTGGCCATGGTGCTCGCCATTCGCCCGGTGGCGCTGGAACACCGTTTGCATGGGCTAGACAAGATGTACCGGCTGCATAAATGGCTGGGCATCACCGGTCTGGTGGTCGCCATTGCGCACTGGTTGTGGGTGGAAGCACCCAAGTGGCTGGTGCAGGCCGGCTGGATTGCGCGTCCTGTGCGTGGCCCACGCCCGGCACCCAGCGCGGACTTTGCGGGTTTTCTGCAAGGCCAGCGCGGGCTGGCCGAAGGCGTGGGTGAATGGGCGTTCTATGCGTCGCTGGTGCTGATTGCCATTGCCCTGGTGAAGTATTTTCCGTACCGCCATTTCTTCAAGACGCACCGCTGGATGGCGGTGGTGTACCTGGCGCTGGTGCTGCACTCGGTGGTGCTGATGCGCTTTTCCTACTGGAGCACTCCCCTGGGCGTGGTGATGGCCGGCCTGATGCTGTGTGGCACGGTTGCGGCCGTGATCAGCCTGTTCCGGCGCATTGGCAGTCGGCGCAAGGCCGTGGGTGTGGTCGGCACGCTGGAGACGCTGGACGGAGTGGGGGTCAGCGCGGTGACGGTGCAACTCAAAAGCGCCTGGCCAGGACACCAGGCGGGGCAGTTTGCTTTCGTCAGTTTTGATGCCCGCGAAGGGGCGCATCCGTACACGATTTCCTCGGACTGGAAGGATGATGGCCAGTTGCAGTTCCTGATCAAGGCGCTGGGGGACTACACCCGTACGCTGACCAGCACCCTCAAGCCTGGCGGTGTGGTGGAGGTGGAGGGGCCCTATGGGCGCTTCAACTTCGAGGGCACCAGCCCGCGCCAGATCTGGATTGGTGGCGGTATTGGCATCACCCCGTTTGTCGCGCGCATGAAGGCATTGGCCGCGAATCCGGATGGGCGGTGGATAGACCTGTTTCACACGACTGCGGACGTGGATGAAGTGGCGCTGCAGAAGCTGCGTGATGACGCCCGCAACGCCGGTGTGCGCCTGCACATCCTGGTGGACGCCCGTGATGGACGTTTGACCGGGGATCGCCTGCGCACGGCCGTGCCGGACTGGCGTGTGGCCGACGTCTGGTTCTGCGGCCCCACTGCATTTGGCGATGCCATCCGGCAAGACCTGGTGTCGCAAGGTCTGCCCGCCCTGAACTTCCACCAGGAACTGTTTGCCATGCGCTGACCATGGCGCGCCGCGTGGGTTTATCCCACGCTGGCGTGGATCATGTCGCGTACCCGGGGGTAGATCTGCTGGTTCCAGCGGCGCCCGCTGAACACGCCGTAGTGGCCCACACCGGTCTGGATGTGGTGGGTCTTCCTATACGGGCGGATGCTGCTGCACAGGTCTTGCGCCGCCACCGTCTGTCCTACGGCGCAGATGTCATCGCGCTCACCCTCCACCGTCATCAAGGCGGTGCGACGGATGGCGGCAGGATTGACAGTGCGGCCGCGGTACTGCAGCTTGCCCAGCGGCAGGTCGTAGGTCTGGAATACCTTCTCTACGGTTTCCAGATAGAACTCGGCCGGCAGGTCGTTGACCGCCAGGTACTCGTCGTAGAAGGTGCGAATGGTGTCGGCCTGGGCAATATCACCGTCGACCAGATGGCGGTACATGTCCCGGAAGGACTGTTTGTGCCGTTCCGGATTCATTGCCATGAACGCGCTGACCTGCACAAAGCCCGGGTACACGCGGCGCATGAAGCCTTTGTGGGGCAGCGGCACATGGCTGATCAGGTTCTTTTCAAACCACTCGATGGGTTTGCTGGTGGCCAGCTTGTTGACTTCGGTCGGGTTGACCCGACAGTCCACCGGGCCAGCCATCAGCGTCAGGCTCAAAGGCTGGGCCGGGTCATCGTCTTCGGCCATGATGGCGGTGGCTGCCAATGCCGCCACGCACGGCTGGCACACCGCCACCACATGCGTGCCAGGACCAATGGCCTGCGTGAAGCGGATCATGTGGTCGATATAGTCGTCCAGTCCGAACGGCCCATGGCGCAGTGATACGTCGCGCGCGTTGTGCCAGTCGGTGATATAGACATCATGGTCCTGTAACAGCGTCTTGGCGGTTTCGCGCAACAGGGTCGCAAAGTGGCCTGACAGGGGCGCCACCAGCAGCACCGGGGGCTGGTAAGGCAAGTCCTGCGCGTTGTCCTTTTTGAAGCGCAACAACGTGCCAAACGGCATGCCCAGAACCGTCTCTTCGACGACCGGAAACTCGCGCTCACCCACGTTGACGGATGCGATGGCGTACGGCGGGCGTGAATGCGTCAGCCGCAGCCGGGAGAACACGTCCATCGAGGCAGACACTTTACGCAGCAGGCTGTTTTCCGTGTTGTGCATCCACAGGGCGGCAGCACCCCCTTGTGCAAAAAGCCGAAAGGGCGACAGCAGGTCGCTCTGCAGTTGGTAAGCCTGGTAGAGCATAGGTTTCTCCGGTAGAAATGGGCACTCCTGGTGCGTGACTGGGCGTGGTGCCCTGACTGCAGGCAATTTGCGGGCCACTTCTTGTTGGCACGGCCCTTGCGGCTATCCCCGTGACGTTTCTGGTTTGAGGAGCACCACCATGGCAAAAGCCGTATTGACCATCAGCAGTAAAAACTATGGCGCGTGGGCCCTGCGCGGCTGGCTCGCGGCCCGGCTGGCGGGACTGGATTTCACCGAGGAGGTGATTTCCCCGGATGACCCGGCCATGAAGGCCGAGATGCTGCTGCTCTCCAGCAGCATGCTGGTGCCATCGCTGCACCACAACGGCATCACCGTCTGGGATACGCTGGCCATCGGTGAATACCTCAACGAGATCAAACCCAAGGCCCATTTGCTGCCTGCCGATGCCGCGGCTCGGGCGCACTGCCGGGCGATTTGCGGCGAAATGCACTCGGGATTCGCCTCGCTGCGTTCCTCGCTGCCGATGAACATCAAAGCCCGCTTTCCGAACTTCAAGGTCTGGTCCCGCGCGCAGGCGGACATTGACCGCATCGTGGCCATCTGGAAAGAGTGCCTGGCCACCTACGGCGGTCCGTACCTGTTTGGCAAGCAGCCGTGCATGGCGGACGCCATGTATGCGCCGGTGGTGACCCGGCTCCTGACCTACGACGTGGCGCTGGACAAGGTGTGCGCGGCCTATTGCAAACGCATCATGGAGCTGCCTGCCATGCAGGAGTGGGTGAAGGAGGCGAAGAAAGAGCCGGACGATATCGACGAACTCGACGCCGAGTTCTAGCCCGCGTCTGAATTGGCAGTAGCCGACGCGCCCTGTGCTCGTGCCTGGCTTTGCATGGTTCTGGTGCTTCCCTGCCTGACTTGGCCGGTGGGGTTAGCTTCTGGCGATGGCAAAGCTCTCCGCGTTGGCTAGCGGCCAGGTGTGCTGGTAGATCAGGGGCAAAGGACTCAGGTCATCCTTGAGCAAGGCCCCGCTGCCCAGTTGGGTGAGGATGAGCTGGGCCAGTGACTTGACCTTGTGGTCGGTGCCGCGGCGCACGATATGGTGGGCGGTAATGTCCTGCGGGTGCTGCAGGCCGGCTGCCTGCACCATTTCCAGCAGCGCGTGCAGCGTCTGCTGGTGAAAGTTGTACACGCGCTCCATCTTGTCAGGCACCACCAGCGACTGCTGGCGCAGCGGGTCCTGTGTGGTCACACCGGTAGGGCAGGCGCCGGTATGGCAATGCGCTGACTGGATGCAGCCCAAAGCAAACATGAAACCGCGCGCGCTGTTGCACCAGTCGGCGCCAATGGCCATCAGCCGGGCAATGTCGAAGGCACTCACGACCTTGCCGGCACAGCCAATCTTGATTTTTTCGCGCAGGTTGACGCCACGCAGGGTGTTGTGCACCAGCAGCAGCCCTTCCTGCAGCGGAGAACCCACATGGTCCGTGAATTCCACCGGGGCTGCGCCCGTGCCCCCTTCGGCACCGTCGACCACGATGAAGTCCGGTGTGATGCCGGTGGACAGCATGGCTTTGACCATGGCAAACCATTCCCAGGGGTGACCGATGCACAGCTTGAATCCCGTGGGCTTGCCACCAGACAGCGTGCGCAGCTGCTCGATGAACTGCATCAATTCCACTGGCGTGCTGAAGGCGCTGTGGGATGCTGGCGACACGCAGTCCACGCCTTCTGGCACACCCCGGGCCGCAGCGATCTCCGCGGTGACCTTGGGGCCGGGCAGCACACCGCCATGGCCGGGCTTGGCGCCCTGGCTCAGCTTGATTTCAATCATCCGGACCTGGGGGTCACGGGCATTGGCAGCAAACTTCTCGGCGTTGAATGTGCCATCGTCGTTACGGCAGCCGAAGTAGCCCGAACCGATTTCCCAGACCAGATCGCCACCATGCACGCGGTGGTGTTGCGAGATGGAGCCCTCGCCGGTGTCATGGGCAAAGCCGCCGCGTTTGGCACCACCATTGAGCGCCAGAATGGCATTGGCACTCAGTGCGCCAAAGCTCATGGCAGAGATGTTGAACACACTCATGGAATAGGGTTGTGCGCGGTCCGCACCCACAGTCACCCTGAAGTCATGGGTGGTCAGACTGGTGGGAGAGACGGAATGGTTCATCCATTCGTAGCCTTCAGCATGCACATCAAGCTGCGTGCCGAAGGGCTGCTTGTCGGGCTCACCCTTGGCGCGCTGGTACACCAGTGAGCGCTGCGCGCGGGAAAACGGCGCGGCCTCCTTGTCGCTTTCGATGAAGTACTGGCGAATCTCCGGGCGCACAAACTCCAGCATGTAGCGGATGTGGCCAATGATGGGGTAGTTGCGCAATACGGAACGTTTGTCCTGGCGCACGTCATAGATGCCGATGCCTGTGAGAAATCCGAACAGCACCAATGCGCCCAGTCCTGCGCCAAAAGCCAGCAGGCTGAAGAGGCTGAGCAGCAGTCCAAAACAGCTGAGTCCAAAGACGGTGTAGCGAATCGGGAACAAGGTGTTCAGGTAATGCAGCATGGTGGGTTTTCCTTCGGGGTGACAATACACGCCACCAACCATTTTGCACACCCTATGTCTACGAATTCACCCTCCACTGTTGTCATTGCGCCTCTGAGTCCCGAGGAGTTTGACGAAATCGATGCCATCCTTGACGACCTGCGCACCCGATTTGAGGAAACGCCCCAGTGGGAGTTTTGTGAGGGTTTCATGGCAGCACTTGTATGTGGCCGCAGGGCCATGGACCCGGAAGAATATTTGCCGGTATTGCTGGACACTGGCGACGGCGTCGCGGGGGAGTTGGGCGCATTTGCCGATGCAGCGCAGGCGGCGCGATTCATGGCGCTCTGGCATCGACGCTGGAACGATGTGGCGCAGGGCCTCGCGGCGGAGGTGCAGTCGCTGGATGACGAGCGCGCCTACCACCCCGAGGTGATGGATGTGCGTGGTGCGGTGGCAGCGCTGCCCGAGGCGGAGCGTGCCAGCATGGACGGGGAAAGGCTACCTTCGTTTGCGCAGGTGTGGGCCGTGGGCTTCATGTATGCGGTAGAGAGCTGGCCCGAAGAGTGGGTGGCTCCGCGTGACAAGGACGCACAGAAATGGCTCGACGGCGCGCTGGAAGCCATTGTGGCGCTGACCGAGGACGATACCGATGAGCCGACGCTGTCGGTGTTTGAAGAAGATGGCCCGCCCAGCGTGAGTGTCAAACGGTTCAACACTTTTGCCGATGCGGTGTGGGCGGTCTACGACCTGCGCGAACTCTGGCGCAATGTCGGTCCCCGTGTGGAAACGGTCCGAAAGGAAGCGGAGCCGGGTCGCAACGATCCTTGCCCATGCGGCAGTGGCAAGAAGTACAAGAAGTGCCACGGCGCGTAACCGCCGTGGGCCGTTGCAAAAAGCGGCTAGCGCGCGAAGAAGTCCGTCAGCAGGCGGGCTGTCTGTAGTGGCAATTCCTCGGGGATAAAGTGGCCGGCCGGCATGGCCTGCCCCGTGACGTGGGCCGCACACTGTGCTTGCCATAACGCCATCGGGTTGAAGAGCCGTTGCACTACGCCACGGTCGCCCCATAGAACCAGCGTGTCGCAGGCAATCCGGTCGCCTTTTGCACGACTTGTCCGGTCGTGTTCGAGGTCAATGCTGGCACTGGCCCGGTAGTCCTCACACACAGCATGGATGGTTTCTGGCTTCTGGAAGCAGCGTTCGTACTCGGCCAGCGCGGCGGGTTCAATGTGTGCCATCCCGCCGGTCCCCCAGCCGCCCAGTTTGTGGTGCAGATAGGCCAGCGCGTTGCCGCCAATCATGGTTTCCGGCAAGGGTTCGGGTTGGGTCAGATGGAACCAGTGGTAGTAGGCCTGGGCAAACGCGAAGCTGGTGGCCGCATACATGTCCAGTGTGGGGGCGATGTCGATCACACACAGCCCGCTCACCCGCGTGGGGTGGTCCAGAGCCAGGCGGTGCGCTACCCGCCCACCGCGGTCATGGCCACAGACGCCAAAGCGCGTTACGCCCAGAACATCCATCACGTCGACCATGTCCTGCGCCATGGATCGTTTGCTGTAGGTGCTGTGGTCGGGCAGGCCCGGAGCCTTGCTGGAGTCGCCATAGCCGCGCAGATCCGGCATCACCAGGTAGAAGTCCTTGTGCAGAAGCTGGGCGACGCGGTGCCACATCACGTGGGTTTGCGGAAAACCGTGGAGCAGCAAAAGGGCCGGACGGTCTGCCGGCAGCCCCGGCGAAACACGGGCGTAGATCTGCACACCGTTGACATCCAGGTGGCGCGTTTCAAACTCATCAAACCAGTGCATGGCGGGGTCCTTTGGCGTCTTGAAGGTGTTGCAAATTAGATCACGTGTGTTCAGACAATGGCATGTTCAGCTGACAATGCATCCATCAACAGGTGAAATGGAGAGCCCCATGCAACGACGTAGCTTTGTTCGCCTGGTGGGTGGCGGTACCGTCGCAGCGGCCACGCTGGGGTCTGCTGGATTGGCGGGGTGCAGCGCAGCGATGCCGTCCGAAGCGATCGAGGCGTGGCGTGGTCCTGGTGCGGACATGCTGTCCGGCGATGTACGTCGCTGGATGCTGAGTTATGCCATCCTGGCACCCCATTCACATAACCTGCAATCGTGGGTAGTGGATTTGCGCACGCCTGGCGAGATGGTGCTGTACTGCGACCCGAAGCGACTCCTGCCGCAGACGGACCCGTATGCACGTCAGATCATGATGAGCCATGGTACGTTTCTCGAACTCCTGCAAATCGCGGCCTGTGAACGCGGGTTGCGTGCAGAGGTCGTGCTGTTTCCTGACGGTGCGTTTGGTGCAACCGAATTGGATGGCCGGCCGGTGGCTCGGATCCGGTGCATGTGGGGTTGGTGGGGCCGGAGAATCCCGGCGCGCTGGCCACACACCGCCAGATTGCCCTGGAGGCCTGGCGTATCGAGTTGACAACACCCCGCACAGTGATGGAGTCTTATGCTGTGTTACGCGTGGGAGCTGCCGAAGTGGCGCAACACCGCGACGGGCTGACCTTGCTTGCACCGATACCGGTGGCCCTGGCCAGATTGGGGCTGTTTGACCGCAGCAAGGTACCCGCCCCGGAGGACTACGCAACCACCAGCCAGGTGGCCGATTTCGATACGAAACTGGCCACCACTCCGGGATTCTTCTGGATGGTGACCGATACCAATGACCGGGTCACCCAGGTTAACGCGGGTCGCGCCTATGTCCGTATGCAACTGGCTGCCACGGCGCAGGGGCTGGGGATGCAGCCGCTGCAGCAGGCACTGCAGGAGTATGTGGAACAGAAGGGGCCTTACACCGGCATCCACCAACAGCTGGCTGCACCGGGCCAGACGGTGCAGATGTGGGCACGCGTGGGCTATGGACCTGAAGTGGAACCGGCACCCCGACGCAGACTGGAAGATTTCGTCCGCGCCTGAGCATTCCGGTCCACCATGCTGTTAGGGCACCATTCCCAGCATGCGCGGAAACCACAGTGTCAGACCCGGCCAGTAGGTCACCACCATCAGGAAGCCCAGCATCGACAGCAGCCAGGGCCAGACCGCCACCGTGAGCTCGGTGATCCCCATCTTGGTAATGCCCGAGGCAACGTACAGATTCAAGCCCACCGGTGGGTGGCACATGCCGACTTCCATGTTCACCACCATGATGATGCCGAAGTGCACCGGGTCAATGCCCAGCTTCATCGCCACAGGGAACAGGATGGGTGCGAAGATCAGCACGATGGAGGACGGCTCCATGAAATTGCCGGCCAGCAGCAGAATCACGTTCACCGCCAGCAGGAAGGTGATCACGCCCAGGCCGTGACCCAGCATCCAGTCGGCCAGCGACTGCGGGATGTTCTCGTTGGTCATGATGAAGCTGAACAGCACCGCGTTGGTGATGATATACAGCAGCATGGCTGACATGTTGGCGGAATTCAGCAGGACCTTGGGCACGTCCTTGAGGCTCATGTCCTTGTAGACAAACACCGCCACGAAGAAGGCGTACACCGCGCTCATGGCGGCCGCTTCCGTGGGGGTGAACATGCCGCTGTAGATACCGCCCATGACGATCACGATCAGCAGCAGTCCCCACACCGAGGCGCGGAAGGCCTTGATGCGCTCACCCCAGGTCGCTTTGGCCAGACGCGGGTAGTTGAACTTCCGTGCGCGGTACCAGGTCACGCCGCCCAGCACGCTTGCCAGGGCCAGTCCGGGGACGACACCGGCCATGAACAGCGCGCCTACCGAGGTGTTGGTGGCCACCGAGTACATCACCATCACGATGGAGGGCGGAATCAGGATGCCCAGGGCGCCCGAGGTGGTGATCACGCCGGCACCAAAGCTCTTGGGAAAGCCTGCACGTGTCATCGCCGGCAACAGGATGGAACCGATGGCCACCACGGTCGCCGGGCTGGAGCCCGACACTGCGGCAAACAGGGCGCAGCCCAGCACGCCGGCCAGTCCCAGACCACCGTACCAATGGCCGACCATGCTCGATGCAAAGTTGATCATGCGCCGGGCCACACCCCCGTGGGTCAGGAAGTTGCCAGCCAGAATGAAGAACGGAATCGCCATGATTTCGAACTTCTCGATGCCGGTGAACAGCTTGAGTGCTACAGACTCCAGTGGCACCTCGGTAAAGCCGAACAAAAACGTCAGAACGGTGAGGCCCAGAGAAATCGAAATCGGCATGCCGGTGAGCATGAGCACCAGCAGCAGTATGAAAATAATGGCGGCGTTCATCGCTTGTCACCTCGTGGGGCGGTCATTTCGGCAGGATGCAGGTTGTCGCCCATGGCGTACGGGTTGACGTCCACAGCGGTGTTGTCTTCGTCCAGTCCGTCCACATGCCCGTGGTCGTGGTGGGGCAGTTCGCCAGTGCGGATGAAGCTGGTCATGACCTGCAGGAAGCGAAAGCACATCAGGCTGGTGCCCAGTGGAATGGCGCTGTAGACCATCCAGGTGGGCCACTCCAGGTCCGGGGTTGTGGGGCCTTCCGGAATGCCTTCCACCGAGTTTCCCAGCAGCTGGAAGAAGTAATAGTGTGCGCCGTTTTCCCAGACGAACCGTGTGCCCAGGGTGGCGACGATGCCGGTGAACAGGGCACCCGCCAGCAGCCCAAAGATGATGAACTTGCTGCGCATCGCATCGTCCAGGCGGTTGATGAGCACGTCCACCCCTACGTGGATACCGGTGCGCACGCCATAGGCGGCGCCAAACTTGGCCATCCAGACGAACATGATGATGGTGAGTTCCTGAGCCCAGGTCAGATTGATGGACAGGAGCCAGTCCTGCACGCCGGGGATGGCGAAGCCGGCGGCGTAGCGGTGGGCGACCGAGACAAAGATGATCAGTGTCGCGGTGCCCATGAGGAAGGTGACGAGCCACTCTTCCAGATGGTCAAGAAATTTCATGAAATTGCCTGTGCAGTCGACGAGGGTTTACAGCTTGGCCGGATCAAAGCCGGTTTCCTTGTAGATGTTCTGCAGGGTTTCCTTGCCCACGCGGTCGGCCATCTTGGTGTGCACGGGCACCATGGCTTTCTTCAGTGCCAGGCGCTCGTCCTTGGTGGGGGTGTAGATGGTGGTCTTGCCGCTCTTCTTCACGCCTTCCAGTGACTGGTTGTTTTCGTCTTCGGCAATCTGGTTGGCGTAGAAGGTGGCCTGTTTCATGGCCTGTTCCAGTTGGCCTCGCACATCACCGGGCAGGCCTTCCCAGAACTTCTTGTTCACGATCACCGCATAGCCCAGGTAGCCATGGTTGGTGAGCGTGAGGTGTTTCTGCACTTCATGCATCTTCTGGGTATAGAAGTTGGACAGCGGGTTTTCCGTGCCGTCGACCACACCGGTCTGCAGGGCCTGGTAAACCTCGGAGAACGCCATCACCTGGGGGATGCCACCCACGGAACGGATTTCTTCTTCCAGCACCTTCGAGGACTGGATGCGGAATTTCTTGCCCTTGAAGTCAGCTGGTGTCTTCAGAGGGGTGTTGGCTGAAAAGGCCTTGAACCCGTTGTCCCAGTAGGCCAATCCCTTGATGCCCTTGGGCTCCAGTTTGGCCAGCAGGCTGGCGCCTACGGGACCCTGGGTGATCTTGTGCAGGTCGTCACGGTCATCAAAAATGAAGGGCAGATCGAACGCCTCGAACTCTTTCACACCCAGCGGGCCGAACTTGGCCAGGGACGGGGCGAGCATTTGCACCGCGCCGATCTGGAGTGCTTCCATCTCTTCCTTGTCCTTGTACAGGGCACTGTTGGCATAGACCTCGACCTTGACTTTGCCCTTGGTCAGCTCGGCAGCTTTCTTGGCGAAGTATTCCGATGCCTTGCCTTTGGGGGTGTCGGCGGCGACCACATGGCTGAACTTGATCACGATGGGCGCCTGCGCATACACGGCGCCGGCAAATAGGGATGTGGCCAGCAGGGACGCTTGCAGGAGGGTGCGGCGAAAGCTTGATGTCATGGGATGTCTCCGGTTGAAAATGGAATGGACCGCAGTGTGCTTCTGCAGGGACTCTGGCGGCTAGTGTGGATTTCCACATTTGTCGCGCAGCGGAGGTGGGTTTTAAGGGTAAACCCTTGGTTTTGGGGTTGTAGGCATGCCGGTGGCGGCTAGACTGTCTCCATGTTTTCTGTGCCCGACTCCGTTGTAGAACCCCATGCCGGGGCGGTGGGCGGCGGACGTGCGCGGCGCAGTCTGTGGGTGGTGCCCTTGGTGGCTTCCATTGCGTTTGTGACCGGGGTGCTGGTGTGGGCCTACCGTACCGAGATGGATGAGCAGACCGAGCGGCGCAGCACCATGATTGCCGACGCCCTGAGCAGTGAAGCCCAGTTACGTGCCCGGCTGGACACCGAGATGGCCCGGCTGGAAGACCTGGGGCGCCACCTGGCGACCGTTCCGCGCAATGCAGCGGGCCTGGCAGGGGACCCGGTGGTGGTGGAGGGCTTGCGGGGCCTCTGGCTCAGCGTGACCTGGCTGGACAGCAATAACCGCATCGTGGCCCATGTGCCGGACCAGCAGCCCTTGTCCGGACTTCGCATCAAGGACCTGGTGGATGGCCCCGGTGTGTCGTCCCATCTGACCCTGCAGGCGGGTGGTGAGCGGCTGATCGTGCGCTACTCCCCGGCGCTGCTGCTGCGCCGGGGCATCCCGTGGTGGTTGACCCGCAAGTACGACGTGCAACTGGTGGACGCCTCGGAGCAGGTGATTGCCTCGGTGGATGAAGTGCCCCTGCGGCTGGAGTCCGACGGGCGACTCAGCTACATGGTGCTGGTGGGCGGAAATATGCCGGGGGCATACCTGGAGTTGACTTCGCGTGAATTGCCCTTGCCTCTGTGGCGCACTTTGCCGCTGGTGCTGATCGGTGGGTTTCTGGCGTTGATGCTGATTTCGACGGTGCTGCTGCGCCGGCAGGTGCGCCAGATCACGCGTGCACAGGACGCCTGGAGAACCGAGGCGGCCTGGCGCCAGGCCATGGGAGATTCCGCCCTGGTGGGGCTGCGGGCCCGTGATCTCGAAGGCCGCATCCTGTATGTCAACCGGACCTTCTGCGACATGGTGGGGCTGCCCGCGCAGGTGCTGGTCGGGTTGATGCCGCCGATGCCGTACTGGCCGCCTGAAGTAGCCGATGAAATGGCCCTGCGCAACCAGCGCAACCTGGAGGGGCACGCGCCGCGGGAGGGCTACGAATCGCTCTGGCGCCACCAGGACGGACGCCTGATCAATGTGATGGTGTTCGAGTCGCCGTTGATCGACGCCCGCGGAAAACAAACCGGCTGGATGGGCTCCATCATCGACATCACCGCCCGCAAGCAACTGGAAGAGCGTGAACGGCACCAGGCCGAGGCTATGGCCTACCAGTCCCGCCTGACAACGCTCGGTGAAGTGGCATCCGCACTGGCGCACCAGCTGAACCAGCCGCTGACGGCCATCATGGGCTACAACGGCGGCTTGCAGCGCATGCTGGGCAACCCTGGCTATGACGTGGACGCCGTGCGCAACGCCCTGAAAAACCAGGGTGACCAGGCCGCCGAGGCGGGCCGCATCGTCCGGCGTATCCGCGAGTTTCTGACGCGCAGGGGCCCGCAGCGCGAAGCCTGCCAGCTCGACGCCATTGCACGGCGCGCGGTGGAGCTGGTGCAGCGCGATCTCAAGACCCGCCACATCCAGGTGCGGTGGGCTCTGGCAGAGGATTTGCCCGCCGTGTATGCCGACCCCATTCTGGTGGAGCAGGTGCTGATCAACCTGGTGCGCAACGCCGCGGATGCGATGGGGGTGGCTGGCCATGGCGGCAATGTGCGCATCGCCTCCGCCAGTGCAGGGCAGGGGTTTGTGCGGCTGGATGTGGAAGACGATGGTCCGGGCCTGGCAGATCGCACAATCGAGCAGTTGAGCGCCCCCTTCTATTCCACCAAAGCCGATGGCATGGGGATGGGGCTGGCCATCTGCCGCTCGGTGATCGAGGTGCACCACGGCGGCATGGATGCGGGCAAGAGTTCGCTGGGCGGTGCACGGTTTTCGTTCACCCTGCCGGTGTTCGATCCGGTGCTGAACGAAGAATCACTGGCGGGCGAGGACGCGCGGGCCGCATGGGAGAACATGGAATGACGCTGACAACCAGCCCGGCGGCAGTCCATCTGGTGGACGACGAAGCCCCTGTGCGTGCGGCGATGGAATTCTTGCTGCGCTCGCATGGGCTGGCTGTGTTCAGCTACGACAGCGGCCCGGCCTTTCTGGAACGCCTGGGGCAGCCTGTGCCGGTACGCGGGTGCATCGCGCTGGATGTCCGCATGGAGCCGATGTCCGGATTGCAGGTGCACGATGAACTGGTGGCGCGCGGCGTGGCGGTCCCCGTCATTTTTTTGACCGGCCACGGCGACATCCGCATGGCCGTGGACGCCCTGAAGAAGGGCGCCTTCGACTTTGTCGAGAAACCTTTTGGCGACGGTGTGCTGGTGGAGCGCATCCACGATGCGATGGCAGCGGATGCCCAGCAGCAGGCCCGGCTGGCCGATGGAGATGCGCGTGGCGCCAAGCTGGCCGGACTGACGCAACGTGAGCAGGACGTGATGCGCCGTGTGGCAGCTGGCAAGCTCAACAAGATCATTGCCGATGAGATGAATGTTTCCATGCGCACGGTGGAGGTCTACCGTGCCCGTGTCTATGCCAAGCTCGGGGTGCGTTCAGCCGCCGAGGTGGCTACCCTGCTGGCACGGCCCTGAGCGCTGGCTCAGGTCAGCAGCGTGTGCAGGGTGTGCAATGCATGGTGCACGGCGGCCGCGCGCACAGCAGCGCGGTCGCCCGCAAACAGGCGCATGTCGGTCGTCACGCCGCTGGGGGTGGCCCAGCCGAACCAGACGGTGCCCACAGGTTTGGCAGCGCTGCCGCCGGTGGGGCCGGCGACGCCGGTGACCGACAGCGCCACCTGCGCATGGGAGCGTTGCAAAGCCCCTTGTGCCATGGCGCGTGCCACCTCTTCACTGACTGCGCCGTGGCGTGCGATCAGAGCGGCATCGACGCCGAGCAGTTCGGTCTTTGCTTCGTTGGAATAGGTGACAAAACCGCGTTCAAACCAGTTGCTTGAACCCGAAAGCTCCGTGCACGCAGCAGCAATCAGACCACCGGTGCAACTCTCGGCAGTGGCCAGCTTCCAATCGGATTTAAGAAGCAAATCAGCCACCAGTCCGCACAGAATATGCGTGGATAGCTCCTCTTTTTGTAGCGTCACACGAACCTCCAGAGAGCCACCACCAGCACGGTGCAGCCTGCCGCCACCAGGTCGTCGAGCATGATGCCAAAGCCCGCCCTGGACCAGGCGTGCGGGTCAGTGTTCGGATCGACGTGGTGGAACAAGCGGTCGGCCCAGCCCACCGGCCCCGGCTTGACCGCATCAAAGAAGCGGAACAGGCCAAACGCCAGCACTTGCCCGACCAGCCCGGTGGGCATGACCAGCCACAGCACCAGCCAGAACGCGGCCACCTCGTCCCACACGATGCTGCCCGGGTCCAACACGCCCATGTTGCGGGCGGTCACGGTGCTGGCCCACCAGCCGAGCGGCAGCGAAAGCGCAATGGCGATGCCCCAGCCGGTGTCGTCCAGCCATTGGGAAAGCACCACGAAAGACAACCAGGCCCACAGCGTGCCCGCGGTGCCGGGGGCAATGCGCGAGAGGCCAGAGCCAAAGCCCAGCGCAATCGCGTGGGCCGGGTGCGAGAGCATGAAGCGCATCGACGGCCGCTGAATGGGGGCGGGTTGTCCGGGGTCGACGGGAAAGACGGTGACGGGCGAATTCGCGGGATCAATCATACGGGGATTATCGGTGTGCCAAGGGCGCCAATGCATTCGGCCCAGTAGTCCAGGCAGGCGCGGATTTTGGGCAGGCGCTGGCGTTCCTGCAGCATCACGGCCACGATGGGGACGGTCTGCGGATCGATGGCGTCCTGCAGCACGGGCACCAGTTCGCCACTGCGGATCAGTGGCAGGGCGGTCAGGTCCATGACTCTGCCCACGCCTGCGCCGCTGCGTGCCAGCATCAGTATCAGTGCCGAGTTGTCCGCCCGTGTGGCGCCCTGTGCGGTGAAGTACGCTTGCGGCGCACGCCCTTGGATTGGCCATCGGTTGACCAGCGGGTTGGCGCTGTTGGTGATCAGGTGGTGGTGCCGCAAGTCGTCCACACAGCGCGGCGTGCCATGGCGCTCGAGGTAGTCGGGAGATGCCACGAGCGTGCGCCCGAAGCTGCCGATGTGGCGGGCTACCAGCGTGTCCTGTGTGACCTGCCCGGTGCGTATCGCGATGTCGATGCCATCGCGGGCCATGTCGGCCATGCGGTCGTCCGCATTGATCTCCAGGTGCAGGCCGGGATAGCGTGCATACAGGCCGGGCAGGGTCGGGGCAATCAGCATGTCGGCAATCACCGGGCTGACGCTGATACGCACCCAGCCACTGGGCCCACTGAGTTTGCCGGTCAGTTCGCTGTCCAGCTCGGCCGTGGTGTCCAGCAGGCGTCGGGCATAGACCAAAAAAGTGTCGCCTTCATCGGTCAGGCTCAGTCCGTGGGTTGTGCGGTGTAGCAGGCGCACGCCGCAGTGCGCTTCCAGTCGCGCCAGCGCGCGGGTGACCTGACTGACCGGCACATCGCGTTCGCGGGCCGCTGCCGACAGCGTGCCCAGCTCGGCGATGCGGGCGAACAGGGCGACATCGTCCAGTTGAAGTTGCATGGTGGCATTGTGCGCTGGATTGAACTTGTTTTGCAAATAATGCAATACCAATATGGATTTGCTGCTGTTTCCGGAAGTTGGAGCATTCAATAAAGTTCATTCCATCGTTCCACTTCACGGAGTTCACCATGTTCCATCCCCTTCCTGACGCCGACCTCCAGGCCCGCCTGCATGATCTGGCCAAGTTGGAGGCCGCCCGGTTGCGGCATGAGGCCATCGACGATTTCTGGCGTGGTGCCGACGCCGTATGGCGGCGCAGCCTGGGCGCTATGGCCCAGCGCAGTGCGGCGCGCCTGCGAGCCCGTCTGGTCCGCTGCGCCGGCGGTGTGCCGTCTGGCCAGCCATCGGGAGTCTGAGATGCCCACCTTGCTGCTCAAAGTCTCTCCGTTGCAAAACCCGTCGCGCTACGCGGCACTGGCGCAGGCGCTGACCTGCATTACCGCAGACACCCTGGGCAAGCGTGCCGAGGTGACTGCGGTGGTGATTGACGACCTGCCTGCGGCTCGCTGGTATGTGGGTGGCAGTGCAGTGGCGCGGGCCACCGCCCTGCTGGAAATCAGCATCACGCAGGGCACGAACACGGTTGAAGAAAAGTCGGCTTTCATTGCCACGGCCTATGCCGAGCTGGAGCGCCAGCTGGGCGTTGGCCAGCCCCTGGAGCCTGCCAGCTACGTGATCGTGCGCGAAGTGGCTGTCACCGATTGGGGTTACGGAGGGCTGACGCAGGCAGCGCGGCGCAGTGGACCCTCCAGCGGCGGCCGCTAAATTCCCTACCGAAACGCGCCCTGGGGATCCCGGCAGATGGGCTGGTCGAAGGATGGAAATAATTTCACAAAAATGTTGCCGGTAGGGTTTGTCGGAGAGGCATACTCTGCGCTACTTCGTTTCTTCGGGTCTGTGGTTGCGGGTGCAGTTGCAGGGGTCGCCCGATTCCATTTCAAAGACGAGAGTCTCCAGCACAGTCGATGCCCTTGTCCACACGGCCGCAAGCCGATCCAACGCATATCACCCCCCCTGCGGATTGCCGTGGGCTACGCCGCACTCGCCGGGCTGTGGATTGTCCTGTCTGACTACATCGCCCTCGGGAGCGCCACGGATGCGCAGACGCTGAGCCGGTTCGGGTTTTTCAAGGGGCTGGCTTTTGTTACGGTGACCAGTGTCACGCTGTACCTGCTGCTTCGCCGATGGTACGGTGTGCAGCAGCGCCTGCACCAGCGCGCAAAGGAGGCTCTGCAATCATTGGAAGAGAGCGAGCAGCGCCTGGTGGATGCGCAAAGCCTGGCACACGTGGGTAGCTGGCACGTCGTGTTTGGCAGGACCGAAGCCGAGGACCGCTGGATCATTTCCGATGAGCTGCGGCATATGTTTGGGAAGGCCATCGACTTCCGCATGACGACCGAGAGCAGCTTTGTCCAGATGCTGCCCAGAGACCAGGTCTATGCCCGGGAGTGTTGGGCGGCGGCAAAGCGGGGAGAGGGACCCTTTGAATGGGAGTACCGCATCCTCGTCGACGGGCGCACCCGCTGGTTGCGCGTGGTGGCCCGTTTTCAATTCGATGCCGACGGCCGGGCCGTCTCGGCGTCGGGCACCGACCAGGACATCACCGAGCGCAAAGAGGTCGAGCAGGAGCTGCTCATTGCGGCGACGGCCTTTGAAACCCAGGAGGCGATGTTCATTACCGATGCCCATCGGACCATCGTCAAAACCAACAAGGCTTTCACCGAGATCACCGGCTTCAGTGCCGAAGAGGCCATTGGCAGCAATCCATCGCTGCTGAGCTCTGGCCGGCACAACGATATTTTCTACCAGACGATGTGGGCGGAAATCGACAGGAATAATTGCTGGCGCGGTGAGATCTGGAACCGGCGCAAGAACGGGGAGGTGTACCCGGAGTGGCTCTCGATTACCAAGGTCACCAGCGACGATGGTGTGGTGACCAATTACGTGGCAGCCTTCTCCGATATTTCGCAGCGCAAGCAGGCGGAGGAGACCATCTACAGCCTGGCTTTCTATGACACCCTGACGGGTCTGCCCAACCGCAAGCTGCTGCGCGACCGGTTGCAGCAATCGCTGCTGCTGGGCATGCGTACCGGCCACTGTGGCGCCGTGCTGTTCATCGATCTGGATGATTTCAAGTCCTTGAACGATACCCAGGGCCATGCGGCGGGCGATGCGCTGCTGATCGAGGTGGCCGAGCGCATCCGCAAGTGTGTGCACACGGATGACACCATCGCCCGGTTGGGCAGCGATGAATTTGTCGTGGTGCTCGACAGTCTGAGTACCGACGGGGATCTGGCGGCCGAACAGGCCAAGCTGGTGGCTGAGCGGGTGCACGCAAGGATTCGGGAGCCGCTGACCCTGGCGGGACAGGCGTATCGCTGCAAGTCCTGCGTTGGGGTGAGTTTGTTTGGAGCGCAGGCCACCACTGTGGACGAGCTCCTCAAGCAGGCCGACTCCGCCATGTCGCAGGGCAAGCAGTCCGGGCGAGACAAGGTGCACTTCTTCGATGCCCAGATGCAGGCCGCACTGGAAGAACGGGTGCGCCTCGAATACTGGCTGCAGCAGGCGGTGCCGACCCAGTTGATGCTGCACTTCCAGGCGCAGACGGATGCACGCGGGCGTATCTTTGGTGCGGAAGCGCTGATCCGCTGGCAGCATCCGGAGAAAGGGCTGATTTCTCCGGCCGCCTTTATTCCGCTGGCGGAATCGAGCGGGCTGATCCTGCCCATCGGGCAATGGGTGATCGCTTCGGCGTGTCGCCAGCTCAAAGTGTGGGAGCGCGATGCCAGGACCCGGCATCTGGTGCTGTCGGTCAACGTCAGCGCACGCCAGTTTCAGCAACCGGGGTTTGTCCAGGAGGTGGAGCAGGCGTTGCAGGAGACGGGTGCCGACCCGGGGCTTTTGAAGCTGGAGTTGACCGAGAGCATGCTGGCCGAGAACGTGGACGCCATGGTGGCCAAGATGCAGCAGTTGCGGGACCGCGGAGTGCATTTCTCGCTGGATGACTTTGGCACCGGGTTTTCATCCCTGAACTACCTCAAGCGACTGCCTATTGATCAGCTCAAGATCGATCAGTCTTTTGTGAAGGATGTGCTGGAGGATGCCAATGACGCGGCCATCGTGCGCTCTGTCATCGCACTGGGGCAGAGTCTGGGGCTGGCGGTGATTGCCGAGGGGGTGGAAACGCAGGGGCAAAAGGACTTTCTGGCGGTGCACGGCTGCGCGCAGTTCCAGGGTTACCTGTTTGGCCGGCCGCTTCCCCTGGCTGACTTCGAGCGACAGCTGCAGACCGCCTGAACGCCCTGTGCCTGGGGGCTGACGGTTCAGGCAGCGAAGTGGTCGAAGGAGGCAAAGGTGTTGGCCACCGGCTGGCCCTGCCCATCCACCAGGCGCAGACCCACAGCGGCTTCGATACGGCCCAGGCGGGTGACTGGCGTGGCGCTGGCCTCGGCGGCTGCGACCACCGCAGCGCGCCGATGTGCGGGTGCGGTAAAGACCAGTTCGTAGTCATCACCGCCCGCCAGAACGCACTGCAACCGGGTGGCTTCCGGAATATTTAAGCCAAATTGGCCTGTAGCTCCCGTGGAATATGCGCAAGAAGCTATCAAAGTTATAGCAATTCCCGTATCGATGGTGGCGCCCACCTGGCTTTGCGTCAGGATGTGGCCCAGGTCGCCGAGCAGTCCGTCGCTCACATCCGCCGCAGCGGTGGCAATGCCGCGCAAGGCCAGTCCCAGGGCGACGCGCGGTGTGGGCTGCTCCAGCCGTTCGCGGGCCCGGGCCAGCATCCCGTCGGGTAGCGCCGTTTTGCCCAGCAGGCATTGCAGTGCCAGGCTGGCGTCGCCCAGTGTGCCGCTCACATAGATGTCATCGCCGGGGCGGGCACCACTGCGCAGCAGGGCCCTGCCGGTGGGGACTTCGCCGAACACGGTGATGCAGAGGTTCAGCGGGCCCTGGGTGGTGTCACCGCCAATCAGTTCGCAGCCATGGGCGTCGGCCAGCGCCAGCAGTCCCTGCGAGAACGGCTCCAGCCACTCAGTGCGTGCCTCCGGCAAAGCCAGCGCCAGAGTGAAGGCCAGCGGGGTGGCACCGCAGGCCGCCAGGTCACTGAGGTTGACGGCCAGTGCCTTGTGGCCCAGCGTGCGCGGGTCCACATCGGCAAAGAAATGGCGGCCGCTGACCAGCATGTCGCTGGAGATGGCCAGCTGCATGCCGGGCTGGGGCTGCAGCAGGGCACAGTCGTCGCCCACACCCAGCGCGGCCTTGCGCACCGGGCGCTTGAAGTAGCGCGCAATCAGTTCGAATTCGCCCATTTCCGCCATGGCGTTCAGTTCCCGTCGCGGCCGGGCCAGAAAAAGCTCAGCGGTGCCTGGCGCAGGCGCTGAAGTACCGCGCGCTGGATGCGCGTGCGGCCCACGCCGGTGACGTTGTGCGCCCGCAGCGCGACCCGAAAAGCCAGGTAAAAACTCACGCCCACATTGAGAACACCAATCAGGGGAACGCTGGCCACGGCCCACCACAGGGCGGGCATCTTCACCACGTCCCAGCCCAGGCTGGCGCAGGCCGCACCCAGTTGTCCGGCAGACAGGGTGACGTGGCGCACATCCAGGCTGGGGCCCAGAAACGCGAGGATGGGAGGCACCAGACCGAGCATGAAGCCCAGCGAGATATTGGCGGCCAGGCCCGAGATGTTGTGGCGCATGAAGTGGGCCCAGCGGTCGGCCCGCGCTGGCCCCAGCAGCCCCGTGATGCGCGGGTTGTAGCGGATGGCCGAGTCCAGCCGGTGCAGCACAAACCAGTTTTCCACCCAGCCCGCCAGAATGCTGCTGGCAAACAGCAGTACGCCGGTGAACGCCGCAAACAGCAGCGACGGGCCCAGCAGGGTGAGCGAGTGCAGTACATAGTGCGCCTGCTCTTCGGTAATCATGGGCCGGCCCAGTCCAAAGTACATGGCTACCGACAGCGCAATCGCGACTGGAAACACCACTGCCACATTGCCAATGACCGCCGCGACCTGCGAGCGCACCAGATGGGTGACCTCGTCCACAAAAGCGCCCAGGGCCTGCGTGTCGGCAATGTCCTTGAGTTTGGCGGCCATGGCCGGGGCCGTCATGGCGGGCTGTTTGGTCGCCAGGGTGAAGTGCAGCAACTGGATGACGACAAAGCTCAGTGCGTAGACTACCCCCGACCAGAAGCCGTACCAGAACGCCGAGAGCCCCAATGCCATCACGCCGAACTTCATGGCTGTGGTCAGCGCCGTGAGTGCGCCGCCGCCCGCCGCGTTGTGCAGCATGGTGCGGTACTCGGCACGGGTGCGGGTGATGTAGTGCTCGCCGGTTTCGCTGCTGCGCTCGGCCACTTTGGCCGCCAGCAGCGACGAGTTGGACGCCACCAGCGCGCCAATGCTGCGTTGCTCCTGGCTCACGCTGGCCAGGTGCGAGAGCAGGCGCGCGCTGGCACGGTGGCTGTCGTCATCGAACAGGCAGTCCAGCAAGGCGCGCACCCGCAGTACACGCTCGCGCAGCTGGCGCAGGCGGAACACCAGATCCATCGAGATGCCATGTGCGTCCAGGTGGGTGTACACCGACGCGGCCGCATGGCGGCAGGCATCGAGCTGGGTACGAAAGTGCAGCACGGCTGCCTCGGTGTCCTGGCCAGCCATCCAGGCATCGCACACCGCGTCCAGGTCGGCCGCCAGGGTGTGGAAGGGGCTGGCATCCTGCGCGGGGTTGCGCATGCGCAGGCGTATTTCTGTGGAAAAACCGGTGGCCCGAATCTGGCTGGTGCAAAACGTCATGGCGTCCAGCAGGGTGCTGTGCCAGTAAGTCAGGCCGGGGCGCAGTGTGGCGTTGTGTCCTGTAGCTGGCGTGCTCAGGAGTCGGGCCAGGCGCTGCAGTGTGGGTGTAGGCAGGGCCGCCAGCCATTGGGCATCGTGTGCGTCGTTCAGCACCAGTCCGAACAATTCCGAGGCATCGGCGGTCTCCGGCGTGGCAGGCAGCAGTTTTTGGTGCAGGCGGTCGACCAGCTCGCTCACAAACGCATTGCGCGAGCCAAAACCGTAGTCGGACAACAGGGTGCTGCCGTCGACCGTCTCCACCACGGCGCGCCACCATGCCTGCAGCGTTTCGGTGGTTTGCGGGCGGGCATCCAGCACGTCCAGCAGCAGGTCCACGCGGGCCACGGCGGCTTCGGGGGTGCGGTTGTCGCCACGTATCCATTGCATCAGGGCGATCAGCCAGAGGTGCCGCTCCACCAGATTCGCTGCGGGATCGAGCGTCTCCAGCAGGGTGGAAATATCGCCGGATGCCGTGCGTGTGGCCATCAGTGCAGCGTGCGCGGGCCACCCGTGCCGGACTGGCCGCTGAGTGCGTCCAGTACGAACATGGGAATGTCGGCATCGAATTTTTCACCATCCTCGGCCACGCAGAAGAAACTGCCGTGCATGGTGCCGGTGGGGGTGCGCAGACGTGTACCACTGGTGTACTCGAACGCCTGGCCAGGTTTGAGCAGGGGCTGCTGACCCACCACGCCCAGGCCCTTGACCTTGTCGGTGTGGCCATTGGCGTCGTTCACGTTCCAGGTGCGGGAGATCAGCTGCGCTGTCACATCACCCGTATTGGTGATGGTGATGGTGTAGGCGAAGACGTACTGGTCCTCGTCGGGTGCGGATTGGTCGGGGAGGTATTCGGGAACCACTTCCACCGTGAATTGGTACTTGGCCATGGGCGCCATCCTACCTGCGAAAATGCGCTATCTGAAACCCCCACCGGAAAGCCCCTGCCATGACCTACCGCATTGCCCCCTCCATCCTGTCTGCCGACTTTGCCCGCCTGGGCGAGGAGGTCAAAAACGTGATCGCTGCCGGGGCCGACTGGATCCACTTTGACGTGATGGACAACCACTATGTGCCCAACCTCACATTCGGTCCCATGGTCTGCCAGGCCCTCAAACCCCATGCTAAAACCGCTGCGGGCGTGGCCGTGCCCATCGATGTGCACCTGATGATCTCGCCGGTGGATGCGCTGGCCGGCGCCTTTGCCGACGCGGGGGCCGACCTGATCAGCTTCCACCCCGATGCTTCCGGCCACGTCCACCGCAGCATCCAGGCCATCAAGAGCAAGGGGGTCAAGGCAGGACTGACCTTCAACCCCGCCGAACCACTGGATGTGCTGGACTGGGTGATTGACGACATCGACCTGGTGCTGATCATGAGCGTCAACCCCGGTTTTGGCGGCCAGAGCTTTATCGATTCCGCCCTGCGCAAGATCGAAGACGTGCGCAAGCGCATTGACGCGTGCGGCAAGGACATTCGTCTGGAGGTGGACGGCGGCATCAAGACCGACAACATCCGCCGCGTGGCCGATGCGGGTGCCGACACGTTTGTGGCCGGCAGCGCCATCTTTGGCAAGCCGGATTACAAGGCTGTGGTGGATGCCATGCGCCAGCAGCTCGCGGCTTAAAAGCCGGATTCCAGCGATTCTTCGGGCTTGTAGGGTGCTGCCTGGGGGAAGGTCAGCGTAAAGCAGCTGCCCTGGCCTGGTGTTGAGTCTACGGTCAGGCTGCCGCCGAGTGTGGCGGTCGCCAGCCGGTACGAGATGGACAGGCCCAGACCCGAGCCTCCCTGGCCCAGGCGCGTGGTGAAGAAGGGGTCAAACACCCGGTGGCGGACGTGATCCGGCATACCCACGCCATCGTCGTTGACCGTCAGCACCACTTGTGCTTGCCGCCCAGTGCCCTCGACCGTGGCGGAGATGGCGATGTTGCCGCCCGCGCGGCCTGCAAATGCATGCAACACGGCGTTCTGGATCAGGTTGGTCAGAATCTGGCCAACGGGGCCGGGAAAGCTGTCGCATGGCACATCCGCCGGGATGCTGCGCGCAACCTGAATGTTCGTTTTGTGCATGCCCGGCATCATCGAGGTGACGATGTCGTTGACCAGGTCATGGAGGTCAAAAGTGCGGCGCCGCTCCGAGGTCCGGTCGATGGCGACCTGCTTGAAACTCTTGATGAGTTCGCCGGAGCGCAGGGCCGAGCGGGAGATCAGGTCCGACATGTCTTCCAGTCGGTCCAGAAACTGGGTCAGTGTGGAGCGTTTGAGATCACCTCTTTCGACCGCTGCCTTGAGTTCAAGCACTTGCCCATGCAGTGTGCTGGCCACGGTCAGCGTGTTGCCAATCGGCGTATTGAGCTCGTGGGAAATGCCGGCCACCATGGCACCCAGTGATGCCAGTTTTTCTGCCTGCACCAGTTCTTCCTGGGTCGCTGTGAGGTCCCGCACGGTCTGGCTCAGTTCGGCGGTGCGCTGGGCCACACGCTCTTCCAGCACATCCTGCACGGCACGCTGGGCGGCTTCCGCGGCTACTCGGTCACTCTGGTCATGCAGCGTGGTGACAAACCGCTGCTGTCCGCCAAATTCCACGGGAGCGATGTAGATCAGGAATGGCTTTCTGTCGCCCTGCCCATCCTGCAGCAGCAGGGGCATGCCATCCACCCGGCCGGATTGGGACAGCTCTGTGTAGATCTTCTTTCGGTCCTGGGCGTTGGTCCAGATGCCAACCTCTTCCGCTGTTTTGCCCATGACCTCGTCGCGTTGGCGTCCGTAGAGCGCCAGCCAGGCGTCGTTGACGGCAATGATGCGGCCTTCCTGGTCGTTGGTGCTTGAAGGCAGGGGGTTGGCGCGGAACAATGCCGAGAAGCGCTCTTCCGACTGCCGTAGCTCATCCAGCCGACGCGTCTGTTCCCGGGTCAACTCGGTCACGCGTGTGAGGTGCTGGCTGAAGCTTCGAATGGCGCCCATGGACACCAGCAAAGCGAGTGCCATGGAGGGCAGGACGATCAGTCCGTGGCCGACGGAGGTGCGGACAACCTGGGGTGGTGTGTAGCCATACTGTTCGGCAATGAGCATTCCGATGATTTCAAGTGCAATCACCAGACAGATCGCTGTGGCGGTGCGTACCCCGATGAGCCAGGCCGCCACCATGCACACGGCCGGCATGAACATCAGTGCCGGGGTGCGCACTCCGGCGACAAGAAAGCATTGCGCTGCGATGGCCAGAGTGGCGCCCCACAAGAGCAACTGAATGGCACTGCGCAGCATGTGGTGTTGCGCCAGCATGTAGGCACCGATGGTGATTGCGCTGACAAACCAGACCGCCAGGTAGGTGGTGCGCAGGCCATCGATGTGCCAGCTGTACAAGCCCAGCGCTGCGGTGGTCACAACGACGACCAATAGCACCAGACGAAAAGTCCGGATGCCCTGCTCGCCCAGCAGCAAGCCTTCGCGCACTGCGATGGCTGCTTCATCCTCTACAGTCATGGGGGCAGTGCCGTGCATACCTTTTGAGCGTGACCAGTGAAAAATCCATTATGAAACAGACCTATGACATTGTGCAGACCCTGCCATGGCCGTTGAGCCAGTTCGACGCCGCTTTGGTGGATCTGGACGGCACATTGGTGGACACCCTGGATGATTTTGTGGAAAGCCTGCAGCGAATGCTGGGGGAGTTGCCTGCCCCTTACTGCATGCAGGTGGTGCAACGTCGGCAGGTGGAGCAGATGGTGGGCAAGGGCTCGGAAAACCTGGTGAACAGCCTGCTGGATGCCATCGACAACCTGCACGGTACCGCCGCCTTGCCGGCTATCCGGGTTTTGGCACTGGATGTCTACCTGCGGCACTATCGCGAGGTGAACGGTCTGTATGCGCGTGTTTTTGAGGGCGCGCATGCAGGGCTGAATGCCTTCCGGGCGGCAGGCTGGAAGCTGGCGTGTGTGACCAACAAGCCCACCGATTACGCCCGTGCATTACTTCGCTTGCAGAAATTGGATGGCTACTTCGCCGCGGTGCTGGGCGGCGACGCTACACCACGCAAAAAGCCGGACCCCATGCCTCTACTGGCAGCCTGCGCAGCACTGGACACACGGCCTGAGCGGACCCTGATGGTGGGCGATTCCAGCAACGACGCGCAGGCCGCACGCGCTGCGGGGTGCCCGGTACTGCTGGTCACCTATGGCTACAACCATGGGGAGCCGATTCTGCAGGTCGATGCGGACGCGTTCACCGAATCGCTGGCACACCTGCGCTGGCGCCCAGCTTGAACACCGCTACGGCCTGCACCAATTCACCCGCCTGGCTTTTGAGGCTGCTGGCCGCAGCGGCCATCTGCTCGACCAGGGCCGCGTTCTGTTGCGTGGCATGGTCCATTTGGGTGACCGCTTCGCCAACCTGAGCCACACCCAGGCTCTGTTCGTTGCTGGCAGAGCTGATTTCACCCATGATGTCCGTGACGCGGCGGATGGATGCGACCACATCGACCATCGTGGCCCCCGCCTTGTCTACCAGTGCTGTACCGTGTTCGACGCGTTCCACGCTGGTCCCAATCAGGTCCTTGATCTCGCGTGCCGCTTCGGCGGAGCGCCCGGCCAGGCTGCGCACCTCCGAGGCCACGACAGCAAAACCCCGGCCCTGCTCGCCGGCACGGGCTGCTTCCACCGCTGCATTGAGGGCCAGGATATTGGTCTGGAAGGCAATGCCATCAATGACACTGATGATGTCGGCAATCCTGCGACTGGAATCAACGATGCCCTTCATGGTGTCCACCACCTGGGCCACGACTTCACCGCCCTGCACGGCCACAGTGGATGCACTCTGCGCCAGCTGGTTGGCCTGACGTGCGTTGTCTGCATTGTGTTTGACCTGGGCGCCCAGCTCTTCCATGCTGGCGGCAGTTTCTTCAAGAGAGCTGGCCTGCTGTTCGGTACGGGCAGAGAGGTCGTGGTTGCCCTGTGCGATTTCTGCACTGGCGGTGGCAACGCTCTCCGCGTTGGTCTGGACAGTCCGCACGATGTTGCCAAAGTTGGTCTGCATGCGTGCCATGGCTTCTAGCAGCTGGATGGTTTCGTCAGAACCCGCAGGAACAATGGTGGACGCCAGGCCCCCTTCGGCAATACGGTCCGCGACAACGACAGCACGTGACATCGGAGTGGACAGCCGTTTGGCCAGCCACAGTGCAGCGAGCGTCATCAAGGCAGCGGTAATCAGCACACCCACCAAAGCCAGGATTTTTGAGCGGCTGGCCAGCGTGGTGCTTTGCTCTGTATAGGCTTCCACGTCTTTGGCAATGGCATCGCCTTGTTGCTCCATGGCCACCTCCAGGTCCTTGAACGCTTTCTGGAACTCTGGTATCGCGGCTTCGGCGGATATGGCATCCTTGGCTGCCAGAGACTGGACCTTGGCTGCCGAATCGATATAGACCTTTACCAGCGGGGCAGTTTTTGCGGAGATGGTTTTGACCGCGTCCGAGATGGGATGCGCCTGCATCTCGGCAATATTTTTGCTGAAATTGTCGGCATGCTCATTCAAGTCCTTGGTCGCCTCGGCCAAACCCGCGTTGTCGTTCCTCTGGGCGCTGAAGAGGCTGCGCAGTACATCACCACGAATGGCATCGTGCATCATGTCCGCTTCCTGGCTCTTGCTCAATGCCAGGTTCATGGCGATGGATTCTTCGAAAGCGGCCGACAGCCGCGCGGCATTGATCAGGCCGACGCCACCTACCAGCGCAGTCATGAGCACGCCGACCAGGCCAAGGCCAACAATCTGGCTACGTAGTTTCATGTAAGAGTTCCCATGTTTAGAAAGTTTCCCATGCTTCGGCGCGACCGAGGTTAAGCCACGGCGGTGTTCAGCTTGAAACGCGACACCGTCTGCACCAGCTCCTGCGCCTGCATTTTCAGACTGGATGCCGCGGCTGCCATCTGCTCCACCAGTGCTGCATTTTGCTGGGTGGTCTGGTCAATCAGACTCACCGCCTCCCCGACCTGCGAAACACCGGCACTTTGTTCGCCACTGGCGGCACTGATTTCTCCGACAATATCGGTCACGCGCCGGATGGCGCTGACCACCTCACTCATGGTGGCGCCCGCCTGGTCGACCAGGCTGGAACCATGCTCCACACGCTCCACGCTGGTGTTGATGAGTGACTTGATCTCCTTGGCCGCTTCGGCAGACCGACCGGCCAGGGACCGGACCTCACTGGCCACCACGGCAAAGCCCCGGCCCTGTTCGCCAGCGCGTGCAGCTTCCACGGCCGCATTGAGCGCGAGGATGTTGGTCTGAAAGGCGATACCGTCGATGACACTGATGATGTCGGAAATTTTGCGCGAGGACTCGTTGATGCCTTTCATGGTGTCCACCACCTGCGAGACCACTTCTCCACCCCGTGTTGCCACGGTCGAAGCGTTGGTGGCCAGCTGATTGGCCTGGCGTGCGCTGTCCGCACTCTGCCGGACGGTGGATCCCAGTTCTTCCATGCTGGCGGCCGTCTCCTCCAGTGAGCTGGCCTGTTGCTCGGTGCGGGCCGACAGATCGTGGTTGCCCTGGGCGATTTCAGCGCTTGCGCTGGCCACACTGTCTGAACCCTGTCGTACGTTGGATACCAATGCCACAAGGCTGGACTGCATGGCCTTGAGTGACTGGAGCAGGGCACCGATCTCGTCGCGGCTGCGGGGTTCGATGGTCTGGGTGAGGTCGCCACGCGCCACTTTGTCCGCGACCTGCACGGCGCTGGACAAAGACGCCACAATCTGGCGGCTCAAATGGAACGCGCCCACCATGGCGGCGAGAACCACGCATGCCATGACCAGCAGGGAGAGTTGCGTGGCACTCTTGGCATTGGCCGCTGCATAGGCAGAGGTCGCTGCCTCCTGCTTGGCCAGTGCGCTCTGGAGTGCCAGCAGCGTGGTGGCTGCATCTCTGTCTTTGCCTCGGGCCGCCTGGTCTCCGGCGGCAAAGTCAAACGCAGCGGCCTTGTAGGTTTCAAAGGCTTGCCGGTAGCCGTCTTGTGCGCCCACCATCTGGGTGGCGAGTCGGGACACTTCGGTCTGTTGCGGGGATGTGTCTTCAATGAGCTTGTCCAGTTCCTGGATCGCCTTGTTGACTTCGTTCATCTCATTGGCATGGGCGCTCCAGTACTTTTCCATGTCTTCGGGCTTCTTGCCGCGCAGCAGGACGTTCTTCCACTCCTGGATGGCGGTGGAGAAGCGGGTGGAGACTTCGGCCGCCTTCTTGTGGGCTGCGACGTGCAGCAACACGTCGTTCTCGAAGGTGCCTATGGCCTGGTTCAGTCGATAAATGCCGAACAGGGCTGCCGCGAGCATGAGTGCCAGCGAAAAAGCAAATGCCAGGGGAAGCTTCAGACGCAGTTTCATCGCCATCCTCCGTAAGTTAATGCGGAGCCTCGCTGGGCACCCACGGTCGCAATTTATACGGAGACGGTGGTTGTGTCACCAACTAAAGAGGTGTTTTTCCTGATGACTGCATATTGCCGGGGAGTAAAACCCCGGCAGGTATCACTTGCCCAGCATGGCGTCTTTGAGTTTGAAGTCTGCAGGGACTGGGCCGAACCAGATGGACATGATGGCTTTGAAGAATTCGGGTTCCTTGAATGGCTCGCCTTGTACCTTGCCCTTGGCGGTAATGACCATGCCGGTTCCGGGAATCCAGTCCAGGGTGATGACATCGCCGGGAACCAAGACCTTGTTGACCGTGAAAATGTCACCCATGCGGATCAGGCCGGGAACCAGCTTGGACATTTCATTCCTGGGCACGTTGTCTTCCACGCCGCGGGTGAGCAGCTTGCCGAAGGGGCCGGCCTCGATTTCCCGTAAAAAGACCATGGTCAAGCGTTTGGGGCCGGGGGCAGCGATCAGCTCTTCCAGAGAGCCCACCTTTTTGGTGGTGTACAGGTCACCCACATACACCTTGAACGGGCCTTTGTACCGCGTGCCCGCGCCATTGAGCTGCAGCTTGGTACCCGCGACCGTGATGGTGTCTTCGATCTTCACACCATGGAGTTCGGTGGCGGCCAGAGATGCGGTTGCCACCATGAGGGCGGCCAGACCGGTCAGGATGCGTGATGCGAGTTTCATAGTGATGCCCATTTCAAAAAATAGAACGCTCGTGCTAATTCTTGGTCGGTATTGTGCGCCGATTGCAGTCGATCCGACTTAGGGGTTCTGCGGATAGCGTGAGCATACCGCCATCGAAAGTGTTCGGGTGTTTGCTACACTGTGTCCATGTTCATTCACCGCATCAGCATTACGGGTTGTAGTGACCGGGGAGCCTGGCCCTGGCGTACCTTGTCTGCCCGCATCTGACGCGCGTCTTGCCCCGCTGCCTGCAACCCGGCAGTGTGCGGCGCGCAGAGGCTCTGCGCAATCCCTCACTTCTTGCTGTCGCACCCTGTGCACCGTTGTGCGCAAGTCTGACCACCCGAATCGCCCCCGAAAAGGCTTTGACCTGCAATGACTGAATCCGAATTTCTGGCCCTGGCCTCCCAAGGCTACAACCGCATTCCCCTTACCGCCCAGGCGTTTGCCGATCTGGAAACGCCACTGTCCCTGTATTTGAAACTGGCGCGCCACCCTGCTTTTAGCGAGCCGGCACCCTACAGCTTTTTGCTGGAGTCGGTGGTGGGCGGTGAGCGCTTTGGTCGCTACAGCTTTATTGGTCTGCCGGCCCGCACCCTGTTGCGCGCCAGTGGTTTTGGCGACCAGGCCCGCACCGAGGTGGTGACCGATGGCGTGGTGGTGGAAACGTCCAGCGCCAACCCGCTGGACTTTATTGCCGCCTACCAGCAGCGTTTCAAGGTGGCGCTGCAGCCCGGCATGCCACGCTTTTGCGGAGGTCTGGCCGGCTACTTTGGGTATGACGCGGTGCGCTACATTGAGAAGAAGCTGCAGCACAGCTGCCCACCCGATGAGTTGGGCACGCCCGACATCCTGCTGCTTCAGTGCGAAGAGCTGGCAGTGATTGACAACCTCTCGGGCAAGCTGCACCTGATGGTCTATGTCGATCCTGCAACACCAGAGGCTTTTGCGCGTGGCAACGCCCGACTGGCGGAGCTCAAGGGCCGGCTGGCCTCGGCGGTCAGTGCCCCCGTGGTCAAGCCCACGCAGGGCCATGCGGCGCAGCGCGATTTCGCCAAGGTCGATTACATCGCCGCGGTGGAGCGCGCCAAGGAGCTGATTGCCGGCGGTGATTTCATGCAGGTGCAGGTGGGCCAGCGCATCAAGAAGCGCTACACCGAATCGCCCCTCTCGCTGTACCGGGCGTTGCGCGCGCTCAATCCCAGTCCCTATATGTATTACTACAACTTCAGTGGGGCGGACGGGCAGGGCAGTGACTTCCATGTGGTGGGTGCATCGCCCGAGATCCTCGTTCGGCAAGAGCAAGTCACCGTGGACGCCAAGACTTCCACCAAAGTCACCATCCGCCCGTTGGCCGGAACCCGTCCGCGTGGCGCCACGCCCGAACTGGACAAGGCCGCCGAGCAGGAACTCATCAACGACCCCAAGGAACGTGCCGAGCATGTGATGCTGATCGACCTGGCGCGCAACGACATTGGCCGCATCGCGCAGATCGGTACGGTCAAGGTGACTGATGCCTTCTGCGTGGAGCGTTACAGCCACGTGATGCACATCGTGAGCAACGTCGAGGGCACGCTGCTGGATGGCATGACCAGCATGGACGTGCTCAAGGCCACCTTCCCGGCCGGCACGCTGACCGGTGCGCCCAAGGTGCACGCCATGGAGCTGATCGACCAGCTGGAGCCCACCAAGCGCGGCATTTACGGAGGCGCCTGCGGCTACCTGAGCTACGCGGGCGACATGGATGTGGCCATTGCCATCCGCACCGGCATCATCAAAAACCAGACGCTGTACGTGCAGGCGGCTGCCGGTGTGGTGGCCGACAGCGTGCCCGAGCTGGAATGGGCGGAAACCGAACACAAAGCCCGTGCGCTGCTGCGCGCCGCCGAGCTGGTAGAGCAGGGACTGGAGTAATCACCATGGCACAAAAAATCAAACTTTTGATGGTGGACAACTACGACTCGTTCACCTACAACATCGTCCAATATTTTGGTGAGTTGGGCGCCGAGGTGGAAGTGTTCCGCAACGACGAAATCACGCTGGAAGGCATTGCGGCGCGCCAACCCGACCGGCTGGTGATCTCCCCCGGTCCCTGTTCGCCCGCCGAAGCGGGTATTTCGGTGGCGGCGATCCAGCATTTCATGGGCAAGCTGCCGATTCTGGGTGTGTGCCTGGGGCACCAGAGCATTGGTGCGGCGCTGGGTGGAAAGATCATTCGCGCCAAGGAACTGATGCATGGCAAGACCAGCATCATCAGCACCACGCAGGAGGGCGTGTTTGCGGGTCTACCGGACCAGTTCACCGTCAACCGCTACCACTCGCTGGCCATCGAGCGCGCCTCTTGCCCGAAGGAGCTGTCCATCACCGCCTGGACCGATGACGGCGAAATCATGGGCGTGCGCCATAGCGGGCTACCCCATGCGGTGCGCATGGAGGGTGTGCAGTTCCATCCGGAGAGCATCCTGACCGAGCATGGCCATGCCATGCTGAATAATTTTCTGCAATAGGTCTGAGTGAGTTGCTATTGTTTTGATAGCGCATTGCGCAAATTCCACGGGGGCTGGAGGCCAAAATGACCAAGATAGTTGACTTGCGGAGCGACACCGTGACCCAGCCCACGCCTGCCATGCGCGCGGCCATGGCGGCGGCGCCCCTGGGGGATGATGTATTTGGCGATGACCCCAGCGTGAACGCGCTGCAGGAAAAGATTGCCGCCCTGCTGGGCTTCGAGGCCGCGCTGTTCATGCCCACCGGGACGCAGAGCAACCTGTGCGCGCTGATGGCGCACTGCGGCCGTGGCGACGAGTACATCGTGGGCCAGCTGGCCCACACCTACCGCTACGAGGGTGGCGGTGCGGCCGTGCTGGGCAGCATCCAGCCGCAGCCGTTGGCGCAGAACGCGGCTGGCGAGATGGCCCTGGCGGACATTGCGGGTGCCATCAAGCCCGACGATTGCCACTTTGCCCGCACCCGCCTGTTGTGCCTGGAGAACACCTGGAATGGCAACCCCATGACCACCGACTACCTGGCCCGCGCCACGGCCTTGGCACGGGAGCGGGGTCTGGCGGTGCACCTGGATGGCGCACGGCTGTTCAATGCTGCTGTAGCGACCGCGGCGCAAGGTGAAAGCGTGGCGACAGCCGCGCGGAGGATCGCCAGCCACTTTGACAGCGTGTCGGTATGTTTCAGCAAGGGGCTGGGCGCACCCGTGGGCTCGGCCCTGTGTGGCAGCAAGGAGCTGATTGCCCGTGCGCACCGGATCCGCAAGATGGCCGGCGGTGGCATGCGCCAGGCAGGTCTGCTGGCAGCGGCAGCGACCCACGCGCTGAACCACCATCTGGAGCGGCTGGCGAACGACCATGCGCTGGCGCAGCGTCTCGCCCTCGGCCTGCAGGGCGTTCAGGGCCTGAGCGTGCGCTCGGCGCAGACCAACATCGTGTTTGTCGATGTGGCCGATGGTCGCGGTGCCGACCTGCTGGCCTACCTGAAGCAGCATGGCGTGCTGGCCACCGGGCTCATCGGCCTGCGCTTCGTGACCCACCTGGATGTGGATGCGGCCGGGATAGACCACACCCTGCACTGCATCCGCCGCTTCTTCCAGGAGCAGGCGCCTGGACAAACTGCGTCGACCTCTGGCGCAGGCGTGTACTAAGGAACCACCATGCCCCTGGACCAACTGCTGCTTTTCATCGCCGCTGGCCTGCTGCTGAACCTGACACCAGGGCCGGACGTGCTGTACGTAGTGTCCAACGCCTTGCGCGGCGGTGCGCGGGTGGGCGTGGTGGCTGCGCTGGGCATCACGGCGGGCTGCTTTGTGCACATCTTTGCTGCTGCGGTGGGTGTGAGCGCCCTGATGGCGGCATCTGCCACTGCCTTTACCGTGCTGAAGTGGTTGGGCGCTACCTACCTGGTCTATGTGGGTGTACGTTTGCTGCTGTCCAAGGCTGAGTCTGCTATTCAATTGGAAGCTGCATCCGCAATATCTACCGGGGCTACAGGCCAAAATGGCTTGAAAACCATCTTTCTACGCGGTTTCTGGACCAATGCGCTCAACCCCAAAGTGGCGCTGTTCTTTCTGGCCTTTTTGCCGCAGTTCATTACGCCGGCCATGGACAACAAACCGCTGGCGTTCCTGCTGCTGGGGCTGCTGTTCAACTTCAACGGTATGTGGGTGAACATTGGCTGGGCACTGACAGCAGCATGGCTGGCAAGACGCGTCGACGCGGTGCAGCGTGGCATGCACTGGCTCGACCGCATCGCCGGCGCCATGTTCATCACCTTTGGCCTGAAGCTGGCCCTGACCGACAATCCCACTTCTTGAGGAAATCCGATATGCCTATTACCCCACAGGAAGCGCTGCAGCGCACCATTGAACACCGCGAAATCTTCCACGACGAGATGCTGCACCTGATGCGGCAAATCATGTCCGGCGAAATGTCCCCCGTCATGATGGCGGCGCTGATCACCGGCCTGCGCGTCAAGAAAGAGACGATTGGCGAAATCACCGCCGCGGCGCAGGTGATGCGTGAGTTTTCCACCAAAGTGGACGTGGCCGACAAGACGCATCTGGTGGACATCGTGGGCACGGGCGGCGATGGCTCGCACACCTTCAATATCTCGACCTGCTCCATGTTCGTCGCTGCCGCTGCCGGTGCCAAGGTCAGCAAGCACGGCGGGCGCAGCGTCAGCAGCAAGAGCGGCAGTGCCGATGTGCTGGAAGCCTTGGGGCTCAACATCAACCTCAGCCCCGCTGCCATTGCGCAGTGCATCGCAGAGCAGGGTGTGGGCTTCATGTTTGCGCCCAACCACCATCCGGCCATGAAGAATGTGGCGCCAGTGCGCCGTGAACTCGGCATCAAGACCATCTTCAACATCCTGGGTCCGCTGACCAATCCGGCCAGTGCGCCCAACATCCTGATGGGCGTGTTCCATGCCGATCTGGTGGGTATCCAGGTGCGGGCGCTGCAGCGGCTCGGCGCCGAACATGCGCTGGTGGTCTATGGCCGCGACGGCATGGACGAAGTGTCCCTCGGCGCGGCGACCCTGGTGGGCGAGCTGAAGAACGGCGAAATCACCGAATACGAAATCCACCCCGAAGACTTTGGCATGGTCATGGCCAGCAACCGCGCGCTCAAAGTGCAGACCGCAGAAGATTCCAGGGCGATGCTGCTGGGTGTGCTGAACAACCAGCCGGGTGCCGCCAAGGACATCGTGGTGCTCAACGCAGGTGCCGCGCTATATGCCGCTGATGTAGCCGATAGCATGCAAGCCGGCATCCAGCTTGCGAGAGCAGCTATTGAATCAGGAGCAGCCAAGGCTAAACTCGATGCGCTGGTGGCCCTCTCGGCCCGGCTGGCGAAATAGGAACACCATGAGCGACATTCTCGAAAAAATCGTAGCCGTCAAACACCAGGAGGTGGCTGCGGCCAAAAAACGCAAGTCTCTGGACATCGTGCGTGCCGACGCCGAGTCACGCGTGCTGACCCGCGACTTTGTGGGCGCCCTGCGTGCCAAGATCGCCGCCGGCCAGCCCGCCGTGATCGCGGAGGTCAAAAAGGCCAGTCCCTCCAAGGGCGTGATCCGCGCGGATTTCATTCCGGCAGATATTGCGCAGAGCTATGCCGAGCATGGTGCTGCGTGTCTGTCGGTACTGACCGACAGGCAGTTCTTTCAGGGCGAGGTGGACTACCTCAAGCAGGCGCGTGCATCGTGCCAGCTACCGGTGCTGCGCAAGGACTTCATGGTCGATCCGTACCAGATTTACGAATCCCGCGCCATGGGAGCGGACTGCATTCTGCTGATCGCCGCCTGTCTGGGAGATGCGCAGATGCAGGAGCTGGAAGCCATCGCGCTGGGTCTGGATATGGCGGTGTTGGTTGAAGTCCACGATGGCGTCGAGCTGGAGCGTGCGCTCAAGCTGAAAACGCCTTTGGTCGGCATCAACAACCGCAACCTCAAGACCTTCGAGGTGTCGCTGGATACGACGTTGACGCTCAAGGCGCAGGTGCCATCCGACCGCTTGCTGGTGACCGAGAGCGGCATCCATACCCGTGAGGATGTGCTGCGCATGGGCGCTGCCGGGGTCAACGCATTCCTGGTGGGGGAGGCCTTCATGCGGGCGCCTGAACCGGGCGAAGCGCTCGAAGCCTTGTTCGGATAAAGCCATGGCGGACCTCTTGGTGCAGGACGCGCTATTGCCAGCGCCTGCGGACCAGCTGTTGCAGGCGGACCCGGCCCAGTGGCCGGTGGCTCCCGGCTGGAAGCCCCTGGTGGACGGCTTCTTTGCTTCGGCCAAGGGCGTGCAGTTGGTTGATTTCTTGCGCCAGCGGCTGCAAGCGGGTGCTGTCGTATTTCCGCCAGAACCCTTGCGGGCGCTGCATCTGACGCCGCCCGAAGCCGTCCGGGTCGTGATTCTGGGACAGGACCCCTACCACGGGCGGGGCCAGGCCGAGGGTCTTGCTTTCTCGGTGGCGCCAGGTGTGGCTTTGCCGCCATCATTGCGCAATATCTTCAAGGAAATCCAGCGCGATCTGGGTGAGCTATTCCCGGAATTTCCCCAGCCTGGCGGAAGCCTGGTGAAGTGGGCGCGGCACGGAGTGCTTCTTCTGAATACCTGCCTGACGGTGGAAGAGGGGCAGCCCGCCAGCCATGCCGGTCGCGACTGGGAGGTGTTGACGGACGCCATCATCAAGGAGGTGTCGGACAAGGCGCAACCGACAGTTTTCATGCTTTGGGGTGCCCACGCCCAGAGCAAGCGAGCGCTGATCGATGCATCCCGGCACCTGGTTCTTGCCGCAAACCACCCGTCGCCACTGTCCGCATTGCGGCCGCCAGTGCCGTTCATCGGTTGCGGGCACTTTTCTCAGGCGCGGGCATGGCGGGAACAACACGCAGCAAGATCTTGATGGAGTGCTTTTGGGCTGAAATGGCCCAGGAAATTGCAAATTCAGCGCCCGAGTCATGACAAGGCCAAAACTTCATGGCATAATCCGGGGTTCACCAAAGGAGAGGTGGCCGAGTGGTTAATGGCAGCAGACTGTAAATCTGCCCTCTTACGAGTACGCTGGTTCGAATCCAGCCCTCTCCACCAGTGATAAGTTGACTGAAGACGCGTTTTGAGCCTGTAAGGCGGGCCTATGCGGGGTTCGTATAGTGGTAATACCTTAGCCTTCCAAGCTAAAGCGAGGAGTTCGATTCTCCTACCCCGCTCCACAGTTGACTTGTTGTTTGGCTTGTAAAAAGTTGGTTGTAAAGATTTTGCCCTTTTGGCTCAGTGGTAGAGCACTCCCTTGGTAAGGGAGAGGTCGCGGGTCCGATTCCCGCAAAGGGCACCAGTTTCGCCTGCTACCAGTGTGGTGGCTGTGCGGTGATTTTTGATGGTTTGAACTCATTACTTTTCGGAGTCTGACAATGGGAAAAGAAAAATTCACACGTACCAAGCCCCACGTCAATGTGGGCACGATTGGCCACGTTGACCACGGCAAAACCACCCTGACAGCCGCCATCACCACCGTGCTGGCAGCCAAGTTTGGTGGTTCTGCCAAGGCGTACGACCAGATTGACGCGGCGCCTGAAGAAAAAGCGCGCGGCATCACGATCAACACCGCCCACGTCGAATACGAAACCGCCAACCGCCACTACGCCCACGTGGACTGCCCCGGACACGCCGACTATGTGAAGAACATGATCACCG
>Ga0209277_10000050_pt1 | contig 64025 bp, 59 predicted proteins | sample JI81AbrownDNA_FD_187503 | JGI IMG/M metagenome (GOLD analysis project Ga0209277, IMG submission 187503) | Wastewater effluent complex algal communities from Wisconsin, to seasonally profile nutrient transformation and Carbon sequestration -... | ecosystem: Engineered > WWTP > Effluent > Algae... | reverse complement strand
GGCGACGAGAAGCGCAGCGCCAGGGTCGGCGCGCGTGAGCGCGCTTCGTGAACTGACTTGCCGCGGCTGTTCGAACGCAGCGACCGCAGGTCGCGCAGTGAGTTCTGCGGCACGACCCTGGTGCGAGCATCGCAGTGGAGTCGGCCTGCAAGGCCGACCGCCACAGCATGAGCCCCCCGCGGGCAGCGCCTGCCGCGATGCGCCGATCGCAAACCCAAGCGTACAAAGCCGAACTTCGGCAAAGGGCCGCAAACCGCCGCTCGCTCGATCAGTCGCCCCCGCCACCGCAGCCGCCGCCTCCATCCCCTCCTCCATCCCCGCCGCAGGACGATCCGCACGACGAACCGCAGCCGAAGCCGGTCGCGCAATGCGTACCGCCGCGGTCGGCGCCGAGCAGCGAGCAGTCCGCCACGTAACGGTAGCCGCCGGCGATGGCCAGCGCGGCGTCGAGCGCGAACAGGGTCGGCAGCCGGTCGGGCTTGCGCGGGTCGATGCCCTCGTCGCGACAGCTCCACAGCCAGGCGCGGCGCAGGCCCTGGAAGTTCTTGTCGCCGCGCTTCGGGTCGGCCGCCAGCGCTTCGGCCGGCGTGTGGTGCAGCATGCCGCCGAAGGCCTTGCGGCAGAAGTTCTCGTAGGCCCGGGTGTGCAGGATGAACTCGTGCCACATCGCGTCGACCACCTTCGAGGGCATGGCCACGAAGCGCCCGCCAGCCATCGCGCTGGCGAGGAAGAACTGGCGCAGGCCGCGCTCGACCTCGGCCGCCTGGCGTTCGCCGAGCTGCGGGTACTGGGCGCGCAGCTTGTCGCGAAGGTAACCCGGCAGCGGGTGGCTGCGCACCGCACGCCGCGCCGCAGCGCGGCGCCAGGACCACCAAGCGGTCACCAGCACCGCCAGCGCCAGCCCCGCCACGATCAGGTTCGAAACACTCGTCTTCATCGTCATCTCCCTTCTTGTTGTTGTCGTCTTCTTCTTGTTGAAGATGACTTTGAGACGGCACGATGACGGTTTCGTGACGGTGTCGTCAGACGACCACGGGCTCCGGCTCGAGGCGGATGCCGAAGCGGCCGTAGACACTTTCCTGGATGGCGCGGGCCAGCGTCATCACCTCCGAGCCGATGGCGCCGCCGCGGTTCACCAGCACCAGCGCCTGGCGCTCGTACACCGCCGCCTGGCCGACCGATTTGCCCTTCCAGCCGCAGGCATCGATCATCCAGCCGGCGGCCAGTTTCACCGTGCCGTCGGGCATCGGGTAGTGCACGATCTCCGGGTCACGGCCGATGATGTCGCGGCACTGCTCCGGCGTGACCACCGGGTTCTTGAAGAAGCTGCCGGCATTGCCGATCACCGCCGGGTCGGGCAGCTTGGCGCGGCGGATCGCGCAGATCCACTCGAAGATCTGCTGCGCCGAGGGTGCGGCCACGCCGGTCTCGCGCATCTTGCGTTCGATGTCGAGGTAGCCCAGCACCGGCTGCCAGGGCCGCGGCAGGCGAAAACGCACGCGGGTGATCAGCGTGCGCCCGGCCAGCGAATGCTTGAACACGCTGTCGCGGTAGCCGAAGTCGCAGATCTCGGCACCGAGCGTCACGCTGCGGCCGGTCACCAGGTCCACCGCGTCGAGCGACTCGAAGCGGTCCTTCAGCTCCAGCCCGTAGGCGCCGATGTTCTGCACCGGCGCCGCGCCCACCGTGCCGGGGATCAACGCCAGGTTCTCCAGCCCCGGCAGGCCTTGCGCGAGCGTCCAGGCGACCAGGTCGTGCCAGGCTTCGCCGGCGCCAGCCTCGACGATCCAGGCGTCGGCGCGTTCCTCGACGAGGCGCAGGCCGCGCACCTCGACCTTGAGCACCACCTGCGGCATGTCTCGCGTCAGGATGATGTTGCTGCCGCCGCCGAGGATGAACTTGGCCGCGAGGCCGAGATCCGGGTGGTCGACCACCCGGCGCACGTCGGCGTCGCCCGCGATGCGCACCAGTTGTTGCGCCACCGCAGGCAATCCGAACGTATTGAACGGCTTCAGGCTCACACCCGATTCGATTTGCATGCGAGAATTTTTGCATGCCAAGCTTCGACACCGTCATCGAGCCGAATCTCGCGGAAGTCCGCAACGCCGTGGACCAGACCTCCAAGGAAATCGGCACCCGCTTCGACTTCAAGGGTTCCTCGGCCGCCGTGGAACTCGGCGACGAGGAGATCACGCTGTTCGCCGACAGCGACTTCCAGATCGCCCAGGTGCGCGACATCCTCGTGGCCAAGCTGACCAAGCGCAGCGTCGACGTGCGCTTCATCGACAGCAGCGCCAAGATCGAGAAGATCGGCGGCGACAAGGTCAAGCAACTGCTCGTCGTGAAGAGCGGCGTCGACACCGAGACCGCGAAGAAGATCCAGACGGCCATCAAGCAGAGCAAGATGAAGGTGCAGGCGGCGATCCAGGGCGACACGGTGCGCGTCACCGGTGCCAAGCGCGACGACCTGCAGGCGGCCATGCAACTGATCCGCCAGACGGTGCCGGACTCGCCGGTGTCCTTCAACAACTTCCGGGACTGAGCATGCGCGGCTGGCTGGCGGCAATGTTCATGGTGCTGCCGGCGCTGGCCGCGGCGCAAAGCGTTTCGATGAGCGGCAGCCTGGGCGACAAGGCACTGCTGCTGATCGACGGCGCGCCGCGCACGGTCGCCGTGGGCGCCACGGTGTCGGGCGTGAAGGTGATCCGCGTCACCGGCAGCGAAACGGTGGTCGAGGTCGGCGGCAAACGCCAGACGCTGCAGTTGGGTGGCGCACAGGCCAACCTCGGCGGCGCGGCCAGCGCCGGCGGCGGCACGCAGATCGTGCTGGCGGCCGGCCCGGGCGGCCACTTCGTCACCGGCGGCAGCATCAACGGCCGCGCCGTGCGCTTCGTCGTCGACACCGGCGCGACTTTCGTCGGGATGAGCGAGGCCGAGGCCCGCCGCATCGGCCTGGACTATTCGCGCGGCCAGCGCGGCCTGATCAGCACCGCCAACGGCCAGGTGTTGTCGCACCGCGTCTCGCTCGGCGAAGTGCGCGTGGGCGACGTGACGGTCTACAACGTCGACGCCGTCGTGGTGCCGGCGGGCATGGAGGTGATCCTGCTGGGCAACAGCTTCCTGACGCGCTTCCAGATGAAGCGCGATTCCGACGTCCTGGTGCTCGACAAGAGGCCCTGATGGAAGGGTTCACGCCCGAGTGGGCGCGGCACGCGGTCTGGTACCAGATCCTGCCGGAGCGTTTTGCCAACGGCCAGCCCAGCAACGACCCCACGCCGGCGAGCCTCGACGGTTCGTTGCACGCCGGCGCCCTGCCCGAGGGCTGGCGAATCCATCCCTGGACGAGCGACTGGTACGCGCTGCAGCCCTGGGAGGCCGCGGCGGGCAAACCGCTGGTGGCGAACCTGAACGACCGCCGCTACGGCGGCGACCTCGCCGGCATCCTGCAGCGCCTGCCCTACCTGCAGGACCTGGGCGTCAATGCGATCTACCTGAACCCGGTGTTCGACGCGCCCTCGCACCACAAGTACGACGCCTCGACGCTGCACCACGTCGACGTGCACCTCGGCCCCGACCCCGACGGCGACCGCGCGCTGATGGCGCGTGAGGTCGGCGACGACCCGTCCACCTGGGTCTGGACGGCGGCGGATCGGCAGCTGCTCGAGCTGATCGACGCCGTGCACGCACGCGGCATGCGCATCATCCTCGACGGCGTGTTCAACCACGTCGGCCGGCGCCACTGGGCCTTCCGCGACCTGGTCGAGAAGCAGCGCGCCTCGCGCTTCGCCGACTGGTTCAAGGTGCGCTCCTTCGCCGACGAGCCCGGCGGCTTCCAGTACGAGAGCTGGCGCGGCCACGCCTCGCTGCCCGAGTTCCGCCAGGCAGGGGACGACCTGGCGCCTGGGCCGCGCGCCTACGTCGAGGCCGTCACGCGGCGCTGGATGGCGCCCGACGGCGACGCCGCGCGCGGCATCGACGGCTGGCGGCTGGATGTCGCCGCCTGGCTGCCCCACGGCTTCTGGAGGCACTGGCGGCGCACCGTGAAGTCGATCAAGCCCGAGGCCTACGTCGTGGCCGAAGTCATCAACGACCTCGCCTTCAACCGGCCGTTTCTGCAGGGCGACGAGTTCGACGCGGTGATGAACTACAACTTCGCCTTCGCCTGCGACGAGTTCTTCTTCCGCGACACGACGCGCATCACGGCGAGCCGCTTCGACGCACTGCTGCGTGAGTTGCGCGAGGCCTTCCCGGCCTGCGTGGCGCCGGTCATGCAGAACCTGTTCGGCAGCCATGACACCGCGCGGCTGGCCTCGCATGCGATGAATCGGGACCGCATCGATTACCGTGCTTTCGACGAGACCTACCACCCGTGCGATTCGCGCGCGCCGAGGTTCGACACGCGCCGGCCCGACGAACACGCCCGCGCGCTGCAGCGCCTGTTCGTGCTGTTCCAGATGACCCATCTCGGCGCGCCGATGGTCTACTACGGCGACGAGGCCGGCCTGTGGGGCGCCAACGATCCTTGCTGCCGCAAGCCGATGCTCTGGCCCGAGCTGAAGTACGACGCGGAAGCGGCCGATCCGGCCGGTGGGCTGCGGCCCCTGCCGCAGCCGGTCGCCTTCGACGCGGCGCTGTTCGATCACTACCGCCGCTGCATCGCGCTGCGCCTCAAGCTGCCGGTGCTGCGCACGGGTTCGGTCCGCACGCTCTTCGTCGACGACGAACGCCAGCTTCTGGCGCATCTGCGCGAAGACGGCGACGCGCAGGCGATCGTCGCCATCAACCGCAGCGAGCAGGCGCACAGCCTCACCCTGCCGGACGGTGGCCGCACGGGCTGGCGCGAGCACGCCGGGCTGGGCGCCGCCATGGCCCTGCAGCCCGGTCAGATCGTGCTTTCGCTGCCGCCCTTGTCGGGCGCCGTGCTGGCGGCCTGACGCTGCGGCGACCGCGCCAGCGCGAAGGCGCCCACGGCCACCGCGCCCAGCGCTGCGAGGCCGAGCAGCAATTCCCGATAGCCCGGCAACGCGAGCAGCAGCCAGGCCGAGGCCAGCGGCGCTGCGGCACGCGACAGCAGCGCGATGGCGCTCATCGCGCCGCTGATGCGGCCCACGTGCTCGCGGCCGAAGTACTCCGGCACGAGACTGCCGCGCACGATCGTCACCAGGCCGTTGGCCAAGCCGAACAGCAGCGCGAAGAGCAGCAGCGCCAACGTGCCGTCGGCCAGCGCGAAGATCGTCAACGAGGCCGGCAGCCCGCCGAGCACGACGAGGCCGAGCGTGCGCGACGACACCCAGCGCCCGAAGCCCAGATAGGCCAGGCGCCCGGCCACCTGCGCGGGGCCGAACCACACCACCACCGCCAGCGCGCGCGCATCGGTCATGCCCTTGGCGGCCAGCGCCGGCATGATGTGCGCCCACAGCGCCGCGGCGGCGAAGGAGTAGAGCGTGAAGGTGGCGGTGAGCAGCCAGAAGGCGCGCTCGCGCAGCGCCTCGTGCAGCGTGGCGTCGTCGGCGGCGTCGTGGGCGCGCGGCGGCGTCTCCTGCGTCGGTGTGCCGCGCAATGCCCAGGCATGCAGCGGCGCCACGATCACCAGCAGGACCGCGCCGATGACGGCCAGCGCGCCGCGCCAGTCGAACAGCGCGAGCAGCCAGGCCACGGCCGGAAACGACAGCGTGCTGGCGAAGCCGCCGACCAGCGTCAGCGAGGTGATGCCCTGGCGGTACTGCGCCGCGAAGCGCTTGGTGAGCACGTTGAAGGCCGGCTCGTACAACGTCATCGCCATCGAGGCGCCGAGCAGCACCCAGGCGGCGTAGAGCCACGGCAGCGCGTCGGCGCGCGACCAGATCAGGAAGCCGATGCCGGCCAGCACTGCGCCCAGCGTCATCACCGCGCGGCCGTGGCCATGGTCGATGGCGGCACCCGCCGCGTAGGTGGCCGCGCCCCACATGGCCAGGCCGACGGTGAACGCGCCCATCATGTCGGGCTTGCTCCAGCCCATCGCGCGCTGCATGGGCAGCACGAAGGACGAGAAGCCGTAGTACAGCGCGGCCCAGCAGAGCAACTGGCCTGCCGCGAGGGCCGCGACGGTGGCGCGAAAGCTCGGTGGGTTCACCGGGCCGATTATTCCCGCCGGCCTTGTCACGGCAGGGACAAGGCGAAAAGGCACGATCGTGCTAAAACCAGCGTTGGCCCGCGGGCCCACAACGGAGACCGAGACATGGACCTGAACTTCACGCCCGAGGAACAAGCGTTCCGGGCCGAGATCCGCGCCTGGGTGGCGGCCAACCTGCCCAAGGACATCAGCCACAAGGTGCACAACGCCCTGCACCTGAGCAAGGAAGACATGCAGCGCTGGGCGAAGATCCTCGGCAAGCAGGGCTGGCATGGCTGGGCCTGGCCGAAGCAGTTCGGCGGCCCGGGCTGGAACGTCATCCAGCGCCACCTGTTCGAAGAAGAATGTGCGCTGGCCGGTGCGCCGCGTGTCGTGCCCTTCGGCCCGGTGATGGTGGCGCCGGTGATCATGGCCTTCGGCTCGCCCGAGCAGCAGGCGCGCCACCTGCCCGGCATCATGAGCGGCGAGGTCTGGTGGAGCCAGGGTTACAGCGAGCCGGGCTCGGGCTCCGACCTCGCGTCCTTGAAGTGCAAGGCCGAACGCCGCGGCGACTACTACATCGTCAACGGCCAGAAGACCTGGACCACGCTCGGCCAGTACGGCGACTGGATCTTCTGCCTGGTGCGCACCAGCAGCGAGGGCAAGCCGCAGACCGGCATCAGCTTCCTGCTCATCGACATGAAGAGCCCAGGCATCACCGTGCGCCCGATCATCATGCTCGACGGCGGCCACGAGGTGAACGAGGTCTGGTTCGACAACGTCGAGGTGCCGGCCGACAACCTGGTCGGCGAGGAGAACAAGGGCTGGACCTACGCCAAGCACCTGCTCGCCCACGAGCGCACCAACATCGCCGACGTGAACCGCGCCAAGCGCGAGCTCGAACGCGTCAAGCGCATTGCCAAGGCCGAAGGCGTCTATGAAGACGGCCGCTTCCGCGACGAGATCGCCAAGCTCGAGGTCGACATCGTCGCACTCGAGATGATGGTGCTGCGCGTGCTCTCCGCCGAGAAGAGCGGCAAGGCGGCGCTCGACGTGGCCGGCCTGCTGAAGATCCGCGGCAGCGAGATCCAGCAGCGCTACAGCGAACTGATGATGCTGGCCGCCGGGCCGTACAGCCTGCCGTTCGTGAAGGAGGCGATGGAGGCCGGCTGGCAGGGCGACCAGGTCGGCGCAGCGCACTGCGCGCCGCTGGCCTCGACCTACTTCAACATGCGCAAGACGACGATCTACGGTGGCTCCAACGAGGTCCAGCGCAACATCGTCTCCGCCACCGTGCTCGGGAGCTGACATGGACTTCGACTTTTCCGACGACCAGGAATCGCTGCGCGACGCGGTGCGCCGCTGGGTCGACAAGGGCTTCTCGTTCGAGCGCCGCCACGGCATCGCCAAAGCCGGCGGCCGCACGCGCGAGGTCTACGCCGAACTGGCCGAACTGGGCCTGACCGGCCTGGCGGTGCCCGAGGCGCATGGCGGCATGGGCTTCGGCGCCATCGAGGCGATGGTGGTGTGCGAGGAGCTCGGCCGCGGCCTCGTCAACGCGCCCTATGCGCAGGGCGCGCTGGTGGCACCTGTGCTGCTCTCGGCCGCGCCGGCCGAGGTGCAGGCGGCCTGGCTGCCGAAGATCGCCGACGCTTCCGCGCTGGTCGTGCTCGCGCACCAGGAACGCGCTGCGCGCTATCGCCTGAACCACGTCACGACCAAGGCGACGAAAGCCGGCAACGGCTACACGCTGAGCGGCGCGAAGAGCGTCGTGCCGGCCGGCGACGAGGCCGATGCCTTCATCGTGCCGGCGCGCACCGCCGGTGCCGACGGTGACGCGCAAGGCATCGCCCTCTTCATCGTCGCCAAGGGCGCCGCGGGCCTGGCCGTGCGCGGCTACCCGACGCAGGACGGCGCGCGCGCCGCCGAGCTCACACTGAAGGACACGCCGGCGACACTGATCGCCACCGATGCACTGCCGGTGCTCGAGCACGCGGTGGATGCCGGCATCGCCGCCGTGTGCGCCGAGGGCGTGGGCGTGATGGACCGGCTCGTCGCCATCACCGCCGAGTACATGAACACGCGCAAGCAGTTCGGCGTGGCGATCGCCAGCTTCCAGGCGCTGCGCCATCGCATGGCCGACGTGAAGATGCAGCTCGAGCTCGGCCGCTCGATGAGCTACTACGCCAGCCTGAAGATGGCCGAACCGGCCGCAGCGCGCCGCCGCGCGCTGGCGCAGGCCAAGTACCAGCTGAGCAACTCGATGCGCTTCGTCGGCCAGCAGTGCATCCAGCTGCACGGCGGCATCGGCGTCACCGACGAGTACATCGGCAGCCACTACTTCAAGCGGCTGACCTTGCTCGAGATGGCCTTCGGCGACTCGCTGCACCAGCTCGGCGAGGTGTCCGCGCGCATGCAGGACACGGCGGGGGTGTTTGCCTGAGGTCGAGGCAAAGGGTCTGCCGGCTACCATGCCGGCATGACTGATTCCATCGTCGACGTGGCCGGCGTCAGCGTCGGCCACTTCACCGACACCCGCCGGCCCACCGGCTGCACCGTGGTGCTGGTGCCCGAGGGCGCGGTGTGCGGCGTCGACGTGCGCGGCGCGGCCCCCGGCACGCGCGAGACCGAGCTGCTCTCGCCACTGAACGCCGTCGAGCAGGTGCATGCCGTGCTGCTGGCCGGCGGCAGCGCCTTCGGGCTGGATGCGGCCGGCGGCGTGATGCGCTGGCTCGAAGAGCGCGGTTTCGGCGTGCAGGTTGGCCCGGCCTGTGTGCCCATCGTGCCGGCGGCGATCCTGTTCGATCTCTGGGTGGGCGACGCGCGCATCCGCCCCGATGCGGCGTCAGGCCACTTGGCCTGCGAAGCGGCCTCGCGCGACACGCCTGCCCAGGGCAATGTCGGCGCCGGCGCTGGAGCGAGCGTGGGCAAGCTGTTCGGCATCGAGCGCGCGATGAAGGGCGGGATCGGCAGCGCCTCGGTCACGGTCGGCGGTTTCACCGTCGGTGCGCTCGTCGCGGTCAATGCGCTCGGCGACGTGATCGACCCGGCCGGCGGGCAACCCATCGCCGGCGCGCGCACGAAGGATGGCCGAGAGCTGCAGGGCACGATGGCCAGCCTGCTGTGCGGCGAACTGCCCGCCCCCTTCCAGCCCGGCAGCGCCACCACCATCGGCGTGATCGCCACCGACGCGCAGCTCACCAAGTCACAGGCCAACAAGATCGCGCAGATGGCACACGACGGCCTGGCGCGAAGCATCAACCCGGTGCACACCATGGGCGACGGCGATGCACTTTTTGCGCTGAGCACCGGCGCCTCGGGCCGCACGGCGAACACCACGCTGCTCGGGGCGCTCGCCGCGGAAGTGACCGCGCGCGCCGTGGTCAAGGCCGTGCGCGCCGCCCGCCGACTGGCCGGCCCGGGCCTGCCCGAACTTCCCTCCCTCCACGATCTGTGAGCACCATGACGCTGACCACCCTCACCCGCCGAGCCGCGCTGCTGCTGATCACGGCCGGGCTGTCCGCCTGCGCACTCAAGCCGGCCGACACGCAGCCGCCACCCATCGTGTTCGTGCACGGCAACGGCGACAGCGCCGCGATGTGGCTGACCACCGTGTGGCGCTTCGAATCGAACGGCTGGCCGCGCGAGCGCCTGGTCGCGCTGGACATGCCCTACCCGCTGGCGCGCGACGCCGACGACAAGCCGCAGGCCGGGCGCAGTTCGGCCGACGAGCAGATGAAATTCCTCGCCGACGAGGTCGAGCGCGTACTCGCGCGCACCGGCGCCTCGAAGGTGGTGCTGATGGGCGCCTCGCGCGGCGGCATCACCATCCGCAACTACATCGCCCACGGCGGCGGTGCCGCCAAGGTGTCGCATGCCATCCTCGGCGGCACGCCGAACCACGGCGTGTGGTCGAACCCGAAGTTCCTGCCGAACAGCGAGTTCAACGGCGCCGGCCCCTTGCTGAAGCGGCTGAACAACCAGGGCGGCCCGGGCATCGAGATCACGCCCGGACCGAAGTGGATGACGATCCGCTCCGACAACAACGACAAGTATGCGCAGCCCGACGGCCTGTGGATCGGCGCCAAGGGCACGCCGACGAACGTGGGCTTCGACGGGCCCGAGCTCAAGGGCGCCGAGAACGTGGTGATCGCCGGCATCGACCATCGCGAAACCGCCTGCGGGCCGCTCGCCTTCGCCGCCGCCTACCGCTTCCTGACCGGCCGCGCGCCGGTGGTCATTGCCGCCGCCATCGAGTCGCGCGTGGTGCTCGATGGCAAGCTCAGCGGCCTGGGCGTGGACAACAAGCCGGGCAGCGGCAATGCGGCCAACAACCTGGCACTCGCCGGCGCCATGGTGGAGGTCTTCGCCACCGACGCCGCCAGCGGCGAGCGGCTCGGCCCGGCGCTGCACCGCAAGACGGTGGGTGCCGACGGCCTGTGGGGCCCGCTGGCGGTGACCAGCAAGACCTCGCTGGAGTTCGTCGTCAGCGCGGACGGCTACGCGACCACGCATGTCTACCGCGCGCCCTTTCCGCGCTCGACGACGCTGGTGAACCTTCGCGCGGAGCGCATCGCCGAGGCCGACCGCGACGCGCCGGCGGTGGTGGCGCTGACGCGCCCGCGCGGCTACTTCGGCCTGCCGCGCGACGAAGTCATGCTCGACGGCAAGAGCCCGCCGGCCGGCATCGCGCCGGGGGTGGCGGGTGTCTCTCTGGTCAAGGCGCGGCTGGCCGACGCCGGTGCGCGCAGCGTGGCCGCGGCCTTCAACGGCGAACGCCTCGCCGGGCGCAGCTGGCCGACGGCCGACAACCACGTGGTGCTGCTCGAGCTGAATGATTGACATGAAGTCTCCAGACTCGCTGTCGCTCGCCACCCCCGGACGGGCGCTCGATGGCTTCGGGCGGGTGGGCGCCACCGGATCGAATCCAGTCAGCTTGCGGACGAGCGCAGACAGGTCAGAAGCTGCTCGCGGCCCTTTGCCGAAGTTCGGCTTTGTACGCTTGGGTTTGCGATCGGCGCATCGCGGCAGGCGCTGCCCGCGGGGGGCTCATGCTGTGGCGGTCGGCGCTGTGCGCCGACTCCACTGCGATGCTCGCGCCCGGGTCGTGCCGCAGAACTCACTGCGCTCCCTGCGGTCGCTGCGTTCAAACAGCCGCGGCAAGTCAGTTCACGAAGCGCGCTGGCGCGCGCCGACCCTGGCGCTGCGCTTCTCGTCGCCACAAAAATCGCCCCCCGCGGGCAGCGCCTGCCGCGAAGTCCACCGGTGGTTCTGCTCGCCTCGCGTGCCACCATCGGTTCAGCAAAGGCACGCCCGGGCAGGCGAAGGCGCGCCTCTGAGGTGCCGAGAAGGTGAGCCTGGACACAAGCAGTCCAGTGGACTGCTTGGGCCTTGCGAACGGCCGGGCCGCCCGGCCCGGCGCGGCCTGCAAGGCCAGGGCTCGTGGCCGCGCGCGCAGCGCGCTTCGTCTTCTGACTCGTCGACGCTGTCCGAACGCAGCGACCGCAGGTCGCGGAGTGAGTTCGGCGACGGGGCCGCGAGACCGATGCAGTGCGCCCGGACACAGAACAGTCCACTGCGGACTGTTCTGTGCCTGGCGCACGACCAGGCGCTTGCAGGCGCCTGGTCCGCAGGGGAGTCGGCGCAACGCGCCGACCGCCGAGGCGAAGCGCCGCAGCCTGCCCGGGCGTGCCTTTGCCGCGCCACCCAAGACCCGCACAGCAGACATCGAAAGATGGCAAAGGGGCGCAAGCAGCTTGCCGACACCCGAGGTTCATTGCCTCATTGGCCGTACGAGGTGCGGTGGAGCCACTGAGATGCAGATTTCCCAAGTGCTGTTCTCCCAGGGCTTTGGCACCCGCCGTGAATGCGAGTCGCTGGTGGCCGCCGGCTTCGTGAGCGTGCAGGGCGTGGTCTGCGAAGACCCGTGGCAGCAGTTCGACACCGACGGCCTCGTGTTCGGCGTGCAGGGCGTGAGCTGGCCCTATCGCGAGCGAGCGCTGGTCGTGCTGAACAAGCCGGCGGGCTACGAGTGCTCGCAGAAGCCCAAGCACCACGCCAGCGTCGTCAGCCTGTTGCCCGCGCCGCTGCGCCGCCGCGGCCTGCAGCCGGTGGGCCGGCTCGACGAGGACACCACCGGGCTGCTGCTGCTCACCGACGACGGCAGCCTGATCCATCGCCTCACCTCGCCCAGGCACCACGTACCCAAGATCTACGAGGTGGTGTGCAAGCACGAGGTCGACTCGAAGCAGGTCGCGGCACTGCTCGCCGGCGTGGTGCTCGACGACGATCCGAAGCCGGTGAAGGCCGCCGCCTGCGAAGCCGCCGGCACGCACGGCATTCGCCTCACGCTGACTGAAGGCAAGTACCACCAGGTCAAGCGCATGGTGGCCGCCGTCGGCAACCGCGTCGAAGGCCTGCACCGCAGCAGTTTCGGCGCGCTGGTGCTGCCGACCGACCTGGCGCCGGGCCAGTGGCGCTGGCTCGACGGCCCGCAGGCCCTCACTTCGGCGCCGATGCCGACGCAGTCCAGCCGTTGACCGAGCCGATGTAGGCCCACAGCAGATCCATCTGCTCGGGCTTGAGCGTGCCGCCCCAGGCCGGCATGGCATTCTTGCCGTGGGTCACCGAACGCACGAAGCGCGCCTTGTCGTGTTCGGGGAAGGTGCGCAGGTCGAAGCCGATGCCGTTGGTGGCCAGGTTCAATCCGTGGCACCGCTGGCACGAGTAGACGTAGATCTTCCGGCCCGCCTCGGCCGGTGGCGGTGCGGCCTCCTGCGCGCTCGCCGGCAATGCGGCGGCGAGCGCGAAGGCGAGCGCGAGACCTCGTCGACCGTTCATTTCCCGGGCGGCAGCGCGAAGGTCCACACCGAGCCGCCCGCAGGCACGTTGGCGAGGTCCGGGTCCCCCGCCAGCGCGCCGTACACCTGCGCCGCGCCGCTGAGCACGGTGATGTATTCGCGGCCGTTCTTCTCCCAGGCGATCGGCAGGCCGGAGATGCCCGAGCCCGTCTGGAAGGACCACAGCTTCTTGCCCGTCTTCGAATCGAAGGCGATGAACTGCCCGGTCTGCGAGCCGGTGAACACCACCCCCGAGGCGGTGGAGAGCACGCCGGCCCAGAACGGCGATTTGTTGCGCACCGTCCAGACCGGCTTGGCCGCCACCGGGTCCCAGGCGACCAGCGCGCCGCGGTTGCCGTCGGACGGATCGACGAAGCCGCCGAGCTCCAGGCCGAGGTACCAGTTCGGGCCGCCGGGGCGATCCTGCTTGACGTACTTGACCTTCATGCCCAGGTCGATGGAGTTCAGGAACACCAGCTTGCGGCCCGGGTCGTAGCTCATCGGCATCCAGTTCTTGCCGCCGAAGGCGCTCGGCCAGACCTCGATGAAGTCGGGCGTCTCCTCGGTCTTCTTGACCATTGCGGTCATCGGCGTGTCGATCGGCCGGCCGCTGGCCTTGTCGATCCCGCTGGCCCAGTTGACCTTGCGGGCGAACTGCGTGCCCGAGATCAGCTTGCCGTTGCTGCGGTCGATCACGTAGAAGAAGCCGTTGCGGTTGGCCTGCATCAGCACCTTGGTGGTCTTGCCGTTCGCATTGGGCAAGTTGGGCAGGTCGGCCAGCACCAGCTCGTTGGTGCCGTCGTAGTCGTACGGGTCGCCGGGCGAGAACTGGTAGTGCCAGACGATCTCGCCGGTGGCGGGCTTGAGCGCCAGCACCGAGCCGATGTACAGCGAATCGCCGCCGCGCGCCGCCGCGTTCCACGGGCCGCCGTTGCCCACGCCCCAGTAGACGAGGTTGAGCTCGGGGTCGTAGCTGCCGGTCAGCCAGGTCGGCGCGCCGCCGGTCTTGTAGGCCTCGCCCTTCCAGGTGTCGCCGCCGGGCTCGCCGGGCGCGGCGGTGGTCCAGCGGTGCCACTTCTTCTCGCCGGTCTTCAGGTCCCAGCCGTCGAGGAAGCCGCGCGAGCCGTACTCGCCGCCGGAGATGCCGGTGATCAGCACACCGTCGGCGATCAGCGGCGCGTGCGTCATCGAGTAGCCGTCCTTGTACTCGGCGGCCTTCTGCTTCCACAGCACCTTGCCGTCGGCCATCGAGATCGCCATCACGTGCGCATCGATGGTGGTGCGGTAGAGCACGCCGTTCAATGCCGCCATGCCGCGCGTGTGGATGCCGCAGCACAGGTAGCCGGCGATGTCGTTGGGCAGCTCGATGGCCACTTTCCACTTCTGGCGCCCGGTGAGCGCGTCGATCGCGATCGTGTGCGTGTGCGAGGCGACGTACATGACGCCGTCGATCACCAGCGGCTGGTTGGAGGCGTTGGTCGAGTTGTCCAGGCTGAGGTTCCACACCGGCGCCAGGTGCTTCACGTTGGCCGGCGTGATCCGCTTGAGCGGCGTGTGCCGCTGCAGCGACCAGCCCATGCCGTAGGTGGTGACGTCGCCCGGCGTGGCGGCGTCGTTGCGCAGGTCGGCGGTGCTCTGCGCCGATGCGGCCGCCGCCGCCAATGACAGCGCCATCGCGGCCAGGCCGCGTGCGAACTTCAGGTCCATCGTGTCTCCTCGTTGGTCCTTGTGTCAGGACGAGCCGGACGATAGATCGATGTCAAAGCCGCGGCCACTTCGGGAGTAACCCTAGGCCCGGGCTGTTCCGTTGCGAGACAGCTTGCCGGGCAGGCCCGGCGCACCGCACACTCGCCGCCCGGAGACCCCAGATGAGCACCGGCAACAGCCTGCCCGCCAACCCGTTCTATGCATCGCCCGAGCAGCGTGTCGCGCTGGCGCGGCAGCGCTTTTTCGAGGACGGCGTGCGTCCATCGGGCATGGTCAGCGAGGCGGTCATCCAGTCGTGGTCGCGCTGCCTTCGCTCGCACCCCGATCCGGCGCGTCCGGCGGTGTTCGAGCCGGTCACCACCAGCCGCATGCACGGTGCACTGCGCAGCAACCGCGCCCTGCTCAAGGCCGCCGCCGATGAGATGGAGCGGCTGCGCGTGACGCTGGCCGGCACCAGCGGCACGGCCATGCTCACCGATGCGCAGGGTGTGATCATCGGCAGCACCTTCACCCAGGCACGCAGCCACGAGCGGCTGATGCCCATCACCACGCGCATCGGCGTGAACCTGGCCGAGGAAGTGGTGGGCACCAACGCGCCGGGCATCACCGCGCGCACCGGCCAGCCCAGCGTGGTGCAGGGCAGCGAGCACTTCTTCGGCAACGTGCAGATGATGTATTGCGCCGCCGCGCCCATCCGCGATGTGCGCGGCCAGCTCGCCGGCGTGCTCGACCTGTCCAGCGAAGGCCTGCCGTTCGGATTCGACGCGGCCTCGGTGGTGGCGCATTACGCCGCCGAAATCGAGAACCGGCTGCTGTTCGCACAGTCCACCGATCATCTGGTGGTGCGCATGCAGATCTCCCCCGCCCTGCTGGACACGCCGATGGCGGCGCTGGTGGGCATCACCGGCGACGGCCGCATCGACTGGCTCAACGGCGCCGCCGCGCGGCTGCTCGGCCTGAGCGCGCCGCTCGGCCAGCGTGGCATGGCCTGGGTGGAAGACTGCTTCGGCGTGCCGCTGGGCTCGCTGACCGCCCTGTCGACGCGCCGCGAAGCGCAGATGCTGCATCTGCCCAACGGCCTGACGCTGTGGCTGCGCTGCGAGTGGCGCTCACCCGACGCCCACCACGAGCTTCACGCGGCCCGCCCGGCCCCCAGCGCGCCCGCAACGGCACCGGCGCCGCAGCCGGCCACGCTGCGCGAGACCGAGCGCCAGACCGTCGTGCGCGTGCTCGCCGAAAACGGCGGCAACGTGTCGAAGGCGGCACGCTCGCTGGGCGTCTCGCGGGGCCTGATCTACCGGAACCTGCGCGACGCCGAACCCTGACAGGCCCCACGGGATAATGCCGCGATGCGAGTCTTCCGCGGCTTCCACCATCCGGGCATTGCGCGCGCCTGCGCGCTGACCATCGGCAACTTCGACGGCGTGCACCGCGGCCACCAGGCCATGCTGGCGCTGCTGCGCAACGAGGCGCAGCACAGAGGCCTGCCCTCCTGCGCGATGACTTTCGAGCCGCACCCGCGCGACTACTTCGCCGCGCTCGCCGGCAAGCCCGAGCTGGCGCCCTCGCGCATCGCGACGCTGCGCGACAAGCTCGGCGAGCTCGAGCGCTGCGGCATCGACCAGACCGTGGTGCTGCGCTTCGACCAGCGGTTTGCCGCGCAGACGCCGCAGGCCTTCATCGACGACGTGCTGGTGCGCGGCCTGGGTGCGAAGTACGTGCTGGTCGGCGACGACTTCCGCTTCGGTGCGAAGCGCGCCGGCGACTACGCCATGCTCGACGCCGCCGGCCAGGCCGCAGGCTTCGACGTGGCACGCATGAACAGCTACGAGGTGCACGGCCTGCGCGTGTCGAGCTCGGCGGTGCGCGACGCGCTGGCCGCCGGCGACATGGCCCGGGTGGCCACGCTGCTCGGCCGCCCCTACTCGATGAGCGGGCACGTCGTGCACGGCAAGAAGCTCGGCCGCAGCCTGGGCGCCAGCGCATCGGGCCTCGGCGACGGCTTCCGGACGCTGAACCTGCGCTTCTCGCACCCGAAGCCGGCGGCGCTGGGCATCTTCGCGGTGCGCGTGCACGGCCTCGCCGACACTCCGCTGGACGGCGTGGCCAGCCTGGGCAAGCGCCCCACGGTGGACGACAGCGGCCGCGTGCTGCTGGAGGTCTATTGCCTGGACTGGCCGGCGGCCCTGGGCACCGAGGGGGGCTACGGTAAAATCGTCCGTGTGGAACTGCTGCACAAACTGCGCGACGAAGCCCGCTACGACGGGCTGGAGGCGTTGACGGCCGCCATCCGCAAGGATGTGGACGATGCGCGGGCCTTTCTGGCGGCCCATGCCGCCACCTACGTGAAGACCGGCCGGCAGACGACGCGCGACCGAATTTAGCGCGGCCGCCGCCTGCTGCCCCCGGCGCGAACCCCGCTGCCGCCATCCCTCTTCCGGCGCGTCTCCGATGGAGCGCGTTTCCGACATGAACGACACCACCAAAGTCGACTACCGCGCGACGCTGAACCTGCCCGACACGCCCTTCCCGATGCGCGGCGACCTGCCCAAGCGCGAGCCGGGCTGGGTCAAGGAGTGGGAAGACCAGGGCGTCTACAAGCAGCTGCGCGATGCGCGCCACGGCGCGCCGCTGTTCGTGCTGCACGACGGCCCGCCCTATGCGAACGGCGCCATCCACATGGGCCACGCCGTCAACAAGGTGCTCAAGGACATGATCGTCAAGGCGCGCCAGCTCAAGGGCTTCGACGCGCAGTACGTGCCCGGCTGGGACTGCCATGGCCTGCCGATCGAGAACGCGATCGAGAAGAAGCACGGCCGCAACCTCAGCCGCGACGACATGCAGGCGAAGAGCCGCGCCTATGCGAAGGAGCAGATCGCGCTGCAGATGGGCGATTTCAAGCGCCTGGGCGTGCTGGGCGACTGGGCCGACCGCTACGCGACGATGGACCCGAAGAACGAGGCCGGCGAGATCCGCGCCTTCAAGCGCGTCGTCGAGCGCGGCTTCGTCTACCGCGGCCTCAAGCCGGTGTACTGGTGCTTCGACTGCGGCAGTTCGCTGGCCGAGTTCGAGATCGAGTACGCCGACAAGAAGAGCCAGACGCTGGACGTCGGTTTCCTGTGCGCCGAGCCGGACCGGTTGGCCAGCGCCTTCGGCCTGACGAAGCTCGCCAAGGACGCCTTCGCGGTGATCTGGACCACCACCGCCTGGACCATTCCCGCCAACCAGGCGCTGAACCTGAACCCGACGCTGGAGTACTCGCTGGTGGACACCGAGCGCGGCCTGCTGGTGCTGGCCGCTTCGCTGGTCGAGAAGTGCATGGTGCGCTACGGCCTCACCGGCACGGTGCTGGCCACGGTGCTCGGCGAGAAGCTCGGCGGCATCCACTTCCGCCACCCGCTCGCGCACGTCGATGCCGGCTACGACCGGCTCAGCCCGGTGTACCTGGCCGACTACGCCACGGCGGACGACGGCACCGGCCTCGTGCACTCGTCGCCGGCCTACGGCCTGGACGACTTCAACTCCTGCGTCACGCACGGCATGACGTACGACGACATCCTCAACCCGGTGCAGGGCAACGGCTCGTACGCGGCCGATTTCCCGCTGTTCGGCGGCCAGAACATCTGGAAGGCCGTGCCGGTGATCATCGACACGCTGAAGAGCGCCGGCCGCCTGTTCGCCACCGAGACGATCACGCACAGCTACCCGCATTGCTGGCGCCACAAGAGCCCGGTGATCTACCGCGCCGCGGCGCAGTGGTTCATCCGCATGGACGCGGGCGAAGGCGTGTTCACGAAGGACAAGGCGCCGCGCACGCTGCGCCAGCTGGCGCTGGACGCGATCGACCAGACCGGCTTCTACCCGGAGAACGGCCGCGCGCGTCTGCGCGACATGATCGCCAACCGGCCCGACTGGTGCATCAGCCGCCAGCGCAGCTGGGGCGTGCCGCTGCCCTTCTTCCTGCACAAGGACACGGGCGAGCTGCATCCGCGCACGATGGAGATCCTCGACCAGGCGGCTGACATCGTCGAGCAGGGCGGCATCGAGGCCTGGAGCCGCGCCACCACCGAGCAGATCCTCGGCGCGGCCGACGCACCGCACTACACCAAGAGCAGCGACATCCTCGAGGTGTGGTTCGACTCCGGCTCGACCTTCGAGCATGTGCTGCGCAAGCAGCACCCGCAGGGCCACCACCACCAGGGCCCCGAGGCCGACCTCTACCTCGAAGGCCACGACCAGCACCGCGGCTGGTTCCACAGCTCGCTGCTGCTGGCCTGCGCGCTGTACGACCGCGCGCCCTACCGCGGCCTGCTCACGCACGGCTTCACGGTGGACAGCCAGGGCCGCAAGATGAGCAAGAGCCTGGGCAACGGCATCGAGCCGCAGGCGGTGAGCCAGAAGCTGGGCGCCGAGATCATCCGCCTGTGGGTGGCGGCCAGCGACTACTCGGGCGACATCGCCGGCGACGACAAGATCCTTGCGCGCGTCGTCGATGCCTACCGCCGCATCCGCAACACGCTGCGCTTCCTGCTCGCCAACACCAGCGACTTCGATGCCGCCACGGATGCGGTGGCGCCGGCCGAGATGCTGGAGATCGACCGCTGGGCGTTGTCGCGCGCGGAGCAGTTCCAGGCCGAGGTGCTGGCGCATTACGAGGTCTACGAGTTCCACCCGGTGGTGGCCAAGCTGCAGGTGTTCTGCAGCGAGGACCTGGGCGCGTTCTACCTCGACGTGCTGAAGGATCGCCTGTACACCACCGCGCCGAAGTCGCTTGCGCGGCGCTCGGCGCAGACCGCGCTGTGGCAGATCACGCACGCCATGCTGCGCTGGATGGCGCCCTTCCTCAGCTTCACCGCCGAGGAAGCCTGGAAGGTGTTCGCGCCGGACAAGGCCTCGTCGATCTTTGCCGAGACCTACTGGGCCTTCCCCGCACCCGACGAGGCGCTGCTGGCGAAGTGGACGCGCATCCGCGAGATCCGCGACCTGGCGAACAAGGAGATCGAGGCGGTGCGCACGGCGGGCCAGGTCGGCTCGTCGCTGCAGGCGAACCTGAAGATCACCGCGGGTGCCGCCGACCACGCGCTGCTCGCCGCGCTGGGCGACGACCTGCGCTTCGTCACCATCACCTCGGCGGCAACGCTGATCGCCGGCGCCGAACTCGCTGTCGCGGTGACGCCCTCGGCGGCGCAGAAGTGCGATCGCTGCTGGCACTGGCGCGACGACGTCGGCCACGACGCGGCGCACCCGTCCATCTGCGGCCGCTGCACGAGCAACCTCTACGGCAGCGGCGAAGCCCGCAAGGTGGCCTGAGCATGGCGTTCAAGAACTCCGGCAGTTCGCTGCTGCCGTGGCTGGGGCTCGCTCTGGCCGTCATCCTGCTCGACCAGTTCACCAAGACACTGATCCTCGGCTACTTCCAGCTCGGCGACAGCCGCACCGTCACCTCGTTCTTCAACGTCGTTCGGGTGCACAACACCGGCGCGGCGTTCTCGTTCCTGGCCGGCGCCTCGGGCTGGCAGCGCTGGTTCTTCGTCGGCCTGGGGGTGGCGGCGGCGGGCTTCATCGTCTGGATGCTGCGCGGCCACGGCACGCAGAAGATGTTCTCGCTGGCGCTGTCGCTGATCCTCGGCGGCGCACTGGGCAACGTGATCGACCGGCTTCTGCACGGCTACGTGGTCGACTTCATTCAGGTGCACTACGGCGGCTGGTACTTCCCGTCGTTCAACGTCGCCGACAGCGCCATCACCGTCGGTGCGGTGCTGTTGATCCTGGACGAACTGCTGCGCGTGAAGCGCAGCTGAGGCCTGCGCGGCGGCTACAGCCGCTCCTGCGCCGTCACCACCACGCCCTGCTCGTGGGGCGGCAGCAGGTCCCGCTGCGTCTTGCCGTCGACGAAGCGCAAGCGGATCTGGTAGCTGCCCACAGGCACGAACACGTTCGCCTGCGTTGCGCCGTTGGAGAGATCGAGTGCCTGCACGACACGCCCGTCGCGCAGCACGTCGAGCATGAAATGGCCGGTGCGATCCGCCGTCTGGCCCTTGGCGCAGACACCGAAACCCTCGACACCGAACTGCAGGGTGAACGGGCTCACCAGGGCTTCACCGTCGCGCACGTTGGTCACCGTCACCCATTCGCCCGGACCGCGCGGGCGCGCCAGTTCGTCCTGGTACCACGACGCGCAGCTCGCCTCGAAACTGGCCGGGTCGATCTTCAGCGGCTCGGCGCTTCGCTTGCCGGTCACCTCGACGCTGATCTCCGGACTGAAGACGAAATAGGGTCGGTGCTCATGGTCGGCAAACAGCAGCCGCAGCGTGTGCCTGCCCGGCGGCAGGTCGAGCACGGCGAAGGTCTGGCCCTTGCCGAAATGGCGGTGGCCGTCGTTGAAGGGCAGCTTCTCGCTCACCGACGGCGGCATGCGCGTGTTGACGAGGATGTGGTGGTGCCCCGTGCCCGGCAGCGCCTTGCCCGCCGGCACCACGCCCATGCCCTTGATGCCGAACTCGACCAGGAACGGGCTGCGCACGCGGTAGCCGCTGCGCAGGTTGGTGAAGCTCACCGCCGTCAGTTCCTTCAGATCCAGCCGCGTGCGTTCGCGCGTGTAGCGCTGCCAGCAGGTGCGCTCGGCATCGGTTCGGGGCAGGGGCGAGGCCTGGGCCGAGGTGGCAAGGCAGGCGGCAAGAAGGCAGACGAATCGAGTCGGATGCATGGTCTTCATTTTTGTATCACGAGCGATTGCCTCACGTTGAACTATCCCAAGTCAATCCCTCGCGAAAGGTGTCCGGGCCATACTTCGAGACATGCTGATCGAGACGCTGGGGGCGGCCCGTGACCTGGGAAGACTGAACGAGATCGCCGGCGTCCTGGCGCGCCACGGCTTCGGCGACACGGTGCGCCGGCTCGGCCTGGCCGACGCACTGGAGCGCGCCGGCCACGCCCTGCACCGCGACCATGCCGCCGACCTGGCGCGGCTCGAACCGCCGGTGCAGACGCGCCTGGCCATCGAGGAGCTCGGCCCCACGTTCGTGAAGCTGGGTCAGATCCTCGCCGGCCGCGCCGACCTGTTCGGCCCCGACTGGATCGCCGAGTTCGCGCGCCTGCACAGCCACGTGCCGGCGGTGCCGATCGACGACCTGCGAGCGCAGTTGCGCGAGGACCTGGGCGACGAGCCCGAGGCGGTGTTCGAACGCTTCGACGTCGAGCCTCTGGCGGCCGCCTCCATCGCGCAGGTGCACCGGGCCCGCACCAAGGCGGGCGACGAAGTGATCGTGAAGATCCGCCGGCCCGGCATCCGCGAAATCATCGAGGCCGACCTGCGCCTGCTCGACCGCCTGGCCGCGGTGGCCGAGTCCGAGATGCCCGCGCTGCAACCCTATCGCCCGCGGCAGCTGGTGCGCGAACTGGCGCGTTCGCTGCAGCGCGAGCTCGATCTCGCCGCCGAATGCCACAACGCCGAGCGCATCGCCGGCAACCTGGCAGTACTGCCGCACGTGCTCATTCCCAAGGTGCACTGGGAGTACACGCACGAGCGCATCAACGTGCAGGCGTTCATCGATGGCATTCCGGGCAGCGATCTCGACCGCATCTCTGCCGACGGGCTGGACCGGCTGCTGCTCGCGCGCCGCGGCGCGCAGGCGGTGCTGAAGATGATCGTCGAGGACGGCTTCTTCCACGCCGACCCGCACCCAGGCAACGTGTTCTACCTGCCCGGCAACCGCATCGCCTTCATCGACTTCGGCATGGTCGGGCGGCTCAGCGCGCGGCGCCGCGAGGAACTGCTGCAGTTGCTGCTCGGCCTCGTCGAGCGCGAGCCGCAGGCCGTGGCCGACGTGCTGCTGGACTGGACGGGCGACGGGCACGGCGCCAACCTCGGCGTGCTCGAGGGCGAGATCGAGGCCTTCGTCGACCAGTACCACGGCACGCCGCTGGCCGACCTGCATCTGGGCCAGATGCTGGCCGACGTGACGACCATCCTGCGCGAGCACCGCCTGGCCCTGCCCTCCGACCTGGCGCTGCTCATCAAGGCCTTCATCTCGCTCGAAGGCATGGGACGCGGCCTGGACCCCGGCTTCCACATGGCCACCGAGGCGCTGCCCATCCTGCGCCAGGTGATGCGAGCGCGCTACCAGCCCAAGGCCCTGGGCAAGCGCGCCTGGCAGACGCTCCGGCGAGGGCTGGCGCTGGCCGAGCAGATCCCGCACGACATGTCGCGCGCGCTGCGCAACCTGCGCCGTGGTCGCATGCAGCTGCACATCGACCTCGCCCACCTCAAGCGCGTGGGCGACCAGCTCGACCGCGCCGCCAACCGGCTGTCGCTCGCGATGGTGATCGCCGCGCTGATCATCGGCTCGTCGATCGTCATGACAGTCAGCGGCGGGCCTACGCTGTTCGGCCTGCCGGCCTTCGGATTCCTCGGCTTCTGCGGCGCGGTGCTCGGCGGCGTCTGGCTGGTACGCTCGATCTGGCGCAGCACACACCGGCGCGACGGCGACGAATAGGCGCGCTCCTACTAGGGCGCGCCCGCTTGCGCCCGGGGCATGCCGCAAGTCAAATGCGCTGCCATGGAAGATGCAGCGAAAGACCACGTCCCCTCGGCCCTCGAGCTGCCGCTGAACACGCTGGGCTGGGGCGACCCGCTGGGCTGGCTGGCCAAAGGCTGGCACGACTTCCAGCGTGCACCGCTGATCGGCGTCTTCTACGGCGGCTGCTTCGCCGCCATGGGCTGGATGCTGCTGGCCATGTTCCAGCATGCGCCTGCCTGGGTGCTGGCGCTGTCGGCCGGCTTCCTGCTGGTCGGGCCCTTCCTGTGCCTGGGCCTGTACGACGTCAGCCGCAAGATCGGGGCCGGCGGACGCCCGAACCTCGGCGCCTCGCTCACCGCCTGGGACACGCGCACCGGCACCATGGCCATCTTCGGCGGCGTGCTCCTGATCCTCGAGATGCTGTGGGGTCGCGCCTCGCTGATCGTGTTCGCGGTCAGCTTCGACGGCATGCCCGACTTCAAGGGCTCGCTGCTCGCCCTGCTCGACCCCGAGAACCTCGGCTTCATCGTCGCCTACCTAACGGTGGGCGCGCTGTTCGCCGGGCTGATCTTCGCGATCAGCGTGGTCTCGATGCCGATGATCCTCGACCGGCCGGTGGACGCCGTGACCGCTGCACTGACCAGCCTGCGCCTGTGCCTGACGCAGCCCGGCGTGATGCTGCTGTGGGGTGCGCTGATCACGCTGCTGGTGGTGCTGGCGATGCTGCCTGGCTTCCTGGGCCTGCTGGTGGTCGGGCCGGTGGTCGGGCATGCCTCCTGGCATGCCTACCGCAGCGCGGTCGGCCACCTGGACTGACGTTTTCCGTCAGCCGCTGCGTAACCATTCGCTGCCCGGGCGGCGGGCGTGACATCCGCCCCCCCGCTGGCGCGGCAGCACGCGCACATTGGCTTCGTCCACCCCGACGGAGCGCCGCGATGAGATCCCCCCTGGTCACCCTGCTCGCCGCCGGCGCACTGCTGTGCAGCGCGCTGCCCGCCACGGCTGCCGCACCTGCCGCGGCGCAGAAGGTGTCGATGGCCGCCGACGCCAAGTCGTACCGCAAGGACGGCGCACGCCACATCTACGCGGCCTACAAGGACCAGATCTACAAGGGCAAGCTGCCGCCGCTGATCCACGCCATCGTGGTCGTCGAGGTCGAGCTCGATGCCGCCGGCAACGTGCGCGACATCAACATGATCCGCGTGCCGACCCACGCGCCCGACGTCGCCGAGCGGGTACGCCAGATGCTGCAAAGCGTCTCGCCACTGCCGGCCCCCAAGCGCCTGGGCAGCACCAAGTACCTCGACATCTGGCTGGTCGACAAGAGCGGCCGCTTCCAGCTCGACACGCTGACCGAAGGCCAGCGCTGAAGCGCTGACGATCCCGCCCCCGAACGCGCGGCCCGCGCCCATGCGGGTAAGCCATGAGAGGTTTCGAGCCCAGATGAGTTGCGCACCTCATTTCCACTCATTAGCATGCGCTGCATGGATTCCATGGTCCGCGCCAGCCTGCACGACGTCGCCCGCGTTGCGGGCGTGAGCCTGGCCACCGTCGACCGCGTGCTGCACGGGCGCGCCGGGGTGCGCGAGCGCACCGTCGAGCGCGTCAACGCGGCCGTGCGGCAGCTCGGCTACCGGCCCGACCCGGCCGCGGCGCGGCTGGCGCGCAACCGCAGCGTGCGCCTGGCCTTCGTGCTGCCCTCGGGCACCAACAGCTTCGTGACCCTGCTCAACCAGCAGGTGCAGGCCATGGCACCCTGGCTGGCCGAGCAGCGCGCCGCCGCCGCGGTGCAGGCCGTCGACGTGTTCTCGCCGCAGGCGCTGGCGCAGCACCTGCACGGGCTGCAGGGCCAGTTCGACGCGGTGATCGTGATGGCGCTCGACCACCCGCAGGTGCGCGCCGCCATCGACGACCTGGTGGCGCACGGCACCGAAGTCATCACTCTGGTGTCCGACGTGCCGAGCTCGAAACGCGCGCACTTCGTGGGCATCGACAACGTGGCCGCCGGGCGCACCGCCGGCACGCTGCTCGGGCGCTTCATCGGGCCGCGCGAGGGCCGCGTTGGGCTGGTGCTCGGCAGCCGCGCGCTGCGCGACCACGCCGAGCGCCTGTTCGGCTTCGAGCAGGTGATGGCCGCCGAGCATCCGCACCTGAAGCTGCTGGCGCCCATCGAGGGCCACGACTTGTCCGACCGCACCGAGCCGCTGGTGGCGAAGCTGCTCAAGCGCGAACCCGGGCTCGCCGGCCTGTACAGCATCGGCGCCGGCAACCGCGGCATCCAGGCCGCGCTGGCGGCCAGCGGCCGCGCCGACCATGTCGTGTGGGTCTGCCACGAGCTCACGCCGCATTCGCGCCGCGCGCTGCTCGACGGCGTGGCCGATGCCGTCATCAACCAGGACGCCGGCCATGAGGCGCGCTCCGCATGCCGCCTCGCGCTGGCCCGCCTGTCGGGCGAGCGTGTGCTGCACGACCAGGAACGCATCCGCATCGACATCTTCCTGAAGGACAACCTGCCGTGAGCCCGACATGATCACGCTGGGCATCGACATCGGCACCTCGAGCGTGAAGGTCGCGCTGCTGGGCGACGACGACCACGTCATCGCGCACAGCAGCCAGCCGCTGCACGTGAGCCGGCCGCACACCGGCCACAGCGAGCAGTCGCCCGAAGCCTGGTGGCAGGCCACCTGCCGCGGCCTCGACGAGCTGAAGGCACTGCACCCAGCCGAACTGGCCGAGACCACCGCGATCGGCCTGTCCGGCCAGATGCACGGCGCCACGCTGCTCGACGCCGCCGGCGAGGTGCTGCGGCCCTGCATCCTGTGGAACGACGGCCGCAGCGAGGCCGAATGTGCCGAGCTGGAGCGCGACTGGCCGGCGCTGCGCCAGGTCACCGGCAACATCGCCATGCCCGGCTTCACGGCGCCCAAGCTGCTGTGGGTCCGCAAGCACGAGCCACAGATCTTCGAGCGCACGGCCAAGGTGCTGCTGCCCAAGGCCTACCTGCGCTGGCGCCTGGCCGGCGAGTACGCGGAAGACATGTCCGACGCCTCGGGCACGCTGTGGCTGGACGTCGGTGCGCGCCGCTGGTCCGAGGCCGCGCTGTCGGCCTGCGGCATGCGCATCGAACAGATGCCGCGCCTCGTGGAGGGCAGCGAGCCCGCCGGCCAGCTGCGCCCCGAGCTCGTGTCGCGCTGGGGCTTTCGCCGCGCGCCGATCCTCGCCGGCGGCGCCGGCGACAACGCCGCCGGTGCGGTGGGCGTCGGCGCGGTGCACCCCGGAGACGCCTTCGTGTCGCTGGGCACCTCGGGTGTGCTGTGGGCCACCACGGCGCGCTTCGCCCCCAACCCGGCGCGCGCCGTGCACGCCTTCTGCCATGCCGTGCCGAACACCTGGCACCAGATGGGCGTGCTGCTGTCGGCGGCATCCTGCCTGGCCTGGTGGGCCGCGGTGGCCGGGCGCACCGAAACCGAGCTGCTGGCCGAACTCGACAGCAGCGCCGCCGGCGCGAGCCCGGTGTGGTTCGCACCCTACCTGTCGGGCGAACGCACACCGCACAACGACGCCCGCGTGCGCGGCGGCTTTCTCGGCCTGGCCGCCGACACGACGCGGGCGCACATGACACGGGCCGTGCTCGAAGGCGTGGCCTACGCGATGCACGACGCGCAGCAGTCGCTGGCCGGCGCGGGCACGGTGCTCGCCGAGGCCTCGCTGATCGGTGGCGGCGCACGCTCGCCGCTGTGGGCACAGATCCTCGCCGACGCGCTCGGCCTCACCCTGCATCAGGTCGCCGAGAGCGACATCGGCTGCGCGCTCGGCGCCGCGCGGCTGGCACGCATGGCGGCCGGCGAAAGCATCGCCGTGGCCCGCCCCGCCACGCGGCTGCGCAGCTTCCGGCCCCGGCCCGGCCAGGTGGCGCTGCACGCTCAACGGCATGCCCAGTGGCAACGCCTCTACACGCTCGCGCGCGACTTCGCGCACTGACCCCCGAAGAGAGACACCATGAAGAAGTCCAAGACGAAGACCGCTCCCGCCGCCGACAGCTACTTCACGCTGAAGGAGCCGCTGCGCTACGAAGGCACGCGCTACAAGCCCAGCGCCAAGCGCCCGCTGGGCTACCGCTGGTACGACCCCGACCGCAAGGTGCTGGGCAAGCGCATGGAAGACCAGTTGCGCTTCGCCGTGTGCTACTGGCACAGCTTCGTCTGGGAAGGCGGCGACGCCTTCGGCGGCGAGACCTTCAAACGCCCCTGGCATGCCGCTGGCGGCGACCCGATGGCGCAGGCGCACCTGAAGGCCGACACCGCCTTCGAGCTGTTCCGCCTGCTGCGCGCGCCCTACTTCACCTTCCACGACCGCGACATCGCCCCCGAAGGCGCGACGCTGCGCGAATCGAACCTGAACGTGCGCCGCATCGGCGAGGTGTTCGAGAAGAAGATGGCCGCCACCGGCGTCAAGCTGCTGTGGGGCACGGCCAACCTGTTCTCCAACCGCCGCTACATGGCCGGCGCCGCCACCAACCCCGACCCCGAGGTGTTCGCCTACGCCGCTGCGCAGGTGAAGAACGTGCTGGAGCTGACGCACGAGCTCAAGGGCACGAACTACGTGCTGTGGGGCGGGCGCGAAGGCTACGAGACGCTGCTCAACACCGACCTGAAGCGCGAGCTGGCGCAGATGGGTCGCTTCCTCTCGATGGTGGTCGAGCACAAGCACAAGATCGGCTTCAAGGGCACCATCCTCATCGAGCCCAAGCCGGCCGAGCCGACCAAGCACCAGTACGACTACGACGTCGCCACCGTGTACGGCTTCCTCAAGGCCCACGGCCTGGAGAAGGAGGTCAAGGTCAACATCGAGCAGAACCATGCTCTGCTTGCCGGCCACACCTTCGAGCACGAGATCGCGCTGGCGCAGGCGCTGGGCATCTTCGGTTCGATCGACATGAACCGCGGCGACGAGATGCTCGGCTGGGACACCGACCAGTTCCCCAACAACCTGTCGCAGGTGGCGCTGGCGCTCTATCACATCCACCAGGGCGGCGGCTTCGGCACCGGCGGCCTGAACTTCGACGCCAAGCTGCGCCGCCAGTCGATCGACCCCGACGACCTGATCGCTGCCCACGCCGGCGCCATGGACCTCAGCGCCCGCGCGTTGCTCGTCGCCGAGAAGATGATCGAGGACGGTGCTCTCGCCGCCCAGCTGAGCCAGCGCTACGCAGGCTGGGACGGCAAGCTGGGCAAGGGCATCCTGTCGGGCAAACAGTCGCTCGACGACCTGGCCCGCCTGGTGGCAGCGGCAGACCTCGAACCGCAGCCGCGCTCGGGCCGGCAGGAGCAGCTCGAGGCTCTGGTCAACACCTATCTGTGAGGCGCACAGGAACGCCACACTCACTTCTTCCAACGCCGGCATGGCTCGCCCTGGTGCGAGCAGCGTCCCGCCGATGCCGGCCCGTAGCGATCTCGCGATCGTTCAGCTCACCCAGGCGGGCGCCAGCCAACAAGGAGACAACATGAAACTCAGGACAATCTTCGCAGCCACCCTGGTCGCCACCGGCGCCCTCACCCTGACCCAGGCCGCACGAGCCGCCGGCGAGACCGTCGGCGTGTCGTGGTCCAACTTCCAGGAAGAGCGCTGGAAGACCGACGAGGCGGCCATCAAGGCAGCACTCGAGAAGGCAGGCCTGAAGTACATCAGCGCCGACGCGGCCGGCTCCGCCGAGAAGCAGGCGGCCGACGTCGAGAGCCTGATCACCAAGGGCGCCAAGGCGCTGATCATCCTCGCCTGGGACCAGGACGCGATCCTGCCCTCGGTGCAGAAGGCCAAGCAGCGCGGCATCCCCGTGATCGCCTATGACCGCTTGATCCAGGACAAGGACGTCACCTACCTGACCTTCAACAACGTCGAAGTCGGCCGCATGCAGGCCCGCGAGGTGTTCAAGGTCCAGCCCAAGGGCAACTACGTCTTCATCAAGGGTGCGGCGACCGACCCGAACGCCGACTTCCTGCGCGGCGGCCAGCAGGAAGTGCTCGACGCGGCGATCAAGAAGGGCGACATCAAGAACGTCGGCGAGCAGTACACCGACGGCTGGGCGCCGGAGAACGCGCAGAAGAACATGGAGCAGATCCTGACCAAGACCGGTGGCAAGGTCGACGCCGTGGTCGCTTCCAACGACGGCACGGCCGGCGGCGTGGTCGCGGCACTGAAGGCGCACAACATGGTCGGTATCCCGGTCTCCGGCCAGGACGGCGACAAGGCCGCGCTGAACCGCGTTGCACGCGGCGAGCAGACGGTGTCGGTCTGGAAGGACTCGCGCGAGCTCGGCAAGGTGGCCGGTGAAGTCGCCGCCGCGCTGGTGGCCAAGAAGAAGCCCGCCAACACGACCGTCTTCAAGGACGGCAGCAAGAAGATCCCGCAGCAGGCCATCCTGCTGGCGCCGGTGCCGATCACCAAGGCCAACCTGAAGGTGGTGGTCGACGCCAAGTGGATCACCAAGGACGAGTTGTGCGCCGGGGTCGACAAGGCCAAGGCACCGGCCGCTTGCAAGTAGTCCGCGCGCCACGGGCCTTCAGCGCAGGCCCGTGACGACGGGGCGGCGGCGCCGGCAGGCGCGCGCGGCCGCCCCGCCATCGGCTCGGCACCGAGCCGGCGTGCCGTTTCGCGCGGCCGCCACCTTGAGGAGAAGAGATGCTCTCGGGTCTGCTTGCGCGCTTGCGCCTCGATCCCCGGCTGTCGTCCATGGTCGCGGCGCTGATCGTCATCGCGATCGTGCTGAACTTCCTGACCGACGGCCTGTTCCTGTCCGCGGAGAATCTCTACAACCTGTCGATCCAGACCTGCGTCATCGCGGTCATGGCCTGCGGCATGGTCTACGTGATCGTCGCGCGGCAGATCGACCTGTCTGTCGGGTCCTTGCTGGCCTTCAGCGGCATGGCCGCGGCCTGGGTCCAGACACGCGCCTTCCCGCCGGACTCGACCACCGGCTGGGTCGCGAGCATCGGCGTCGCGCTGTTGCTGGGCGCCGCCGTCGGCGCCGTGCAGGGCGCGCTGGTCGCGAAGATGCGCATCCCGGCCTTCATCGTCACGCTGGCCGGCTACCTGATGTTCCGCGGCGCCGCGTTCCTCGTCAGCGACGGACAGACGCTGGCGCCGCTGCACCCGACCTACCAGGCGCTCGGCGGCGGTGTCGATGGCGCGATCGGCGTCACCGCCAGCATCGTGCTCGGCCTGCTGGCCGCGGTCTGGGTGGTCTGGCACTCGTGGACGGGGCGGCGCGACCAGCGGCGCTACGGCATCGAGCCGGCGCCGGTCTGGGTCGACGCGCTGAAGAGCGCGCTGATGTGCGCCGCGATCGCCGGCTTCATCTGGACGATGTGCCTGGCACCGGACTTCACCAACGTCGACGCAGCCGGCGAGCCCCGCGGCCGGGGCATCGGCATCCCGGTGCTGATCCTGCTCGCCATCGTCGTCTTCATGACCTTCGTCGCGCAGCGCACGCGCTACGGCCGCTACGTGTTCGCCTACGGCGGCAACCCCGAGGCGGCGTTGCTCTCCGGCCTGCCGACCACCTGGCTCGTCTGGTCGCTGTTCATCCTCACCGGCGTGCTCGCGGCGATCGCTTCGGTGATCACGACGGCGCGCCTGGGTTCGGGCGCGAATTCGATCGGCCAGCTGGCCGAGCTCTACGTGATCTCCGCGGCCGTGATCGGCGGCACCTCGTTTGCCGGCGGCACCGGCTCGGTGCCCGGCGCGGTGCTCGGCGCGCTGCTCATCCAGACGCTCGACAACGGCATGGTGCTGCTCGACGTCTCCAGCCCGATGCGCCAGATCTTCATCGGCATCGTGCTGATCGTGTCGGTGTGGTTCGACGTCGTCTACCAGAAGAAGGCCTGACCATGATGCAGACCGAACATGCTCCGGCCGCCGCAGCACCCTCGGACCGTGAGGCCTTCGTGCGCATGCGCCAGATCGTCAAGCGCTTCGGCGGCCTGGTCGCGGTGAACCACGTCGACCTCGACCTCTACGCCGGCGAATGCGTCGGCGTGCTCGGCCACAACGGCGCCGGCAAGACGGTGCTGATCAAGGTGCTGTCGGGCGTCTACGTGCCCGACGAAGGCTCGATCGAGGTGCACGGCAAGCCGGTGAGCTTTCGCACCCCGCACGACGCGCAGGCCGCCGGCATCGAGACCATCCACCAGTCGCTGGCGCTGGCCGACAACCTCGACGGGCCGGGCAACCTGTTCCTCGGCCGCGAGCTGCTCACGCCCTGGCGCACGCTCGACAGCCGGCGCATGGAGTACGAAGCCGGCAACGTCATCAAGCGCCTGAACCCGAACTTCAAGAACATCCTCGACCCGGTGCTGCGCATGTCCGGCGGCCAGCGCCAGTCGGTGGCGATCGCGCGTGCGCTGTACTTCAACGCGCGCATCCTGATCATGGACGAGCCCTGCGCGGCGCTGGGCCCCGCCGAGACGCGCATGGTGCTCGAGACGATCAAGCGCCTGAAGGCCGAAGGCATCGGCATCTTCCTGATCAGCCACGAGATGCACGACGTGTTCGAGGTCTGCGACCGCGCCACCGTGATGAAGAACGGCAGCGTCGTCGGCATGGTGCACATGAAGGACGTGACGCAGGACGAGGTGCTGCAGATGATCATCCAGGGAAAGCGGCCCGCGCTGGCCGCCTGAGCATGAGCGCGCGGATCGACGGTCGAGGCGAGAGCCGGCGTCGGTGGCGGGCGGCCGGCGGGCTGATGCTGGCCTGTGCGGGCCTGCTGGTGCTGCCGCCCGCCATCGCGCAGGTGCTGGCAGCGCCGGGCGCGAAGCCCGACCCGGCGGCGCCGCGCGCGATCCCGCGCTTCGTCGACGAGACCGATGCCGCCGGCGTGCACAGCCGCTTCGACGGCGACTGGGAATACACCGTCGGTGGCGGCGTGGCCGCGCTGGACTGCGACGGCAGCGGAGCGCCATCGCTGTTCATCGCCGGGGGCGCGAACCGCTCGAAGTTCTACCGCAACAAGAGCGCGCGCGGCGGGGCCCTGAAGTTCGTGCAGGAGCGCGCCGGCCTGGAACTGACGAGCACGCTCGGCGCCTACCCGATCGACCTGGACAGCGACGGCGTGCTCGACCTCGTCGTGCTGCGTGTCGGCGAGACGCTGCTGATGCGAGGCCTCGGCGAATGCCGTTTCGAGCGTGCCAACGAACGCTGGCGTTTCGAGGGCGGCAACCAGTGGACCACCGCCTTCGCCGCCGCCTGGCTGGGCCGCGATGTGCATCCCACGCTGGCCTTCGGCACCTACGTCGATCGCGCCCGCCAGGATTTTCCCTGGGGCAACTGCACCGACAACGCCTTGCTGCGCCCGGCGAGCGGCGCAGCGCTGGCCTTCGACGCGCCGCTGCCGCTGCGGCCCGGCCACTGCGCGCTCAGCATGATGTTCTCCGACTGGAACCGCAGCGGCCTGCCGGCGCTGCGCATCGCCAACGACCGCGAGTACTACAAGGGCGGGCAGGAGCAGCTCTGGCATGTTCCTCCCGGCAGCGATCCCGGCGCCGCGCCGCGCCTGTACGGTGCCGACGAAGGCTGGAAGCCGCTGCAGATCTGGGGCATGGGCATCGCCAGCGCCGACCTCGACGGCAGCGGCTACCCGGCCTACTTCCTCACCAGCATGGCCGACAACAAGCTGCAGACGCTGGTGGGAGGGGCCACCAAGCCGATCTACCGCGACGTGGCCTTCGTCAAGGGCGCCACCGCGCACCGCCCCTTCGCGGGCGGCGACGTGCACCCCTCGACGGCCTGGCATGCGCAGTTCGCCGACGTCAACAACGACGGCTGGCAGGACCTCTTCGTCGTCAAGGGCAACGTCGGCAACATGCCCGACTTCGCGATGCTCGACCCGAGCAACCTGCTGCTCGGCGGACCCGACGGCCGCTACGTCGAGGCGGCCGGCGAGTCGGGCCTGCTCAACTACCAGCGTGGCCGCGGCGGGCTGATGGTCGACCTGAACGGCGACGGGCTGCTCGACGCGCTGATCGTCAACCGCTGGGAACGCGCCAGGCTGTGGCGCAATGTCGGCGCCGGCAGCGCTGCCGCAACGCGGCCGCTGGGCCACTGGCTGCAGATCCGCCTGCGCCAGGACGGCGCCAACCGCGACGCCGTCGGAGCGTGGCTCGAAGTCGAGGCTGGCGGCCGCGTGCAGCGCCGCGAGCAACTCGTCGGTGGCGGCCATGCCAGCGGCACGGTCGGCTTTCTGCATGTCGGCCTGGGCGAGTCGACGAAGGCGCGCATGCGTGTGCTGTGGCCCGGCGCGAAGCCGGGCGATGCGGCGCTCACCAGCCCCTGGTTCGAGGCCGCTGCCGATGGTTTCTACCTCGTCGATCGGCAGAAGGGGTTGGTGCCGTGGCAGCCCTGAGAACGCTGCTGCGGGTGCTGCTCGGCGCGCTCGCCATGGCTGGCCCGGCCCATGCACAGGTCACGGTCAACGAGGCTTCACGCTACAGCGCCGCGGTGGCCACCGAGTGGTTGCGCGTCGTGTTGCCGGCGATCCAGCAGACGCCGGGGCAATCGCCGCCAGTGGCGGCGCGCACGCTGGCCTACCTGGGCCTGGGCCTGTACGAATCCATCCTCGCCGGCCTGCCGGGGCAGCGCAGCTTCGCGGGGCAGCTGGTCGAGCTCGAATCCCTGCCCGCCGCTCAGCCCGACGAAGTGCTGCACTGGCCCACCGTGGCCAATGCGACGCTGGCCGCGCTGACGCAGATGCTGCTGCCCAATGCGCCACCCGACTGGAAGGCGCGCTTCGAGGCGCTGGAGCGCAACATGCCGGTGGCGCAGCCGGCCGACTTCGACCCGGCGCAGCGCACCCCCGAGGTCATCATCCGCTCCGAGACGCACGGCAAGCTGCTCGCGATGGCGCTGATGACCTGGGCGCGCACCGATGGCGGCCACGATGCGATCGGGCCGCGGCGCACGCGGCTGGACGCCGCGTACGTGTCGCCCAGCGGCCTCGGCGCCTGGGTGCCGACGCCACCGCGCTTCGCGCGCCCGCTGCTGCCGAACTGGGGCGCCAACCGGCCCTTCATGCCGAATGCGCAGCAGCGCTGCGCGCCGCCCGGCCCGCCGAAATACGACGAGACCCCGGGCTCGCCCTTCCATCGCGAAGCCGACGAGGTGCGCCGCGTCGGCGTGCAGCCCACCGAGGAGCAACGGCGCATCGCGCTGTACTGGGCCGACGACCCGCTCAAAACGCCCACGCCGGCGGGCCACTGGGCCTGGATCCTCACCGACCTGCTGCGCGACCGCAAGGCGAACCTGGCCACGGCCGCGGAGCAGTACGCGCGCATGACGGTGGCGATGTCGGACGCCTTCGTCGCAACGTGGAAGGTGAAGTACCAGCTCAACCTGCTGCGGCCCGTCACCTACATCCAGCTCGCCTTCGACAGCAACTGGGTGCCGCCGCTGATGGAGACGCCGCCCTTCCCCGAGTACCCCTCGGGCCACTCGGTGCAGTCGGGCTCCGCCGCGGCGGTGCTGGAAGCCTTCTACGGGCGCGACACCGCCTTCGAGGACCGCGCGCACAACGACCGCGGCTGGGGGCCGCAACGATTCAGGAGCTTTGCCGCAGCCGCCGAACAGGCCGCGGTGTCGCGGCTGTACGCCGGCATCCATTTCCGCAGTGCCATCGAGCATGGCACCACCATGGGCCGCTGCATCGGCGCGCAGGCGCTGGCGCTCGTGACGAGGGCATCACCGTGAACCGCTTAGCGTCTCACAGCGTCGGTGGAGGGGGCGGTCGTGCTCGCGGCCACGCCTTCCAGCGGATCGCCCGGCAGCAAGGTAGTCGCCACCCAGGGTGGCAGGCGGGTGACCTCCTTCTCGTCGATGCGGCCCGCGAAGCGCCAGCCCTGCGGCAACTTGACGAACACGAAACCGGTCGGCGGGTCGACGAACACGGTGTAGTCGGGCCGCGGCGTGGGTGCGCCGGTTTGTGCGTGCGCGGCTGCGCCGGCAAGAAATGCCGCGGCGGCGGCAATCGCAAGGAACGGGTTCGTCATCCAGGTCTCCGTGAAGTATCGATGTCTGCCCCTGTCTCCACGCAACCCGCGCCCCAACCCGGACACACGGCCCGCAGGCCGGGGCTTCCCCCGGTCTCGACACCTCAGCGGCATGCACCGCCGCGGCGCAACGATTTCTGAACTCAACCCCGACGAGGAGCATTCCCATGGCAAGCAATATCCAAGGCCCCGGCATCTACCTCGCGCAGTTCGCCGGCGACGCCGCGCCCTTCAATTCGTGGCCGGCGATCACGAAGTGGGCCGCCTCGCTGGGCTTCAAGGGTGTGCAGGTGCCCTCGTGGGACGCGCGCCTGTTCGACCTGGCCAAGGCCGCCGAGTCGAAGACCTACTGCGACGAGTTCGCCGGCATCGCGCGCGAGAACGGCGTGGCGATCACCGAGCTCGGCACCCACCTGCAGGGCCAGCTCGTCGCCGTGCATCCGGCCTACGACGAAGCCTTCGATGCCTTCGCGCCGGCCGCCGTGCACGGCAAGCCCGCCGAGCGGCAGCGCTGGGCGGTGCAGCAGATGATGCTGGCGGCACGCGCCTCGAAGCACCTGGGCCTGAGCTCCACCGTCAGCTTCCCCGGCGCGCTGGCCTGGCCCTACCTCTACCCGTGGCCGCAGCGCCCGCCCGGCCTGATCGAGACCGCGTTCGACGAGCTCGCGAAACGCTGGCGGCCGATCTTCGACGCCTTCGACGAGGCCGACTGCCACGTCGCCTTCGAGCTGCATCCGGGCGAGGACCTGTTCGACGGCGTGACCTTCGAGATGTTCCTCGAGCGCGTGAACAACCACCCGCGCTGCGCCATCAATTACGACCCCTCGCACTTCGTACTGCAGCAGCTCGACTACCTCGCCTTCATCGACATCTACCACTCGCGCATCAAGGCGCTGCACATCAAGGACGCCGAGTTCCGCCCCGACGGACGCCAGGGCGTGTACTCCGGCTACCAGCCGTGGATCAACCGCGCCGGGCGCTTCCGCTCGCTGGGCGACGGGCAGGTCGACTTCAAGGCGATCTTCTCGAAGATGGCGCAGTACGGCTACGAGGGCTGGGCCGTGCTGGAGTGGGAGTGCTGCCTCAAGCACCCCGAGCAAGGCGCAGCCGAGGGGGCACCCTTCATCCGCGACCACATCATCCGCGTCACCGAGAAGGCGTTCGACGACTTCGCCGGGGCCGCGCACGACGCGGCACAGCTCAAGCGCATGCTCGGCCTCTGAAGGGGACACACGATGGCCATCGAAGGCAACAAGAAGAACGTGTCTCCCGCGATGCCGGCACGCATCCGCCTGGGCATGGTGGGCGGCGGCGAAGGCGCCTTCATCGGCGCGGTGCACCGCATCGCCGCGCGGCTGGACGACCAGTACGAGTTCGTCGCCGGCGCGCTGTCGTCCACGCCGGAGAAGGCGCAACGGTCCGGCCGCGCGATCGGCCTGGCGCCGGACCGCATCTACAGCGACTACGAGGCGATGGCGAAGGCCGAGGCCGCCCGGCCCGACGGCATCGAGGCGGTGGCCATCGTCACGCCCAACCACCTGCATGCGCCGGTGGCCGAGGCCTTCCTGAAGGCCGGCATCCACGTCATCTGCGACAAGCCGGTGACCACCACCAGCGCCGACGCGAAGAAGTTGCTCAAGCTGGCGACGAAGCACAAGCTCGTCTTCGCCGTCACGCACAACTACACCGGCTACCCGATGGTGCGCCACGCGCGGCAGATGGTGAAGCAGGGCGCGCTCGGCGAGATCCGCGTCGTGCAGGTCGAGTACCCGCAGGACTGGCTCACCGAGAAGCTCGAGGCCACAGGCCAGAAGCAGGCCGAGTGGCGCGCCGACCCGGCACGCAACGGCATCGGCGGTGCGATCGCCGACATCGGCACGCATGCGCACAACCTCGGCGCCTACATCACCGGGCTGGAGCTCACCGAGCTGTGCGCCGAGCTGAGCACGTTCGTGAAGGGGCGCCAGCTCGATGACAACGCGCAGGTGATGCTGCGCTACGCCAACGGCGCGCGCGGCCTGCTCTGGGCCAGCCAGGTGGCGCCGGGCAACGAGAACAACCTGCGCATCCGCGTCTATGGCACGAAGGGCGGGCTGGAGTGGAAGCAGGAGCACCCGAACCAGTTGCACTGGTCGCCGTTCGGCCAGCCCACGCAGGTGATCGCACGCGCCACCGGTGCGGCCAATGCGGCCGCGGCACGCGTCAGCCGCATTCCGGCCGGCCACCCCGAGGGCTATCTCGAGGGTTTCGCCACGCTGTACAGCGAGATCGCGCAGGCCATCCGTGCCGCGCGCAAGGGCGGGCCCAAGGCCGACAAGGCGGCGCACTTCCCGAGCCTGGAAGACGGCATCAAGGGCGTGGCCTTCATCGAGGCGGTGGTGGCCTCGTCGAAGCGCGGCGGGCGCTGGACGAAGCTCTCCGCATGAAGCGACGCTCGTTGCAGCCGCCGGTGGCCACCCCCTCGCAAACCCCGATGGGTGGATGATTGATTTATTTAATTTGATGTCTAACATCAAGCCATCAACCCGCCCTGCTCCATGTCCGCCTCCGCCACCATCGCCGACATCGCCGCCCGTGCGGGCGTCGGCACGGCCACGGTCGACCGGGTGCTCAACAAGCGCCCTGGCGTCAATGCCGAGACGATGCAGCGTGTGCTGCAGGTGGTGGCCGAACTGGGCTCACCGCCCCAGCGCGGCCGGCCCCGCAAGGGCGAGAACTTCCGCTTCGCCTTCGTCCTGCCGGCCGAGCCCTCGCCCTTTGTCGAACTGGTCGACCGGCTCATCGCGCAGGCCGCCGGCGAATTCCGCCACCAGCACATCACCGAAGTGACGCACCGCCTGGCCACCGCCGACGCAGCACAGTTCGCCGCCGAGCTCTCACAGCTGGCCGACTGCGACGCCGTGGCCGTGATGGCACCCGACCTGCCGCCGGTGAAGCTGGCCATCAACGAGCTGGTGCGCACCGGCGTGCACGTGGTCACCCTGTTCACCGACGTGGCCGGCTCGATGCGCGAAACCCACATCGGTGCCGACAATCGCGCTGCCGGCCGCACCGCCGGGCTGCTGCTCGGCCGCATGGCCGCCGGAACGCGCGACACCCTGCTGTTGAGCTCGCAGGCCACACGGCTATCGGCCGAGATCGAGCGGCGCATCGGCTTCGCGCAGGTGGTCGAGGAGCGCTTTCCGAAGCTGAAGGTGCTGCGCACCCCCGACCTGCCCGCCGACGACGCCGGCGCCAGCCGGGCGCTGCTGCGCTTCCTGCGCAGCAAGGGCGTCGACGTGGCGCGCGTGGCCGGCATCTACAACGTGGGATCGGGCAGCGCCGGCGTGGCGCGAGCCCTCGAGGGCCTGGGGCTGTCGGGCAGCGTCGGTGTGGTCGCGCACGACTTCACCGACGAGCACCGCGCGCTGCTGGGCACCAACGGCCTGGCGTACGTGCTGCACCAGGACATCCACTACTGCATCTCCACCGCCGCGCGTGTGCTGCGCGCGCTGTGCGAGAACGTGCGCGGGGCACTCAATGTGGTGCAGCCGCGCGTCGAGATCCTGACGGCCGAGAACCTGCACTGAACGGCAGTCGGATGTGTGTGCTCGTGAATCGAACAAACGTTAGGAGACTCTCATGACATCGTTTCTGAGGAAGCTGCCCGCGCTGTCGACGCTGGCTGCCGCGGCCCTGCTCGGGCTGGGCAGCACCGCCGCCCAGGCGCAGGACAAGACCATCACCCTGTGCTGGGCCGCCTGGGACCCGGCGAACGCGCTGGTCGAACTGTCGAAGGACTTCACCGCCAAGACCGGTGTGAAGATGAAGTTCGAGTTCGTCCCCTGGCCGAACTTCGCCGACCGCATGCTCAACGAGCTCAACAGCAAGGGCAAGCTGTGCGACCTGATCATCGGCGACAGCCAGTGGATCGGCGGCGCGGCCGAGAGCGGCCACTACGTGAAGCTGAACGACTTCTTCGCCAAGGAAGGCATCAAGATCACCGACTTCGCCCCGGCGACGGTGACCGGCTACGCCGAGTGGCCCAAGGGCACGCCGAACTACTGGGCACTGCCGGCCATGGGCGACGCACTGGGCTGGACGTACCGCAAGGACTGGTTCGCCAAGCCCGAGCTGCGCGCCGAATTCAAGAAGAAGCACAACCGCGAGCTCGAAGCACCCAAGACCTGGACCGAGTTCAAGCAGGTGGCCGAGTTCTTCTCGGGCCGCCAGATCGACGGCAAGAAGGTCTACGGCACCTACCTCTTCACCGAGCGCGGCTCCGAGGGCATCACCATGGGCGTGAGCAACGTGCTCTACCCGATGGGCTTCAAGTACCAGGACCCGAAGAAGCCGTACGCGATGGACGGTTTCGTCAACGGGCCGGACGCCATCAAGGGCCTGGAGTTCTACAAGTCGCTCTACAAGTGCTGCACGCCGCCGGGGCTGACCAACTCGTACATGGGCGAGGGCCTGGACGCATTCAAGAGCGGCCAGGTGGCGATGATGATGAACTGGTTCGCCTTCTTCCCAGGCCTGTACAAGGACCCGAATGTCGGCGGCGAGAAGATCGGCTTCTTCGTCAACCCGTCGGACAAGGGCAAAGGCTCGCAGCTCGGCGGCCAGGGCATCTCGGTGGTGGCTTATTCGCCCAACCGCAACGAGGCGCTGTCGTACATCAAGTGGTTTGCCACGCTGGATGTGCAGAAGAAGTGGTGGTCGCTGGGCGGCTACTCCTGCCACAAGGGCGTGCTCAACGACGCCGGCTTCAAGAAGAGCGCACCGTTCGCGTCGGAGTTCCTGACCGCGATGGACCAGGTGGTCGACTTCTGGGCCGAGCCGAGTTATGCGCAGCTGATGCTGGCCGAGCAGAAGCGCATCCATGACTTCGTGGTCGCCGACAAGGGCACGGCGAAGGAAGCGCTCGACGGCCTGGCAGCCGACTGGAAGAAGGTCTTCAAGGAAGACGGAAAGCTGAAGTAATCGTGCCCCGGGGCTGGCTTCCTCGAAGCCGGCCCCGGACCCGAGCCTCCGACATGAACTCCCCCTCCCTCGCCGAACGCGCCGCCCAGGCCACGCCCGCACCGATCGCCCGGCGCATGCGCGGCCTGTCGGATCGCGCCATCGCCTGGCTGTTCATCGCGCCGACGATGCTGCTGCTGCTGGCGATCAACATCTTCCCGTTGATCTGGACGGTGAGGCTGTCGTTCACCAACTTCCGCGCCAACCGGCCGAATGCCGAAGTGTTGGGCCTGGGCATCGACCATTACGTCAGCATCCTCACCGACCCCGACATCTGGGGCCCGATGCAGGCCACCGCGCACTTCCTGTTCTGGACGATCACGCTGCAGACGCTGATCGGCTTCACGCTGGCCTACCTGATCGACCGCAAGTTCCGCGGCCACGGCTTCTGGACCACGCTGATCCTCATTCCGATGATGCTGTCGCCTGCGGTGGTGGGCAACTTCTGGGCCTTCCTCTATCAGCCGCAGATCGGCCTGTTCAATTACGCGGTGAGCTTCTTCACCGGCATCCCGCCGTCGAGCTTCGAGATGCTCGGCTCGGTGAAGCTGGCGCCCTGGGCGATCGTCATCGTCGATACCTGGATGTGGACGCCCTACGTGATGCTGATCTGCCTGGCTGGCCTGCGCAGCATCCCCGACTACATCTACGAGGCGGCGGAAGTCGACCGCGCCTCGCCCTGGCGCCAGTTCTGGAGCATCACGCTGCCGATGGTGCTGCCTTTCGTGATGCTGGCGGTGCTGTTCCGCGGCATCGAGAACTTCAAGATGTTCGACCTGGTGAACCTGCTGACCAACGGCGGGCCGGGCTCGACCACCGAGGTGGTGTCGATCACGCTCAAGCGGGAGGCGTTCGAGAAGTGGCGCACCGGCTATTCGTCGGCGCTGGCGATCATCCTGTTCGTCGCGGTGTTCGGTCTCGCGAACATCTACGTCAAGGCCCTCAACGCGGTGAAGAACCGCTGACCCCATGAGTCAAGGTATCAGCACTGCGCATTCGGTGGTCGAACCCACCGCCGCCTCCAAGCGCATCGCCATGGTCGTGGTGGTGCTCTACGCGTTCATCACGCTGGTGCCACTGCTGTGGATCCTGCTGACCAGCATCAAGAGCCCGCCGGACTCGATCAGCTACCCACCCAAGGTGGTGTTCGAACCGTCGATCGAGGGCTACTGCAATCTCTTCACGACGCGCTCGCGCCAGACCGAGGAGTACATCGCGAGCCTGCCGCCGGCCGACAGCGCCTGCGAGGCGATCGCGCGCAAGAACAGCATGGTGGTGGTGAGCCGCTCGAACTACCTGCCGCGCTTCGCCAACTCGCTGATCATCGCGATCGGCTCGACCCTCCTGTCGGTGGGTCTGGGCGTGATGGCCGCCTACGCCTTCTCGCGCTTCAAGGTGCCGGGCAAGGACGACCTGATGTTCTTCATCCTGTCCACGCGCATGATGCCGCCCATCGCGGTGGCCATTCCGATCTACCTGATGTACCGCGAACTCGGCCTGTCGGACACCAAGCTCGGCATGATCCTGCTGTACAGCGCGGTGAACGTGTCGCTCGCGGTGTGGCTGCTCAAGGGCTTCATCGACGAGATCCCGCGCGAGTACGAGGAGGCGGCGATGGTCGACGGCTATACGCGGCTGCAGGCCTTCCGCAAGGTGGTGCTGCCGCAGGCGACCACCGGCATCGTGGCCACGGCGATCTTCTGCCTGATCTTCGCGTGGAACGAGTACGCCTTCGCGGTGCTGCTGACCAGCGGCGAGGCGCAGACGGCGCCGCCCTTCATCCCCATCATCATCGGCGAGGGCGGGCAGGACTGGCCGGCGGTGGCGGCGGGCACCATGCTGTTCCTGATTCCCATCCTCGTGTTCACCGTGCTGCTGCGCAAGCACCTGCTGCGCGGCATCACCTTCGGGGCGGTGCGCAAATGAGCATCAAGTCCCGCTGGCCGAGATGGCTGCGCCGTGGCCCGCTGGAGATGGCGGCCTGCGTCGTCATCGCCTTGGGCATCTTCATGATGCTGCAGCCCTTCGCGCTGGTCCTGTTCACCTGGTCGTTCGTGACGACGCTCGCCGGCGTCGTCATGTTCACGATCGTCTCGAAATTCCCGGACTGACGATGGCCGAGATCCGCGTCCAGAACCTGCACAAGGCGTTCGCCGAATTCACCGCGGTGAAGGACTCGAGCTTCACCGTCAAGGACGGCGAGTTCTTCTGCCTGCTCGGCCCCTCGGGGTGCGGCAAGACGACCACGCTGCGCATGATCGCCGGGCTGGAGCTGCCGACCTCCGGGCAGATCTTCCTCGGCGACGAGGACGTGACCTTCAAGCGCGCCTCGCACCGCGACATCGCCTTCGTGTTCCAGCTTTTCGCGCTGTACCCGCACATGAACGTGCGGCGCAACATCGCCTTCCCGCTCGTCTCGCAAGGCGTGCCGCGTGCCGAGATCGCCGCCAAGGTGGCCGAGGCCGCGCGCGTGCTGCGCATCGAGCACCTGCTCGACAAGCCGGTGTCGGGCCTGTCCAGCGGCGACCGCCAGCGCGTGGCGCTGGGCCGGGCGATCGTGCGCCAGCCGATGGCCTTCATGATGGACGAACCTCTGGGCGCGCTCGACTCCGAATTCCGCGAGCTGATGTGCCAGGAGCTGCGCGGCCTGCACGACCGGCTCCAGGCCACCACGGTGTACGTCACGCACGATCAGCTCGAGGCAATGTCGATGGCCGACACCATCGCCATCATGAACCAGGGCGTGATCGAGCAGCTCGGCGCGCCGCAGGAGGTCTACGACCGGCCGGCCAGCGTGTTCGTGGCCGACTTCATCGGCTCGCCGTCGATGAACTTCCTGCCTTTCGAGGGCGGCTACACCGCCGGCGCGCGCCAGGTACGGCTGGGCGAGGCGCTGGTAGCCGCCCCCGAATTGCGTGAGGACGCCCCCGCGCAGAAGCTGCTCTACGGCGTGCGGCCGGAGCACGTGCGCTTCAGTGCCGACTCGGCTGTGCGCGCCGAGGTGCTGGGCACCGAATACCTGGGCACCAGCCAGATCGTCACCTGCCAGACGAACCAGGGCACGCTGCTGCGCGCCCGCGTCGGCACCGACGTGCCCGCGCAGCGCGGCGACCAGGTCGGGCTGGCCTTCGACGCCACGCAGGTGTCGCTGTTCGACGCCGCCTGCGGCCGCGCGCTGCGCACGGAACGCCACGAGGCGGCCTCGCCGACTCGCGCCTCGCGTTCGCAGGCCGTCGCCGGAGCCGCTCATGGCTGACCTGCTGCTCAAGGGCATCTCCAAGCGCTTCGGCGAGGTGCAGGCCATTGCCGACATGAACCTCGAGGTGGCCTCGGGCGAGTTCATCGTGCTGCTCGGCCCCAGCGGCGCGGGCAAGACGACCACGCTGCGGCTGGCCGCCGGGCTCGAGAAGCCCGACGCCGGCCAGGTGTTCATCGGCGGCCACGACATGACGGCGCTGGCGCCGGCGCTGCGCGACGTGACCTTCGTGTTCCAGCAGTATTCGCTGTACCCGCACCTGAACGTGTTCGACAACCTCGCCTTCCCGCTGCGTTCGCCGATGCGGCGCATCTCGGAAGACGAAGTGCGGCGCAAGGTCACCGAGGTGGCGAAGATGCTGCGCATCGACGACAAGCTGGCCAACCCGGCCACGAAGTTGTCCGGCGGGCAGATGCAGCGGGTGGCGATCGGCCGCGCGCTGGTGCGCGAGCCGGCCGTGACGCTGATGGACGAGCCGCTGTCCTCGCTCGACGCCAAGCTGCGCAACGACCTGCGCCTCGAGCTCAAGCGCATCCAGCAGGACATGGGCGCCACGGTGCTGTACGTCACGCACGACCAGACCGAGGCGATGACGCTGGCCACGCGCATCGGCGTGCTCGAGAAGGGCCGGCTGGTGCAGGTGGGCACGCCGCAGCAGATCTACCAGAACCCGGTGAGCGCCTACGTGGCCGCGCGCCTGGGGGCGCCGCGCATCAACCTGCTGCCGCGCAGCGCCGTCGGCACCCTGCCCGCGCCCGCCGCCGCCGCCACCGTGGGCGTGCGGCCCGACGGCACGCGCCTGGCGCCGGCCAACGGCCATGACCGCGGCCACGCGCAGGCGCTGGTGCGGCGTGTCGAGCACCTGGGCGACCAGACGCACGTGCACGTGGCGCTGGGCGGCGTGAGCAGCGACGTCGAACTCGTGACCCTGTGCGACGACACCACCGGGCTCGAGCCTGGCCGCGCGGTGTCGGTGGAGTTCCGCGCGCCGCTCTTTTTCGACGCTGCCGGTCAGCGCATCTCCGGAGTCTCATGATGGATCTGAAACGAAGCCTGCAGGCCTGCACGCAGGTGCTGGTCGACCACGTGGAGGAGCTCACCGAGCTGGACTCAGCCATCGGCGACGGCGACCACGGCCTGAACATGCGCCGCGGCGCGCTGGCCATCCAGGCCAAGATGGCCGAGCTGGAGACGAAGAGCCTGAACGATGCGCTCAAGACCATGGGCATGACCTGCATGTCGACCGTGGGCGGATCGTCCGGACCGGTGTTCGGCACGCTGATGGTCACGCTCGGCAAGGAGCTGCCGGCGCAACCCGCGTCCGCCGACGTGGCGCGCGCGCTCGCGGCCGGCATCGCCGCGCTCTGCAAGCTGGGCAAGGTCGAAGTCGGCCAGAAGACGCTGCTCGATGTGCTGGACCCGGTACAGAAGGTGCTCGCCGCCGGCGGCGACGACCTGGTGGCACGCGTGCGGCAATGCGCGCTCGACAGCGCGCAGGCCACGGCGCAGATGGACGCCATCAAGGGCCGGGCATCCTTCCTCGGCGACCGTGCGCTCGGCCACGTGGACCCGGGCTCGCGCTCGATGGCCTTGATCATCTCCACCCTGTGTGACACGCTCTGAACTCCCGGCAGGAACCACCATGAAGAAGCTCATCAACGACGTCGAGACCGTGCTGGCCGAGAGCCTGGACGGCTTCGCCGCGGCGCATGCCGACATCGTCACGCTCGGCGCCGAGCGGCAGTTCGTGCGCCGGCGCAACGTCAAGCCCGGCAAGGTGGCGTTGATCTCCGGCGGCGGCTCCGGCCACGAGCCGCTGCACGCCGGCTTCGTAGGCATGGGCATGCTCGACGCCGCCTGCCCCGGCCAGGTGTTCACCTCGCCCACGCCCGACCAGATGCTCGCCGCGGCGCAGTCGGTCGAGGCCGGCGCCGGCGTGCTGTTCATCGTCAAGAACTACTCCGGCGACATGATGAACTTCGAGATGGCCGCCGAGATGCTGGACCGCGAGAACGCCACCGTCATCGTCAACGACGACGTGGCCGTCGAGAACTCCACCTACACCACCGGCCGGCGCGGTGTCGCCGGTACGCTGATCGTCGAGAAGATCGTCGGCGCCGCCGCCGAGCGCGGCTCGAAGCTCGCCGAGCTGAAGTCGCTGGGCGATGCGGTCAACAAGGCCACCGCCTCGATGGGCGTGGCGCTGACCTCCTGCACGGTGCCGGCGGCCGGCAAACCGACCTTCCAGATCGGCATCGACGAGATGGAGATGGGCGTGGGCATTCACGGCGAGCCGGGTCGCCGCCGCGTCAAGCACACCACCGCCGACGAGATCGCCGAGGAGCTGACAGGCTCCATCCTCAAGGACCTGTCGCTCAAGCCGGGCCAGGAGGTGATCCTGCTCGTCAACGGCTTCGGCGGCACGCCGCTGCTCGAGCTCTACGTGATGGTTCATGCGGCGCGCAAGGTGCTGGCCGGCGCCGGCGTGAAGGTGGCGCGCTTCCTCACCGGCTCCTACGTGACCTCGCTGGAGATGGCCGGCTGCTCGATCACCGTGAGCGCCGCCGACAGCGCCACGCTGGCGCTGTGGGACGCCCCGGTGCACACTGCGGCCTTGCGCTGGGGCGTCTGACCCCCGGCACGCCAGCCCGGCGTGCACGACAACGCGAGGAGACGAGCCGATGAAGACGCTGATCCGCAACTGCGTGGTCTGGGACGGCAGCGGCGCTGCGCCGTTCTCGGCCGAGGTGCTGGTCGAGGGCGAGCGCATCACCCGCGTCGCCAAGGGTGCCGCCGCGCTGCCGGTCGAGGGCGTGCAGGTCATCGATGCGCAGGGCATGACGCTGATGCCCGGCCTCGTCGAAGGCCACGCCCACCTGTCCTTCTGCGGCGCGCAGCGCAACACCGACCTCGGCGACATCCCCCCCGAAGAACACACGATCGCGACGCTGCACAACGCGAAGACGCTGCTCGACGCGGGCTTCACCAGCGCCTACAGCGCGGCCAGCGCCAAGCTGCGGCTGGACGTGGTGGTGCGCAACGAGGTCGATTCGGGCCGCAGCCCCGGCCCGCGCATCCGCGCCGCGAGCCCGGAGATCACCGTCACCGGCGGCCTGGGCGACGAGAACCGCCTGCACATGCAACGCGACAGCTTCGGCATCGTCGCCGACGGGCCCGAGGCGATCGCCCGCGCGGTGCGCACCTGCATCCGCGAAGGCGTCGACAACATCAAGCTGAACATCTCTGGCGACGACTTCGTGCCCGCCAAGGGCGGCATGACGGTGATGCGCGAGGAGGAGGTGCGTATCGCCTGCGAGGTGGCACACGACTTCGGCCGCCGCGTGGCCTCGCACTCGCGTGCGTCCAATGCCGTCAAGCGAGCGGTGCAGTGCGGCGTCGACGTGATCTACCACTGCGAGATGGCCGACAGCGAGGCACTCGACCTGCTCGAGGCCGCGCGCGACCGCATCTTCGTCGGCCCGGCGATCGGGTTGATCCACAACACGCTCTACGAGGCCGAGGCCTTTGGCATCACGCGGGCGATGGCGCAGGACCTGGGCATGGAGCGCTGCCTTGAAAGTTCGCAGCGCACCTACGAGCAGATGCGCAAGCGCGGCATCCGCGTCGTCATCGGCGGCGACTACGGCTTCGCGTGGACGCCGCAGGGCACCAACGCGCGCGACATCGAGCACTTCGTCAAGCTGTTCGGGTACTCGCCGAGCGAGGCGCTGCAGTGCGCCACGCGCATCGGCGGCGAGTTGATGGGCCTGGACACAGGGCTGGTGCAGGAAGGCCGCCTGGCCGACCTGCTGCTGGTCGACGGCGACCCGCTGCGTGACGTGCGACTGCTTCAGGACAAGCAGCGCCTGTGCTTGATCATGAAGAACGGGGCGCTGCACAAGATCGCGCCCGCGCTGTCAAGGTAACAGCGGGCCGAAACCCTTCCATGGCGTGAAACTGTCGCGTAAACTACAGGTTGTTACAAGCTGGTCGCAGGGACTGCCGTACCAGCAACAACCCAGGAAGGGGACGCCATGATCGACTCACTGCCCGTTCGCGAATACCAGGAATCGCGCATCGAAGACGAGCCCATCCTCGGGCCCGTGCTGGCCCTGCCCGATGGCCGCATCCAACAGCTGACCTGGCTGGAGCGCATCATGGTCGCGCTCCGCCTGACCAACGCGAAGCTGCTCGAGGCACGCTACTACAAGCCGGTGCATTCCTGAGCCTGTCGCGGCCGACAGCCGCGCGGGCTCGCCGCGCGGTCAGTCGGCTCGCACGGTGACGACGACGCGCCGATTCTGGGCGCGCCCCTCGGGGGTGGCGTTGTCGGCGATCGGTTTGTCGAAGCCGAGTCCGCGCCGTTCGATGCCCGCCGCATTCATGCCGGCCTGCATCAGGTGCTGAGCCACCGACTCGGCCCGGCGCAGCGACAACGCTTCATTGAACTTGGCCGAGCCGACGTTGTCGGTGTGCCCTTCGACGATGACGCGATCGACACCGACGCTGGTCAGGGTGTGCTCCACCTCGGCCAGCGCGGCGCGGCCTTCCTCCGACACCTCGTCGGCGTTCGATTCGAACAGCAGTTTCACGCCGAGCTTGAGCTCCCAGGCGTCGGCCGCGTGCGTGAATCCCAGCTTTCGCAGCGCCGCCACCTTCTGGGCCCGCGCATCGAGCGTGGGCGGCGGCGCGCTCTGGCAGCCAAGCAAGGCCATGACGACGCCGGCCATCAGCCATCGTACGGCCCAGACTTTCGGATGAAACTCTCTCACGTACGGCTCCTACGCGACCAGCGGCCGCACCTCATCGTCGATGCGTGCTTCGAACAGTTCGACCGACCCGCGTGAACGGGCCTTCGCGCGGTACATCGCCGCGTCGGCCGCGGCCAGCCATTGCTCCAGGCTGCCGCCCGCTTCGGGCAGCATGGCCACGCCGACGCTCGCGCTCGCCTCGATGCGGCCGAAGGCCGCACTGTCCATGGGTGCCTGGATCGCCACGGCGATCCCCGCGGCGATGCGCTGGGCGTCCTCTGCGGCACGGATCGGCGACAGCAACACGGCGAACTCGTCGCCGCCCAGTCGAGCAACGAAATCGCCATCGCGCAGCTTCGAGCGTATGCGTCGCGCCACCTGCACGAGCAACTCGTCGCCGGCGGCGTGGCCGAGCGCGTCGTTGACTTCCTTGAAGCGGTCGCAATCGAGGAACAGCAGCGCGCAGCTCTCGCCCGGTTCGCGCGGCGCCGTCACGAGCCGGCCGGCGCGATCGAGAAAGCTCGCCCGGTTGGGCAGGCCCGTGAGGTTGTCGTGGAAGGCCAGGTAGGACAGCGATTCGTTGACCGTGCGCAGCGTTTCGTGCTTGGCCACCAGGCTGGCTTCGCGGCTCTGGATTTCGGCAAGCAAGGCGTTGAAGTCCTCGCCGAGGTCGTGGATCTCCTTGACCGTCGCAGCCGGCGCGCGCAGCGACAGGGCGCGCTCGGTGCGTGCAGTGCGCGTCAGGGCGGCCAGGCGGTTCAGCGGCCAGACGATGTCCTGCTCGATGCGTCGCGACAGGCGAGCCACCAGCCAGGCATTGGCCGCCGTGCATACGGCGATCGCCGCCAGCACCTTGAGCAGGTACATCAGCGACCCGACGCCACGTCCCTGCACGTGCACCTCGCCGTAGGGCCGGCCCTGATGGCTGATCGACGCGCGCGCTTCCTGCCCGAACAGCAGCCCGGCCACGTTTGCCAGCGCCGCATCGAGAAGTTCGTCGTTGCGCGCAGCGTAGCTGGCGAGCTGCCGCCCGCTCGCGTCGACGAGGCTCGCCGCACGCAGGTTCTCGCGCTCGCCGACGAGCTGCAGCACCTCCGTCGCCGCGGCGGCATCACCGAACACGGCGGCCGCCTCGGCGGTGTACGAGATCGATCGGGCGACCAGCGTCAGGTTCTGCTCGACCTGGCTGCGCAGCGTCAGGAAGGACACCAGCGTGAGCACCAGGCCGGCCGCGATCACTGCAGCCATGCCCAGTCGCAGGTGCGCAGCGCGCAAGGTGTCGAGCAAGGGCTGGCGCAGGCTCATGAGCCGCCTCCGTTCGCGCCGCGCGCGATGCGCAGCACCAGCGGGTTGACGCGCAGGCCGCTGCGGGCAATCGCGTCGAGGTTGGCGTTGAAGCGCACCGGGCTCGAGCCGGTTTCCAGGCAGAACATGCCGCCATCGCTGCAGAACTCCAGGCCCTCGCCGAGCAGCAGCACCGGCCGACCGGCCAGCATCTGAAGCAGTTCGCGCCCAGCAGCGTCGCCGAGGCCCGACACGTACACGCCCTGGCAGCCATCGCGCGCCTGCGCGGCGCTCGCGACGGATCGCACGGCGACGGCGCGCTGCGCCGACCCGATGTCCACGGCGCGCAGCAACTCGTCGATGGAGGGGCCGCGGCCGAGGGTGCACATCCGGATGGCGGTGGCATCGCCCGGCCAGCGTGTGTAGCTGACGATGCCGGCGACGACATCCGCCACGGTCGAGCGCGGAGCGCCGGCAGGGTCGACGGCCTGTGCCCGGGACTGCCCTTGAAGGATGAGCAGACTGCAGACAGCCACCGCGCCTCTCATCGCGCGCCAGTAGCGCCCGGCACGATGGCTCGGCGGGCGGGGTGGGAACTGCGGGCGCATGCAATGAGTATCGCGTCGCGCTCGCCCTTCATTCGCGACGTTCTGTGCAAGTTGCACAGAACTGCCGTGGCATATTCCGCGCCTGCTGAGCCGTCAGGGCAGCAGCACGCTGCAGCCGGTCGTCTTGCGCGCTTCCAGGTCGCGGTGCGCCTGCGCCGCATCCTTCAGTGCATAACGCTGGTCGATGCGGATCTTCACCGCGCCGCTGAGCACCACCGAGAACAGGTCGTCGGCCATCGCCTGCGTGGATTCGCGCGTCGCGATGTGCGTGAACAGCGTCGGCCGCGACACGTAGATCGAGCCCTTGGCGGCGAGCATCCCCAGGTCGATCGGCGGCACCTTGCCCGAGGCGTTGCCGAAGTTCGCCGCCAGGCCGAAGGGCTGCAGGCAGTCGAACGAGCGCACGAAGGTGTCCTTGCCCACCGAGTCGTAGACCACCTTCAGGCCCTTGCCGCCGGTGATCTGCTTGACGCGCTCGACGAAGTCTTCGGTCTGGTAGTTGATCGCGAAGGCGGCGCCGTGCTCCAGTGCGAGCTGGCACTTCGCATCGCTGCCCGCCGTGCCGATGAGCTGCAGGCCCAGCGCCTTGGCCCACTGGCAGGCGATCAGGCCGACGCCGCCGGCCGCGGCGTGGAAGAGCACGAAGTCGCCAGCCTGCAGCCCGGCCTGCGGCAGCGTCTTTTTGAGCAGGTACTGCACCGTCAGGCCCTTGAGCATCATCGCCGCGCCGGTCTCGAAGGAGATCGCGTCGGGCAGCTTCACCACGCACTTGGCCGGCATCACACGCGCCTCGCTGTAGGCGCCCGGCGGGTTGCTCGCGTAGGCGGCGCGGTCGCCTGCCTTCAGGTGCGTGACGCCCTCGCCCACCGCCTCGACGACGCCGGCGCCCTCCATGCCCAGCGCCAGCGGCAGCGGGTTGGCGTACAGGCCGGTGCGCTGGTAAACGTCGATGAAATTCAGGCCGCAGGCGTGGTGGCGGATGCGGATCTCCCCCGGGCCGGGATCGCCGATCGAGATCTCGTCGAGCTGCATGGCTTCGGGGCCGCCGTAGGCGGCAACGCGGATGGCTTTCACGGTCTGGGGCATCGAAAGGTCCTCTGGGGCTGAAGTACGACGAATCCGCTATCGTGCCAGCCTTTGCTCGCCGCCGCATGCGCCGCCTGATCTCCGCACCCAACCTGGCGCTGGCCACCCTGTGGGCCGACATGCTGACGCATGCCGGCATCGCCTCGACGGTGCAGCGCGCCTACGCCGGCAGCATCGCCGGCGAGCTGCCGCCGGACCAGGCGCTGCCCGAGGTGTGGGTCACCGACGATGCCCAGCTCGAGCCGGCGCGCGTGCTGCTCGCACAACTGCGCCATCCGCCGCAGCGCCACTGGCTGTGCCCCGGCTGCGGCGAAGCGATCGACGGCCCCTTCGACCAATGCTGGAACTGCGGTGCCGGCATGCCCGCTTCCTGAACCCCACCGTGAACCACGCCCTGACGCCCCGCATCGCCTTCCTGCTCACCCTGCCGCCGCTGCTGTGGGCCGGCAACGCCGTGGTCGGCCGCGCGCTGGTGGGCAGCGTGCCGCCGCTGGCGCTCAACGCCATGCGCTGGTGGATCGCGCTCGTGCTGTTGCTGCCGCTGGGCTGGCGCGTGCTGCGAGCGCCGGGCGACATCGGCTCGCGCTGGAAGCACCTCGCGCTGCTCGGCCTGGTCGGCGTGGGCAGCTACAACGCGCTGCAGTACCTCGCGGTGCAGACCAGCACGCCGCTGAACGTGACGCTGATCGCCGCCAGCATGCCGGTGGGCATGATGCTCGTTGGCCTGGTCTTCTACGGCGTGCGGCCCGGCGCGCGGCAGATCGCCGGCGCGGTGCTCTCGCTGCTCGGCGTGGCGATGGTGCTCTCGCGCGGCAGCCTCGACACGCTGCTCCATGTTCGCCTCGTCCCCGGCGACCTGCTGATGCTGCTCGCCGTGGCGCTGTGGGCCGGCTACAGCTGGATGCTCGCGCGGCCGCCGGCCTCGATGCGCGGCGAAGCGCGCCCGGCCTGGGACTGGGCCGAGTTCCTGCTCGTGCAGGTGCTGTTCGGCAGCGCCTGGGCCACGCTCGCCGCGGGCGTGGAGACGCAGTTCGCGCCGGTGGCGATCCACTGGTCGCCGTGGGTGGTCGCCGCGCTCGCCTACGTGGCCATCGGGCCGTCGCTGATCGCCTACCGCGCCTGGGGCCTGGGCGTGTCCACCGTCGGGCCGGCCATCGCGGCCTTCTTCAGCAACCTCACGCCGGTGTTCGCCGGCGTGATGTCGGCCGCGCTGCTCGGCGAGCCACCGAGCTGGTACCACGGCGTGTCGTTCGTGCTCATCGCCGCGGGCATCGTCGTCTCGTCGATGCCGCGCCGCGCCTGATCAGAAGGTGCCGGGGTAGGCGCCGCCGTCGAGCAGGATGTTCTGACCGGTGAGGTAACTCGCCTGCGCGCTGCACATGAAGGCGCAGAACGCACCGAACTCCGCCGAGGTACCGAAGCGCCCGGCCGGCACGGTGGCGCGGCGCTTCTCGAGCACCGCCTCGATGCTCTGGCCGCTCTTCGCCGCCAGGCCCTGCATGGTCGTGCGGATGCGGTCGGTGTCGAAGACGCCGGGCAGCAGGTTGTTCACCGTCACATTGGCCGCCGCCAGCCGCGGCTGGCGCGCCAGGCCGGCGATGAAGCCGGTGAGCCCGCTGCGCGCGCCGTTGGACAGGCCGAGCACGTCGATCGGCGCTTTCACCGCGCCCGAGGTGATGTTGACCACGCGGCCGAAACCACGCGCGGCCATGCCGTCCACCGTCGCCTTGATCAGCTCGATGGGCGTGAGCATGTTGGCGTCGACCGCCTTGATCCAGGCATCGCGGTCCCAGTCGCGGAAGTCGCCGGGCGGCGGGCCACCGGCGTTGTTGACGAGGATGTCGACCTGCGGGCAGGCCGCCAGCGCCGCGGCACGCGCCGCCGGCGTGGTGATGTCACCGGCGATCGCGACGACCTGCACCGTCGGGTACGCAGCGCGCAATTCGGCCGCGGTCGCATTCAGCGTCTCTTCGCCGCGCGCGGTGATCACCACGTTCACGCCTTCGGCGGCCAGCGCCTGCGCGCAGCCCTTGCCGAGGCCCTTGCTGGCGGCGCACACCAGCGCCCAGCGTCCTGCGATGCCCAGATCCATGCCTTGTCTCCTTGAAGTGAATCAGCGCCAGCGCGCCAGCAGCCACACCCCGCCCAGCACCAGCAACGTGCCGGCGGCCACCCAGGCCGTGAACGGCTCGCCGAGCAGCAGCACGCCCATCAGGATGGTCGACATCGGCCCCAGCATGCCGGTCTGCGCCGTCAGCGTGGAGCCGACGCGCTCGATGGCCATCATCACCATCAGCACCGGCGCGAAGGTGCACAGCGTCGCGTTGAGCACCGACAGCCAGATCACCTGCGGCGCCACCTCGGTGGCCGCCGAGATCGGCCGCAGGATGAGGAACTGCGCGATGCAGAACACGCAGGCCACGCTGGTGGCCAGGCCGGTCAGGCGCAGCGAGCCGAGGCGCTTGACCACCTCGCCGCTGTAGACGAGGTAGATCGCGTAGCTCAGCGCGCTGCCGAATACCAGTGCCGCGCCGAGCACCACGTCAGGCCCGGCGATCTGCAGCTCGTGGCCGAACACCAGCAGCACGCCGGCATAGCTGACCGCCAGGGCGATCAGCTGCCGGCCGGTCGCACGGCGGCCGAACAGCACCCAGCCGAGCAGCAGCACCATGGTCGGGTTGAGGTAGAGCACGAGGCGCTCAAAGCTCGCCGACACGTAGGCCAGGCCGGCGAAGTCGAGAAAACTCGCGAGGTAGTAGCCGCTGAATCCCAGCCCGAGGATGGCGAGCTGGTCACGCCGCTCCAGTGGCGCCTTGCCGCGGCCCGCCCACCACGCGAGCAGCAGGAACAGCGGCATCGCGAACAGCATGCGGAACATGATCAGCGTGACCGCATCGACGCCGTGCCGGTAGGCCAGCTTGACGATGATGGCCTTGCCCGAGAAGGCGATCGCGCCCAGCGAGGCGAGCGCCAAGCCCGGCAGCACGGACGCGGGGGCTTTGTCGGCTGCGAGCGAGGGGGAACTCATGTCCCGATCGATTCTACGGGCCGCCCCCGCGGCCCATGGGCTCAGCGGGGAGTGACCGCGGTGACCTCGATCTCCACCTTGGCGCGGTCTTCCATCAGCGCGCTGACCTGCACTGCGCTCATCGCCGCGTGGTACACGCCGATCAGCTCGCGGAACACCGCGCCGATCTCGCGGCCGCGCGACAGGTACTCGCGCTTGTCGGTCACGTACCAGGTCATGCGCACGATGTGCTCGGGCTTCGCGCCGGCCTCGGCGAGCACGGCCACGATGTTGGCCAGCGCCTGCCGCGTCTGCGCGACGAAGTCGTCGCTCTCGAAACGGCACTGGCCGTTCCAGCCGATCTGGCCGGCGACGAACACCAGGCGGCCTTCGGCGGCCACGCCGTTCGAATAGCCCCTGGGCTTGTCCCAGCCTGCGGGTTGGAGGACTTGCATCATGTTCCTTGGCGAAGGCGAAAGCGCTGCAGCTTGCCGGTCTCGGTGCGCGGCAGCGCGGTGCGGAACTCGATGGCCCGCGGGTACTTGTAGGGTGCGACGGTCTGCTTGACGAAGTCCTGCAGCTCGCGCACCAGCGTGTCGGTGGGTTCGATCCCCGGGCGCAGCACGACGAAGGCCTTGACGATCTGGCCGCGCTCTTCGTCGGCCACGCCGATCACGCCGCATTCGGCCACCTTGGGGTGCAGCAGCAGCGTGCTCTCGACTTCGGGGCCGGCGATGTTGTAGCCGCCGCTGATGATCATGTCGTCGGTGCGCGCCTGGTAGACGAAGCAGCCGTCGGCATCGACGAGGTAGGCGTCGCCGGTGAGGTTCCAGCCGTTCTGCACGTACTGGCCCTGGCGGTCGTCGCCGCCGAAGGTGAGGTAGCGGCAACCGGTCGGGCCCTTCACCGCCAGCCGGCCGACCTGTCCGCGCGGCAAGGGCTTGCCCTCGTCGTCGAGCACGCAGGCCACGTAGCCCGGCACCACGGTGCCGGTGGCGCCGGGCTTCGCGTGGGCCTCGTCGTGAGAAATGAAGATGTGCAGCAGCTCGGTGGAGCCGATGCCGTCGATCATCTCGATGCCGCTGGCGTCCTTCCAGAGCTGGCGGGTGGCGGCCGGCAGCGATTCGCCGGCGCTGACGCACTTCTTCAGCGACGACAGGTCGTGCCCGGCGAGCTGCGGCGCCATCGCGCGGTACGAGGTCGGCGCGGTGAAGCACACCGTGGCGCGGTACTGGGCGATCGCCGCAGGCAGCGCCGCGGGCGAGGCGGTCTCCAGCAGCACCGTCGAGGCCCCCACCGAGAGCGGGAACAGCAGCAGCCCGCCCAGCCCGAAGGTGAAGGCCAGCGGCGGGCTGCCGATGAAGACGTCGTCGCGCGTCGGCCGCAGCACGTGTTTCGGCCAGCAGGCGCAGGCCGCCATCACGTCGCGGTGAAAGTGCATCGTGCCCTTGGGCTGGCCGGTGGTGCCCGAGGTGAAGGCGATGATGCAGGTGTCGTCCACCGAGGTCTTCGCGTTGTCGAAGCCCGCGGGCTTGGCGGCGGCGCGCGCATCGAGCCCGCCGGCATCCGGAGAGTTGAAGTGCAACACCTGCGTAAGCGTCGGGCAGCCGGGCCGCGCCAGCGCCAGCTCCTCGGCCAGGCGCGCATCGCACAGCGCGTGGCTGACCTGCGCCTTGACGACGATCTGCGTCAGCTCCTTGGCGCGCAGCAGCGGCATGCTGCCCACCGCGATGGCGCCCGCCTTGACGACGGCGAACCAGCAGGCCGCGAGCATCGGCGAGTTGGCGCCACGCAGCAGCACGCGGTTTCCCGGAACGAGGCCCATGTCCTCGACCAGCACGCGGGCGATGCGATTCGCCTGCGCCTGCAGATCGGCATAGCTCCAGCGCACGCCCTGGCCCTGGATGCACAGGCGATCGCCCTGCCCGGCAGCGACCCAGCCGTCGAGCAGCTCGGTTGCGCAGTTGAGCTGATCGGGGAACTGCAGTTCGGGTGCGTCGAACAGGAACTCCGGCCACTGCTCGCGTGGCGGCAGGTGGTCGGCGGCGAAGGTGTCCACATGCGTTGTCGACATCTCAGCGCCCGCCCGGCCGCCCGAAGGGCGCTGAGCGCCCCCCTGGGGGGCAGCGCACGAAGTGAGCTTGGGGGTCGTTCATTTCACGTCTCCTTCAGCAGGTCCTTGCCGATGATCAGCTGCTGCACCTCGGTCGCGCCCTCATAGATGCGCAGCGAGCGGATCTCGCGGTAGAGCGACTCGACGACGTTGCCGCTGACCACGCCGGCGCCGCCCCACAGCTGCACGGCTGCATCGATGACCTGCTGCGCGCCCTCGGTGGCGGCCATCTTGGCCATCGCCGCCTCGCGCGTCACGTTGCGGCCCTGGTCACGCTGCCAGGCGGCGCGGTAGGTGAGCAGCGCGGCGCTGTCGATGGTGGTGGCCATCTGAGCCAGCTTGGCCTGCGTGAGCTGGAAGTCCGCCAGGCGCTGGCCGAACATGCTGCGCGTCTTCGCGCGCTCAAGGCCCTCGTGCAGCGCACGCCGCCCGAAGCCCAGCGAGGCCGCCGCCACCGAAGTGCGGAACACGTCGAGAGTGCGCATGGCGATCTTGAAGCCCTCGCCGGGCGCGCCGATGCGGCTGGACTTGGGCACGCGGCAGGCATCGAAGCGCAGCCGCGCCAGCGGGTGCGGCGCGATCACGTCGATGCGCTGCGCGATCTCGAAGCCCGGCGTGCCGACATCGACGATGAAGGCCGAGATGCCGCGCGAGCCCGGTGCTTCGCCGGTGCGCGCGAACAGCACGTAGAAGTCGGCGATGCCGCCGTTGCTGATCCAGGTCTTCTCGCCGTCGATCACGTAGGCATCGCCGTCGTCGTGGGCGTTGCACAGCATCGCCGCCACGTCGGAACCGGCGCCGGGCTCCGAGAGTGCAAAGGCCGCCAGCGCCTTGCCTTCGGCCACGCGCGGCAGGTAGCGCGCGCGCTGCTCCGGCGTGCCGGCCAGCGAGATCGCCCCCGAGCCCAGGCCCTGCATCGCGAAGGCGAAGTCCGCTAGGCCGTGGTGCCAGGCCAGCGTCTCGCGCAGCAGGCAGATCGCGCGCGTGTCGATCACCTCGCTCGCGCCGCCGTGCGCCGTGCCCGCGACCGCATGGCGCAGCCAGCCGCCGGCGCCGAGCTCGCGCACCAGTGTGCGGCACTGCGCGTCGATGTCCGGGCCGTGCTCGCCGGCACGCATGTGGCGCGCGGCCCAGGCGCCGAGTTCCTGCGCGAGGCTGCGATGCCGCGCCTCGAAGAAGGGCCAGTCCAGATGCTGCGTGTTCATCGTGTCAGTCCCCTTCGAACACCGGCTTCTGCTTGGCGACGAAGGCGTGGTACGCGCGATGGAAGTCCTGCGTCATCATGCAGATCGCCTGCGCCTGCGCCTCGGCTTCGATCGCTTCGTCGACGCCCATGGACCACTCCTGGTGCAGCATGCGCTTGGTCATCGCATGGCCGAAGCTCGGGCCCGACGCGAGCTCGGCCGCCCAGTCGATCGCCGCGGCGCTCACGGCCTCCGGCTCGACGACGCGGTTGTAGAAGCCCCAGGCCAGCGCCTCCTCTCCCGGCAGCGCACGGCCGGTGTAGAGCAGCTCCGAGGCGCGGCCCTGGCCGACGATGCGCGGCAGGATGCTGCAAGCACCCATGTCGCAACCGGCCAGGCCGACGCGCGTGAACAGAAACGCCACCTTGCTGCGCGCCGTGCCCACGCGCAGGTCGGAGGCCATCGCGACGATCGCGCCGGCGCCGGCACACACGCCGTCGATCGCCGCCACCACCGGCTGCGGGCAGGCGCGCATGGCCTTGACCAGGTCGCCGGTCATGCGCGTGAAGGCGAGCAGGTCGGGCATGCTCATCTTCGTCAGCGGGCCGATGATCTCGTGCACATCGCCGCCGGAGCAGAAGTTGCCACCCGCGCCCTGCACCACCACCGCATGCACGTCGTCGGCGTAGGCCAGCGTGCGGAACAGGTCGCGCAGCTCGGCGTAGGAGTCGAAGGTCAGCGGGTTCTTGCGCTCGGGCCGGTTCAGCGTGATCACGCCGACCTGGCGCTCCACCGCCCAGCCGAAATGCTGCGGCTTCAGGCCGGCCACGCTGCGGCGGTTGCCGCCGGCGAGGTGAGAGTCGATCGGTCGCGTCATGCGGCCTCCTAACGTTTGCCCTTGGGGGCCGTTGATGTGTCGATGCCGGCCAGATGCTGCTTGAGGGTGGCCAGCAGCCCGTGCACCTGCGTCTTCTGCGCTGGCGACCAGCCGTCGAAGAGTTCGACGATCCAGGCCTCGTGCACAGCCGCCATGCGGCGGAACTGGCGGCGCCCAGCAGCCGTGAGCCGCACCTGGTACGCGCGCCGGTCGCTCGGATGCTCGGAGCGCTGCACCAGCGCCTCGCCTTCGAGCTGGTCGACGATGCCGGTGACATTGCCGCCCGTCACCATCATGCGGGCCGACAGCTCGCCCATGCTCAGGCCCTCGGGCTCGCGGTCGAGCTGCGCCATCAGGTCGAAACGCGGCAGCGTGGTGCCGAACTCGCTGCGCAGGCGCTGGCGGATCACGTTCTCGACACGGGTGGTGCAGGCGAGCATGCGAAGCCAGATCTTCAGGGCCTGGTGGTGGTCGTCGAGCACCCGCGATTCGACGTCGGCCACGGCGGGGAGCACGCTGGCCATCGTCACACCCCCTGCGCCAGGTTGGCCTGTTCCTGCGGCGACAGGCCCGCGGTCTGCGCTGCCATCTGCCGCTCTCGCTCGAGGTTGCGCTCGAGCTGGTTCTTGCCCGACAGGTACTGCACCGGCCAGTCGGCGCCCACGCCGCTGGTGTGGCCGATCTTCGCGGCCTCGAGCAGCGTCCAGGCCGGGTTGGCCAGGTGCGGGCGGGCGATGGCGCACAGGTCGGCACGGCCGGCGGCAATGATGCTGTTGACGTGGTCAGCCTCGCTGATCGCGCCCACCGCCATGGTGGCGATGCCCACCTCGTTGCGGATCAGGTCGGCGAACGGCGTCTGGTACATGCGGCCGTAGACCGGCTGCTGCTGCTTGCTCACCTGGCCGGAGGAGACGTCGATCAGGTCGGCGCCGGCCGCCTTGAAGGCCCGCGCGATCTCCACCGCATCGGCCGGCGTGTTGCCGCCGGGCACCCAGTCGTGTGCGGAAATGCGCACCGACATCGGCCTGTCCTGCGGCCAGACCGCGCGCATGGCGGCGAACACCTCCACCGGCCAGCGCAGGCGATTGGCCAGCGAGCCGCCGTACTCATCGCTGCGCTGGTTGGTCAACGGCGAGAGAAAGGCCGACAGCAGGTAACCGTGCGCGCAATGCAGCTCCAGCCAGTCGAAGCCGGCCGTGATGGCACGCTTCGTCGAGGCGACGAAGTCGTCGCGGATGCGGTCCATGTCGGCACGCGTCATCGCGCGCGACCAGGCGCTCACGCCATCGAGGTACTGCTGCGGCGAGGCCGACAGCAGCGGCCAGTTGTCGCTCGGCAGCGGCTGGTCTTCGCCCTCCCAGGGCACGCGCGTCGAACCCTTGGCGCCGGCATGGCCGAGCTGCAGGGCGATCTTCGCGCTGGTGTGGCCGTGTACGAAGTCGACGATGCGCTTCCAGGCTGCGGTTTGCTCGTCGTTCCACAAGCCCGGGCATCCCGGCGTGATGCGCGCGTCGGGCGTCGGGCAGCTCATCTCGGCGAACACCAGGCCGGCGCCGCCCATCGCCCGCGCGCCCAGGTGCACCAGGTGGTGATCGCCCGGCACGCCGTGCACCGCGCTGTACTGCGCCATCGGCGAGACGACCACACGGTTCTTCAGCGTCAGGCCGCGCAGCTTGAAGGGCGTGAACATCGGCGGCAGCGGTTGCGGATTCAGCCCGGCCCGGCCCGCCAGCCAGCTCTCGAGCCCGCCGACGTAGCCGGCATCGCGCAGCCTCAGGTTCTCGTGCGAGATGCGCTGCGAGCGCGTCAGCAGCGCATAGGCGAACTGCTCCGGCTCCAGCTTGGCGTGGCGCTCGACGTTCTCGAACCACTCGGTGGAATTGCGCGCCGCGTTCTGGATCTTCAGCACCTCGACGCCGCGCTTCGCTTCGTACTCGGCCAGTGCCGTGCTCAGGTCGCCCGGGTGCGCGGCGATGCGGCCGGCCAGATCGATGGCGTCTTCCAGCGCGAGCTTGGTGCCCGAGCCGATGGAGAAATGCGCGGTGTGCGCCGCGTCACCCATCAGCACCACGGGCGCCCGGCCGTTGTGGTGCACCCAGCGCCGGCAGACGACGCGCGGGAAGCGGATCCACTGTGCCGAGCCGCGCAGGTGCGCCGCGTTGCTCATCAGCGCGTGGCCATCGAGGTACTTCGCGAACAGCTTCTCGCAGAAGTTGATGCCCTCCTCCTTGCTCATGTCCTCCAGGCCGGCAGCGCGCCAGACTTCTTCGGGCGCCTCGACGATGAAGGTCGAGGTGGTCTCGTCGAAGCGGTAGGCGTGGGCCTGGAACCAGCCCCACTCCGTCTTCTCGAAGGCGAAGGTGAAGGCATCGAACAGCTTCTTCGTGCCCAGCCAGACGAAGCGGCAGCGGCGCAGGTCGATATCGGGATGGTAGGTGGCGGCGTACTTGGTGCGCACGCGGCTGTTCAGCCCGTCGGCGGCGATGATCAGGTCGGCATCGATGTCGGCGTCGTCGGGGCAGTCGGTCGAGTAGCGCATCTGCACGCCGAGCTCGGCGCAGCGGTCCTGCAGGATGTTGAGCAGGCGCTTGCGGCCGATGCCGCAGAAGCCGTGACCCGAGGAGCGCATCGTGCGCCCCTTGAAGTGCACGTCGATGTCGTCCCAGTGGTTGAAGGCGTCGAGGATCTGGCCGGCCGTCCTGGCATCGGCCTGTCGCAGCGCGCCCAGCGTTTGGTCGGAGAAGACCACGCCCCATCCGAAGGTGTCCGACGGCGCGTTGCGCTCGATCAGCGTCACCTCGTGGGCCGGATCCTGCTGCTTCATCAGCAGCGCGAAGTACAGGCCGGCCGGACCGCCGCCGATGCAGGTGATGCGCATGCCCAAGGCTCCAGTGACGTTGCGGCAGACTTTAGGGTTTGATATTTGAAGTGTCAAGCAATAGAATCCCGCCATCATGAGTCGACTGTGGGACATCTCGCCCGCCCTGGGCCCAGCCGCGCCGCCCTTCCCCGGCGACCAGGCCTACGAGCAGCGCTGGACGGCGCGCATCGGCCCGGGCTGCCCGGTCAACCTGACGGCGCTCACACTCTCGCCGCACCTGGGCGCCCATGCCGATGCGCCCCTGCATTACGCCGACGGCGCGCCGGCGATCGGCGCGGTGGCGCTGCAGCCCTACCTCGGGCCCTGCCGCGTGATCCACGCCATCGGCTGCGGGCCGCTGGTGCGCCCCGAGCACATCGCCCATGCACTGGCGGAGCTGCCGCCGCGCGTGCTGGTGCGCACCTGCGAGCGGGCACCGACCCATTGGTCGGAGGACTTCGCGGCCTACGCGCCCGAGACCCTCGAGCTGCTCGCCGCGCGCGGCGTGATGCTGGTGGGCATCGACAGCCAGTCCGTCGACCCGGCGACCAGCAAGACGCTGGACAGCCACCATGTGCTGCTGAAGCACGACCTGCGCGTGCTCGAGAACCTCGTGCTCGACGAGGTTCCGCCCGGTGACTACGAACTCATCGCGCTGCCCCTGAAGCTGGTGCAAGCCTGTGCCAGCCCGGTGCGCGCCATCCTGAGAGAGCTGGCATGACGACCCGACAAGACGCCCTCGCGCTCGATGCGCGCGACCCGCTGGCCGCGCTGCGCGCCCAGTTCAGCCTGCCCGAGGACGTGATCTACCTCGACGGCAACTCGCTGGGCGTGCTGCCCACGGCCACGCCCGCGCGTGTCGCCGCCGCCGTGCAGGACGAATGGGGCAGCGGCCTGATCCGCAGCTGGAACAGCGCCGGCTGGGTCGACCTGCCGCAGCGCGTAGGTGACAAGATCGGCCGCCTGATCGGTGCCGGCCCGGGCCAGACGCTGGCGGCCGACTCGACCTCGGTGAACCTGTTCAAGGTGCTCAGCGCGGCCATCGCCATCGTGAAGGCCGGCGGCGACACGCAGCGCCGCGTGATCGTCTCCGAGCGCAGCAACTTCCCCACCGACCTCTACATCGCCGAGAGCCTGGCCCGCCAGCACGGCTTCACGCTGCAGCTGGTCGAACCCGACGAGATCGCCGCGCAGTTCGACAGCTCGCTCGCCGTGCTCATGCTCACGCACGTGAACTACCGCACCGGCCGCATGCACGACATGGCCGCGCTGACCCGCGCCGCCCATGCCTGTGGTGCGCTGGCACTGTGGGACCTGGCGCACTCGGCCGGCGCGGTGCCGGTGGACCTGCTCGGCGCCGACGCCGACTTCGCGGTGGGCTGCGGCTACAAGTACCTCAACGGCGGCCCGGGCGCACCGGGCTTCCTGTGGGTGAATCCGCGCCAGCTCGAGCGCATGGAGCGCGACGGGCTGTGGCAGCCGCTCGCGGGCTGGTTCGGCCATGCCGCGCCCTTCGAGTTCTCGCCGCACTACCGGCCGGCCGCAGGCATCGTGCGCTTCAGCTGCGGCACGCCGCCGGTGCTGGGCCTCACGGCGCTCGAAGTCGGCGTCGACACGCTGCTGGCCGCCGAGTCGCTGGGCGGCATGGCGGCGCTGCGCCGCAAGTCGCTCGCGCTGACCTGCCACTTCATCACGCTGGTCGAGAAGCACTGTGCGGGCCACGGCCTGAGCGTGATCACGCCGCGCACCGAAGGTGAACGCGGCAGCCAGGTGAACCTGGCGCGCGCGGACGGCGCCTACGCGATCGTGCAGGCGCTCATTGCGCGCGGCGTGATCGGCGACTTCCGCGCGCCGGACAACCTGCGCTTCGGCTTCACGCCGCTGTACACCCGCTTCGTGGACGTGTGGGACGCCGTCGAGCACCTGCGCCAGGTGCTCGATACGGGCGAATGGAAAGAGGCGCGCTTCCACCAGAAGGCGGCCGTGACATGACCTGCCCCTACGCCCACGAGCCGCACGATGGCGGCGAGAGGATCGTCGCCGACGAAGGCGCCAAGCTCGATTTCAGCCGCGACATGAGCTACGGCGACTACCTCAAGCTCGACGCCGTGCTGAACGCGCAGCACCCGCTCTCGCCCGACCACAACGAGATGCTCTTCATCGTGCAGCATCAGACCAGCGAGCTGTGGATGAAGCTGATGCTGCACGAGCTGTCGGCCGCGGTGGCGGCCATCGCGCGCGACGAGCTCGGCACCGCCTTCAAGATGCTCGCCCGGGTGAGCAAGATCATGGAGCAGCTGGTGCACGCCTGGGACGTGCTGGCGACGATGACGCCGCCGGAGTACTCGGCGATCCGCCCGTACCTCTCCAACAGCAGCGGCTTCCAGAGCTGGCAGTACCGCTGCATCGAGTTCATGCTGGGCAACAAGAACGCCGCGATGCTCAAGCCGCACAGCCATCGGCCCGACCTGCTCGCCAAGGTCGAGGCGGCTTGGCGCGCACCTTCGCTGTACGACGAATCGCTGCGCCTGCTCGCACGTCGAGGCATCGTTGTGCCGGCCAGCCACCTGGAGCGCGACTGGACGCTGCCCTACGCGGCCGACGACGGCGTCGAGCAGGCCTGGCTGACGGTCTACCGCGACCCGAAGCAGCACTGGGATCTGTACCAGCTCGGCGAAGAGCTCACCGACCTGGAAGACGCCTTCCGGCTCTGGCGCTTCCGCCATGTCACCACGGTGGAGCGGGTGATCGGCTTCAAGCGCGGCACCGGCGGCACCAGCGGCGTCGGCTACCTGCGCAAGATG